>Ga0209380_10001066_pt1 | contig 19014 bp, 18 predicted proteins | sample HubBroMetageWFT6_FD_188347 | JGI IMG/M metagenome (GOLD analysis project Ga0209380, IMG submission 188347) | Warmed and freeze-thawed soil microbial communities from the Hubbard Brook experimental Forest, New Hampshire - Hubbard Brook CCASE Soil... | ecosystem: Environmental > Terrestrial >...
GGTATTAGAAGCTGCTTTTCGGGGCCGCTCCCTTTCTCGGCGGCCGTATAGGCGCCGATCGCTTTGTCGAGCGGCCAGCTTTTCGTCTCGAACGGTTTCAGAGCCCCGTATTCAAAGCCGGGCCTGATTGCGTCCATGATGGCGGCTATTTCTTCCCCTCTGAACTGAAGTGAATCGACGCCGATCAATCGTCGGAGACCGTGATAGAAATCGACCAAATCGAACGATACGCGCCGGGCGCCAACGCTCGCCATGGCGATCTGGCGGCCAAACACGCTCAACGACTTGAGACACTGTTCGAACATCGGTCCCCCGACGGCGTCGTAGACGAGATCAACGCCGTGATTGGCGGTGGCCGCTTTGACTTCCGCGACCAGGTCTTGCGTCTTCACGTTGATGTAGACGTCGCACTCGCAGGGACGTTCCACCATGTCTGCGCCAACGACGCGCGCGCCCTTCCAGTGCGCGATCTGCGTCACCGCGCGCCCGACCGCTCCCAGGGCGCCGGTAACAAGGATTGTCTCGCCGGCTTTCACGGCTCCCTGCACGAGACCGTACCACGCGACGACGAACGGAACGCCGACCGTGGCCGCTTCTTCCATGGAGAGATGCGGCGGCTTGTCTGAAAGCCAGGCGGACGACATGACGACGAATTCGGCGTGCGATCCGTCACGCTCGACGCCAAAGCCCGGGCCGCTTCCCCAAACCTCACGCCCTTTGCCGTCGCCGGCGACGACCGTGCCGGCGTAGTCGCGTCCCGGCGTGCGCGGCAACGGCGTTTTGAAGGCACCCGCAACGTTCTTGACGTCGCTTGGATTGACGGCCGCGGCGTGGATCTGCACAAGCGATTCGCCGCGCCCCGGCTGAGGCGTATCAAGCTGTTCGATCGAAAGCACTGACGGCGGCCCGTATTGTGCGAATCGCAGCGCCTTCATTGCATTGAGCAAATGTTGACCTTCCCTTTCGATAGTGATCGCCAAGATCACGTAATTCCTTCGCCTTGGTAAACAATCCAAAAGCCACTCACAGGCTTGAGGCGGCGTTCGCCATGAACGCCGCGACCTGTTGCGGTCGCGAAAGCATCACGACATGACTGGAGTCGAGCTCAAGCGTCCGCGCCTTGATCTTTCTGGCGAGGGCCCGCTCGAGGTTCGGATCAATCATGCGATCACGTTTCGCAACGATGTACCATGAGGGTTTCGTCTTCCATGCCACGGCCGTGACCTTGGTGCTAAAACAGGCAGCCGCGATCGGGCCTTGCGTTACCGCCATTACGGCGGTCTCGCTGGGTGGTAAGTCTTGCGCGAAGTCCGAGGCGATTGCAGACGGCGGCATCGCCAGGAAGCCGGCGGCATCGGCCTTTAGTCGAGCAATGCCTGGAGGTGTTGGGTAGCCTTGCGACATCTCATTAAACGACTGTCCCGCATTCGGCGCACCGGCGGCTACGAAGACCAGGCCTGCTACCTTCGGATCCGTTCCTATTTGAGTGATCACGGCACCACCCCAGGAATGACCGACGAGCAAAACGCGCCCGTCTTGATCATCGATGGCACGCTTCGTCGCCGCGACGTCATCCTTAAGCGACGTCAATGGATTCTGGACCGCCGTAACGGTAAATCCCCTCGCCTGTAACATCGGAATGACCTTCGACCAGCTAGATCCATCGGCAAAAGCACCGTGAACGAGTACGATGTTCCTTACACCACTCGGGTGGTCGGCGCCCTGGGCCGAGCCTATTGCGGTGAGCGCCGATGCCGCAAGCACGGCAATCGCCACAAGCGTACTCATTTTGAATTTCTGTCGCATTAGCACACTCCTCACGTAAAGTTAAGATATGAGAAAGACCGTTTCCGCGTTGCGTTCCTTAGCCATTATTCGAACGCCGCGGATCACCAGGCGCTGAAAATGTTCCGTCGCGATGTGGGAATCAAGAGAGGCTTTATCCCTATACTCTTCCCACAACGCAAATACGTTTGGTTTTTCCTTGCTTCGTCCGACGTCAAAGCTGATTACGCCGTCCTCTTTGCGCGACTCGTCCCGCAGCTCGCGCAGGAAGCCCTCGGCTTTGTCCGCGTCTTCGGGAGCGAATGTGAAATGGATGGACTGAATGAGCATTGTCTACCTCAATGACCTACGCTTTGGCCGCCGTCGACGTGCAGAATCTCCCCGGTCACGAATTCCGCAAACTCGAGGAAAAGCACCGCGTCGACGATATCGCTAACCTCAGCCATCCGGCCGAGTGGATGAAATTTCGCAAGTGCCTCGTGGGTCTCGGCGGGGTGCATCGGTGTCTTGACGTGTCCCGGCGCGACCGCGTTCACGCGAATGCCGCGTGAAGCATATTCGATCGCGAGAGCTCTTGTCGCATAGTTGAGGCCACCCTTCGTCACCGAGGCGAGGAAGGCCGGAATCTGCGAGTTTGGATGATCGACCAAGCTGGCGGTAATGTTGACGACGTGCCCCGACCTTTGACGGGCCATTTGGGCCATTGCCGCCTGCGTGACGCGAAAGAAGCCGCCGAGGTTGGTGCCAATCGCATTCGCGAAATCGGCTTCCGTGTAGTCCGTAAATGGCTTACCGATGAATATGCCGGCGTTGTTTACAAGGCAGTCTACTCTGCCAAACCGCTTAACGGCTTCGCCGACAACTCGTTCTCCAACCCCCGGACTCGAGATATCGCTTGCGATCGTCAGGATGCCTGGATCGCTCAAGGGTTTAATCGATCGAGAGGTGGCAACTACACTATAATTCCGATCTCTAAACCCCCGCACGAGTCCGGCGCCAATACCTTGCGAAGCACCGGTTACGATCACAACTTTGTTATCCACGATTAAAGAAGAGCCGGCCACTTAAACGGTCTGAACAACTCGCTGGCTGACGACTCTTGCTGCCTCCAATATCACGTTGGTTACCGCCTGTGGCTGCGAGATCATGATTGCGTGTGAGCCCCGCAGCTCAGTGACCTTCGCACCGGCCCGCTCGGCCATCGAGCGCACAATGTCAGCACCGGCACCCACGTCTTCAGTGGCGACTATTGCCCAGGATGGCAGCGTTTTCCAGGCGACCGGCCCGGAAGTATCGGCAAATGCGTTGCCCGCGATGGGACGCTGCTCGGCGGCCATTAGCCTAGTGCGCTCTTCCGGCACGTCGGCGGCAAAGCCCCTGCGGAAGTGAGCTGGATCGAGCGTGTACTCGGGTGCCGTCTGTCCATTCGAGCCGGTTGGATACTGACGTTCGATAAGCACCGGATTGATGATGCTGTCGTTCGAATGCACGTCGGCGAGGCGCTCGCCTTCCTCGGGAATCAGCGCTGCGACGTACACGAGGCCGACGACGTTTGACGCTTTGGCGGCAGCATTACTCGTGACCGCTCCCCCGTACGAATGCGCGACGAGTAGGACGGGACCGTCGATCTGATTGATAAAGCTCGCGATGTAGGCAGAGTCGGAGTGCACGCCGCGCAGCGGATTGGGCGGAGCGAGGACGTCATAGTCTTGCTCCTGCAAATGTTCGATAACTGCGTTCCAACTGGACGCGTCGGCGAAAGCACCGTGCACGATTACGATGGTTGGTTTCTCATTCATTGAGGCATCTCCTAAATGTTGGGTGTGGTTGATTGAAAACGTTGACAGTGGATTCTGCGATGCCGGCGTTACATCGGCACAGTAACGCCCGGCGCGCCGACGACAATGATTCCCGCCGCGAGGTGGCCGTTGTTCTTGGCCGCAAAAATGAACAGATGCGATCCCGGCTTCAACGCCGACCGATTAGCGACGGCGAGTCGAACGACGGGCGTTCCGGCCGGGATCGTTACGAGCTTCGACCCCGCTTGAGACGTATAATTGAGCGTCAGCGTAAGCGGTCCGCCGCTCGTGGCCGAAGACACAGTGCCGTTGGTCATGCGCGAGGTTAGCTGAACCGTTCCGTTCGTCATGTGGGATGCCGCAGCCACGGCGCCGTTCGTCATGCTCGAACCGCCGCGGGCGCCGGGCCAGTCCCACGCAGCATCGGCCGGAGCGTTCCGGAAGGCGTTGGGGAGCAGGAGCACGCCCACGGCGCTCGCGTCGTCGGCACTTGGAACGCTCGCCACCCCGAGCAACGAATTCGGCTTAATATCCGAAAGGGACGCCGGGAAGGCCTCGACGACGATGGTCTTGGGCCCGAGCGCGAGCGTTACCGCTCCTCGACTCGTTGCGACAGTCAATGCCGTCGCCGTGACGTGTGAAATCGTGCCGCGAACGTGCACGTTCGGAAGGGGCGCAGCCGCATGGGCCGGCACGTCAGCCGCTATGAGAAAGGAAAGCACTGCGGCGACCGTCGTGGCCGCGTTGTCGAGGCTTTGTTTCGCCATAATTTGTTCTCCATGTGGACGAGATTTTACCGAGCCTAGCACGACCTGCGTGTGTTGTCTGGCCACTAATAGTGTGCAGACGCGAACCGACGCCGTCGCTATCCTTAAGCCGTGAAGGTGTATCGCAGGATCTACAGGAGCAACAAATGGCAGGAGATGTCAATAAATCGCGTCGGACCTTTCTAGGAGCATCGGCGCTCGGTCTCGTGGCTGCCCAGCTAGGCACCATTGCAAGCGCCAATGCGCAAGAGAGCAACAACAACAATCGCATTTCTGCGTCGGGGACGGCGAGGACATCGCAAGGGCCCTTTGGCCCGCTAAAGCATGTCAATGCCGGCGTACTTAGCATCGCGTATGCAGAAGCCGGCCCGGCAGATGGCCCACCGGTGCTGCTCTTCCATGGCTGGCCCTACGACATTCACAGCTACGTCGATGTCGTTCCTATACTCGCGGCGGCCGGCTACCGCGTTCTCGTCCCATACTTGCGCGGCTACGGCGAAACGCAGTTTCTCTCCGCCTCGACGCCGCGTAATGCTCAGCCGGCTGCAGTCGCAGTCGATGCCATCAGCCTCATGGACGCACTCAAGATCGATAAAGCGATTATTGGGGGATTTGATTGGGGTGGCAGAAACGCCAACCTTCTGGCATTTCTTTGGCCCGAGCGCGTCAAGGCGCTGGTCTCGGTGAGCGGCTATCTCGTTGGTAGCCAGGCCTTCACCCAGATGCCGCTGCCGCCTGCCGCTGAGAACAAATGGTGGTATCTCTTTTATTTCGCCACGGACCGCGGTCAGGCTGGTTACACCAAGAACACTAAAGACTTCAACAGATTCATCTGGCAGCAAGCCTCGCCGAAATGGGCGTTCGATGACGAGACGTTCGAGCGGTCTGCAGGGGCGTTTGAAAATCCGGATTTCGTTCGTATCTCACTCTACAACTATCGCTGGTATTTGGGCCTGGAGCCGGGCGAGCAAAAATACGATGGATTGGAGACGAAGATCGCGACATTTCCAACTATCGCTTGTCCGACGATCACATTGGAAGGCGACGCGAACGGCGCACCGCATGCTGACCCGAGCGTCTATGCCAAGAAGTATGTCGGCAAGTATGAGCATCGCAACATTACCGGCGGCATAGGGCACAATCTGCCGCAAGAGGCGCCGGCAGACTTCGCAAAGGCCATCATTGACGTCGACAAGGCTTGACGGCGACTCTGCCATGATAAGTTCAAACGATGCCGACAAGGGACTGATTTCACTGGGTCTCGAGCTTCCTCCACCGGTGACGCCGTTTGGCGAGTACGTCGAAACGGTGCAAACGGGAAATCTACTCTTTTTAACCGGTGCATTGCCGGTGCTCGGTCACGATGTGAAATACCGCGGGCGCATCGGCGCAGAGCTCGACACGACGCAGGGCCGAGCCGCAACGCGCCTTGCCGCGCTGAACGCCCTGGTAACCGCTAAAGAGCATCTCGGGTCGCTAAATCGCGTTAAACGCGTAGTACGGCTCGGCGTAATGCTCGCGACCTCCGGAGATCAAGTCGAGCATCCGAAGGTCGCTGATGCAGCTTCCGAGTTGTTCCGCGATGTGTTCGGCGCCGCCAAGAATCCGGTCCGACTAGTATACGGCGTAGCAAGTCTTCCGTTTAACGCGCCGGTCGAACTAGAGGTGATTTTCGAAGTGGCCTAACGAAGCTTTGGATTAGGCCGCGCGCATCTGCGCGAGCTCGGGAATTCCCAACACGAAAAGGTTCGTTCGCTCTTCGGGTGTGAACTGGAACGCCCTAGCGATACGGTCCAACAATTTCGCTGATGCGCGCGCCGCATCGCCGTTCTCAAGACGACGATACCAGTTACGACTTATGCCTACGGCTTCGGCGATTTCTTCCTGAGTTACGGGGCGTCCACGCCGGGCGGGCAAACGTTCCCACGATCCAAGCGTCGTGCTCTCCGGCGGGATGCTCCGCCGGCGCGTTTTCAAAAACGATGCAAGCTCGGATTGCGAGCCGACGGTTTCAGCAGCCATCGTTCAATACCTTAGTGATACCCATAGCCTGATGGTAGGAGCCGGCAGTACAACCCAGCATCAGTCACATGACTGCATCTGACTTAAGCGTGGGTTCCCTCGCTTGCCAGCGCATCGCGCAGCTGAAACCGCGACGTGACATCGAGCTTTGGATAGATTCGATATAGGTGCGAACCGACGGTTCGATGCGACAAATATAGCTTTTGGCCGATTTCGCGGTTTGTTAACCCTTCCGCGGCCATCAGTGCGATCTGCAACTCTTGGGGCGTCAGTTCTTCTTGGCGCTCGGGGACTCGCCGTTGAATCGAGGCGCCGGCTGCCCGGAGTTCTTGACGCGCTCGTTCGCTCCACGGCAAAGCGCCCAGCGCGTCAAAAGCCTCCATCGCAGCCTGCAATAATGGACGCGCCTCTCTCGCGCGTCGGGCCCGGCGGAGCCACGCGCCGAAAGCCAATCGCAGGCGCGCCATCGTGAACGACGAGTGTCCGGCTGCGGCTGCGAGCGCCGCTTCGAAAAGCCGGGGCGCCTCCATATCGTCCGCGAGAATGGCGCGCGCGTACAGCATGGCCAGTTGAAACTGCGGCGATGGCGTGCGGCGTGCAAGTGCCTCCATCTCTGCGAGCAACGCTATGGCGTCGTCGCGGTGCCCGCTTTGCACCGCTGCTTCGGCCAGATCGCCGATGAAGTAACAGTGGCGCATGGAATGGTAGGCGCTATCTAGCGGGTCGAACATCCGGCGAAGGTGCCGGTACGCGTCGTCGTAGCGCCCCGCACCAAGCGCATTTATGCCCCTGGCCATTTGTACTTCGGCGAGCAGAATGCCGAGAGGCTGAGCGATTCGTTCCGCGTCGTTTGCAAGCGCCTCGGCAGATTCGTAATCGCCGCGCAACGCTGCAGACATGGCCGCGGCGGCTCGCGCAAGAGAAACGTACGTCGGTTGCTCCGTCTCCTGCGCGAGGCGCGTGCCCTCCTCGGCATCCGCGATAGCTACGTTGCGATTGCCACGAAAGATTGCGCTCCAGGCCCGCAGGACCAACATGTGCGCCAACAGAGCCAGTCTGCCGTCGCTTCTTAAGCCGGCGATCGCACTGCTAAGAAAGCGTTCAGCCAAGTCGAAATCGCCGATTTGAATTGCCGCCAGGCCTAGTAGATGTGCGGTCCGCGCATCATCCCGAAGGTTCGCCGCGAAGCGACGCAGTCGCTCGATTACGAACGCTCCACGATCGATCGGATCGGTCATGGCGACGATGAGAACGAATCGCGGGTCGTCTCCGGAGGAAGCTCGCACGCGCTCAACGGCTCCGATGACGTGCTTGCAGACTTCCTCGTCGGGCTCGGCCCACCAGCCTTTCGTCGCGGGGCCCGAGAGCAGATCCAGCGCAAGGTCGACGTCGTCGTCGGTTTTGATGCTGTCTGCGATCTCTTTGAGGGCTTCTGCGCCAGAAATGCTCCGCTGCGTCGCCTCGCGGAACCACGTCAACCAGACACGATCGTGCCGCGAGAGTTCCAGCGCTTCCGCTTTTTGAAGGAGGCTTACGACAACGCCGTTCCAGCCTAATTCGAATGCCAGTTCCGATGCCTGCAACAGGCACCTCGCTCGCCTCGCTGTATCGGCGCTGAGTTCCGCGGCGCGCTCGAGCGCCCGAATCGCGACACGCACGTCACCGCGCTGCAACGCGCGGGTGCCTGCCGATTCCAGAGCCTCCGCTACCCCTTCGTCGGGTCCGACCGTAGCGGCTGCTCGATGCCACACACTGCGGTCGGGATCGTCTTTCAGCACAGTTGCAAGTGCAATGTGCGCAGCGGCACGTTCGACGATGTTCGACGTGGCGCTGACAGCAGATCGAACGAGCGGATGTCGAAATTGCACGCTAACCGCATCACCGTGAATCAATCTCGCCCTGACCGCGGGCGCCAGCACCTCGAGGGATGGCTCCTCGCTGCCGAGCAACTTCGCGGCGCTCAAGATCTCGGCGAGGCTCGATCCCTCATCCGTCGCAGCGATCAGCAACACATCTCGCGTGCTAAGCGGCAGTTCCAAGATCCGAGAAGCGAAGGCGCGTTCTAGCCGGGCCGTGAGCGGCAAAAGTGCCGGCAACAATCCACTGCTCGATGCTTCGACTGCAATAGCCTTTGGCAGTTCTACAAGCGCTAAAGGATTGCCGGCGGATTCACGCAGTACGCGATCGCGAATTTCACCCGAAAGATTGGGGCTGTGCACCTGGAGTAACCCACGCGATGCAGTCTCGTCGAGACCTTCGACGCGCAGCTCTGGAATGATGTCCACGAAGAGCGAGTCGGGAAGATCGCGGCTCGAGACAAGCAACACGATCGGTTCAGACTGCAACCGGCGCGCAATAAACGTAAGAACGTTGATCGTCGACCGATCTAGCCACTGCGCATCGTCGACAACCAACAATAGAGCGTGCTCGGATGCGAAGTCGCTCAGAAGGTCGAGTGCGCCTAACGCAATTAGAAAAAGTTCGGCGGCCGGAACATCTGCGAGCCCAAAGGCTGCACGAAGTGCGTCTTGTTGGGGGCCGGGTAATCGCTCGGTGCGCTCGACGATCGGTCGCAGGAGCTCGTAAAGGCCCGCGAACGGCAAATTCGTCTCCGACGGCACGCCGGTCGCGGCCAGCAACGACATTTCTCGCGAGGCCGCTCGCAACTTTGCAGCCTCTAAAATCGCCGTTTTCCCGACCCCGGCCTCGCCTCGAATGAGCAAAGCGCTACCCCTATCGCTTACGCTATCGAGCTGTTCTTCAATGACCCCAAGCTCGCGCTCGCGTCCGAATAGGACGGCATCCGGATGGGGTGGTCGACTCATGACACCGACGACACGCTCGGGGAATGCGGAGTTCCGCCGGTCCTGCGACCCCACTCCCCGCGTCCGAGAACGCTTAGAAGCGACCTTTGCTCATTAAGCGCTATTCATTACTCGCGTATCCGTCCAATCGACCATGAGCCTCCGCTCAGCGAAGAACCACGTCCCGTCTACTTTTGCGAAAGTGTCATAATAGCGAATCGAAGCGATAAAGAGCGTCCGTTTTCCGTCAGATGCAGATACATGATGGGCAATGCAATATGTTTCGCCGGCTGCTCGATCTTCGTCTAGGACAACCGTGCTTTGCCCCATAAAATGCGTCGTCGCTTCGTATTTATTGAGATCGTCGAATACAGAAGCCAAGTCTTCCCGTCTGTGTGATTCCGTTGACGGCTTTGCGGACTTAACGTCCATAAATACAACAAAGTGCGCATCTGGAGTAAAAAGAGACATTTGCCCCTTCGCATCACGTCTATCCGCACAGTGTGCATACGCATCCAGAAGCTCACGTATTGCCAAACGATCGGCGGCTTCGGAGCCTGGAATTACCTCGTGAGTCGTCCTTTCCAATTTCGCGAGCTGCTCAAGTACTTGACATCAGCTGATGCCCGCAAGCATCTCGCCGCGAGTCTGGTAGAGCTCCCAAAACTTGTCAGCGATCCTCAATGGGTCGACGGAATTGCCGCTATCCGTCGGTGTGCCCTTGATTGTGCCGCGGACCATGACCTCGCCGACATAGATGCCGTCGCCTTTTAGCCGTTGCGCGAGCAAACCCGCCAGCTTATTTTTTGCGGCATTCGCAAGCGCTATGCCCATCTGGTTAAGAGAAGTGGCATACGCGTCTATGTCCGGCGAGAGCTCGCCAAACCCGCCGTTCGTTATCAGAATGGCTCCGTCGCCGGCGCTCTTGAGATCGGGAAGCGCTTCGCGGGTGGCGGCGAGAAGCCCAAAGACGGCGACGTCGAAAATCCCGCGCAGCGCGGCCGGATCGGCGGTGAGAAGATCTCCTGCTTCAGCGCCTCCGAACGCGTTCCAGTGGATTGCAGCGATCGGGCCGAGTTCGGCGCGCACCTTGCGAATTGCCGCACCGATGGCCGCCGCGTCGGCGGCGTCAGCCGGGAACGCGACGGCGGTGATCCCTCTGGCTTTCAAGGCCGCAACTCCCGCTGCGAGGCGGTCTTCGCTCCGGCCGACGAGTGCGACGGAAAAGCCCTCCGTGCCGAATTTCTCGGCCACAGCGGTCGAGTTGCCGGGCCCGAACCCGACGATCACGATGGTTTTTGACATGGTTGCCCTCTTGACGAAACCGTTTCTAGGGAGGCTGCAATGGACCCGCTGTGAGATATGCTGTCGCTGCTGAGAGTGCGTAGCTATATGTCGGGTGGCTTTGACGCCGGGGGAGACTGGTCGCTCCAGTTCGATCAGCACGACGGCATCAAGTTCTACGCCGTCGTTTCCGGCGAGTGTTGGCTATCCGTGGACGGCGTGCCCGATCCGGTCCGCGTAAAGAGCGGAGACTGCTTCCTCTTGCCAAGGGGACGCGCTTTCCCTATGGCGAGCGACATGTCGCTAACGCCGCTTGACGCGGTCATATTTATGTCGACGGCGCAGAACGGACGCATCAACTTGTACAACGGCGGCGGTCAAATTCTTCAGCGTGACGCGTTGGCGCATGCGACTCGCCGCGGACAAGCTAGCGAGTCATGGGGTGTTCGCCGCGTGAATATTGCCGCCGCCGGAACCTCCGTCCGGATCGCGACAAGCAGCTCGCAACCGTAGCGAGTTGACGAAAATCTGCCGGCGCGCCGTTAGACCAGCAGTCACTCGCCGGCTGCGCGAATCTCGAGAATCCGAAAGCCGCCGCGTTCGATTGAAAGGCCCATGGCGCGCAGCTCCCTTGGTTCTAGGACTCCGCGATCTTCCCAGCCGCGCCGCTCGCTATTATACACGCGGCACGCAGCGCGCCTTGGCAAAAGGTGCTCGCCGGTAAATTGAATCGGAGCGTAAATGGTATCTGCGCCAGTATTGCCAACGAGCAACACAAGGTCTTCATCGCGCCGAAGCGCGACGCCCACGGCGTCCCCCGTGTAAATGCGGACGTCGTCGGAGACGTCAACCATATAGATTTCGACGGGCCAATTGCAGTCGATGCTGCAGGTTGCGTAAGCGCGAACGCCGCCCTCGGCTTCACGAACGAGAAAATACGAGAATGGTGTGCCGTGGTATGGAACGTCGCGGAGCGCAACCCAATTCCAACCCGCGGGCATGAGAGGATTGACTCGCGGTAGCCCCGGCATCAGCACCAAGCCGCAGACGCCTTCTATGGCTGCCCACAAGAAGCGCGGCGGCTCCCACGGCGAGAGGCGCATGCCGCGATTCGCCAAACTTTCGCCGTCGAACCATTCGCTGAACTGCCCAGGCACGGTGTTATAGCGTTGCGGATCAACGCCGTAGTGTTCGAACGACGACCGCAAAGCACGAACCATAGAATGCGGATGGTATCGCTGAGCTCCGAACGCGTACCACCAGGTCAGCCCGGGCCAAACGCCGCCCATCAGTCCCGAGTGTGCCGCCGGGTCGAAGCGTGGATCGAGGCTGGAGACGGTCCGCAGGCCAGCCGGCGTCCAGAAGTCCGGCGAATTCAATCGGCTGATGATGCGAAAAGCCGTCTCCTCCGAACACGCGCGCATGATAACAGGAAAGATCTCGTCGCCGGTTACGTCGGTACGTGCCGTGCCGTCGACGTCGATGTTCAGATAGTAGAGCCCGTTCTTCGGATTGACGAGGTAGGCGTCCATCGCGTCTCGGATCCGCGCCGACGCCGCGGAGAACTCCTTCCGGTCGTCGTCGTGCGCCAGCGCGTCGGCTAGGTGCGCCGCGGCGCGCAGCGCGGCCACACATTCAGCATTTATTTCGGTAACGGCGCCGCTGATATGGTAACCACCGACGATGTTGCGCCAGCCAGCGATCGCCCACACGTCGCCGCGAGGATCGTCGGCGGAGCAAAAAACGAGGCCGCGATCGTCGATCTGAGAGATGATGTAACGGGCCGCCCGCGCAACCGCCGGATACGTCGTCGCCAGCCAGTACGCATCGCCGGTGGCGCGGAAATGGTGATTGACCGCCAGCACATAGAGCGGGGTGTCGTCGTTGATGTTCAGCCCGTCGTCCTCGACGCGACCGCTGACGGCGTCGAAGTACTCCGGCAGCTTGCCGTTGGAGTACTGTTTTTGGCTGAGATTATCGAGCAAGCGGCGCGAGAAGGATGGCAAGAAGTGATCATTCCCGAAGACGAACCAGGCCGCGTCGCGTATCACGACATTCTGGTAGGTTCCCGGATCGTTGGTGAAGGCTTGCCCCGTCGGATACGAAGCCATCACTCGCCGCATATTGACCTTACTCCATAGCGCGCCCTGATTGATCACCGGGTCGGGCGTCAGCACTCGACCCGCACGAAGGATTCCTTCCAGCGACGCAATGGTGTGCTCGAGCGCGTCGTCTGCGCTTGAAATGCGACCGTATCGCTGTAACGCGTCCTGCTCGCCATCGGTATAGAGCCCGACGGCGAACCAAAAGCGCCGGCGCTCCGACGGTGCGAGAGCGAAGTCCCATTGGAGCCGCCCGATGAGATCGCCCGTTACAGAGGTGTCGTCGTTCAGCGCGTCTTGGTATGCCGGATCGTACGACCGCGCGTAGTCGCAGTCGGCGGAAAACCTCGCCGGGGCTTCAGATCCGCCAATAACGCGAATCCACTGCGGACTACCTGCGTTGCGTGCGATTAGCGCGCGAGCGCCGTTGTCGTAGCGCGCGCAAACGTCGGCACGCATGCTTCCGCGAAGCATTGCCGAGGCAATAACCCGCAGGTCATGCCGTACGATGTCGCGATTCTCGAGTTCGACGATGACGTAAACTAACGGCTCGTCGTCACCAGGATCGCCTTTCGCAAATGGGAGAAACGTTGTTTCGGCGACATCGATAGCTTCGACGAGTTGAAATCGCACTCGCTGGTAGGCGGGATGGATCTCCAATATGCGCGGCCCCGCGGCAAAGAGTCCTGGGAAGAAGGGATCCACGGGCTCGGGGTGGCCGGCGTAGCGTGCGTTGACCGTTCCAACAAGCGACTTGCCGATCGAATTGAGAAAGATCCGCTCGATCGCGCCATCGCCTTTTGTGTGAATCCAGATCGCGCTGTTGCCCAAGCTCGCGCCCATGGCTAGCTGCGAACCAGCAATCGTATAAGGCTTCATCTCGAGGTGCCGTCTCGAAAGGCGACGACAGGAACGTCGCTGGACTGGATCACCGTTCGTGCATGCCGACGGCTAGCGCAAACGCTTGTCGACGCCGTCGACGAGAATTCCAACGATGTTCGCGACGATGGGCTCGAACGGAGCGTTGGACGATTGATGACGCCAGCTCATCGCGCCGCCCACAAGCGCCGAGGCGATTAGCATTGCCGTGCAGTGCCCGAATCGCGGTGAAAGAAAGTCGGTCAGTGCGGCTTCCATGCTTCGCTGCATCTGCGGCTCGAAGTCGCGATCGATTCTGCACCGCCGGTGTAAAGCCACGAAGGCGAAGGTATTCTTGCCTACAGCCAGCAGCAACCCGCGCGTCTCGGTGGTGCCGAGCGGATCAGCCTCCGATAGATGGCCCGCGAAATCTTCCCGAAGCATCGCGTCGAGCAGAGCGAACTTATCACTGAAGTGCGCATAGAATGTCGCGCGATTCACCGTCGCGCGTCCGGCGATATCTTGCACGCTGATCGATTCGAAGTTTTTCTCGGCGAGCAGCGAGACGAGCGCATCGCGGATGAGCTTACGCGTGCGCGTGACGCGCGGATCGACGCGCGTCGGGCGTTGGGCTAGAGTACTAACCGTCACTTTCCCTATCTCGTCGGATAAGCGACATTTTCGTGATTTTGTCGGTTGACCAATATTCCCGACAGTCGTATTATATGCGGCACCAGCCTATTATACGACGAGTGTCGCCTAGGTGCAAGTTCCCAAAAGGAGAGACCATGCCCGCCCAATTGCAAGAAAAAGCTATTCACGCCCTCGACCCAGCCCACACGACGGTGGAGTTTATCGTCCGACACCTTATGATCACCAAAGTCCGCGGCCGCTTCACAGCCTTCGACGGGCAAATCGAGCTGGAGGCCGGCAGCGATCTCCCAACTTCAATTACGGCCACCGTTGACGCGGGTTCGATCGACACGCGCGAAGAGCAGCGCGACGCGCATCTGCGTTCGGCTGACTTCTTCGAGGTCGAGAAATTCCCGCATTTGGTCTTCGAAAGCATTCGAATCCATGGAATGCCGGACGATTTTACGATTGACGGCAAGCTTACGATTCGCGGCATCACGCGTGACGTGAAGCTGACCGGCAGCTTTGAAGGACGCGCCGTCGATCCGTGGGGCGGCCTTCGCGTCGGGTACGCGGCGCACGGCACGATCAGTCGCAAAGACTTCGGCCTTGCATGGAATGCGACGCTTGAAACCGGGGGTGTCGTGGTCGGCGACGAGGTACGGATCGAGCTCAACGTCGAGGCAGTGCTGACCGAGAAAGCTGCGGCCTAGACGCCTGCTCGCTCAGCGTCTGAAACGCGCCGACCTAAGCTTGCGTTTGCGCTGCATAAAATACCCCCGATCAAGCGCGCTTCAAATTGAGACGCGTGGTCGATGTGAAGTGCAACCGGTTCAGAAGCAGCGCGTTGAGCGTTACGGTGATCGTGGAGACGCTCATGAGCAACGCGGACCATTCCGGCGCGAGCAGGACCTTGAAGGCGGGATACAAGACTCCGGCGGCAATCGGGATAGCAACGAGATTGTAGATCGAAGCCCAGAACAGATTTTCTTTCACCTTCGCTCGTACCGCACGTGCGATACGAACGGCGATGGCGACGGAGGCGGGATCGGAGTTCATGAGCACCACCTCGGCCGTCTCGATCGCGACGTCCGTGCCCGCGCCGATCGCGATCCCGACATCGGCTTGGGCAAGTGCCGGCGCATCGTTCACGCCATCGCCGACCATCGCGACGTGTTCACCTGCTGTCTGCAGATCCTTCACTCGGGCCGCCTTGTCTTCCGGACGTACTTGCGCAAGGACGTCATCGATTCCGATAGCGCGCGCGACCGCTTTCGCCGTTATCGGGTTGTCGCCGGTGATCATGACCGAGCGAATATGCATCGCGTGCAAGTCTTTCACGGCCTCGATCGCGCTGGGACGTACTTTGTCGGCCACGGCGAGAATGCCAACGAAGGCACCATCGATCGCGACGAGCATAGGTGTTTTGGCCTGCCCCGCTAGCTGGTCCGTTTGCGTACCTAAAGAGCCCGGCTGCCCTACGCGTTCTTTCGCCATGAGTGCGGCGTTGCCGACAAGCACGCGGTGGCCATCAACGGTTGCCCTCGCGCCTAGCCCGGGCAGCGCTTGGAAGTCCGTCGCAGACGGAATCTGAAGATTGCGGGCGCGGGCGCCTTCGACGATCGCTTCCGCGAGGGGATGCTCCGAAGCGCCGTCGGCAGCCGCCGCGAATCGTGTGAGATCGTCGGCGTTCACCCCGGTTGCCGGCAGGACATCCGTCAGGCTGGGCTTGCCCTCCGTTAGCGTTCCAGTCTTGTCGAAGGCAACGCACTGAATCCCCGCGGTCGCTTCGAGCGCGGTGGCGTTTTTGAAGAGTACGCCCTCGCGTGCGGCTTTACCGATGCCGACGGTCAATGCGGTCGGCGTTGCCAGCGCGAGCGCATCGGGACAAGCGATAACGATCGTGGAAACGGCAGCGGTGATCGCTAAGATGGCGGGAGCGCCAAGGCCCAGCCAAATGACGAAAGTGGCACCACCCGCCCCCAACGCGATGAATACGAGGTAGCGTCCGGCGCGGTCGGCCAGTTCTTGGGCGGGCGCCTTCGACGCCTGAGCGTCCCGCACCACCTTCACAATGCGCGCAAGCGCGGTATCCGCGCCGATCGCCTCTGCTCGGAACGTGAAACTCCCGTTCTTGTTGACCGTTCCGCCGACGACTTTTGAGCCAACATTCTTCTCGACTGGGACAGGCTCGCCGGTCAGCATCGACTCATCGACATAACTCGAGCCCGAGAGCACGACGCCGTCCACCGGGACGCGGTCTCCTGGGCGAACGGCCAGCTCATCGCCAACGACGATCTCTTCGAGTGGAACTTCGAGCTCCGCGCCGTTACGCTTGACGCGTGCCGTTGGGGGCGCCAGCTTTAGAAGCGCTTCGACAGCCCTTCCGGTCGCGAAGCGACTCCGCATCTCGAGCCAGTGACCTACGAGCGAGAACGTGGCGAGCATCGCGGTCGCATCGTAGAAGACGTCCTGCGAACCAAGAATTGTCGCCGCAACCGAATAGCCGTAACTTACGACGATACCGAGGGCGATGAGCGTCATCATCGTTGCGTCCCGGCGCAACAGTGCGCGCCAGGCGTTAACGATGAAGACTGACGATCCCCAAAAAACGATCGGCGTCGTGAGCACGAGGCCGAACCACGATTCCGAGAATCCCCAAGGCAAGGTTCCGGTGAAGCCTAGTTTGTGTCCCAGAGAAGAGTAAAGCACGATCGGCACCGAGAGGATGGCGCCGACGATCGACTTGCGAAGCATGTCGCCAACCATCGCGGCGCTGTGCCGATCCATGGAGGCATCCGGTGTGTCGTGCTCTCTGCACGTGCAGGCGAATCCCGCATCGTGAATGACACGCTCGAAATCGTCCGCGCTCGCAACGCCGGCCTCGTAGCCGACGGTCGCACGCTGCGCCGTGCGGTCAACTGAGACGGCGGAGACACTGGGAACGGAATAAAGCGCATCCTCAATGCGAGCGTAGTCCAACCCGGAGCATACGTCTTGGATATCTACGACGGCGGTATCAGTATCGTGCTGCGTGTTCTTTGTCGTTTCGGGTTGTTCGGTTAGCATGAAGCCTCCGCGCTCTCGCGGCGCCAAACGCAAGAGCCGCAAACCTCGCCGTTTCGGCCACTTGACAACGGAAGTTTTTAGTTCTTACATTTTAAGTACTGACCATTAGCTCACCTACCCAAGCGTGCCCTCGGCGCTGCAGCGCGTGGCTGATCCGGCGTTGTAGGCCTCGATTTTGATGGAGCGCGGTTTACCCACAATGAGAAGCACAGGAGCGCTCATCAGTATGGCCCTCGTCGGCGTCCTCGCCGCGGCTTGCGGTCGAGGCTTGGCCGATTCACCTCTGCCACTCAAAACGGTCGCCGACATTCAGCTGCCGGGTAACGCGACGCGTTTGGACTATCAATCGCTCGATCCGCGCCGCCACTTGCTCTTCATTGCACACTTGGGCGACGGCGAGGTCATCGTCGTCGATACGAAGGGTCGACGGGTACTGGTTACGATTCCCGATATCAAGGCCGTGCACGGCGTACTCGTGGTCCCCGAGCTGCGCACCGCTTATGCCAGCGCGACAGGCTCCAACGAAATCGTCGCGATCAGCGAGGATTCGTTGCGCATAACCGGCCGAACCGAAGGTGGCGTTTATCCCGATGGCCTCGCGTACGACCCGAACACGAAGCACGTGTTCGTTTCCGACGAGCACGGCAACACCGATACGGTCATCGATACACACTCAAACAAGCGCGTTGCGACGATCGAGCTCTTTCCGCTCAAGGAGGTCGGCGGTCGCCCAGTCTTGCGCGTGATGGAACCGCAGCATTGACGGAACGCCGTCGACGCCGCAAAGAGCGCTAGTGGCTAGTCCGTCGTGAACCAGGCAATTGCGCCATCGCGCGTCCTGAAATAGCCGGTCGAGAATACCGCCGACCCCTCCAAGTCCCAACCACCGAAGCTCGATCGAGTCGTGCTCGGGATCCCGAAGATATCGTGCGATTCGGTCGCTATACGGCTCTACAGGTGCTGATATTCTCCATCTTCCTTCTTGACGATCCATCCACTTATCGCCGGCCGATTGCTCGCTTCGCATATCGTTTGTTAGCGTCCGTCGCAATTTGGGAAGGTATATTGCTTACCACGCGTGTGCCCGATTCCTCGTCCGGACGGCTCATTTCGCGTTTTGGGCGGCTACATTTTCGGAGGTTCGTCCATGATCAAAAGTTGCGCGTATCCCCTAAGCTTTGCCATCGTCCTAATGTCCGTCAGTCCCGGCGCTCAGGCACAGAGCGCCGTCAACGCGACCGGCAACTGGACCGTCACTCCCACCGGTCAGTCGTTCGCGACTGGTACGGTCAAGCTGCAGCAAGAAGGGTCGACCATCGTTGGCAGTTACGGCCAAAGTGGGAGGATTGAAGGCAAGTTCCAGCCGGGCACCCTTCAGATCGATGCCAATTGGACTGACTCTCGGGGAACCGGTTGGATGACGATCATCTTCGCAGACGACGGGAACAGATTTTCCGGTGAATGGGGACGACCTGGGAGTAAACCGAGCGGCCAGTTCGTCGCGATTCGCTCCGTCCACCCCAACGTAACTGGACTCTACAACGTTAGCGTTACCGGCGGGCCTGAATTTACATCGCATCGGATGAGCCTGCATCAGTTGGCGTTAGACGTCGTCGGAAATTTCGGGCCGGGAACCCAGCTAAACGGCACAGTGGCCTCGGACGCCAACACCTTGACGGGAACCTGGAAGGGCCCCAGCGGGAACGGTTGGATCAAACTGCAGTTCGCCGACGACAGCAAGACCTTCCAGGGCACGTGGGGCCTAGCGCCAGACGCAGAGGCCGCCGGACAGATCGTCGGAAGCGTCGTCAACACGTCTCAGCTTTGGGTCAGAGGACTTTGGGAGATCGCGTCCAGCGGTGCAGCGTTTACGGCAAACGTTCTCAAACTC
>Ga0209380_10001069_pt1 | contig 19009 bp, 10 predicted proteins | sample HubBroMetageWFT6_FD_188347 | JGI IMG/M metagenome (GOLD analysis project Ga0209380, IMG submission 188347) | Warmed and freeze-thawed soil microbial communities from the Hubbard Brook experimental Forest, New Hampshire - Hubbard Brook CCASE Soil... | ecosystem: Environmental > Terrestrial >...
ATCATCTCGGATTCGCTCACGACCGGGCCGAACCTCAGCAGTGACTCGATGATCTCGGAGCCCGACATCAACGGCCTGACCGGGCTCGACAGCGTGCAGGGTTACGGATCCGTCGTGAGCGGCGAGTACGACCAGGTGACCGGGACCCACTTCTTGGCGGCGATGGACCCCTGCGCACTGGCCCGGGGCGCGTTCGTCCAACTGCGACTCCGGACGCTGTTCTTGGAGCCACACGCGTTGTCCCGAAGCGCGCGCGCGCCGATGGCCCGCCATCGGACCAGAGCTCAATGTCGTGGGCGAAGAGGGCGGCCAGTTGGTCGAGACTGCCGGTTCGGGTGGACGCGGCGAACGCCGTCGCCAGATGGTGCCGCTCCTCGCGCGAGGGCGTGAAGCGCGGCTTTCGGGCGCCGAGCGCAGCGGTAGCACGACGCGCAATTTGCCGGCAGTTGTCCTCGGACTTACCCACGATGGGAGCGATCTCCGCGTACTCGAGGTCGAAGGCCGTGTGCAGAAGGTAGACGGCGCGCTCAACCGGTGACAGGGACTCGAGCAGCATGAGAAACGCTACAGAGAGTGATTCCGCGAACGCCGCGGACGCGTCGGGAGGCGCCGAGGGCGCCTCGGATACAGGCTCCGGCAACCACGTGCCTACGTACTGCTCGTGCCGCGCTCTCGCCGATCGCCGTGAGTCGATGCAAAGGCGCGTGATGACGGTGGTCAGGTAGGCCTTCGGCGAGCGGATCGCCTCAGGAAATTTGAGTCTCAGTACGGCTACGTAAACCTCCTGCATGAGGTCCTGCGCCTCGCTGACGTCTGCGACCTGCGAAGCGAGAAAGCGTGTGAGCTCGCCTGCGTGAGTGATCGCAGCGCGCAGCAGATGCTGCCGGACAGGCAGGGCCGTGGAACTCGGCATGGCAGCTGAGTTTTGGTTCTGGTCAGATCCCTGGGGCGCTCCTTATCAAGACGATTCAGGGGTTGAAATCCCTACCCATAAGCTTGCGACGCCGACGCCCTGAGCGAGATGTCAGGCTCAGTCCGCCTTCGAGCGAACGCAAAACGTGGGTTGATTGCGATTCTGCGCGACCTGCATGTCGCACAGACCTTCCCATCGGTGATATTGCGCCGCCTTGGACGGATCTGGGTCTTCATAACCCTGCAGCCAGAAGCGAAACCAATCGACCGATCCGCCTTGCGACGCTAGTCGCACAGCGGGATTTGTGAGAACGTGCTCGTAAGCGTACAGCATGATCAGGTCCACTGGTTTATTCAGAACGCGTAGACCTGCATACGATTCCCACATCAAGAGTAAACTAAGAGGATCATTCCCGACGACCAAGAGAGGCGCGTTCACCTTGTCCAAATTAAAGCCTGGAGATTGCTTCAACCACCGCTGCAATCCGCTTCCGACCGGAACGGCACCAATCTCTGCGTCGTACAACCCCTTCATCTCCCTCTCGGACTGTTGCAAGTACTGGAAATACCCGCCCATCTCTCCTTCCGTTATGGATGCAGCCGCAACGTGAAGTTCGCTGTTCGTAAGTGCCTGCATCACGTACCAGCACGTGTGACTGAACCCAATTACGCCGATCTTCTCGGGATCTACCAAGCCCTCGATAACAAGTTGGTTGATGATAGTTCGATAATTGGCAACGGCCGTTGGTGCATCCTCGGGCGACAATCCCTTCTCCATACTGTGTTCTGCAACCTGAACGACAACCACACCCGCGGCGGCTAGCTCTCGTGCCGCGAAAGCGGTGGGGTACAGGCCGGAAGGCAGGAACTGTGATTCCACGAATCCGTGTGTTTGTACTACTAGCGGATACCGTGCGCCCGCCTTGTAGTTACTTGGTTTGTAAAGTCCCGCGTTCCATTGCCGCCCTTTCTTGTCCGTCCAGGTGTACACGTCCGCGTGTCCCAAATCGAGGTTCTTCAGCTGAGGATTGGGATCCCACAGGATACGAGAACCGCTCGAGTCCTCTGCCATCAGAACCGGAGGCTCGTCCAACCCTTGCCTGATGCTCACACGAAGACCGTTATGCGCGGCCGGCGGATCGTCCTTACCTTCAGCATCAACTTGCCACGTCCCGTCACTCGCATACCGGTACTCGGTGTATCCAGTCTCGCCGTAGAGCGTCTTGTCATAGCTCACTATGACTCGTCGCTTGTCTCCGCCTAGGAATCTAACATTCACCACGTAGTGGAAGCCTGCTTCGTGACCGTTTCCGTCTGAGCGTCTCCTCTTCAGTGTCTCCACGCATTTGCTGGCATTCAAGGACAAGTCAAATACGGCTACACAGGCGTGAGGCGATGCATCCTGTGCTGTTTTGACAAAGGTACCCGGCAAGACAACGGCCTGACCGTCACTCGACCAACTTGGAGCGGCGGGGGTGAGTGCCCATTCACCTTGTGGCTCGATGGCGCGAGCGTCGTCACTAATCGGTGCATCCGTTAGATCTCGGATCGCTCCAGTTTGCAAATTGATTAGAACATATTGATGCACAGAACTACCACTACCGCTATCAACGTGAAACAAGCTAGGCCACGATTGCGGAATCTTTGCGACTGTCATTTTTGTAACTAGAAAACGCCCATCAGGAGATAGCGCGAGTTCACCAACCGTAACCACTGGTGCTTCGTCATGTCTTATTTCGAAGGGCTTACTGTCCAAGACCGCCCACAAAGACCGCCTCGTCGGAGCGATTTCTTCGCGAATCCGCGGATTCTCCGGAAAGATCAATTCCCAGAGAGAACGCCCGGTGCCCACAGTTGCGGCCTGCCCGCGCTCCTCTCGCAGCTTCTCCAAAGTTGGATCGATCCGCGTATAGACGTAGCGGGTCGGCCCTGCAACATCGAAGTACTCGACGTCATCAGTTGGGGAGGTCAAGGAGGCTACGCTCTTGTTCTTAAGATCGACCAAGAGCAATTGTCTACGGCCAGTGGGGGAGCGCTGGAGGAGGACCACATTTCTGGAATCAGCAAGCCATCGCCAATCGCTTTCAGTTTCCTTGTCTGCTAGGAGATTGGTGATCCAAACTGGCGTAAGTGGGTTACCCGGGGCGGGACGTTGGAGGAACTCTCTCACGTTTTCGCTTCGATAGAAGCGCAGAGAATTTTCAATTCGATTCAGATCCAATCGGCCGCGTTCCGTAACGACAAGCAGGTAATTCCCGTCGGGCGAGAACTGCACTGCTTCTGTTCTCTCGCAATTTGGATGACCGAAGCTTACTAGCCCGATTTCGTCGGTCACCGTGAATGGTTTCTTTGCCTCTCGCGCATTAGAAAGTCCGCTGCTGAGACACAGGAGCGCTAGCACGGAATAGCACCGGAATACAAGAGTGCCTAAAACTCTCATAACTCACTCACGTACTCGTGAGCGTGCGTCGCACGTTTGACGGCTAACTTTTACTTCCATTTGACACCTGCCTGTACATATACGATCCGGCCGCGAAGATCGGCCTCGTAATAGTCGTAAGGTGCCGCGCCATATGAAAACTGGGGCATCTTGTCGAGCAGATTGACCGCCCCAAGTGCGATGTAGGTTCCCGCGAACTGACGAGCTCCCTGGCCTGATTCATAGCGGACGTTCAGATCGAATATCCAGTAGTCACCGAGTTCGTTGGTGTTAGACACCAAGTCCTGGTAGTCCCTGTACGGACCGAGGTATCGACCGGTGAGGTTTGCGGACAGAGGGCCCCTCTTCCAAGCAAAGCTAGCGGTACCCTTCCATCGCGGTGCAAACCCGACGCCATCCAAGGTCGCTTGACTCACGTAATTGATTAACGGTGATCCCGGGACTAATGCGCTCTGCCATTTGTAAATGTTCGCGAGTGAGAGGGAGGGTATGAACTGACCCGCACGGGAGTCGATGGTGTAGCTCGCGTCAGCATCAAACCCAGCAACGTGTATGTCGCCGAAGTTGTAATATAGGTCGTTGAGCTGCGTAATTGCTCCAAGGTAGCCCTGCTGTTGATCTTGCGGTGTGACTGGTCCACGAAGTACAGCACCGGGATAGAGAGTCGGATTGTCGATCAGCGTCTGGAAGCTAGGCGATGCAATGTAGTTCGAAATATTCACGGCGAAATTAGTGAGAGAGGCACGCAAGGTTCGGCTCTTATATGTGATCCCGAGTGTGCGCGAGTTACCCGTCTCCGGCTTCAGGTTAGGATTCGCGCCGGCTACCACTGGCGCTGTGACGCTTTGCCCGCCGCGAAAGGGATCAGTTCCCACTGTTCCCGAAAAGAGGGTTGCGTTACCACCGCCGATTTCCTGCAATTGCGGCGCCTTGTAGGACACACCATAGCTGCCGCTCAACGAAAGTGAGTCGTTCGCTCGCCACAGCAACCCAGTCTGCCAGGTTCCCTTCCCGCCGAAATCATCGGAATGGTCGTAACGTCCCCCTAGGGGTAACGTCAGCCGATCACCCCCCTCGGGTTGATCGGGGTCAGCAAGCAAGGGGATCCGAACTTCGCCGAACACTGCATAAGTCGTTCGGTGAAGATAGAGCAGCGGCCGCACGTCGTAGTTCTCCGTGTCCTGCTTCTCCGTGCCGTACTCGCCACCAACCGCGGTCTCGACTGGGCCTGCAGGGAGATTGAACAAGGGACCGCGCAAGATCCCTTGTCCGTCCACGAGCTGATTTTCAAACTGTTGTACGACCGCTGGTCCCGACAACATGGCTAGGAATGACCGCAAGGCCTGCGGCGTGCCAGGGACGCCCGTCGTAAAAGGATTCAGTGCAGTGGCAGGACTAGAGGAATTGAGCGCCGCTTGCAGTACGCCTTGAGCATCGAATGCTTGCACTTCAGAAGTCTCATTAACCTGAAAGCGATCTCGAGACAGATAGGCCGTGGCCTCGTAATGCCAATCAGAAGGAAGAGAGCCCCGTACTCCAATCAGCGGCTGAATCAGATCTCCCGTTTCTTCTACGCCTCCCCTAAGTCCAGGATAGGCAAAACTCACCCCCACCGCTTCACCGAAGGGGTTGTAGGGATTGTTGACCCCCAGAATCGTTCCTCCGTACGAGCCGCCGGTCCCATCGATAAGAAGGTTCTCATACGCTTGCACATCTTCATGCGACGTCATGATCTCTGTGAAGAACTCCATTGATTCGCTTACTCGGTAATTCGCGGAAATCAGTGCCCCTTCACGTCGCGAGTAAGGAATGACGGTGAAATTCTGGTAGGTGTTGCATTGATTCAACCTTCCCGTCGTCGCTACAAACTGCTGAATCGCGGGAGTTCCGCTGATGCCGGCTGGAATCCCCGCTTGTGGCGAGGAAAGTCCGGGAAGATTCTGGCCGCTGAGTGAGTAAACATTCCCTGGAGAACAGGCGTCCGTGAGAAAGAACGACGCTGCGTTGGCGGGTACATCCGTCGTTGACGTTAGCGTTCGCTGGTTCCCCAGGAGTTCGCCGCGCTCCTGATAGGTACCCAGGAGCGACACGGAGCCCCGCTCCCAACTCTTTCCCCAACCCAGGTTGGCGCTCGTATCATTGAGGCCAGCGGCGTGATCGAATCTTCCGTCACCTTCAAAGCCGTCAAAGTTCTTCCGCAGAATGATATTAACTGCACCGCCCAAGGCATCGGCCCCGTAGATCGCGGAAGCGCCTACCGGCAATACTTCGATGCGCTCTACAGCCGAAACTGGAATATTGCTGAGATCGAAGTAATTGGAGTAAGAAGTCTCCACGCGGTGTCCATTGATCAACACCAACGTCGTTCCGACCGGCAACCCGTGGAGACTGACTGTCGTCTGGCCGACAATGCCAATGGCTTCAGAGCTGGATGTGGAGACATCGGGCAGATTGTTCAAGAAGTCTCCAAGAGTTGTCTGCCCGCTTTGATCGATGTCCGCTCGCGTATAGGTGCTAACCGGCACGACCTGCTGCCCCGCCGCTGTGGGAATACGCGAGCCGGTGACGACAACCTCTTCCAGACCAAGCTTCCTCTTAGAAAGCTGTTCCTCTGGCTTTTCTACGGTTGCAGCGCTCGAAGTTTGTCCTTGATCCACTTGAGCCACGAGAAATTGATCGGAAGAGCTCTTCTTCCCCTCCTTGTCGGCGCCATCCCCGTCCGCACCGGGTGATGATTGGGCGGCGGTTGTCGAGGCACCATGCGGAGCGATGAGCATCGCGCCGCTCGGATCGGTGCGAAGCTCCAGGGGTGTCCCTTTGAGCAGAATGCGGATCGCGGCGTCCGGCGTGTAAGTGCCCCTGACACCTTTGGTCCTGAAATCCTTGAGCTGCCCAGGCTGGTAGAGAAGTTCGACGCCGAAGGTCTTCGAGAGCTGTAGCAGCGCGGATCGGAGCTCGCCGGCGGGGATATCAATCTGCTTCGGAGTATCGGCTATGGCATGCGCCGACATGGAGATGGCACAGGCGATGGCGATCAATGCGCCGCGAACCGACATGCTGGTCAGCATCTCAAGCTCCCCCCGGACAGATCCTCGTTATGGTCTGTCGGGTAGACGCTTAAGACTTAGCTATCCCTCCAAGAATATTGCGAGTGGGTTACAGCGGCGAGCTTCAGTTCGACGTGAGGAGCACCCGGTCGCCTTGAACGCGAGCGCGCACCGGGAAGCCGCTCTCGAGCAAGCGCACGAAAGCGTCGACATTGGTGGCGCGGAAATTCCCCTCGATCCTCAAATCGGTCACCTTGGGATCCGCGATCACGATCTTGCGCTCGTTGTAGCGGTTGAACTCAGCGACCGCCTCCCCCAGCGTCTGATCGCGGAACATGAGGACTCCCGTGCGCCAGCTCAAATGCTCCTGGGCCTCTAGCACCGTCTTTCGCTGCACCAGGACGCCCGCGTTCCCGGCGTGCGCAATGGTGCCCGGGGCGAGCACCGTCTCCCCTGCATCCTCGACGCGTACCTTGCCTTCCGTGACTACCACCTCGAGATCCTCTGCGTCGCGGCGCACCGAGAACTGCGTGCCGACGGCGATCACCCGCTTACCGCCGGCGCTCACGACGAAGGGACGCTGTGAATCCTTCTCGACTTCGAAGAAGGCTTCCCCGCGCTTCAGGTCCACGTCCCGCTCTCGGGCGCTGAGGCCCACCCGGATCTCCGTGTCCGTATTCAAAGTGACCTTGGAGCCGTCCTTCAGGGTTACGGAGGCGACGCCACCGATGGGGGTCATATAGTGCTCGCCACCCTGCACGAGCCACAGATAGGCGCCGGCTCCCAAGGCCAGCAGGAGGCTCGCCGCGACGGCGAAGACGCCGATCCGCAACCGACGGCTGTTCGCCGGCCGCCCGCCCACTCCTCCGGCATCGGGCCGCGAGGCGGGCTCAGGTACCGGCGCAGAAAGTTCGGCGTTCGGACGCAGCCCCTTCTCCTGATAAGGCGCCTTAAAAAAGGGGGTTAGATTCCATTGCCCACGAGCAGGCGGCAGATCCTCCCGGATGCCGGCACCCAAAGCCTTGAGCCGCGCCGCCTCCTCCCACGCAAGCTCGAGCCGCAAGTAGGCGACGCGATGGAGCGTGGAAGCGCTGAGCCATTCCTCGAGGCGCGCCTGGTCCTTTGCCGTCCAGACGCCCGAATCGCGGCGAACAAGCCACTCGCTCGCGGCGGTCTCAATCTCTTGTGTGCGTTCCGTGCTCATAATTGCTCTTATCGTCATCCTGCTCGTCGACCTCGGTCTTAAGCGACCTCGGGATCAGCGCGTTCGCGCGTGTGTAATGAGCGAGCAGCCGCGCACCGGTGCGCAGGTGCTTCTCGACCGTCTTTTCCGAAAGACCTAAGCGCTTGGCGACCTCCTTCTGGGTGAGCTCCTTCACGCGCCGGAGCCACACTACCTCGCGGCACTTGGCGGAGAGGCGGTCAAACGCGCGCGCCAGCCGCACGAGCTCCTCATTTGCTGATGCCTGTTGCTCAGGCGAAATCTCATTTACTAAGACGTTCAGGAATTCCCCGTCCCCACCGGCACGGATCGAGACGATGCGCTCGCGTCGCACGCGGTCGGCCATGAGGTGGCGGGCGGTGGTGAAGAGAAAGGCCTTGGGGGCCTGCGGGCGGCTCTTTTGCGCGGCCTCGTAGACACGGGCATAGGCCTCCTGGCGGATATCGGCCAGCTCATCGCGATGGGGCCAGACTCGGGCGAGGAAGCGCATGAGGATTTCCTCATGGCTCAAAATCTCGCGCTTGAACCAGGTGTCGAGGGGCTCCTCCATGGCGTCACATTACATCGGCTGGGCACGTTTCGGGGGCGAGGTTCCGGGCCGCGGATCCTTAAACCACGTGCATCGGAAAATAAAAGGAGGGATTGGACGAATTCGAGCGTCTACCTATCTTTGCGGGGTCCGCCGGCTCGCCAACCTCCTCCCGCCATGAGATCCGGTCTACCCGATCCTGCCCTTAGAATGACCTGAGAACTGTCGTTAGCACATCATGCAGCGCTGCGCGCGCTACTTGATGACCTAATCGCCGAGTCCCATTGCCTTGAGCATGAACGCATAGATATCCGCGGTCTCACCAATTTTTTTCGAAACGGGCTCTCCTGCTCCGTGACCCGTCTCGGAATAGACGCGCAGCAGGACGGGCTCGCCGTGAGGATTCGCGTGCTGCAGCGCTGCTGCGAACTTGAAGCTGTGCGCCGGATAGACTCGGTCGTCATGGTCCCCAGTCAATAACAAGGTTGCTGGGTAGTCGGCGTCTTCCCTAACGTTGTGATAAGGAGAATAGGCTAACAGCGCCTTGAACTCATCCGGGTTATCGACCGACCCGTACTCCGGCTCCCAGCCCTTGCCCACGGTGAACTCGCGAAAGCGGAGCATGTCCATGATTCCGGCCTTCGCGACGGCGACAGCAAACAAGTCCGGCCGCTCCTCTTCCACCGCACCGACAAGGAGGCCTCCATTCGATTCTCCAAGCATTGCCAAGCGCCTTGGGCTGGTCCATTTCTGCGCAATGAGACATTGTGCTGCCGCGATGAAATCGTCGAACACGTTCTGCTTATGCGTCGTCATGCCGGCCTGATGCCAGGCGCGACCGTATTCGCCGCCACCGCGGATGTTCGCAACGGCGTAGACGCCTCCTAACTGTAGCCACACGGCAATTGCAGGGGAAAAATCGGGCTCCTCAAGGCTGTTGAATCCCCCGTACCCGTACAAGATCGTCGGATTAACACCGTCGAGCTTGACGCCTTTCAGCGCTGTGATAAAGAGGTGAATCTCCGTGCCGTCCCCACTGGGGCATCTCTCCTGTCTGGTTTCGTATTCGTTGGACCGGAAAGCCCTGAGCCGAGGCGAGCGCCAGAGAGAAACCTCCCCTGTGCCGACGTCGAAGCGGTAGATCGAGGTCGGCGTTGTAAAGCTGCTATAAGTGAAAAAGGTTAGAGCGTCTTCCACGTGCCCATAGAATCCGTCAGTGCTGCCCAAACCAGGCAGCATGACGTCGCCGAGTAGGCGGCCGGTGCGTTCGTAGCGCTGCACGACATTGTGCGCATCGCGCACGAGTTGCAGGATGAGTTTAGCTCCGATCAAGGTGGCAGCTTCGATGCTGTCCTGCGCCTCTGGCACGACTGTCTGCCAGTGCGCACGATCGGGGCTAGCTACATCAATGGCGACGATGCGATAGCGTGGTGCGTTATCGTCCGTGCGAATATAAAGCGTGCTGCCAACATTGCCGACAAAGTCGTAGTTCGCTTTCGGCTCCGAAATCACTGATGCGATGGCTGCATCCGCAACCGAGAGGTCCCGGATGAGCAGGACATTCCTTGCGTCCGCACCATGCCTCGCTTGAATGATGAGGTAGCGACCGTCATCGGTTACCTCACCGCGAACGTACCAGTTGGAGTCGTCGGTACGCCGGTACACGCGTACGTCCTGGCCTTGAGGCGTGCCTAGTCTATGGAAGTAGAGCGTCTGATACCGGTTGACGGCGGTTAGCGGAGCACCTTTCGTCGGCGCCTCGTAGCCCGAGTAATAGAATCCCGTTCCGTCTTTGCGCCAGCTGGCGCGACCAAACTTTACCCAGCGAATCTCATCCGGCAGGTCCCTGTCAGTGTGCACGTCACGTATGTGCCACACCTCCCAGTCCGACCCCTTATGGCTTAGCCCGTACGCAAAGAGGGTGCCGTCGTCGCTGACCCCGATTCGCTTAAGGGCTACCGAACCGTCACTGGCCAGTCGGTTCGGGTCGAGAACTACTGTCGGTCTTCCACCCGGAACCTCTGAGACGAACAGCACCGCCTGGTTCTCAAGACCTGTCTTGTAACGGTAGTACCAGTAGGCGCCGTGTCTCTCGGGTGCAGTCCACTCCTCAATGCTCCACATCGCCTGTAAGTGCCGCAGCACGGTCTTTCGCGCTGGAATCACTGCAAGGTATTTGCCGCTAACAGCTTGTTCCCCACGTACCCAGGCGCGTGTCTCTTCGGAGTCGATGTTCTCCAGCCAACGATACGGGTCGACAACAGCCACCCCGTGGTAACTATCAACATGGTCGCCTCGCCGTGCCGCCGGATACGCAATCGGCTCGCCAGGGTTCACGCGCGCAGGCACCGCGGCAAGTGTGGGCATGCATAAAAGGAGGGCTGTGACTACAATCGCCCTCCGCCGCCCCAAAGGCACAAAAACTTCCCGCAGGATCACTGAATGACGGCCACTGCGTCAGTTGGGTAAATCGCCAGGCTCTACCTTGATTCAGGAGAATCGGTGCTCACCACCGGCGCCAGCGGTAACCCTGTCGCACTAGATGGTGCAGCGCTGTGTGCCTCCTGTAACTGCCGTAGCGCGCGCCATCGGCGATACTGATCAGCCTTTTTTGGATCTGGATCTTCCTCTGCCTTTAGCCAGAAACAAAACCAATCGACGTCGCCCTGCTGCGCCGCCATTCTCTCTAGCGGCTTAACGGGCAGGTGTGCGGCCTCTGGCAACCAGATCATCTCCACCGGCTCACGGAGACGCTTAAGCCCTGCAAATGGCTCCCAGTTATACTCAAACCAGTGAGGTCCAAAGCCCAGCTGGCGTATGGGCGTGTGTACCTTATCCAAATTGAAGTCAGGGGAGTTCTTCAGCCAACTCTTTAAGCCCTCTCCGTACGGCGCGCCGCCGTTTTGCCCCTCGAAAGCTCGTCCAACCCACTCCGGTTCTCTGTTGAATTCGGCGACATATTGCCAATAACCCCCGTCGTTCACTCCGTCGGCTATCACGGCGGCAGCGATCGGGTAGCGCGAGAATGCGAGCGCGTAGCGAACATGCTGGCCGGTGCGACTGAATCCCAATAGACCTACTTTGTCGCGTCGAATCAGGCCTCTGCGGTCCAACTCGTCGATAGCGCCTTCGTACATGGCCATGTTGTTTGGACCCTCCTGCGGCGTCGACAGCTCGGCAGCCAAGGGAACCTGCGCCACAACAATCTCTCTTCCCGCCAGGGCTTGAGCGGCATACCCAGCTGTGTAGCCACCATCGATCGAAAACTCGTCGGGATTCCAGCCGTGAGTTTGAATCACGAGCGGATACTTCTGTCCTTGCCGATAGTACGGTGGCAGGTATAACCCACCTCGGTAAGACACCCCATCACTCGACGTCCAGAGGAATTCTTCCACGTGACCAAACTGAAGCGTCTTGAATTGAGGGTTGAGATCCATGAGGAGGGATCGTTTTCCGGTGTGCCCATTCCGGGCAACGAGTTGCGGCGGCGTGTTCAGGTCCTCAGTGACTTGAATCTCTAGCTCTCGTCCTGAGCGATCGGTTCCAGTGGACTCTTGCGCCTGCCACTTACCTTCGATCTTGCGATAGACAGCAAATTTCGCGCCGGGCTGCCGAGCAGTAAAGTAGTTGTCGGTGAAGGGCTGCAAATGGATCGTGTTATCGGTTGCATTCCAGTTCACGATGCGAGCGGATCCGGCCGTGATCTCGGCCACCTCTCCGGTTTGCGCGTTCACTTCGACAACGAATGGCGTTTTCGCGAGTACATCTCGTCGCCCTGGGTCTGCAGAGTCGAGAGGGAGATAACTACCTCCGACCACTACTGACTTCGAGTCCCCCGACCACGCGATGCAGCCACCCCAGCAGTAGATTGGGGCATCCACCAAACGACGCGTAGCGCCCGTTCGCGTGTCGACGAGAATATGCACAAAAAAACTGACCTGGTTGTCACCGTATGGCAGCCGATATTGCTTCCAGGACCCGGGGCTGGGGTACCAGCGCGTGTCGCTCGTCAAAACCAGGAATTTCCCGTCAGGGGATAAATTCAGCTGCTCCTCCCATACTGGCGACTCGCGACTTGCGAACCGGATCCGCATTGCAGGCTGCGACGCTCTCTGCACGAACAACTCGGCCGGGTGCTCCCAGGTGCTGTCTGAGGTACGTCCCGTCATCAGGTCGACGAGAGTCTGATTCGACACAAGGACACCATTGGCGGTCGATTGCGAGCCGCGCACTGTGCTCACAACCGGTCGCGCGAGATAGACGAGCATGCGTCCATCGACTGTTGCGGTGAAGCGCAAAACCCCGGTTGGGTGATGCGTGACCTGTTGCCATTTGTGCGTCAGTGAATCCAAACAATAGAGCTGCGGCTGTTGGTGCTGGCGGGTGCCCAGGAAAAAAATGGTTTTGTTATCGTCGCGCCACTGCGCATCGGAGATCGCGGAGTCGTTCGACTCTGACGCCCATCGCAGCAATACCTCTGGGCGTCGCGTTACAGTGGTGCCCCTCTGACGAAAAAGTAACAGTGTTGCTTCATTATCGTTACGCGATAGGCGACCACGATACGTGACAATGAGGAACTTGCTTCCGTCTGGGGAGACTATGGCAGCCGGCGCAAGCTGACTGGCGGGGTTTTCCAGGCGGGTCATCTCGATCGAGTCGCTGACTGTGGCAACCCTCAGCGAGGGTTGGGAGCTAGCCGCCTGCGAGGTCAGCGTAACAAGCGGGATAGCGGGCCAAAGCCAGCAGCTAAGCTGGCCGCGGCTTACAGGAAGCAAGCGTCACCATTTGACACGAATCTGCACGTAAAGAAACCGGCCCCTGATGTCCGCCTGCGCCGGATCGTAACCGAGGAAGCTCTGATAGGCGTTCGAGTACTGGGGAAGCCGATTGAAGAGGTTCACGCCGCCCAGCTCGATGCTCGTGCCGTTTACCCACTCGTTGTCCGATGCAAGGGCGTGGCCGATGTCGTACCGTATGTTCGTATCAAATAACCAGAAATTGCCGATGATCCGCGTGCTGTCGTAGTCCTGGTAACGACCGACGTAGCGCCCGTCGAAGTTCACGGCATACTGCGCAAGTTTCCAACTCAGGGCGGCGGTACCCTTCCATCGTGGCGCCCACGAGCCGTCGTCGCTCGCGACACTGTCTCGATCGCTGGGTGGCGCGCCTGGCACGACAATCGCCGTGTAACGTTCCGTCTGCGAAACGTTGATATTGGTGCCCCAGACGCCGATCGCCGTTGGGATCGAATACCCAAGGTGGTAGTCGAAGCCCGCGACGTTGAAGGAGCCAAAGTTAACAAGGGTGTCGTTTACCTCTGTAATGAGGCCGGTGGTCGGATCTCGAATCACCCGCCCGGGGAAGTAGCTTTCGTTCTCGACGATATACTGTGGGGCAACGCTTTCGATCGCGCTGTCTTCGGTGACGCTCCAAAAGGTAACCGAGAACTGGAGACTGGGAGCCGCCCTGCTGGAGTAAACGAATCCGATGGTTCTTGACTGGCCCGCCTGTGGCTGGAGATCCGGGTTGCCGCCTGTAAGGACCGAGTTGACGAGATAGGTCTGTCCCGTCTTGGGATCAGTGATCGGATAGGTATTGATCTGCGCAGTTTGCGGAAGATAAAGCTGCGGAAGAGACGGCGCCTGGAACGCCTTGGAGTAGGTCGCGCGAACTAACATGGCCTGCCAGGGGTGCCATTCGATACCGAACTGAGGTGTATTCACTGCACCGAACGTGCTTCCGTAGTCATCATGGCGACCGGCGAGAGTCGCAGCCAACGTTTGGCCCTCCTGCGGGTTGGAGCGGTCGGCCAAAATCGGAACACGAGCCTCGCCGAATATGGCCCAGTAGTTCCGGTGGTTGCTTGCCTGCGTGTTGGGAGGCGTTCCGTAAATGTCCTGGACGGCGTCTGACCTCAACTCATCTCGGTCGTACTCCGCACCGAGTGCCACGTCCAAGGGCCCAGCCGGCAGCTTGAATAAGGGGCCACGCAACACGCCGTTCAGCGCTTCGGTACGCCCCGTAAAATTGGCGTACGCGTCGGAAAAGAACGATCGCAATTGCGATTGTGGTCCGGGCGGTCCCGCGACAAACGGGTTCAACGCGATTGAGGGACTCGACGAATTGAGAGCGTTCTGTATCGCTGCGCTGTTCGTGATGCCCAGCGGACCCGGCTCCGAGGTGTAGTCCTGAGAGTCCCAGGCGGAGACTTCCCATCGCCAATTAGCCGGCAGATCGCCTCTCACACCGATCAGCGGACGAATGAATGTCGTGTCGAGGAATTGGCCCTGACGAGGTAGCGTGTTAAACAGATCGCTAATCCCTACGGTGGTGCCAAAGGGGTTGTAGGGATTAGACGCGCCCACGGTAAATTGTTGATAGCCGATCTGGCCGTAAAGCCCGGGATAGCTGTAGTAATATTCTTCCTCGCTATGGGAAAACATCAGCTCGGTGAACAGCTGCACCGAGGGCGCCAACTGATAATCACCTTCCACGAGGATCCCTGAGCGTCGGGTTGCGGGAATCAGCGATTTCCCGGCCAGCGCGCTACATTCATTCAGGGTCCCAGCAGTTGCCTGAAACTCTGCAATGCTTGGCTTGCCGGTGAACCCAGGCGGAACGGCGGCGTACGTCGCCGTGCCGAGGCCTGGCAGGGGTGTCACGCCATTCGCGGAAAAGACATTGCCGGGATTGCAGAACGGTAAGTTATTGTCCGGGCCGCCATACGGCACATAATCCTGGCTTGCCGTAAGCGAGCGCTCAGCAGCGGTAAGTTCGCTGCGATCCTGATAGCTTCCAACGATTGAGACGGAGCCCTTATCCCAATGCTCGCCCCATTCCAGGCTTGCGTTTGAGTCATTAATGTCACTTGCCCATCCGGACTTGCCATCCACTTCGAGCCCGGACAGATGGTCTTTGAGAATGATGTTTACGACACCAGCGATGGCGTCAGAACCGTAGATGGCCGAGGATCCATCGGCCAATACTTCAATGCGCTCCACCGCAGCGAGCGGCAAACTGTTTAGATCGAAGAAGGCGGTCCCGCCTGGTGCACCCGATATGCCGGATGACTCCAAGCGTCTGCCATTTACAAGAACAAGCGTCGTTCCTAGTGGCAGGCCGCGCAACTGAACAGTGGTGGCCCCGAAGAGCGTTTGCGATGCGCTTTCGCCAATGGCGATTGACACGCTTGGAAGAGTGTTCAGGAAGTCAGACACCGTCGTCAGGCCACTTTGCTCGATGTCCTCGCGCGCATAGATCTTGACGTCCTGCGCGCTCTGATCAGCTGTGACCGGAATGCGCGAGCCGGTGACGACGACTTCTTGGAGTTGCTCCCCCTTCTTCTTTTCCGCACTCTTTTCATCTGGTTTTTCTACGGTAGCAGGGCTCGAAGTTTGTCCCTGATCCACCTGAGCCACGTGGACCGCGTCGGAGGAAGACTGCGGAGCGGACGGGGACGTTTTCTGATCGTCCACGTCAGTCGATCGCGCGGCGCGTCGGATCATGATGACGCCGGCGGGCGTGCGCTCGGAGACAAGTCCAGTACCCTGTAGCAAGCGCTGCAGAGCTACCTCCGCCGATAAATCCCCGCGCAGACCGGAAAATTTAAGGCCGGAGACCAGGTCTTCCGTAAAGATGATCTGCTCGCCCGCTGTCTGGCCGAAGGCGCGCAACGCCTGAGAGAGCGCCTCTGCCGGGATGTCGAAGTGATAGGTCCTGTCGGCCGTCTCGGCCGCTCGGGCGGAAGTCACGACGAGCATGCACATCAGTAGCGCCAGCGCGCACGCGCAGGATGCGACGACACGGAAGTGCTTCACGGTGACCGTTCTCCCATCAAGTGCTGATGTTCAGCATCTTCTTAGGTATAGAAGGACGTCAGGATGAGCGAAATCCTCCGCGAATGACTAAGATGCCTTCAGTTGCGGCGCCTGAGCTCCACGCTCCCGTCCGCGCGCGTCTCCTGGTCGAGCGACAGATAGCGGGTCACCGTGTCGATGAAGGCCTGCGTATTGGTCTCGTTGAATACCCCGCTGAAGCGCAGCGCCGCGGCGGCCGGATCCTCCACGATCACCGCGTGTCGCGCGTACCGGTTGACCCGCTCGACCGCGGAGGCTAGCGTTTCGTTTTCGAACACCAGCTGCCCGCTCTGCCAGGCGGTGATGCGCTCGACATTCACGTGCTGCACGGTCGGTGCCGCATGCGGCGCGGCCACCAGGCGCTCGCCGGGATCGAGCTTGACGCCTTCGGGTGATACCTCCGATCCACCCGCTTGCCGATCGAGCACCACGACGTGGCCCTCGATGAGGGTGACGATCACTTGGTGGTCCACCATATCGACGTCGAATGAGGTGCCGGTGGCGATGACCTTCCGATCCGCCGCGACGACCGAGAACGGGCGTTCGACGTCGTGAGCCACATCGAACCGCGCCTGTCCTCGTAGCAGGACGAGCTCGCGGACATGCTGCGTGTATCGGACGGACACTTCCGATTGCGAATCGAGCGAGAGCGTTGAACCATCCTCCAGCGTCACGACCCGCCGTTCGGCGAGGTGGGTCTGGTAGATGGTGGGCCGTTCGCTTAGGTAGACCGCCCCGGCGACAGCGGCGAGAGCAGCGACGGCCGCGACACCCGCCAGACGTCTCAAGGGATGTGCGTGGCGATCCCGCCAGCGGGCCCGTCCAGCGCGGCGCGCACGCTCCAGCGCCGCGCTGCGCACTGCTATGAGCTCCGGGGCCGAGCGTTGATCGCCCAGGTACTGCCAGGGAGTCTCCACAGCCGCCCAAGCGCGCTCATGATCGGGGCTCAAGGCGCGCCATGCCTCGAATTCGGGAGTCGCGTCCGCGCCCTCGTCCGTAAGGCGGACCCGCCAGCTGGCGGCTTCCCTCAGCAACGTCTCGGGAAGTCTCAGGGGCTGCGTCACGGCGCCCCTCTGGCCCATCGTCGCGCGAGGTGCGTCACCGCCTTCAGAACATGCTTCTCGACCGCCTTGACGGTGATACCGAACGCCAAAGCGATGTCCCGCTGCTTCATGTTTTCCAGGCGAAAGAGGATAAAGATGTCGCGGGTGCGTTCGGAAAGCTCGTCCAGGATGCTCAACACTTCGCTCAAGGACTCATACCCCTGAAGGACGCGCTCTGGCCCGCGATCCTCCACGGGCTCCCTCGGCTCGCACGTGGCCTCAGGCGAAACGGGCGTGCGTCGCAAGTGCGCGCGATGGCGATCGCGCAGGAGATTCGTCGCAACCGTGAAGAGAAAGCTGTCGGGGCGCTGCAAAGAGCCGAAGTCGCGCGAACTTAAGGCACGCGCGAAGACCTCCTGGGTCAGGTCTTCGGCCTCGGCGAGGTGGTGAACCCGGCGCAGGAAGAATTTCATCAGTGGCCGGCGGAATCGCGCATCCAGATCAGCCGTCGGATCCCGTGCAGGCGTCGCTTCGAGCGCTAAGGTCGGAATGTCCCCCATATGACACGATCATAATGCTGCGATTGCGGCGACGTATCGATTCCGACCGGGACTCCTTCAGAACCTCCACATCTTAAGGCCGGGATCGGAGGATTTTGCCCGGACTGACGTCTTTACTAGAGATAGACAGCGCAACCGCGTCGGCCTTCCCCCGCCGCGGCGATGGGGTGTCGACCGCAGTCGACCGATCTATCGCCGCCGTCAGCGCGTCTAGTGCTTCGTGCCAACGCAGAATGTGGGATGACCAGGATTCGAGGCGATCTGCATGTCACACAGCCCTTCCCAGCGCCGGTACTGTTCAGTTTTCTCAGGACTAGGATCCTCGAGACCCTGGAACCAAAATTTGAACCAATCCAGATTTCGCTCGTAGATCTCGTAACGGTGCTTCGGTTGGTTTTTGTCGTGCAGCTCGTCGGCATAGATGAACATCTCGACGGGTCTCTTGCTCCGCCTCAGAGTAGTAACCAATTGCATGTCAGCGATGTATTCCGAGTCAGCCGCGTTGATCAGCAATGGCGAGACTATCCGCAGAGCGTTGAGTGACGTCGACATTCTCTGCCATTGTCCAGCCGATTCACCTTCCGGTGGTCCGAGGCCGAACATGCTCATATTTTCTCGCAGTTTGTCAGAAACCAGATAGTACATATGTGAATCCCAAGCGCCGCCGCCGCTTTCGATCGCTGCGTGGAACAAGTTGGTATGGCTGATGCCATACGCAACCAGCGACGCGCCAAAGCTAAGTCCGGTGATTCCAACCCTTTCCGGATGAATGACCCCCATATCCGCCAGCCTTTTCACCGCGGCCGCCATGCCCTCGATGGGAGACTGCGTCATCAGGACGGTACTCTCAAAATCTCCCGGCTTGGTGCGAAACTTGCCACTGTTGAAATCGAGAACTGCAAATCCATTTGCGGCAAAGACCTGGATCGGGTATTCATCACCGACTCCGCCCCGGAGAAATTCGTCACTATCGGCATAAGTCGTAATGACTAGAGGATAGCGCTTTCCGGGTTCAGGGTTCGGCGGCAGCACCAAATGGCCCCAAAAGTGGCTACCGTACTTGTTGGAGAAGTCCATTCGGCGGGCCGGACTTAATTGGAGATTTTTGAGCTCCGGATTCACATCCACCAGCATGCGGACCTTTCCGGTGGACAAGTCGGCGACGGCAACGTTCGCGGGAGTTGTGCTATTTTCCAGGCTGCAGGCCGCGAAGCGGCCCGAATGATCAACCGAATACTGGGTAGCATCGGCGGTCGTATTTAGAACTTGTCGCGGCGCACCTCCGGCAATCGCAATTCTCATCAACTTTGAAGAACGGCCATCTCCGTCATACTCTGTGTAGTAGATCTCCCGGCTGTCGGGCGTCCACCAGTATTGGCCAACATAGTAAATGCCGGGCG
>Ga0209380_10001071_pt1 | contig 19004 bp, 20 predicted proteins | sample HubBroMetageWFT6_FD_188347 | JGI IMG/M metagenome (GOLD analysis project Ga0209380, IMG submission 188347) | Warmed and freeze-thawed soil microbial communities from the Hubbard Brook experimental Forest, New Hampshire - Hubbard Brook CCASE Soil... | ecosystem: Environmental > Terrestrial >...
CACCAGGAACAGACCCAGCAGAATCACGACTGCCGCGATCGCCATCCGCCGCTTGGAAAGTAAAAGCTTCACCGTACCACTTTCAGCGTTCGCCCCCATCGCGTCTCATCGAAGAAGTGCAACACTACGTGCGCCAAAAATCCCACCCGGTCCGCCATTCCAGTCTTTGTATATTGGTCGGAGGGCGTATCAAACGACCAGTAGATAAACATGGGACGGCCAATCACATTCTCCTGCGGAATGAAGCCCCAGTAGCGGCTGTCCAGGCTCACGCCCCGGTGATCGCCCATGGCGAAGTAGTGCCCCGGAGGCACCACCAGATCGTCCCCCTGAACATGCGAAGCCAGGTCAACGATCCAGTTCGGATAAACCCCATTCTCATAAGAAGGAGGCACCGCGGGAAAATTGTTGCGATAGAAGTCGTTGGGATTATCCGCATCGTGCAACACGTAAGGCTCGTCCAGCGCCTCACCATTTCGGTAAACCACCCCATTGCGCAGATGGATGCGGTCCCCAGGCACTCCCATGATGCGCTTGACCACGTAAAGCCCGGCATCGTGCGGGTCAGGGTGCAGAAACACCACGATGTCGCCGCGTCGTACCTGCCGGTACGGAAGCAGCGGCCCCACCCACGATGTCTTCGGCGCAAACTGGATGCGGTTCACAAATACGTGGTCGCCGATCAGCAGCGTCTGTTCCATCGAACTGGATGGAATCTCGAACGCCTGCACCACAAATGTGATGATGAACAATCCCGTCACCAGCACTGCGGCCAGTGAAGCCAGAAACTCCACCGGAGTCTCTCCCGGTTTCTCTTCGACTTCGTTCGTCTCTTTATTGTCTTTATTAGCCAATGTGATCAATCCATCCCGTCTTGTGGAAGAGTCTCGTGGAAGAGCGGCGCTTCAGCGCCGCGAAAAGCCTCAATGCACCAGCCGTAGCGTTCGCTTCCAGCGCGTGATCTGAAAGATATGCGTCACGACGTAGACAAAGTGGTAAAGCTTATCACTCACCGAAGATGGCGCCGTTCCATCGCCCTCGGCGCCCTGCACCGACCAGTAAATCACGAGCGGCCGCCCAATAATATTAGCCTCTGGCACAAAACCCCAGTACCGGCTGTCAGAACTGTTGTCCCGGTTGTCTCCCATCACAAAATAATGCCCCTCGGGAACGATCAACTGTCCGTCCTCGACGAGTTTGCGCAACTGCAGCCACCACTCCGGCGTAGGCCCTGACATCACATCCAACCGGGGAAAATTATCCCGGAACACGTCATCCGCCGGACGGCTGAAGCGCGCATAAGGCTCCTTCAACGGCACGCCATTCACCACCACCTGCTTGTTGACCAGTCGCACCCGGTCCCCAGGAACGCCAATCACCCGCTTCACAAAATGCTGCGCCGGGTCTACCGGATAATGAAACACCACAATGTCGCCTCGCCGCACCCGGCGGTAAGGCATGAAGTAGTCTCCAACGCCGCCTCCGCCGTAGCACAGCTTGTTCACCAGCAGGTAATCGCCCACCAGCAGCGTGTTCTCCATGGACGGAGAGGGAATCTGGAACGCTTGAACGATAAAGGTGATCACAAACACTGCAATCACCACCGTTCCCAGCAGCGATTGTATCGAGCCGGACGCGTCCGATCCAATCGCCACCGCCGTTACTCGACCGTGCGAGAAATGATCCCGTGAAGCTTGATCGCCAGGGGAATGATCAGCCGAACAGCGATCGGCAGAAGAAGGACTGGCTGGAGCGGGATCTTCCGTCGCGCCCTGCTCGTTCGAAGCATGTCCGTTCGAAGTCTGCACCCTCGAAGCATGTTCGCTCGAAACCCGCTGGCCCGAAAGATGTTCGTCTGGGGAATTCATTCACTTCACCTGCAGCCTCTCTACTTACCCGCCAGCCGCGGCCCCCGCGCCAGCCTGGCTCCCGCCGATGGCGGCCGCGAGGCCAGATAAGACAGCAGTTGCCGCGCCGCATCCTGCTCCGCCGTTTTTTTCGTGCTACCCTGCGCGCGCCCCACAAATTCCGCCCCGCCTTCCCCGTTCTTCGTATTCAGACGGACTTCCACCGTAAACGTCTTGCTGTGTTCTGGCCCCGCTTCCTGCACCAGCACGTAGGAGGGCTGTGCCATCCCCAGTCCTTGCAGGGTTTCCTGCAGGGCCGACTTGAAATCATTCATCGGCAGCGCGCCGCCTTCGCGTTCCATCCGCTCCAGTTCGGGCGCCAGGATTTCCCGCAAAATGAATTCGCGGGCCGGTTCCATTCCGCCATCCAGGTAGATCGCTGCCAGAATCGCTTCCAGTGCGTCCACCAGCATCGCCGTCTTACTGCGCCCGCCGCTCTTCTCTTCGCCGCGTCCCAGGCGAAGATAGTGTCCCAGTTCCAACCGCTGCGCCACTCGGATCAGATGCCGCTCACTCACCACGTGGGCCCGCAGTTTTGAAAGCTCGCCCTCGCGAAATTGCGGAAAGCGCTGAAACAATTCTTCGCTGGTCACCAGCGCCAGAATCGCGTCCCCCAGAAACTCCAATTGCTCGTTGTCGTTGACCTTGTACTTGTTCTCCCCGGCTTGGTGCGTTTCCTGTTCTCGCGCATGCGAGCTGTGCGTGAGGGCCTGCTCGATCACCGCCCGTCGCTGGAAGTGATAGTGCAACGCCGTTTCCAGCGTGGTGATTTCTCGTTCCTTCATGATTGCACTGCCGGGCAGTAATCCAATTCAGTTGTCATCCTGAGCCAGACGCTTTTTGTCTCGCGAAGAGCCTGTCCCGAGCTTGCCGAGGGAACCGGGGGCGAGCCGCGCGGTGCGTCGCAGCCTGCCCTTAGCAAGCGAAGCGCGCTGAAAGGTTCTTTGCGACGCAACCGCACGCGTTCGGCTTGCTCCCTTATTTCAATTCTTTGCAGGCGCCGCGCCGCCGGTCAACTGCGTCAAACGATCCTTCTCATCCCGCGCCGCCTTGCCCGCAGCCGTACCTTCCTTGGTCAGGTCGACTGCCTGGTTCGCAAACTTGAGCGCTTCCGGATATTTGTTCTGCATATCCAAAGCCACTGACAGCCGGAAAATCGCGATCGGATCTGGTTGCTGCGGGAACGCTTCAATCGACTTCCTCAAATTTCCTTCCGCGTCCGCCCACGCCTTTGCATTGAAGTCCAGCGTCCCCAGAATCGCATAAGCGTCCGACCGCAAGAACCCCTTGTACGCGGCCAATTGTTCCGGAGGATAACCCGAGGGCACGTCAGTCTCCACCGTCACCAGCGCCCGCGCTGCATTTTTTCTGGCCTCCGCCAGCCTCTGATCCTTATCCAGGTCGGTATCTCGCGTCCGCTCGGCCAGCACTTGTGCCACGCCCAGCAGCGCCTCCGGATCGTCCGGATCGTAACCCAGGATCTTTTGCGCCATCTCCATCATCTTGTCGGCGTTATTCGCCTGCTGGTAGGAGTGCATCACCGCCGCGTACAGCAGCTGCCGCAACTCACTGTCCGGAAATTTTGTCGCGAAGTCGGCCGCCGCTTTCTCCTGCGCCGCGGGATCAGTCAACGCCGCCGCCGCCTTATACGCCGCAAATTCCTCCTGCGTCTTGGCCTGCGGTTTACGCTTGCCCGTCGGCGCCGCCGCCTGTCCTGCAGGCGCCGCCGCCTGTCCCGCTGCCTGTCCTGTCGTTTGCGCGGCCGGCGCGTTCTGCGCCGCGGGCTGGTTATTGCTCTGTGCAAAGCTCTTCTGCCCGAAACCCCACCCCGATATTCCCATCACCGCGATAATGATCGCCGCTCGCTTCATGCTTTCTCCTTGGCTTATCCTGCCCGATTCGAACTCATTCCATTTTCGCAACCGCAATCCACCGCTCGCATTGTAACCGCACCCGGCTCCCGTAGCACCAAACCACAAGACAACTTGTCATCCACAAGACACTGTCATCCTGAGCGGAGCCGTTCTTCAGGCGGAGCGAAGGATCTCCCGCTCCGCCGCCCCAGCGCGTAAGCCAAACTCCACGGGATCGTCCACACCACCAGACACTGTTACCGAACCGCGCCCACAGCCGCAGGCTTCGCCGGAGGCTCATAAGCCTGCGCCAACCCCCGCTCAGCCGCCGCCTTAACCTCCGGTAATTCTCCGCCAGCATTCAATGCCGCCCGGTACTCCTGCAACGCGGCCTCGCGGTCTTCCTTCATATCCAGAATCCTCCCCAGATACACATGCGACCATCCCACCACCTTCGGATCCTGCGTGGCTGCAATCGCCTTCTGGAAGTTATCCTGCGCCCCATCCCGGTTCTTGTTGGCCACAGCCACTTCCGCCAGAATGAACAGCGCCCGTCCCTGGTCCCCGATCTTCTTATCCAACGCCTGCTGCGCCAGTTCCTGCGCTCCCTTGGGATCGCCCGCCGCCAGCCGTTTCTCCGCCGTCACCAGCATCCGCCGTTCCTCCGGACGCGACAACCGCACCAGTTCCGGCGACGTCACGCTGGCAAACTGAACCGCCGCCGCCGCTTTCTCTTCTTTCCTTATGTCCAGATTGACCAGCAGATCGCCATAGGCTCCGCGAATCCCTACAGGATCCTTTTCAAACGCCCCCATCGCGTCGTAGAAGTACTTCGTCAGAATGTATCCCTGCTTCACCTCGTCATCCACCGCCTGAGCCCGCATCGCTTCTTCCGCCGCCTGTTTGCCTCCCGAGGTGCGGATCTCAATCGCCCGTATCAGGCATTCCGTCACCAGCAGTGAGATGTCGCTTTTGAAGCTCTCTTCCAGCGGAGCGCGTTTCACCGCTTGCAGCAGCGGTTCCAGCCGTTTGATGGAGGTGAAGTGCTTCTCCGCCAGCGGATCCAACTCGTAATGCAAAAACGTATGCCGGATCTGGTCCATCTTCAGCGCCGATTTCGGCACCGCTCCCGATCCCGTGCTCGGAGAAGGGAAGACGACCACGTAATAATCCGTGCCGTAATTGCGCGCATCCGTCTCATTCGGCGAACCCATGAAGTCCAGATAAATGGTGAAGGTTCGTCCCAGGTATTGCGACGAAGGCTGCTTCAGATAGATCTCGGTGTCAGACACCATGTTATGCAGCGGTTCGTGATACCGCCTCATCGCCGCCGCATAATCATTGCGGTGCCGTTCCCAGATCGAATGCAGCCCGGCTTTGTCGTAAAAGCTCTCCAGCAGCTTTCCAAATCCCGCAATCATCGACGCATCCGGAGGCAGATCCTCCTCCTTCAATCGCGGCAAAAAATGCGGCGGCCCATCCAGATACAACGCCAGCGAAATGTATTGCGACAGATTACGATTCTCATCCTTCGACGCCACATGCCCCTGGTAGAACTCGCACAGCGCCGTCCGCGCCGCCTCCGCCTGATCCGAATCCCGCAAATTCTTCTGCAGCTCCGCCCGCACACTCCGCCGCACCGGGTCCGAGATGTCCAGGTCCTGGTCATAGCCGCAAGTGTTCAGCGCCGCCAGCACCGAAAATACCGTCACGTTGTTGTCCAGCGTGATCAAAGACTGATTTTGCGAAGGCTGATTCCTCGGAGCAGGGTTCGGCGGACTCTGCTTCTGCGGAGTTGGGCCTTTCGCCGGCGGCTCCTGGGAAGACGAGTCCTGTGGTGCCGATTGGTCCCGGGAAGACGAGTCCTGTGGCGACGCCTGATCCTGCGAAGAAGACTGGCCCGGCGGAGTCTGGCTCTGTGGAGTCTGACTCTGCGGAGCAGGGTTTTGCGGAGCCTGATTTGAAGGAGTCTGATTTGAAGGCGCCTGATTCTGCGGAGCCGGGTTCTCCGGAGGCGCACTCTGCGGCGCCGGATCCTGCCCCGCGCACAACGGCGCCAGCAGCCCCAACAGGGCCGCAAACCACAGACTTCGCAATCGCAAACTCAGGAAACCCTCCACAGGATTAGCAGTGAGCTAAGCGGAGATACACCCTCAAGTGTAAGGACTTCTCAGCGGAGGGTCAAACCCCAATCACTCCCCTCCCCACGCCCGGCAATCCAACAGATCCTAGGGCATTGCGGCGGCAGCGGCTTTCAGCACGGCAGCAGTTCCAGCCGCATCCTCCAGCCAGGGATAGTGACCCGCATGCCCAACAACCATCAGTTTTGCATTCGGTTGAACTTCCCGGATCTGCCTCGCGATAAAGAATCCCGGATCGAAGCGTCCGAAAACCAGCGTCACCGGCGCGCTAAGTTTCCGCATCCCATCCATGACGTCGAAAGTACTGAGGTCTGCACCCAGGAAGGCTCCCACGGCCTTGTACCAAAGGAGTTCGCCAGCCGGAATACTTTCCTGCAAACGCTTCACATTCCCGGCATCGGCAAAAAACGCATTCCGTTCGATTTCCTCGATCTGCTCACCATTCTTTGCCTCCCGCAGCGCAGTTCGTTCCGCCGGTGTCAGCCGGGCGCGCACCGCAGCTTCTTCGGTTGGGTACGCCGAATGAGCCATCGGACCAGTATCGATCAAAAGCAGACCCGCAACCCGATTTGGATACTTCTGCGCGTACGCCATGGCCAGCATTCCACCCCACGAATGTCCGGCGATGGCGAGCTTCTCCACGTGAAGGTGCTCGCGAAGCGCCTCGAGATCACCAATAGCTCCGGCCAGGTTCATGCTGTCTTGGCAAGAAATTGCGTCAGCCGACATTCCAGTTCCCCGCTGGTGAACCAGCAATACCTGACGTCCTCCGGAAGCAAGCATCTTCGCCACAGGCACCATGTAGCCCGGGTTCATTCCAGGTCCGCCCGCAAGTAGAACGATGGGGATACCCGCGCCGTACTCCTCATAGGTAATAAACTTGCAACCAGTAACGTAGGTTCTCACGCTCCCGATGCCGCCCATCGGAGCCACTTGTGCCCGAATCCCTGCAGTCGCACATAGAGCGGCAGCCGCAACGAGACACGCCCACTTCACGCCAACGCCTCCAGCAGTTTGTCGATATCGTTCATATCATTAAAAACAGAAGGTGACACGCGGATATAGCGCTCCGAAACGCGAGCATTAACGCTGGCTTTCTGAAGACGCTCGCGCACCGAGTCTGGATCCTTGACAGCAAAGCTGACCAGCGCCGAGGCCGATTCCAAAGGCGTCAGCGGCGTAAACCCGAGCCGCGGCATTTCTGCATGCAGGCGTTTCAACATCGGCTGGCGATGCGCCGCGATATTCTCAACGCCGAGTTTGCGAATGTACGGTAGCGAGTGCGTCAGCACCTGGGCAGTCCCAATGGCAGGCGTGCCGACTTCACAGTGTCCCGTCGCGTTATTGTGAAGCGCGAATGTGTAGGCGCCAGTCCCAGGATTGCCGGGAGATGAGTCGCCAGGAAGGAAATGCGATTCCATGCGGCTCGCTTCGTAGTAACCGAATTGTGAACGATGGAAAACACGGTCAAGCAGATCTTCTCTGACGAAAAGAAACCCCAGCCCGAAATCCGCCATCAGCCACTTGAAACTGGAGCAGGCACAAAAATCAACACCGCTCGCGCGAACGTCGATGGCAGTAGCACCCGCCGCCTGCGCGATGTCGGCATAAACGTACGCCCCATGGGCATGTGCCAGATCGCAGACCGCTTTCAAATCATGCTGAAAGCCGTTGTGCATGGCGACCAGCGAGATTTCAATCAGCTTCGTTTTCCTGTCGACAACGCGCTCAAGATCCTTCAGATCAATGCGCCAGTCGCGAGGCATCACGACCCGCACGTCCAGGCCGGATTCTTGCCGTAGAGCCTCTAAGTGCAGCAGAGCGCCTTCGAAGTGCAACGCGTCGCTCACCACGTTATCCGACTTGTAATCGATGTCCAGTCCGTTGACGACCAGATTCTCCCCCGTGCTCGTGTTCGGGACGTAACTGATTTCCGATTCCTTGGCGTTGATCAAAGCCGCGAACTCCGCCTTGACGTTGATCGGGTTCTTCGCCTGCGAAACAGCTTTCAGTTGCGAGCGGGACTCGGACCATTCGCGCAATGCCCCTGCGGCGGCGACCGGCATGGGGTGCGTGTAGGCCGAATTGAGATAAGTGAGCCCCTCAGGAATGGCGAAATCTCTTTTCGCCGGCAACGAGACTGCGGCAGAAATAGATCCGCCCCGCGAATTCGCGATCGAGGCCAAGGGACTGCTCACTCCGGCCGCAGCCAGAGTCCCGAATCCCGCCAGCACGTCACGCCGGCTGATCATCATTCGATTCCCCTCCACATCGCGTCCGATCCCGTGACCTGGCAAAATGACGCAGAGCGTAATTCAGCCCTGAACCGTGTGTCGAGCTGAGGGCAGTGTCTTAACTTCGATTTTGCTTTTCTTTGCGACCTTCGCGAATCCTTCGCGCACTTCGCGGTTAAAGGCTTTTCCCCCGCGAAATGAGGACATGACCCGCCAGAGTACCAGATTCATCAGGCAAGGTATTTGCGTCCCTGTAGAAGGGGTGAGAACCAGAAAACCAGTTCTGAATAAGGTGAGAAATTTACGTTCGCAACGCGCGCGGAGAAACCCAAGCCAGCTCCTACCCCCGCACGCTAATCCTTGAAAACGACAGCACCGCCCGCGACGAGATCGGCCGTCCCATCGACATTGCCGGACGGAACGTCGTAAAGATCAGCATCCTCTTCACCTGCGGCAACAACTCCTGAGACTCCCCAGGATCGGAAAGAATCCTGTAATCCTCTACCCGCCCGTGCGAATCCACGTAAGCTTCAATCACCAGCGAGTCCGCATTCATCTCGCTCAGCGTCGTCCCGAAAGCGCTCTGCTGCAGCTCCGGACCGGTATTCAGCACCAGCGGCACATCCTGGTTGTTCGCCTGCACCTCTCCCGGCATCGCCAGAATCGCAGTGACTAAACCAAAGATCAGCAAAGCGCAGACCAGGCCCGCCGTAGCTGGCACCATGAATGCGTTCAAAGCATTTTCCACCCGCATGCGCAAGCCTTCATACTGCGGCCTCCGCGCCTGCGCCGCCTCCCGCGAAATCGCCAGACGCAGCTTCAGTCCAAGGTCTGCCGGTTCCGGCACCCGCCCCACGCTCATCATCAGTTGTTGCGTCTGCCGCAGCAACCGGTATTCCCGCATGCACGCCGCACATCCGTCCAGATGCGCCTGCAACCCCTGCATCTCAATTCCCGTGACCGCCCCGTCCAGATACGGAGACAACAATCCCTTCACGTCCCTGCACTTCATCCTGGATTTCGTTGCTCCGGCCACATACTTCATGGCATCACCTCGACCCTTCTTCCCCCTCCAGCAACCTGTGACCGCAAACTCGTCTTATCTTTTTCCTCCGGCGCAATTTCTTCCGGAGCCATGAGTCCCAATTCTCCACCCACCTCGCGCACGTACGGCGCCAGCCGCTGCTTCAAGGCCTGCCGCCCTCGCGTGATTCTCGATTTCACCGTCCCTAGCGAAATCTGCAGAACTTCCGCAATCTCTTCATACGACATTTCTTCCAGATCACGCAGAATCAGCGCCGTCCGGTAGGGCTCGGCCACCTGCCGCAACTCCGTATCCACGCGCTTCTGCACTTCCCGGTGCGCCATACTGTCGAACGGAGAATCATTGCGATCGGTCAGCGCGTTTTGCATTGCTGTGTTCTGCATCGCTGCATCTCCCAACCCCTCCGACTCCACCGGTTCAATCGATGTCTCGTGCGCTTTATGCCGGAACCACCACCGCTTCCGGTTCGCCGCCTCGTGCAACGCGATCCGGTAAATCCAGGTCTTCAGGCTCGACTCGCCATGAAAGCTCTTCATCCCCCGAAACACTTTCAGGAAGACATCCTGTGTCGTATCCGCCGCGTCCGCCGGATCGCTCACCATCCGGTACACCAGCCCGTACACCGGCCGTTGAAATTCACCAATCAGCCACGCATAGGCCTCTTCTGAGCCCGCCTTCAGGTCCGCGACAATTGCCGCTTCCTGCGCCCGTGCTCCGATCGCGCTTGCCAGATCTCCCAAGGGTCACTCCCGCTCTTACTTCGCGTACCGTGCGACTACAAGACGATTATAGGATTTTCCACCTCATCCCCAACCGAAAAATCGCCCGCCCGCCCCTGGTTTCCTGAAAACAGGTCACCCTTGCACGTTACCGGCGCACGCCCTAATCAGGATCTAATGAAGATAGACTCCGCCCGCCCATCCCAGGTTCCCACTCGTAAGTGGTTTATTTGCAATGGCCGAAGGGCTACGGTGCTCCCCTCAAAGTCGGTTTTTGATTGCGAATCCCGGCAATGTTATGGTGTCTGTGCTCAGACATCGTCAGGCCCGCTCCTGGCCTGCATTTAGCTTTCCCGGCGAGCCCGTCCACTGGACGCCATCCCTCATGAACATACTCGATATCGTTGTTGGCAAACCCATCAAAACCAGCGACGAACGTGCCGAGCAGATCGGCCCAGCCCAAGGCATCCCCATCTTTGGTCTCGATGGCCTCAGCTCAGCCGCCTACGGCCCGGAAGCTGCCCTCACCCTGCTGATCCCCCTCGGCCTTCTGGGAGTTCGTTACATCGTACCCATCAGCGCCGCCATCATCACACTGCTCGTCATCGTCTACTTTTCCTATCGCCAGACCATCGCCGCGTACCCCTCGGGCGGAGGCTCCTACACCGTAGCGCGCTTCAACCTCGGAGCATCTGCCAGCTTGCTAGCCGCAGCCGCGCTGCTAGCCGATTACATTCTCACCGCCGCCGTAGGCATTTCCGCCGGAGTCGGCGCCCTGGTCTCGGCCGTTCCCTCCTTGCTGCCGCACACGGTCTCACTCTGCGTCGGCATTCTGATCATCATCACCATCGTCAACCTTCGCGGCGTGCGCGAAGCTGGCGCTGTTTTCGCGATTCCTACTTATCTCTTCGTCGGCACGCTTCTGATCACCATCGTCGCCGGCATTGTCCGTGTTCTCCTCAGCGGAGGCCATCCCACGCCGGCTGTTCCGCTCCCGCCGCCGCCGCCGATCACCGAGGCCGTCACTTTTTGGCTCCTGCTCAAAGTTTTCGCCAGCGGTTGTACAGCCTTAACCGGCGTTGAGGCCGTCAGTAACGGCGTGAAGGCTTTCCGCGAGCCCACCGTGAAAAACGCCCAGCGCAGCCTCACCGCGATTATTTTTCTTTTGGCGGTAATGCTCGCCGGAATCTCCTATCTAGTTAAGACTTACGGAATCGCCGCCACCGACCCCGGTCAGCCCGGCTATCAAAGCGTTCTCTCCATGCTCACCGCCGCCGTTTTCGGCAAGGGACTCTTCTACTATCTGACCATCGGCTCCATCCTGGTCGTGCTCTCTCTCTCCGCGAACACCGCCTTCGCCGATTTTCCCCGCCTCTGCCGCGCCATCGCGCAAAACAACTACCTCCCGCACGTCTTCGGATATCGTGGCCGCCGCCTCGTCTACACCTACGGTATCGTCGTCCTGGCGCTACTGTGTGGCGCCGTTCTCATCTCCTTCGGCGGTGTTACGGACCGCCTTATCCCGCTCTATGCCGTCGGCGCTTTCATGGCCTTCACCCTCTCTCAAGCCGGCATGGTCATGCATTGGCGGAAAAATCGCGGCCCCAACTGGCTCAAGAGCGCACTCGTGAACGGACTAGGCGCCCTAGTCACCGGCACCACCACGGCTGTCGTGCTGATTGCGAAATTCGCCGAAGGCGCATGGATTACGCTCCTCTTCATTCCCCTCACGATTTTCGTATTCGTCCTCGTCCGCCGCCACTACCACTCCGTGAAACTGCTCACCAGCTGCAAAGTTCCCGTCGACGCCGCCGCTCTCAACCAGCATCCCATTGTCATCATTCCCATCGACCGCTGGAGCATCATCTCCCGCCAGGGAGTCGAATTCGCTGCCCGGCTTTCTCCCGAGGTAATCGCCTTACACGTCGAGCCCACCGAACACTCCGAACTGCTGCAAGACGATTGGGAACATTACGTTGAGCAACCCTTCCGCGCCGCCGGCAAGGAACCGCCTCAGCTCCATCTCCTGCCTTCCCCCTACCGCTTCGTCGTTGTCCCCGTCGTTCAGTTCATTCTCGATCTGTCGAAGAAAAATCCCGGCCGCAACATCGTTGTGGTCATACCCGAGCTAGTGGAGGACAAATGGTACGAATACTTCCTCCACAATCAACGTGGCCGTCTCCTCGAGTGGGTCCTCCTGGCACGCGGCAATGAACGCATCTTCACCGTAAGCGCCCCCTGGTACGTCGGACAGCGCCCCGAATCCACTTGAACCAGATGTGCCCAGTCAGATGCAGAGAGTGGTGCAGAGAAGCGGTGCAGGGAAGTGGTGAAGGGAAGTGGCGAAGAGAGGTTGTGCAGGAAGTGGTAAAAGTTTGCTTGTCATCCTGAGCGAGACGCCTTTTGTCTCGCGAAGGATCCGGGCGACCCGCGCGAAGTGTCGCGATGCTTCTAATAAGTAACGCCGCGACACAATAATCGCGCGTTTGGCTCGCTTCCTTATCGTTATACTGCAGCGTCTCAGCGGGTCTTGCGCGTACCGGATCCAGCCCCCTCCACAACTCTCTCCACAATCTCCCGCACCGCCGCCAACAGCTTCTCCGGCCCCATATCCAACGCAAGCTCGGATTTTTCCAGGAACCCGGCCGCTCCGTCCCCCTGCAGCCGCGCCGCATTTTTCTGTGACAGCCCGGTGATCACTACCACCGGGATCGCCTTGGTCAAAGGGTCTTTCTTCAGCCCCGCCAGCACATCCGGACCGCTCATCTTCGGCAACAACATATCCAGCAGAATCAGATCCGGCAATTTCTCCCTCGCCATCTGCAGCGCTTCCTCGCCGTCGGCCGCGCTGCTCACCTCATAGCCCGCACGCGCCAGCGCTCGCTCCGCCGTCAGCCTCACAAACTTGCTGTCCTCCACAAGCAGAATCTTGGTCATTCCCGCAGCCCTTCCGCACCGTCTCCTGAATACTGTCTCTATCGGCAGATTCAGAATTCAGATAAAAGCAGAACAGCCGCACCGTGCCATCACAACCTGAGAGTCGCCTAAGAAAGAGCCGCCGTAGAAACGGGAACGGAAACCAACCAGGCCCAGTCGCGCCAGCGACGCTACTAATTCGCCCCGCACGCAAGTGCGGGGTACCCAGGTGAAAGTCGAACGTAGAGGCAAAAAGTAAGAGTAGCCGCGAAGCGGCGCTAGAATGCAGCCCACCGCGTAAGCCGTGGGTCAAAGTGGCATGAGATCAAGCCCCGAAGGGGCGAAAGAGAAGCTATGACTCGGGACGGCACCCACCTCCAGCGCACACTGGAAACATCCATCATCCCGAACTTCGATGCAACTCGATAACGCTCGAACCAAGAAGCTCCACCTCACTTCTCACCCTTCAACATCTTCTCCATCGCCGCCACCAGCGAACCCGGCCCCGATCCCAACATCAAATCGGACTTCTCAAAAAATCCGGCAGCCCCATCCTTCTCCAACGCCTTCGCATTTTTCTGCGACAAGCTGGTCAACACCATCACCGCAATCCCCGCCGTCGCCGGATCCCGTTTCAGAGCCTTCAACACATCCGGCCCGCTGAGCTTGGGCAGCATGATGTCCAGCAACACCAGCCCGGGCGAATGCGCGCGAGCCAGCCGCAAAGCCTCTTCCCCATCCGAGGCACAAACCACCTCATATCCCGCCTGGCTCAGCGTCCGCTCCGTCGCTACCCGCAGAAACTTGCTGTCCTCCACCAACAACACCTTCATCCGACACTCACCCCTTCGCAAACAACTGTCTAGCTCATGCCAAGTATGCTCTACCGCACCAGCGAATGTCGTGCCGCATTCATCCACGCTATTGGCGGCGCCGGTCCCAGGGTGTAGGATTCTCCTGTCCTCCTAACCAGCGACTGAATAAACGGCCTTATCGTTCGCGAAGACTACCGCAACAGATTTCAGTAAGCCAGTTTCAGTAAGCCTGGTTTCAATAAGCCTGGTTTCAGTAAGCAACGAGGAGGATCCGTGTCACACAGTCGCGAAGTCCCCGTCCCATCGCCTAGTCCGTGGCAGAGTTCATGGCAGAGTCCATGGCATAGTCCATCGCATAGTCCCGCCAGATCTCTGTCCGCCATCTCCTCGTTTCTGCTCCTGTGCCTGCTCCTGGTGCTCGCCCAAATGGTGCTCGCGCAAGAAGTGCTCGCGCAAAAGGCAGAACAAAAAGACACGATCCCAACCAAATACGACCTCCATACCGAGATGAAGACCAAAGGAATAGTGGATGAAGTAAACCTGCTCTCGTTCGGAACCAGAAAAGACTTTACCGAGCTGATCATCAAGAGCGGAGATGATAAGGTCCACATCTACGTTTGCCCCAAACCTTTTCAGGACGAAATGGGCATCACCTTTATCAAGGGAGACGAGATCGCCATCACCGGTTCAAAGGTCAAACAGGAAACCTCGGACGTGATCCTCGTCCGCGAACTCACCAAGGGTACAGACACCCTCATGTTCCGCGACGACAAAGGCAACCCCATTTGGAATTGGCACACCGGCAAGTGACCGTGTCATCCTGAGCGCAGCCGCTCTTCAGCCGGCAAAATACAACTTCGGATACAGCCGGGATCTCATTGCCGTCCCATGTCATCGAGTTTCTTCTTGAGAGCAAGGTCGTCGACGGATGCAAGGGGCAAATCGAGAAACAGGGTGATACGACGATCAAGCTGCAGGAAAGCATCCCGGAACGCCTGCTGAATTTCCACTGCCGTGCCCTTGACCGCTGCCGGGTCAGGAACTCCCCAATGTGCGGTCGTCGGATGTCCCGGCCACACTGGACACACTTCTTTCGCAGCGCTATCACAGACCGTGAACACGAAGTCGATTTTCGGAGCATCTGGTGCGGCAAACTCGTCCCACGACTTGCTCCTGAATCCGCCGGTCGGAATGTTGGCCACTTCGAGTTCCTTCAACGCTTCCGGTCGCACCGTCCCCGATGGATGGCTCCCCGCACTGTAGGCAGTGAACCGGGGCCTGCCCTTCGAATTCATGATGCCTTCCGCCATGATTGAGCGGGCAGAGTTGCCGGTGCAGAGCAACAGTACGTTGTAGCGTTCCATCATCTCAGTTTGTCGCAAGGTTTGACTGCACGGATGAAGGCGCTCATGATCTTGCCGTCAACTTGTGCTGCGATGGCATCCACGTCGATGTTTTGGCCCGCGAGAAACTCGCGTGCGTCATTCACGTTGTAAACCCGAGTTGGTTCAAGGTCTATCTGCTCAAATCCAGCGGCGGCGAGTTTGAGGCGGTAGTCGTTCTCTTCTAACGAGCCCGCTACGCAGCCGACCCAAAGCAAAAGGCTCTTGCGTACCTCTGGCACCATCTCGCCGCGAGTGACCACGTCCGACACAGCGAACCGTCCACCCGGTTTGAGCACCCGGAACGCTTCTCGCAAAACCGCGTCCTTGTCTGTCGAGAGATTGATGACGCAATTCGAGATGACGACATCAACCGATGCGTCCGGGAGCGGGATATGCTCAATCTCACCCCTCAGGAACTCGACGTTCTCTATCCCCGCCTTCCGCTTGTTCTCATTGGCGAGGGCCAGCATCTCGTCCGTCATATCGAGCCCATAAGCTTTGCCAGTCAGCCCAACACGTTTCGCAGACAGCAACACATCAATCCCACCGCCGGAGCCGAGGTCGAGCACGACTTCACCCGCATTTAACTTCGTAAGGGCTGTCGGATTTCCGCATCCGAGCGATGCCAGCAACGCCTCTTCTGGAATTTGTCCTGCTTGCGATGCGTCGTAGAGGTTCGAGGTTATTGGGTCACACCCACACGATGGAGCGGCTCCACAGCACGAACTTCCGCCCGCCGTCACTCGCAACGCTGCTTGACCGTACTTTTCTTTGACGACTTCCTTGACCTCTTGATTCATAGTCCCTCACTTACAGCATCGAATGATTGATTCCGGCTTGAGTGCCTTGTTACGCGTGCAGCATTCTGCGTACAAGAACTGGAGGACTTCCTGAAGTGCATCGGTATTCGCCGTGTATCGGAGGAAGGTGCTTTCCCGTTGAACGTTGACCAGGTCTTCTGATCTGAGTTTGTCGAGATGGTGCGACAGGGTGGAGTTCGGGATGTCCAATTCCTCTTGAATCTCGCTGACGACCAGACCGTCAGGATGTGCAGCAAGAAGTAATTGCATAATCCGCAGACGTGCTTCGGTGCCCATTGCTGAAAACATGTCCGCATACTTCACTACTTTGTCGGTCAACCGTCGGGTCGTCTCCATATTTCCATATTTGCAGAAATATGGGTGGAGTGTCAAGCATGTATTGGGCTCACCGCCCGTCTGTGCGCAGTAGCGCCGCCACCGTCGCCGTAAACACCACCCGCGCCTCGGCGGCATCCTCCGGCAGAATAGCCTTTTCGATCAGCAGCATCGCCGCCCCATGGGCCACCATCCGCAGCGCCAGCAGCAGCCCTTCGTGATCCTCCGGCGCTCCGCCCAGCTTCTCCGTCATCTTTTGCTTCATGACGTCCCGCACCGGCAGCACCTTCGGTTTGAATCCGGCCCGGATCGAGCGGGCTGAATAGAAGAGTTCATATTCCTTTTGGAAAAAAAGTTCGTATTCGCGAGGATGTCTCAGCGCATAGTCCAGATACAGCTCGCAACCTTCTTCGGGAGAAGAAATTCCTTCCATCTGCGCCGCAATCTCCCACCGGATGCGCTGCAGCAGCCCGCGCAGAATATCGTCCCGGTCTCGAAAACGCCGGTACACCGCCGGTGTGTTCGTCCCCGCCGCCCGCGCCACCGTCCGCATCGTGAGCGCCTTCTCCCCTCCTTTCTTCCACAGCTTCTGCGCAGCATCCAGAATTTTGCCTTCCAGGTCAGGGTCAGCTCGCCGAGGCACGTGTTCTCCTCCCGAAAAACCTCAATTCGCAGACTATGTATACATCGTAAACATAACAATGTAAATGAAATCCGCCAGTCGCTTTGTCATCCTGAGCGAGACGTTTTTTGTCTCGCGAAGGACCCGGGCGAGCTGCGCGATTCCACGGAGCCTGCCCTGAGAGAGCGACAGCGACTGAAGGGCGCGTTTGGCTCGCATCCATATCGCTCCGGCCCTCTAGTGTAACGTTTCAATTATTATGTTGACATCGTAAACATAACGACGTATAAATTATCAATTAGCCCGGCCCCCCTGCAATAACCAAGTTTAGGAGTGTTACTAAGATGTTTTCGTGGGAAGACCCTGACGACAGAGTTTCGATCGCTCAGATGAACTCGGAACTCCAGCATGCCCAACTGGAGCTGCTAAGCGCCCATTGCGCAACCCATCAGCTTCGGCTGCGGTTTTCGGTGGACGATTTGGCCCGTTTTGGCCAGCGCGATATCCTGCGCAAATCCGTGCAGTCGGCCGCCGCCCTCAGCGAGTTTTACTCTTCCATCCAAAAGAGAATCCCCGCCGTTGAAGCCGCCTCCGAGCCTCTCACCAGGGTTTCAGAGGAACAGATCGTCGCAGCCGTGGGGCGGGTGACTGCTTATTTCCGCCAGCAGCGCGAACATTACCTTGCTTCCGCTGTTCCCCTCAGCAACCACGAGAAGGCGCTGATGTGGCCGTATTTTTCGACCGCTATCCTGGATCGCGTGAGGATCGTCGAACTCAAGGGAGCGCGCATCCCCAATCCGTCTTTTTATGAAGAATATAAGGCCCTGGGTTTCGTCAACCTGCCCGACCTTCCCCACATGCACTCCCTGACTTTTCTCGATGTCCTCGTCTTCAACGAGAAAATCACCGAACGATCCCTGTTCCACAGCCTGGTTCATGCCGTCCAGTTTGAGATTCTTGGAATCGAGCGCTACTGCGATATCTTCGTCCGCAGCTTCGTGCAGACCAAGCTCCATTTCTCCGTGACCCTCGAAGCCCACGCCTTTGCTCTGGAGTCAAAGTTTGCCGGCTCGCCGACCAGCCGGTTTTCCGTCGAAGATAAGGTTCGCCTCTGGGTCGAACAGGCGCGCTACTAAGCCAGGTCGTGACTTGAAAATATTCCGAAGGAAACACTCTTCGGATGCGCGGGCCTCCCCCGTCGCGGTCTCCGGGACGGCGCAAGCTGTCCCGGAGTCCCAAACAATGGTTTCCAAACAGTTGTTTCCTCCCCCAACGCCGAGCGGGGACGGCCCAAGCCGTCCCCTTTTACCTCAGTAGTTAGGCTCCGTGGCCCCGATTTCAATCGCACCATCCCGGCCCGATCCCATTTCCTTTCAGCAATTTGGATCGGCCGCCGTCCCTTTCAGGATCCCCTGCGTCTTTTCTCCCCGCACCTCCGTATTCACAGTAGTATGAACGCGGCTGCCTTCTATTTCGAGAGTTCAATGGCGCAAGAAAGCACCGAGATCGCTCGTGGACTTCGGCGTCGAGATCCCGATTTACTCGATCGGCTCATCGAGCAATACCAGCATCGCCTTCTCCGCTATCTCGTGTACCTGACCGGACGTCGCGAACTGGCAGAAGACCTGTTCCAGGAAACCTGGATCCGCGTGCTCGAGCGCGGACACCAGTTCAACGACAAATACGCATTCAGCACATGGCTCTTCACCGTTGCGCGCAATCTGGCAATCGATCACATGCGCCGCAAACAACCCGCCAGCCTCGATGGGTTAATGGATAACAATGAAGACGCCGCACCTTTCGATGTGCCTGCTACAGTAAGTCCCTCAGCTTTTGATCTGACTCTGCAGCGCGAGCAAGGCGAGCACATCACCGCCGGCATGCAGCACCTCCCCGCAGAATACCGGGAAGCACTCGTGCTTCGCTTTCAGGAAGGCATGTCTCTCGAAGAAATCTCGAGCGTCGTCCGCGTCCCTTTGGGAACCGTGAAATCCAGAATCTACCGCGGTCTGAGCGCCCTCGAGCCGTGGTTAAAAGGAGCCCAGCTGTGAACCCCAAAACAAATCCCGCCACGAACGACGACGCTCACAAACGGGCACGCACGCTGATTACACTAGCCGGTCCCGAAGCACTTTCGTCCGACCAACCGTCGTCGACCGCCTGGCTCACAACCCATCTGGAGTCCTGTGCCTCATGCCGCGCTTTCGCCGAGAATGCCGCCGAAACCATTC
>Ga0209380_10001073_pt1 | contig 18997 bp, 19 predicted proteins | sample HubBroMetageWFT6_FD_188347 | JGI IMG/M metagenome (GOLD analysis project Ga0209380, IMG submission 188347) | Warmed and freeze-thawed soil microbial communities from the Hubbard Brook experimental Forest, New Hampshire - Hubbard Brook CCASE Soil... | ecosystem: Environmental > Terrestrial >...
CGCAATGAAGCTGTTCTATGCCGCGGGCTCGCCCTATGCCCGGATCATCCGGGTGGTGTTGCGCGAAACCGGGCTCGACCGACGGGTGCCCGAGGAGGAGGTCACGCTGCGCGACCCGAATTCGACGCTGCTTGCCTACAACCCGGGCGGCAAGGTGCCGAGTTTGCAGCTCGACGACGGGACGATCCTGACGGAGACGCTGCTGGTCCTGTCATATCTCGACACCCAGCATGACGGCCGGCGGCTGCTGCCGATGGATGGCTCCGATGGTTGGAAGACGCTCGCCGACACCGGCCGCGCCATCGCCTTTCTGGATGGCATCAGCGTGTGGAACCGCGAGCTGCGCTTCGGCCAGAGCACGCCGGGGGTTATCGCGTTGGAAAAGGCCCGTGCCGACCGGGTGGCCGACGGGCTCGAACGGTCGCTCGGCGAGGGGCATTATGGAGGGCCGCTCGACGCGGCGCAGATTGTGCTCGGCGCCGCGCTCGAAAACGCCGCGCGGCGCCATAAGGTCTGGGAATGGCGCTCGGGGCGGCCGCGCCTCTTGGCTTTTCTCGACGAGATCGCCCGTCGCCCGTCCTTCACCGCGACGCTGCAGCCGGAACTCGATCTCTGAAGCAGTCTGCAGTCATTCCGGGACGGCCCGAGGGGCCGGGCCCGGAATCCAAGAACACCGGCCTCTGGAATATGGATTCCGGGCTCGCCGCCGCGCGGCGTCCCGGAATGACACGAAGGCGGTAGGGTAGGGGCGCTACTCGCGCAGGTCTTCGAAGAATTCCTTGACCCGGGCGAAAAAACCTTCGCTCTCGGGATTGGTCTTGCGGCTTTCTCCGGCCTTCTCGAATTCGCGCAGCAACTCCTGCTGCTTCTTGGTCAGGTTCATCGGCGTCTCGATGACGGCATGGATGTACATGTCGCCGCGCACCGATGAGCGCAGCACGGTCATCCCCTTGCCGCGCAGCCGGAACTGATGGCCGGATTGCGTCCCGGGCGGGACAGTGACCCGGGTCCGGCTGCCCTCGACGGTCGGCACCTCGATCGTGCCGCCGAGCGCGGCGGTCGCCATCGGGATCGGCACCCGGCAGAAGATGTTGGCGCCGTCGCGCTGAAAGATCGCGTGCTGCGCGATGCTGACGAAGATGTAGAGGTCACCCGGCGCGGCGCCCTGCAGCCCAACCTCGCCCTCGCCGGCCAGCCGGATTCGGGTACCGTCCTCGACCCCGGGCGGGATGTTGACCGACAGCGTCTTCTCCCGCCTGACGCGCCCCTGGCCACCGCAGCTCTTGCACGGTTTTTCGATGACCTGTCCGGAGCCCTGACAGGAGGGACAAGTGCGCTCGATCGTGAAGAAGCCCTGTTGGGCGCGTACCCGGCCGTGACCGTGGCAGGTGCGGCAGCTGGTCGGGCGCGAGCCGGGTTCGGCGCCGTTGCCCTTGCAAGTGTCGCAAGGGACCAAGGTGGCGACGCGGACCGCTGTCTGCTTGCCGCGAAAGGCCTCTTCGAGGCCGATTTCGAGGTTGTAGCGAAGATCGCTGCCGCGGCTGGGGGCCGCCTGCCCCCGGCGGGCGGTGCCCATCGCGCCGAACATCTCCTCGAAAATGTCCGCGAAGCCGCCGGAAAACCCGCCGGCGAACCCGAAATCGCCGGGGCCGCGGCTGCCGTTCTCAAAGGCGGCATGGCCGAATCGGTCATACGCGGCGCGCTTCTGATCGTCCTTCAGGACGTCATAGGCTTCGTTCAAATTCTTGAATTTCTGCTCGGACGACTTGTCACCCGCATTGCGGTCCGGGTGATACTGCATCGCGAGCTTGCGGTAGGCGCGTTTCAACTCGTCGGCATCGGCCGATTTGGACACGCCGAGAATTTCGTAAAAGTCCTGTTTCGCCATGGTCGCTTTAGGCCCGGCTCCCTGATTGCGCGAAGAGACTCAACCTCGGCGGCCTCCCGCCGGGGTTGAGCCCTTGCCGGCGATCACCGACAAGGGCTTCCAAGATCAGCCTGAACCGCGCTTTTTCTGATCGTCGACCTCCTCGAAATCGGCGTCAACGACCTTGTCGCTGCCGTGACCGCCGGCACCGGCGCCCGGACCGGCGCCAGCGCCACCCTGCGGGCCGCCGGCGGATTCACCACCGGCCGCCTGTTGCGCCTTGTACATTGCCTCACCGAGCTTCATCGCGGCCTGGGCCAGGGCCTCGGTCTTCGACTTGATCTGCTCGGCGTCGTCGGTGCCGACCGTATCCTTCAGCGCCTGGATCGCACTCTGCACCGCCTCGCGGTCCTCCGCCGAGGCTTTGTCGCCGGCCTCGGTAAGGCTGCGCTCGGTCGTGTGGATCAGCGCATCGGCGTGGTTCTTGGCCTCGACCAGATCGCGCCGTGCCTTGTCCTCGGCGGCGTGCGCCTCGGCGTCCTTGACCATCTTGTCGATGTCGCCTTCGCTGAGCCCGCCCGAAGCCTGGATGCGGATCTGCTGCTCCTTGCCGGTGGCCTTGTCCTTGGCCGAGACGTTGACGATGCCGTTGGCGTCGATGTCGAAGGTGACCTCGACCTGCGGCATGCCGCGCGGCGCGGGCGGCAGGCCGACCAGGTCGAATTGGCCGAGCAGCTTGTTGTCGGCCGCCATCTCGCGCTCGCCCTGGAACACCCGGATCGTCACCGCGGTCTGGTTGTCCTCGGCGGTCGAGAAGGTCTGGCTCTTCTTGGTCGGGATCGTCGTGTTGCGGTCGATCAGCCGGGTGAAGACGCCGCCCAGGGTCTCGATGCCGAGCGACAGCGGGGTCACATCGAGCAGCAGAACGTCCTTGACCTCGCCCTTCAATACGCCCGCCTGGATCGCGGCGCCGATAGCGACGACTTCGTCCGGGTTCACGCCGCGATGCGGCTCGCGGCCGAAGAACTGCTTGACCGTCTCGAAGACCTTGGGCATGCGAGTCATGCCGCCGACCAGGATCACCTCGTCGATCTCCGGCGCCTTCACGCCGGCATCCTTCAGCGCGTTGCGGCAGGGCTCGATCGTCTTCTGGATCAGGTCGTCGACCAGCTGCTCGAGCTTTGACCGGCTCAGCTTGATGTTGAGGTGCTTCGGCCCGTTCTGGTCAGCCGTGATGAACGGCAGGTTGACATCGGTTTGCACCGACGACGACAGCTCGATCTTCGCTTTTTCCGCCGCCTCTTTCAGGCGTTGCAAGGCGAGCTTGTCGTTGCGCAGGTCGATGCCCTGCTCCTTTTTGAACTCATCGGCCAGGTAATCGATGATCTTCTTGTCGAAGTCTTCGCCGCCAAGGAAGGTATCGCCGTTGGTCGATTTGACCTCGAACACGCCATCACCGATCTCGAGCACCGAGATATCGAAGGTGCCGCCGCCGAGGTCGTAGACCGAGATCGTGCCGCTGCCCTTCTTCTCCATGCCGTACGCGAGCGCTGCCGCGGTCGGCTCGTTGATGATGCGCAGGACTTCAAGGCCGGCGATGCGGCCGGCGTCCTTCGTCGCCTGGCGCTGGCTGTCGTTGAAATATGCCGGCACGGTGATGACCGCCTGGTCGACGGTCTCGCCGAGATAAGCCTCGGCGGTCTCCTTCATCTTCTGCAGAATGAAGGCACTAATCTGCGACGGCGCGTATTTCTTGCCGCGGCTCTCGACCCAGGCATCGCCATTGTCGCCCTGGACGATCTTGTACGGGACCAGATCCATGTCCCGCTTGACCATCGGGTCGTCGAAGCGGCGCCCGATCAGCCGCTTGATCGCGAAAAACGTATTCTCGGGATTGGTGACTGCCTGGCGCTTGGCGGCTTGGCCGACGAGGCGTTCGCCGGAATCGGTGAACGCGACCATCGACGGCGTCGTGCGCATACCCTCGGCGTTTTCGATGACCTTGGCATTCCTGCCTTCCATTACGGCAACGCAGGAATTGGTCGTGCCGAGATCGATACCGATGACTTTACTCATGCTGTCCTCATTCAAAAGCAGGACCGGCCGGCCCGGGAAAGCACCGTCCCGATCCCCCGGAAAGGGTTGCAGCCGTAACGCAACGGATGCGCGGATTATATATGTGGGGGGTCGGCGGGCTGCAACCGGCGCCGGCTCGCAGTTTCCGCATCGAAAGACCCATTCGCTTGATCGTCTCAGCCAGCTACCGCACTGATATCCCAGCGTTTTATTCGCAGTGGCTCGTCGCGCGCCTGCGGGCGGGATACTGCCGCGTCGCGAACCCCTATGGCGGCGGCGTGCACGAGGTGTCGCTCGCGCCCGGCGATGTCGACGGGTTTGTTTTTTGGACCCGCAATATGCGGCCGCTGATGGCCGATCTCGACGCGGTCAGACAGGTGGCGCCATTCACCGTGCAGTTCACGCTGACCGGCTATCCGCGCGCGCTCGAAAGCTCCGTTATCTCCGCCGAGGAGGCGGTAGCGCAACTGCGCGAGCTGCGCCGCCGGTTCGGCCCGCGCGTCGCGGTGTGGCGCTATGACCCGGTCGTCTTTGCCACGGATCTGGATGCGGAAACCCATGCGGCGAGCTTCGCCAAGCTTGCGCACGCGCTGGCGGGGACGGTCGACGAGGTCGCGCTGTCGGTGGTCCATCCCTATCGTAAGACCCGGCGCAATCTCGACCGAGCCGCGCGGCGGTCTGGGTTCGTCTGGCATGACCCGCCGGCCGAGCAGAAACGCGACCTGCTCGTGCGCCTCGCCGCGATCGCCGCCGATCATGGCATCGCGCCGACCCTGTGCAGCCAGCCCGAATTGCTCGGGCCGGGGCTGGGGGAGGCCCGTTGCATCGATGCCGAGCGGCTTTCAGATGTGGCGCAGCACCCGATCGCGTCGCGCGAAAGCGGCAATCGTCCGGGCTGCCGCTGCGCCTTGTCGCGCGACATCGGCGCCTACGACACCTGCCCGCATGGCTGCGTCTATTGCTATGCCGTCGCGGACCGGGACCGTGCCGTCGCCAACTTCCGGGCGCACGACCCGGAGGCGGAGACCTTGGCGAGCTAAGCGGCGCTCTCGTTGTCCTCGGCGACGGGCTTGGCGCCGCCTTTGGCGACCCCGACCATGGCCGGGCGCAACAGCCGATCGTGCAGCACATAGCCTGGCTGCAGCACCTCGACCACAGTTCCGGCCGGCATGTCGGGGCGTTCCGCCTCGAAGATCGCCTGATGGAAATTATGATCGAAACGCTCGCCCTTCGGGTCGATGCGTCTCAACCCATTGCGCTCGAAAGCACCCAGCAGTTCGCGTTCGGTCGCCGCGATGCCTTCGAGGAGGCTGCGCACCCGCTGGTCCTGCACCTCCGACTCGGGCAGGCTTTCGAGCGCACGGCGCAGATTGTCGACCGGCGACAACAGCTCCTTGGCAAAACCGCTGATCGCGTATTTCAGCGTGTCCTCGCGCTCGCGCTGGAAGCGGCGCCGGGTATTCTCCGCCTCGGCAAGCGCGCGTAGCAGCCGATCCTTGGCCTCGGCAAGCTCGGCCTCGACCGTGGCGAGCCGCTGGTCCGGCGTGGTCTCGACACCTTCGTCCGGCAATTCGGTCGTATCGTTGGCCGGCGGCGCGCCAGCGGCAGCAATGGCCGCTTCGTCCTTGTCGTCGATCATGCTCACTTATCCGATTAGCCGCCCGATGACCTTCGCGGTGTAGTCCACCATTGGAATGATCCGGGCGTAGTTGATCCGGGTGGGGCCGATGACCCCGATCGCGCCGACGATCTGCTCTCGGCTGTTCTGATAGGGCGCGATAATCACCGAACAGCCGGCGACGCCGAAGAGATGACTTTCGGCGCCGATAAAAATCTGCACCCCCTCGGCCTTCTTGCTGGCGTCGAGCAGGCGCAGCACGGTTTCCTTGGTTTCCAGCATCTCGAACAGCGAGCGCAGCCGTTCGAGGTCGGCGAGCGCGGTCACGTCCTCAAGCAGGTTGGCCTGGCCGCGCACAATCAGGGCGCTTTCGCTGTCGCCGCCGGCCCAGCTGGCGAGCCCGGTCGAGACGACTTTCGAGGTCAGCTCGTCGAGCTGAGCTCGGTGCGAGCTGATCTCCTCCTCGATATCGGTGCGCGCCTCCTCGATGGTCCGGCCGATCAGCCGCGAATTGAGGAAATTGCCGGCGCTGACCAGCGTCGCGGGCGGCAGTCCGAGCGGCACCTCGATCACCCGGTTCTCGACCAGCCCGTCCTCGGTGACCAGGACGACGAGTGCGCGGCCGGGGCCGAGATGGACGAATTCGATGTGCTTGAGCGGCCGCTCCTGCTTCGGCACGACCACCATCCCGGCGCAATGCGACAGTCCCGACAGCGCTGCCGTCGCTTCCTCCAGGGCCTGCGCCAGGCTTCTGCCTCGCGCGGCGCAAAGGCTCTCGATGTTGAGCCGCTCGTCGTCGGCCAGATTGCCGATTTCGAGCAGGCCGTGGACGAAGAGGCGCAACCCCGCCTCGGTCGGCAGTCGGCCAGCCGAGGTGTGCGGCGAATAGAGCAGCCCCGCCTCTTCGAGATCGGCCATGACATTACGGATCGTAGCCGGCGACAGGTGCTGGCCGAGTAGTCGCGACAGGGTGCGCGAGCCGACCGGCTCGCCGTTCAAGACATAGCTGTCGACGATCCGCCGGAAGATTTCGCGGCTGCGCAGGTTCAGCTCGCCAATCGGCGACGGTATCGCCACAGGAATGGGTTCTCCGTTTTTCATGTGCTCGCGCCACCGCCGATCGGGAACCCGCGGTCGCGATCGGACCATCTTGTCATCTGTCTGTCGTCCAACCTCCGCGAGCAGAAAATCTAGGAATGCCGCCGCGCAGCGTCAACTCGCCGCCTGCTGCGGCGCAGCAATGCGGCGCTTGTGCTTCAGTGTACAGCGAAGACGTCCTTTAGGAAGCGCCGCCAATCGAGCCTCGCTTGCGCCCGCACCCGGTCGTCGCGGGCAATCGGGTATTGCCCGGCGCCGAGCGTGCAGAGGCCAAGGATGATCTTGCGGGTCAACGACCCACACATCGCCGGCCAGGCGCGCATATCGCGGATGGTCCCGACGCGCTCGATCCTCAGCGAACAGCCGGCGAGGTTGCGGCCAGCTCACAGCAACCGCCAGGACTGGAAAGAGTAGCAATGCGACCTGCAATCTCGTGCCGCGCTGGTCGAGCTTGCGCCGCACGTCACAGGGTTTTCTTGAACACGGTCTGATAGCTTTGTCCGCGCGGCGTCGTCAGCCGGCCGTCGAGATCCCCGTAGAGCGGGCGAAAGGCGAACTGGCTGCCATCGGAATTCTGAAACCGCAGCTCACCGTCGCGGATAACTCCGGTGCCGCGCAGAATGCCGCCGGCGGTGCGTGTATTCGAGGACATCGGGCCGAAGATATAGAGGATCGAGGCGGTGCCGTCCGGCTGCACGTTCTCGACGATCAGCGCCGCGCACAGTTGCGGCGTCCACGATGCGTCGCTCCAGATGCCGACAAAGTCGCGATAGTTTGAGGGGAGGGTGTCCCGGCTCGCGAGCGAATAGCCGACTGATTGGCTGCAGAACTCACGCGTCTCCGAAGGGCCGGACGGTGCCGCGGCCGCGGCTGGCGCTGGCATGCCTGCGGGCGGCGCGGCCGCGGGTGAGGCGGTAGGGGCCGGTGTCGATACGGGCGCTTCCGGCGGGGCTGGCGCGATCGGCGGCAGCGGTTCGCCCTGAATGGATCGCGGCGGCGCATCCGGAAACGCTGGCGTCGGCTGCTGCGCCAATGCGGCAGCGGCAATCGAGCCGACGAACAAAGCAGCTGCGACAAAGCTGCGGATCATGGGGGCGCTCCGGCGGAAGGTCCTGCACTAGGAGAGGCGGCCCTGGCGTGTCCGGATTATACACCCGAATGTCGGCGCCGCGGCAGTTGCGCTCGCCACGAAACTGAGGCTCATTAACCATGGATTTAGCGAGGAGGAGGCTGGCGATGCTGAAAATCTGGGGACGCGCGAGCTCCTCCAACGTGCAAAAGGTGCTGTGGTGCTGCGCCGAACTGAACATCCCGTTTGAGCGTACCGATTGGGGCGGGCCGTTTGGCGGCAATCAGGATGCCGAATACCTAAAGCTCAATCCCAACGGTCTCGTCCCGACCGTCATCGATGACGGCCTGATCATGTGGGAATCGAACACGATCTGCCGTTACCTCGCCGCCACGCGCAACGGCGAGCGACTCTATCCTCGCGATCCTGCCGCCCGTACCCATGTCGAGCGCTGGATGGACTGGCAGCTTTCGGTCATCGGGCCGCCGATGGGGCAGTTGCTGTTCGGCCTCGTACGCACCAAGCCCGAGGCGCGCGACCAGGCTGCGGTCGAGGCGGCGCGGCGACGCGCACTGACGGGCTGGACGATCGTCGACGACGAACTCAAGGACCGCGCTTATCTCGCCGGCTCGGAGCTGAGCCTCGCCGAGATCGTGCTTGGGACCCAGATCTATCGCTGGTTCGCCTTCCCGATCGAGCGCGCCCCGCTCGACAATCTGCGCGCCTGGTATGACCGGCTGCGCCAGCGGCCCGGGTTTAAGACCCATATCGAGCAGCCGATCACCTGACGGGCAGCGGCGCGCCTCACCAGCGCTTCAGCTTGGCCGAGACACTGGGGGGTTGCTTTGCTTTGATGGTGCGGCAATGTAAGTTGCCGACCAAGGCAAGGGGAACTTGTGAATAAGGGGGGCTTATGCGGTCATCGTTGACGCTGCTTGCGCTGGGCGCCGCACTCGCGATCGGGGCCGTCAATTCGCCGACGGCGCTGGCAGTGGACAAGGAACAGGTCATCAAGGATCGCGAGGCGCTGATGAAGGAGCAGGCCAGCGACATGGGATCGGTGAAGGGTTATCTCGACGACAAAGCCGATCAGGCGAAGGCGACGGCCGCTGCGACCGACCTCATCCAGACCATGGGCAAATTACCGGACGTCTTTCCCCCGGGAACGGAGGGACCGGGTTCTGACGGCAAGTATGCCCCAAAACCCGAGGTATGGAGCGACGGGAAAGACTTCCTTGCGCATCGCGATACCGCGGCCGGAAAGGCGGAAGCGCTCCTTGCAGCGGTGAAGACTGGCGACAAGGCGAACATTCAGACGGCCTTTGCGGATCTCGGGAAAAATGGCTGCGGCGCCTGCCACGGAAAATTCCGCGAAGAGCTCAAGAAATAAGGGCGGCGCTCTCGCTTTTTCTCTGCTGCTTCTCACTGCCTCCGCCGCGCCGGCCGCTGAGCCGGACGCGGTCGCGCGAGGCGCCTATCTTGCCGCCGCGGCCGGTTGCGAACAGTGCCACACGGATGCTGACCATGGCGGCCAACGCTACGCCGGCGGGCGCCAGCTGCCGAGCGAGTTCGGCACGATCACGACGCCGAACCTCACGCCCGACCGGGCGACCGGGATCGGCGGCTGGAGCGATGCCGATTTCAGTCGTGCGATGCGCTGGGGGATTGCCCCGGACGATTCGCATTACGTTCCGTCCTTTCCGTTTGTGTTCTACAATCGGCTCAGCGAGCGCGATCTCTCCGACATAAAGGCCTTTCTAGGCAGCCTGCCCGCGGTGTCCCGACCCGGGCTCGCGGGTGCCGGCTCGACCGCGCTTCTGGCCCGCGCTCGGGCCGCGATCGCCGTTGTCGCGACACCATTACCGGGGCCATGGCAGCCCGATCCGGCAAAAGACCCGATATGGAACCGCGGCGCCTATCTCGTTGCCACGATCGGCCGCTGCGGCTATTGCCACACCCCGCGCACGCTGCTCGGGGCGCCTGATGCCGACCGCTTTCTTGCCGGCACCTCGGCTGGTCCGGACGGCAAGAAGGTGCCAAACATCACTCCCGATGGCAAAGCCGGGATCGGCAACTGGAACGAGGACGACATTGTCAGCCTGCTGACGGATGGCCACACGCCGGATTTCGACTTCGTCGGGGGCGCCATGGCCGAGGTCATCAAAAACACCTCCAGGCTGAGCGAGGAGGACCGCCGGGCAATCGCGGTGTATCTGCGATCCGTGCCGGCCAAGTCATCTCCCGAACAGAAATGATCGGAACGGCGTTTGAAGGCTGGACGCTAGGTCGCGACCCCTTATGATGGCATTCCACCCCGGGCCGCTTTCTTGCCCGAAGGTTGTGACGAGCACCGGTGAAACCAACGCTGCCGCATGTCGTTGTTTCGGACTGGCGGCGGAGCGAGGGAGCAGCTTGTGGCGCGCGCGCGATCCGACAGGAGCTTGGCCCGTTTTGACCGCATCGCCTTGGTCCTGTCGGGCGGTGGCGCGCTCGGCGCATATCAGGCCGGGGCCTACGCCGCGCTCGAGAACAGCGGGATCCGGCCGAACTGGATCGCCGGCACCGCGATCGGCGCGATCAATGCCGCGATTATCGCCGGCAACCTGCCGCATGAGCGCACGCTGCGGCTGCGGCAGTTCTGGCAGGAGCTGAGCCGAAGGGTAGCGGCGCGCGCGGGGGCTGGACCCGGCCGCAGGTTGCGCGCCTGGCTCGCCGGACATCTCCCCGGCCGTTCGGACGTTGCGGCGAGCTTGCCGGTCCTCCCGGCCGGCGAATTACGCCAACTGTTGCATGGCACGGTCGATTTCGACCGGGTCAATTCCGGCGCGGTACGGCTGGTGCTCGGCGCCGTCAATTTGCTGACCGGGGCCGAGACTTATTTCGACAACGATCGCCACGTCCTCGATCTCGATCATGTGGTCGCCAGCACCGCGCTCCCCGGCATGGCGCCGACGGTGATCGACAATCAGCGCTACGGCGGCAGCGCGGTTTCGATCGCCGCGCTCGACGATGCCAGGCCGGCCGACACCCTGTGTTTCGTCGTTGACGGCTACGATCCGGTCCCCGGCACCCGCGGCGGCATCAGCCGGTCGGCGCGCGAGATCACGGCGCTGCGGCGCAATCACGACCTGCGGCGGATGATCGCGCTGTTGGGCGAGCGCGTGCCGCCGGCATTGCGCGGCGATTCCGATGTCCGCAAATGCCTCGCCGAGGCGAGCGAGGCGACGATGACGATCCTGCACCTCGTGCATGAGGGCAGTGCCACCGAATTGGCCGCCAAGACGGCCGATTTCTCGATGGCGGCGCTGATGCGGCGCTGGCAGGCCGGCGAAAACGACGTCGCCACGAGCCTTGGCCATCCGTTGTGGCTGGCGCCGCCGCCGCGGCGTCTCGGCGCCGTCGTCCATGAACTGCGCGGCGGCGTCGCCGCGCCGCCGCGCTGATACGGGCCGCCGGGCAGGTCCAAGATTCGTGTATATCGCTTGTTTGCGCCCGCTCACCGGCGCGTGGCAGGGCTGCGCCGCGCGCGCGGGTGGCGCTCTCGCATCCGCAAAGATGCGATCTATATGATTGAATCAACGGGACTTTTGCCTTCCGATCGGCATTGTGCGCGGGCCGAGCCCGACGCGATGCCGCACCCGCCCTGCGCAACCGGTCGGTTTGTGAGAGTGTTTCGACTGCACGTTCAACCGGTTCGCCCGCACCTTCCCGACGCGGCGAGCCTCTCCCCCGAGGAGCGATGCTCTATCACGCCTATCAAGCACAATGCGACGCCTTCGCGCCGGTACGGTTCTTCGCCGAGACCGCGAGCCGGTGGCTTGGCCATGCCGGGCCGGTCTTCGGCGACCTCCCGGCGGTACGCGGCGCCGCCGCGGCGATGGACCTCCTGTCGCACGCCGGCGTATCGCATGAACGGCCAGCCTTCGGCATCGACCGGGTGACGGTCGACGGCGCCGACATCCCGGTCTTTGAGGAAGCCGTCGCTGTCCATCCCTTCTGCCAGCTCCTGCATTTCCGGAAAGACGCGACGCTCGATCAGCCGAAGCTGTTGATGGTGGCGCCGCTCTCAGGTCATTTCTCGACGCTGTTGCGCGGCACGGTCGCGGCGGCTCTACCCGATCACGATGTTTATCTGACCGACTGGATCAACGCCCGCAACGTGCCGGTGCAGCAGGGCCGCTTCGGTCTCGACGATTTCGTCGATCTGGTGATCGAGTTCATCCGCCATCTCGGGCCGCGGAGCCACGTCATGGCGGTGTGCCAACCCTCGGTGCCGGTCTTGGCCGCGGTCTCATTGATGTCGGCCGCCCAGGATCCGTGCCGGCCCGCCTCGATGGTGCTGATGGGCGGACCCATTGACCCCGCCGCCAACCCGACCGAAGTCAACCACTTCGCCGAGGCTCATTCCCTCGACTGGTTCGAGCGCATGGTGATCACCACGGTGCCCGAGCGCTATCCCGGCGCCTGCCGGTGCGTCTATCCGGGCTTTCTGCAGCTTGCCGGGTTCCTCAGCATGAACCTCGACCGGCATGTCTCGGCGCACTGGTCGATGTTTCGCCAGCTGGTGGCTGGCGATGTCGACAAGGCGGCGGCGACCCGCGCCTTCTACGACGAATACCGCTCGGTGATGGACCTGCCGGCCGATTTCTATCTGGAGACCGTTGACCGGGTGTTTCAGCGCCAGGATCTGGCGCATGGCCGGTTCCGCGTACACGACGAACTGGTCGATCCGGGCGCGATCGAGGAGACCGCGCTGATGACCGTCGAGGGCGAACGAGACGACATTTGCGCCGTCGGCCAAACGGCAGCAGCGCAACGTCTCTGCCGTAACGTGCCGGAAGCGAAGAAGACCCGCCACCTGCAGCTCGATGTCGGCCATTACGGGGTCTTCAACGGCCGGCGGTGGCAAACGGAGATCTATCCCAAGGTCCGCGACTTCATCCGCGCCCACGGTTGATCCGAGCCTGACGCGCGGCAGCGTAGGGCGGGTGAGCGAAGCGTAACCCGCCATTGTTGAAACGCGCTCGGACATGGCGGGTTGCGCTGCGCTCCACCCGCCCTACACGGCCTCGCAATGGCGTGCGCGGGGAATTGCCATTGCGAGGAGCGGAGCGAGGAAGCAATCTCGCGACCGCTAAAGCGGAGAACTGCCATGCCGTTGCGCAGCAAGGTCATCATCACCTGCGCGGTGACCGGGGGAATCCATACCCCGACGATGAGCCCCTATTTGCCGCTGACCCCGGACCAAATCGCGAAAGATGCGATCGCCGCGGCCGAGGCCGGGGCGGCGATCCTGCATTTGCATGCGCGCGACCCCAAGGACGGGCGGCCCACCCCCGACCCCGACGTGTTCATGCAGTTCCTGCCGCGTATCAAGCAGGCGACCAACGCCGTCGTCAACATCACCACTGGCGGCGGTCTCGGCATGACCCTGGAGGAGCGGTTGGCGGCGCCGCTGCGCGCCAAGCCCGAAATGTGCTCTTGCAATATGGGCTCGATGAATTTCGGGCTGTACCCGATGCTCGACCGCTACAAGGAGTGGAAGCACGAGTGGGAACCGCAATATCTCGAGATGACCCGAGATTTCATTTTCAAGAACACCTTCAAGGACATCGAACGCAGCTTCAAGGAGCTGGGCGAGGGTTGCGGCACCAAGTTCGAGTTCGAATGCTACGATGTCGGGCACCTTTATAATTTGGCGCATTTTCTCGACCGCGGCCTGGTCAAGCCCCCGATCTTCGTGCAGACGATCTTCGGCATTCTCGGCGGCATCGGCGCCGACCCGGAAAACCTCGCGCATATGAAGCGGATTGCCGACAAGCTGTTCGGCGACGGCTATGCCTGGTCGATCCTCGCCGCCGGGCGTCACCAGCTGCCGCTCGCCACGATCGGCGCGATCATGGGCGGCAATGTGCGGGTCGGGCTCGAGGATTCGCTGTGGCTCGGCCGCGGTCAGCTCGCGCAGGGCAACGCCGACCAGGTCAGCCGCATCCGCACGATCTTGGAAAACCTATCCCTGGAGATCGCCACCCCGGACGAGGCGCGGCAGTTGCTCGCGTTGAAGGGTGGCGACGACGTCGGTTTCTAGGCGGTCGTCAGGCCGGCGAGCGACGCCAGAGTCGCGCCGGCCGCGCCGGCCGGGACCCACCAGGTGAGGTCGCCGACGATGCCGTCCACGGGAACCCCGCGATCGGTTTGATAAGCGCGCACGGCGGTGGCGGTGTGCGGGCCAAAGATGCCGTCGATCGCGCCGGGGTTTGCCGCCGGGTTCTGCGCAGAATAGGTTTTTAGCCCGGTCTGCAAGGCCGCTACCACGGGCCCTGTCGCGCCTTCTGAGAGTAGCGGCGTATTCGGGTCGGCCGGCAGTTTTGCCCAGGTCTGCGGTCCGACGATGCCATCGACCGTCAGGGACTCGCTCTCCTGGAAGACTTTGACTACAGCTTCGGTGATCGGCCCGAAATTGCCGTCGATCTGGTCGTAATTGAGATCCTTGATTTCGACGAGCAGCCGCTGAAGCCGCTTCACATCCACTCCGGTCGCGCCGAGGCTGAGCGTAGGTCCGCTGTTCATTTGGCACCTCCCTTTAGGTTTTTTGGCCCAACAGCGGTGGGCTGTCAGACAATTGGGCGCATGATTAACCAGCCTCCGTTACGGTAGCGCTCCCCTATGAAATGCGCCCGCACAATTGCCGCAAACATTCGGCAATTGCCGGCTTTGCCGCTTGTGTTTCGGTAATCGGGTCCGCTCTGAGATGAGCCGGGATTAGACGAGGTGGCTACTGCCCCGCGTCCTTCATCTTCTCGTACCGACCGACCTCGACGATCTCGGAGATGGTGCCGTCGGGCGCGCGGTATTTGACGGCATCGCCGGGCTTATTTTCCAGGATCGTGCCGCCATTGGCCTCGATCTTGGCGATGAAGGCTTCGCGGTCCTCGACCTCGATACCGAAATGGTGGATAGCGGGCCCTGGGCCAACCAGCTTTGCCTCGGCGTCCTCCTCGCTGTCGTAGACCATCAGCGCGAGATCGATATAGCCGTCGGTCATGTGCCGCGAGACGTGACCGCGCGAGCGGCCGGTCTTGACCTGCCGGAAGCCGTAGACGTTCTCATAGAACCTGGTCGCGGCTTCGAGATCGGCGACCTTCAGCGCGATGTGATTGATCCGAGGCATGTCCCGTCTCCCTTCATCAGGCTGCCTTGCGCAAGAACCGGTCGACGCCGTCCGTCTCGACGGCGCGGTCGAGTTCGCCCTGGCCGAGCAGGTAATGCAAATGCGCCAAGGATTCGCCGAGGGCAAAGGCAGTCTGGTGCCGGTCGAGCCGGCGCTTGAACAGCACCGGCAGCAAATCGACGGCGCTCTGCGGCCGAGCGCAGGCGGCGAGCGCTTCGTCGCAGCGCTCGCGGTGATGCGCGGCGAGCTCATCGATGCGGGTATGAACGCCGCGGAACGGCAGATTGTGCGAGGGCAGCACCAGCGTGTCCGGGGGCAACGCACGGTGCAACTTGTCGAGCGAGCGCAGATAGCGAGCCAGCGGATCGCCCTCTGGCTCATGCGGGGGCACGCTGATATTCGGCGAGATCCGCGGCAGGACCTGGTCCCCGGCGATCAATACGCCAGTCTCGGCGCAATGGAGGCAGGCCAGCTCCGGCGCGTGGCCCTCCCCGACAATGACCCGCCATTCGCGCCCGCCGATCTCGACCCCCATGCCGTCCGAAAGCCGATGATATGCGGGCGGCACCGACGGCACCCCGCGACGATAGCTCGAATGGCGCTCGGCGAAAATTTCACTTTCCTCTTCGTCGAGACCCGCCCGCCGCGCGAAGAGCCGCGCCGCGCCGACGTAATCGGCGGCACCCTCGCCGGTCATCATCCGCGCGTGCAACCATTCCTTTTCGGTGATCCAGAGCGGCGCTTCCCAGCGCTCGGCGAGCCATCCCGAGAGACCGATATGGTCGGGATGGTAGTGGGTGACGATGATCCGCCGCACCGGCCGGCCGCCGAGGTGCTCGGCGAAGATCTGTGCCCAGAGCGTGATCGTCTGCGCGCCGGCGAAGCCGCAATCGACGATGGTCCAGCCCGGGCCGTCTTCGAGCAGCCAGAGGTTTATGTGGTTCAGCGCGAAGGGCAGCGGCATTCGCAGCCATAGGATTCCCGGCGCAATCGGATAAACCTCGCCGGGTCCGGGCGCCGTCGCGACCGGAAAATGCAGCATTTCAGCCATGTCGTCCGGGATCTCGAATTGACCGCTGAAGGTGGAGCATGCATGGATGGCCTACAAGTCCCGCGCCCGCCGGTCAGCCCTGCACCGCTGGCGGGCGTTTCCCGAATCGAGGAGCATTTATGCGCGACTTCAGCGTCCCGAGCCGTTCCGCCGCGGTGGCCGCCAACGGCATGGTTGCGACATCGGCGCCGCTGGCGACACTGGCCGGTCTTGATGTGCTGAGGTCGGGCGGCAATGCGATGGATGCGGCGATCGCTGCGGTCGCGATGCAATCGGTCGTCGAGCCGCAAAGCACTGGGATCGGCGGCGACTGCTTCGTGCTGTATTCGAAGAAAGGCGCGCCCCCGGTCGCGCTCAACGGCTCGGGCCGGGCGCCTGTCGCAGCCACGGTCGAGTGGTACCTCGAGCGGCAAATCGATCAGATCCACACCCAGACCGCGCATGCCGTGACGGTGCCCGGCGCGGTAGACGCGTGGTGCCTGCTCAATCGCGAGCACGGCACAAAGCCGCTCGCCGAATTATTGGAACCGGCCGCCCGCGCCGCCGAGGACGGCTATCGCGTGACCCCGCGCGTCGCCTGGGACTGGATGCGCAACCAATGGAAATTGCAGGACCCGATCACCGCGAAGGTGATGCTGCCCGGCGGCAAGCCGCCAGAGGTCGGCGACAAGATGCGCAACCCGGCGCTTGCCGCCACCTTGCGGCTGATCGGCCGCGAGGGGCGGGAGGCGTTCTACTCCGGGCCGGTGATGCGGGACATCCTCGGCCGGCTCAACGAACTCGGCGGCTTGCATCAGGAAGAGGATTTTGCGGCGCAACGCTCGGACTGGGTCGAGCCGATCCACGCATCCTATCGCGGCTACGAGGTGTACGAGTGCCCGCCGAACGGCCAGGGCCTGGCGGCGCTGATGATCCTGCGGCAGCTCGAAGGCTTCGCGCTCGGCGACGAGTCGCTGAGCGAGGCCGACCGGCTGCATCTCCTCGCCGAAGCCACCAAATCGGCCTATCGCGTGCGCGACGACTTCATCGCCGATCCGACGCAGGCCGCGGTCGATGTCGAGCGGTTTCTGTCCGACGAATGGGCCGAGCGCGCGCGCCGGGAGATCCGGCTCGACCGCGCGATGCCGGGTCCCGATTGGCATGGCGGCACCGAGCACACCGATACGGTCTATCTCTGCGCGGTCGATCGCGACGGCAACGCGGTGTCGTTCATCAACTCGCTGTTCTCCTCCTTCGGCACCGGCATCATGGCGCCGGAGAGCGGTGTCCTGCTGCATAATCGCTGCACCAGCTTCCGCATCATCCCCGGCCATCCCAACGCGATTGCCCCGAGAAAGCGGCCGTTTCACACGATCATTCCGGCGATGCTGGTCAAGAACGGACGCTCGGTGATGCCGTTCGGCGTCATGGGCGGCCAATACCAGGCGGTTGGGCACGCGCATTTTGCGCACCGTGTCATCGATCGCGGTCTCGACCCGCAACAGGCGGCCGAGGCGCCGCGCGTTTTTGCCTTTCGCGGCAAATTGCGGGTCGAGCGCAGCGTCCCCGAGCCGATCGTCGCGGATCTGGCCCGGCGCGGCCACGAAATCGAGACGGCGAAAGTGCCGCTCGGCGGCTGCCAGGCGATCTGGATCGATCACGAGCGCGGCGTCCTGATCGGCGGCTCCGAGCCGCGCAAGGACGGCATGGCGCTCGGCTATTGAGCGCACGTCCTCCAGTTCAATTCTGTCATTCCGGGGCGTGGCCGAAGGCCGCGAGCCCGGAATCCATGAACGCAGGCCTCCGGCATATGGATTCCGGGCTCGCCGCGCCGCGGCGCCCCGGAATGGCGGTTAGGAGCGATAAAGGGGGCGTTCGCGGTATCGCCGAGATCGGCTTCGCGGTCCGCGCCGGCGCCACCCGGCTCTCGCATCTCTACGAGCGCAATCCGTTGCGGGTGCTGTTCCCGGCGCCGGTGGCCGGAGATGTGCCGAATGCGGTGCTGGTGACGACATCGGGCGGGCTCGTTGCCGGCGACTGCATAGAGGTGTCGGTGAGGGTCGAAGAGGACGCCGCGGCCCACGTCACCGCCTCGGCCGCCGAGAAGATCTACCGCTCGACCGGCGCGACGACCGAGATCGCGCAAACCCTCTCCGTCGAGGCCGGCGGCTGGCTCGAATTCCTGCCGCCCGAGACGATCCTGTTCGATGGCGCCCGGTTGCGCCGCGAAACCACAATCGCGCTGGCGGCCGAGGCCGGTTTTCTCGGCGGCGGCATCATAGTGTTCGGCCGGCGGGCGCGCGGCGAGCGGTTCACCCGAGGTCTCCTGCATGAAGGCTGGCCGTTATATCGCGACGGAAGGCTTGTCTGGGGCGATGCGCTCCATATCGACGGCGATATTCCGGCGATCATGGCCGACCCTGCCTGCTTCGACGACGCGGCCGCGTGCGCCACCTTGATCCTCGCGCCCCGCGAAGGCGATCCGCACCGTTTTGTCGATGCGGCCCGCGCGGTGCAGCAGCAGAGCGCCGCACCTGGATTGCGCGCCGGCGTCACGGCGGTCGGCGGGCTGCTCGTCGCCCGCTGGCTTGGCGTCGATCCGATGGCGTTGCGCCGCGCTTATGCCGATCTCGCTTGCCATTTGCGCGAGGCCGCGATGGGATTGCCGGCACGCCTGCCACGCCTATGGCACATTTGATGCTCCGAGGATCGCATGAACCTCACCTCGCGTGAGAAGGACAAGCTGTTGGTCTCGGTCGCGGCGATGGTCGCGGCGCGGCGGCTCGAACGCGGCGTCAAGCTGAACTATCCCGAGGCGATAGCGCTGATTACCGACTACGTGCTGGAGGGCGCGCGCGACGGCCGCAGCGTCGCCGAATTGATGCGCGACGGCGCCACGGTGCTGACCCGCGAGCAGGTCATGGAGGGGGTGGCCGAGATGATCCACGAGATCCAGGTCGAGGCGACCTTCCCCGACGGCACCAAGCTCGTCACGGTCCACGAGCCGATCCGATGAACAGCATGTCATTGCGAGGAGCCGTGAGGCGACGAAGTAATCTCGATGATTT
>Ga0209380_10001076_pt1 | contig 18957 bp, 18 predicted proteins | sample HubBroMetageWFT6_FD_188347 | JGI IMG/M metagenome (GOLD analysis project Ga0209380, IMG submission 188347) | Warmed and freeze-thawed soil microbial communities from the Hubbard Brook experimental Forest, New Hampshire - Hubbard Brook CCASE Soil... | ecosystem: Environmental > Terrestrial >...
CCGCCCTCACCGCCGGCGCCGCGCTTGATCGCGCGCTCGACAGTGTCCTTCGGCATGTTGGCCTGCCGCGCGGCCAGCACCGCGGCGCGCAGCCGCGGGTTGGCGGCCGGGTCGGGCAGGCCCGAGCGGGCCGCAGTCGTCAGTTCCCGAATGATCTTGGTGAAAACCTTGCCGCGCTTTTTATCCTGCGCGCCCTTGCGGTACATGATGTTCTTGAATTGCGAATGGCCAGCCATCTCCGCGGTCCCAATTCAACGATACGGGTTCTACGCGACGGGCCAACGCGCCCGCCATGGCCATCAGTCGCTTTTCAGTTAGGGGCGGCCTATCAATCCAATATGGCAGGATTGCGGCGAGTCCAGCACGTAAGAGGCGTCTCGGACCAGCGGCGACCCCGCTCCGTTATAAGCTACAAAGCCGGCAGATGTGGCGCTAGCCGTCCGCCAAGCCGAACAGGCTCGATCCGCCGTGCCAGGCCGGTCCCCTGGTCGATTTGCAGAAACACGCCGCACAACGTCGCCTCGCCTTCGGCGGGCTGCGGCTTATCGCCGGGCATCTTGGTCACGAATCGACGGACCGACGGCGCCTTCTGCATCCCGATTACCGAATCGTAATCGCCGCACATGCCGACATCGCTGATATAGGCGGTACCGCCCGGCAGGATCTGCGCATCGGCGGTCGGCACGTGGGTGTGCGTGCAGAGCACCGCCGAGACCCGGCCGTCGGCGAAATGGCCAAACGCCATCTTCTCGCTGGTCGCCTCGCCATGAAAATCGACGACGATCGCGGTCGCGCCGCGGTCCAGTGGGCAATCCGCCAGGATCCTTTCGAGCCGCGCGAACGGATCGTCGAGCGCGTCCATGAACAGGCGCCCCATCAGATTGACGACCAGGATTGTCCGATCGTCGAGGAGCCGGTGCAGTCGCCAACCCTCGCCGGGCGTGCCCTCGGGGAAATTGGCCGGCCGCAGCACCCTCGGGTCGCGCGGGATGTATTGGATCAGCTCGCGCTGGTCCCAGACATGATTACCGGTGGTAAGGATGTCGGCGCCGGCTTCATACAGCTCGCCGCAGATCTTCTCGGTCAGCCCAAAGCCATGCGCCGCGTTCTCGGCATTGACGATCGCAATGTCGACCGCGAGATCGCGCTTCAGCCCCGGCAGATGCGCCTTGACCGCCTCGCGTCCCGACCGCCCAACCACATCGCCGCACAACAGGATGTTCAAGAATCGATGCTCCTAAGCGGCCGACACAACGCATGAGCAGCAAGCCGCGGCTTAATCTCTCCTCGTCATCCCGGGCAGAGGCCGGGGTCCATCCCTGCCGTGGATACCGGCCTTCGCCGGTATGACAAATCGGAGAGAGGGAGTGGAGCCGCCTCGGCCGTCGGCGTTGCAAACCCACCGTGGCCCTGCATCGCAGGTGGGCGCCATGTATCGAAGCCACGACTCCGACAGGGACAGCTCCCGAACGGTAGATATCGGCCCCGGGGTTAAGCGGCCTAACGCACCGCGCAGCCCCACTCCTTATAGCGTTACCTAAGGAGTCTTGATCCGCGCCGCAATGGACTCGATGCGCTGCGTGAGATTGTCGATGCCGGAAGCGGCCTCGGCCGCCGCGTCGGTCGTCTGGTCGTTCGCCTCGCCGCTCGACCCGCGCTCGAGCGCATCGTTCGCGTCCGACAGCTCGTCGGCGATGGCGAGTGCGGCCAGCAGAATCAGTCGGGCTTCGCCGACCTGCCCGAGCGTCTTCACAAACTCGCCGATCTTGGCGTCGACATATTGCGCGAGCCGGCGCAGCCGCGGCTCCTGCCCGTCGGCGCATCGGAGCGCGAAATCGCGGCCATTTATCTTGACGACGACCTGGCCCATCTCACGCCTCCCGTTCGAGCAGCCGGTCGATCCTGGCGACCGCAGCGTCGATGCGCTCGGCGATCGCGGTTACGGCGTCGGCGATGCGCCGCTCGCGGGCGGCGGACGCAGCAGGATCGGTCGCCTCCTCAAGCCGTGCGACGGCCTGTTCGAGCCTGGCGATGGCCTCGGCAAGCGCGCTCATTGTACCGCCCGGCTAATGAACCTTCTCGTATTTCTGCAACGAGCGGATGTAGGCCGGCCGCGGCACGTCCGGGAAGAATTGCGGCCATTGCGTCCACGATACCTCGCCGACATAGAGGTCGCCGTGCGAGTCGACCGTAAGCCCGTGCGGCCCGAGAAACGCGGTCGGCGCGGTGCCGGCATGCGGGTCGCCGAAGCGCGACAGCAGCTTACCTTGATGGTCGACGATGCTGACGCGCGGACCGAGGTTGGGGCTGTTGCGGTTGACCCCCATCACCGGCCCGAGCTCGCCGATATAACAGACCGGGTGCCGGGTGTTGTGCATGAACAGGCCGCAGGGCCGGTGCAGATTGTTCCACTGCGCCTCGTATTTGCCGTTGCCGTCGAACACCTGGACCCGGTGGTTCTCGCGATCGGCGACATAGACCCAACCGTCCGCGTCGCAGCAGATGTTGTGGACGATGTTGAACTGACCGGGATCGGTGCCGGGCTCGCCCCACGACATCAGCAGCTTGCCGTCCGGCGAGTATTTGTGGACGCGGGCGTTGCCGTAACCGTCCGAGACGTAGATTTCGCCCTTTGGCGACAGCGCCGTGTGGGTGCAGCGGTGGAACGGCTCGCCGCTCATATACGGCGCAGGCTGGCCTGGGACGCCGAGCTCCAACAGCACCTTGCCGTCTTCGAGCCGGCATTTGCGCACGAAATGGCCGCCATCGTCGGTCAGGTAGATCGACTCGTCCGGGCCGACATGGACGCCGTGCGCGCGGGGATACTCTCCCTCGCCCCAGGAGCGCAGGAAATTACCCTCGCGATCGAACACCATCATCGGATGGTCGCCGCGATTGAAGACGTAGACATTGTCCTTCGCATCGACGCCAACCGCGCCGACTTCCTTGAAGGACCAGCCGTCCGGCAATTTCGCCCAGTCCTCGACGATGCGGTATTTGAAGTCGCCGGTGCCGACAATGATCGACATGCGCTGTCTCCCTTCTTCGGCAAAGTGCTGAGCCGATCCGGACGTTATCGGAGGCCCGCGCGCTAGGCAATCAGCACGGGCTGCCGACAGCTCTATAGCAAATAAGCGAGCACGCGCCCGCAGCCGGCCGCGGCTGCCGTCGCTATCAACCTTAGCGGCAATAATCCGAAGAAGTTTAACGTCCGCTCCATAGCATTGCCCCATTTCGGACGTTCTTCTGTCGATAAGTGTTACAAAATGTCGCCTGTCGTTACAGACCGCGCCGCACCTTTTCTTCTCAAAACAAGGAAACGGCATATCCGGCATGATTGCAAGCGTGGCTTCTCTGTTGATTCCATTGGCCCTGACCACAAGTCAGGACTCCGCAACCTCAGCCCCTTCCTTGCATCGCGACGTGACAGCATTTGTAACCGGCTACAACACTGTGGCCGGTCAGACCGATTCCACGCCCTGCATCGCCGCATCCGGCGCGGATATCTGCGGTCGGCGCGACGCCGTCGCTTGTCCCCGCCGGATCAGCCTCGGTACAACGGTCGAGATTCGTGGCGTGACCTATGTCTGCGAGGATCGGCTGGCGAAAAAATACGACAGCCGTTTCGATATCAGCTGCGACAAGGATATGGCCTGCCCCTACCAGGTGGCGGGATGGGCCACCATCAAAGTCTACGATACCGACCGCCCGCAACCGGCGGTCGCGATCGCGAAAGCGCCGGATACCGTCGCTCCTCAGCGCATAACCCCACTGGTGCGGCTCGTCGATAACTCACGTCAGCAGCGTGTTGTGGCGACGATCAGGGCCTTCGCCGCGCTGCATCCGCGCCTCGCCACCGCCGCAGCGAGGGTTTTCCCGCCGGCTCGTCCGCAACTCGCAGTGGCTACCGCGAATTTCATCGCCAGAACCGCGACCCACCTCACGGCGAGTGCCGCCAAGCCGGTAACCGTCTTTCGTGGCCGCATTTAAACTCTCGTACCTCGTTGATGATCACGACTTGCGGCCCCGAACCAGCGCGGCGCCGGCCGCGAGCGCGGCGAGCTTCTGCTGGGCGAGGGTGCGGCCCAACGGCGCCATGCCGCAATTGGTGCAGGGATAGAGCCGTTCCGCCGGAACGAAGCGCAGCGCGCTCTCGATCGTCGCCGCGACCTGCGCCGGCGTCTCGGGCTCGGCGCTGGCGACGTCGATCGCGCCGACCAGAACGTCCTTTTCGCCGAGCAGCGACAGCAGATCGATCGGCACGTGCGAGTTGGCGCATTCGAGCGACACCTGGTCGATGCGGCTCGCCGCCAGCGCCGGGAAGATCCGCTCGTATTGCCGCCATTCGGCGCCAAGGCTCATCTTCCAGTCGATGTTCGCTTGGATGCCGTAGCCGTAGCAGATATGCACCGCGGTCTTGCAGGCGAGCCCGTCCGCCGCGCGATGTAAAGCACCGATCCCCCAGCCGACGACCTCGTCGAGATAGACGTTGAAGGCCGGCTCGTCGAACTGGATCACATCGACCCCGATCGCCGCCAGTTCGCGCGCCTCTTCGTTCAACAGTTCGGCAAACGCCATCGCCAATGCGACCCGGTCGCGGTAATGCTCGTCGGCGATCGTATCGACGATCGTCATCGGCCCGGGCAGGGTGAATTTGAGCCGCCGCCCGGTGTGGGTGCGGGCGATTAGCGCTTCCGCCGAATGAACGCTGCCGCGCCGCCTGAGCGGGCCGGTCACGGTCGGCACCATCGCCTCGTAACGGTTGTTGCGGATGCCCATTCGGACGCGCCGGCCGAAATCGATCCCCTCGACGCTTTCGAGAAAGCCATGCACGAAATGCTGCCGCGACTGCTCGCCGTCGGTAACAATATCGATGCCGGCGTCCTCCTGAAGCTTCAGCGCGATCAAGGTCGCGTCGCGCTTGCCCTCCTGAAGGCCCTCGCCCTCGAGCCGCCACGGCGCCCACAAGACGCGGGGCTCGGCGAGCCAAGACGGCTTCGGCAGGCTGCCGGCGATGGTGGTTTCCAGCACGCAATACCCCCCGCGATCTGTCGTCACAGTTCGAGAGCGGCGAGCAGAGCCTCGCGCTCGGTGGTGCTGGCCGATGCGCGCTTGCGTGCCAGCGCGGCCAGCTCGTGATTCGGGCGGCGGCGGAGCACGATCTCGGCGAACCGGCTTTCCTGCAATTTCTGCATCAGCAAGCCCGGCGCAAAGCCGCAATTATGCGCCATGCTGGTGCGCCCTTGCGCGATGGCCGGGCCAAAGCCAAAGAGCATATCGTGCGCGGTCACCGGGCCGGCCGGCGACTGATAGATGACCTCATGCAGGCGGTCGTTGACGATGTAGCTGCCGATCGACTGCAGATCGGGAACGATCAGGCACAAAAACCCTTCCTCGGCGAGGATGCGATGCACCTCGGCGATCGCCCGGCCGACCTCGTGCAGATAGAGATGCTCGATGCAGTGCGCCGACCAGACCGCGTCGGCCGAGCCGGCCGGAATGCCGGACAAATCGGTGATGTCGGCGACGAGGTCGGGGGCGACACCAGGATCGACATCGACGCGGAACTCGCGCCAGTCGGCAAACATCGCCGGAACCCGGCCATAGCCTTTCGGCCCGCTGCCCAGATTGACCAGCAATTTGGCGCGAGGACGTTCAGGCGGTGCGTTCATACGTCTGTTTCAATCCTCGCGGCAGTCGGCAGGCCCTGGCCCGGCCGGGCACCCTCTTCCGGCTGGGCATATATTAGCGGAAACCGGCGTCGCTATCGCCCGTCTCAATTCGCTGATTTGGGCGTCAAGTTCTCCGACGCGGGACTGCCCGCGGCAAGCACAGCGGCGCGATCGAGATCGTTGACCACCGAAACTTGGAAAATACAGCGCCGGCCTCGGCGGCAACCTCCGCCGGATCGTAGCGACCCGAGATGTGGGTCAGATAAAGCGCGCCGACCCCGGCTTCCGCGGCTAGACGCCCCGCCTCCGCGGCCGTCAGATGTCCGCGTTCGGCCGCAAGCGCGGCGTCGGCGGCGAGAAAGGTTGCCTCGATCACCAGAGCGTCGGCGCCGCGGACCGCCTCGATCAGCGTGCCGCCCTCTTCCGCGTCGCCGACCACCGCGAGGCTGGCACCCGGAGTGGGCGGTCCCAGAACGTCCTCGGGCTCGATCCGGCGGCCATCGGGCAGCATGACCGGTTCGCCGGCGGCAAGCCGGCCGCGCAGCGGTCCGTCGGGCACGCCGATCGCAGCCAGCCGCTCGGGGCGCAAATGCCGGCGCGACAGCTCGTCGAAGCGAAAGCCGAGGCTTTGGGTTCCGCGATGGCGCACCGGAAAGCAACTGACTCGAAACCCGTCACCGCTCAGCACTGGTCCGGCTTGAAGCGGCACAAACCGGACCGGCACCGGGGCCCTTCGCTGCGGCCAAAGAGCCAGCAGGTAGCGCTCGACCAATTCGACGGTTTGCAGACTGCCGCAAATCGAGAGCTCGCCGCGCAGATCGAGGAGGCCCAACGTGGCGATGAGCCCGGCGAGGCCCAGGACGTGGTCGAGATGGGCATGCGTCAGCAGCACATGGCCGAGGCGGCGAAAGCCGGCGCCGGCGCGCAGCATCTGCCGCTGCGTGCCTTCGCCGCAATCGACCAGAAAGCGGTCTCCGCCACCGCTCACCAGCAACGCCGGCAGACCGCGCTCCGCCGAAGCGGTGCTGGCCGCCGTGCCGAGAAAAGTCAGCTCGAACATAGGCCCGGCCCGGCTCGCTCCTTACATCTGCACATGCTCCCGCGACCAAAAGGCGGCGGATGATGGAACCCGGTTGGTTGGTTTGGGCTCGGCAGCTGCAGGCGATTGCGCAATGCGGTCTGACCTTTGCTCAGGATCCGTACGATCGGGAGCGCTACGAGCAGATCCGTGCGCTTGCCGCCGAGATCATGGTCGGGCACAGCGACGCCACGCTGAGCCGGGTCGCCGAGCTGTTCGCAGAACAATCGGGATATGCCACCCCTAAGGTCGACGTTCGCGCCGCTGCGTTTCGCCGGGACGGACGTTTGCTGATGGTGCGCGAGGCAACCGACGGTCGCTGGTCGCTTCCCGGCGGCTGGGCCGATGTCAACCAATCGCCGCGCGAGGCGATCATCCGCGAAGTGCGCGAGGAGTCCGGCTTCGAGGTGACCGTGCGAAAACTCGCGGCGGTGTTCGACCGCTCTCGCCACCCGCATGTGCCGCCCCGTCCGTTCCACGTCTACAAGCTGTTCTTCATCTGCGAGATTAAGGGCGGTGCGGCGCAGGCCAGTCTCGAGACCACCGAGATCGGCTTCTTTGCCGAAAAGAACCTCCCCGCCGACATTTCCATCGGTCGCGTCGTGCCGTATCAGATAGGCCGCATGTTCGCGCATTACCACGCTCCGGAATTGCCGACGGAATTCGACTGAACGGCGCTTCACAGCGGCCTACCCAGCCACTAGGTTAGGGTCGTCATTTCCCGCCGAAAGCCAGCCATGCCCTTTCTTGCCGACCGTCTCGCTCGCGTAAAGCCCTCGCCGACCATGGCGATCACCGCGCTCGCCACCGAGCTAAAGGCGGCGGGGCGAAACGTCATTACGCTGTCGCAGGGCGAGCCCGATTTCGACACACCCGAGAACATTCGCGAGGCCGGCATCGCCGCGATCCAGCGCGGCGAGACCCGCTACACCGTGTTCGACGGCCGCATCGAACTGAAGCGCGCGATCTGCGGCAAGTTCAAACGCGAAAACGGACTCGATTACGAACCGTCCCAGATCACCGTCAGCAACGGCGGCAAACAGGTCCTCTACAACGCGCTGGTGGCGACCTTGAGCCCAGGCGATGAGGTGGTGATTCCAGCGCCTTACTGGGTCTCCTACCCCGAGATGGTGCTGCTTTGCGACGGCGAGCCCGTGCCGGTCTCGTGCCCGCAGAACAACGGCTTCAAGCTGCGCCCGGAGGATCTCGACGCGGCGATCACGCCGAAGACCAAATGGCTGATCCTGAACTCGCCGTCGAACCCGTCGGGCGCGGCCTACACCGAGCGCGATCTGAAGGAGCTCGCCGAGGTGCTGCTCAAGCACGAGCATGTCTGGATCATGACCGACGACATGTACGAGCACCTCGTCTACGACGATTTCCGCTTTACGACGATCGCGCAGGTCGAGCCGCGCCTCTACGAGCGGACGCTGACCGTCAATGGCGTATCGAAGGCCTATTGCATGACCGGCTGGCGCATCGGCTATGCCGGCGGCCCCAAGGCCCTGATCAAGGCGATGGGCGCGGTGCAGTCGAACTCGACCGCCAACCCGTGCTCGATCAGCCAGGCCGCGGCAATCGAGGCGCTGACCGGGCCGCAGGATTTCATCCCGAGAAATTCGCAAGCCTTCAAGGAGCGCCGCGACCTTGTCGTCGACGCGCTGAACCAGATTCCGGGCCTCCATTGCCCGCGGCCAGAGGGCGCGTTCTACGTCTACCCGTCCTGCGCCGGGCTGATCGGCAAGAAGACGCCGAAGGGCGACACGATCGAGAACGACGAAGCTTTTGTGCGCTACCTGCTAGAAGCCGACGGCGTCGCGGTCGTGCATGGCGAGGCGTTCGGCCTGGCGCCGCATTTCCGCATCTCCTACGCGACCTCGAACGAGGAATTGCGCGACGCCTGCGCCCGCATCGAGCGCGCCTGCCGCGCGTTAACGTAGGGCTGCGCCAGAAAGCCCCTGCGGTCGCAGGCGAGCGGCGCCTCGCCAGATTCCGATTGCCTCGTTAGGGGCGGCGCGCCACGATCCCAGTCAACGAGAAGCCGTGCCCAGCCCCCGATAGCGAAAGCGGGCGCGGCCGAGCCAGGATCGGATGGAGATGCCAATGCCCAATGCCGCAGGCCACCGCTGTGTCGCCCTGGTCGGCCCGTACCTCTCGGGCAAGACCATGCTGATGGAAGCCCTGCTGTCCGCGAGCGGCAGCATTCCCCGCCGCGGCAGCGTCCGCGACGGCAATACGGTCGGGGACCACGTCGCCGAAGCGCGCGCGCGGCAGATGTCGACCGAGCTCAATGTCGCCGATGCGAAGTTCCTCGACGATCCGTGGACCATCCTCGACTGCCCGGGCAACGTCGAGCTGTTGTACGAGGCACAGCAGGCGATGCTCGCCTGCGATGTCGCGGTTGTCGTCTGCGAGCCCGAAGTCGAGCGGGCGGTGACGGTCAGCGCGTTGCTGCGCTTTCTCGACCGCCACAACATCCCGCACATCATCTTCATCAACAAACTCGACGCCGCGGGCGCCGGTCGGGTGCGCGACGTATTGGCAGCGCTGCAGTCGCACTCCGAGCGGCCGTTGGTGTTGCGCCAGGTGCCGCTGCGCGGTGGCGAGAACGAGGTCACCGGCTATGTCGACCTGGTCAGCGAGCGCGCCTACCGCTACCGACCGGGCCAACCCTCCGACCTGATCCCGCTGCCCGAGGGCTTTTGGGACAACGAGGCGCAGACTCGCACCGAACTGGTCGAAAAGCTGGCCGATTTCGATGACGCGCTGCTTGAGCAGCTGCTCGAAGACACCCAGCCCTCGAAAGAGGAGATCTATCGCCATCTCGCGCAGGATCTGAAGAAGGACCTGATCGTACCGGTGCTGCTCGGCGCCGCGGCCCAGGATCACGGCGTGCGCCGGCTGTGGAAGGCGCTGCGGCACGAGGCGCCGAGCGCGGTCGAAACTGCCGCGCGGCTCGGCATCGCCGCGCAGGGCGAGCCGCTGGCGCAGGTGATCAAGACCTATCACCTGCCGCATACCGGCAAGCTGTCGCTGGCGCGGGTGTGGCGCGGCTCGATCTCGGAAGGCAACACGCTGAACGGCGCTCGCGTCGCCGGTGTCCTCCGCCTGGTCGGGGCGCAACAGGAAAAGCTGCCGGCCGCGCAGGTCGGCGCGGTCGTCGGGCTTGGCCGGATGGAGGAAATCACCACCGGCACGGTGCTCACCCCCTCGGGCAAGGCCGATCCCTTGCCGCGGGCGGAGCGGCCGCAGCCGGTGTTCGGCCTGGCAATTCACGCGGAAAAGCGCGGCGACGACGTCAAATTGTCGGGCGCAATCGCCAAGCTGATCGACGAAGACCCGGCACTCGAGCTCGAGCAGAACGCCGAGATGCGCGAGATGGTGCTGTGGGGCCAGGGCGATGTGCATGTGCAGATCGCGAGCGACCGGCTGCGCAACCGCCACAACCTCACCGTGGTCGGCCAGCCGGCGACGGTGCCGTACAAGGAGACGATCCGCCGCGGCACCGAGCAGCACTCGCGCTTCAAACGGCAGAGCGGTGGGCACGGCCAGTTCGCCGATTGCACGATCGACGTCAAGCCGCTGCCGCGCGGCTCCGGTTTCACCTTCACCGACAAGGTCGTCGGCGGCGCGATCCCGCGGAACTACATCCCGGCGGTCGAGGAGGGCGTCGTCGAGGCGCTGCAGCACGGCCCGCTCGGCTTCCCGGTCGTCGATGTCGCGGTCAGCCTGCTCACGGGCCAGTTCCATGCCGTCGACAGCTCGGACATGGCGTTCAAGACCGCCGGCCGGCAGGCGATCCAGGAGGCCTTGCCGAAATGCGAGCCGTTTCTGTTGGAGCCGATCGATTCGGTCGACATCTCGGTGCCGAACGCCTTCACCGCCCGGGTGCAGCGCCTGGTCTCGGGCCGCCGCGGCCAGCTCCTCGGCTATGACGCCAAGGAAGATTGGCCGGGCTGGGATGTGGTCAAGGCGTATCTGCCGCGCAGCGAACTGCACGATTTGATCGTCGAGCTGCGCTCGCTGACGCTCGGGGTCGGCAGCTTCGCCCATCAGTTCGACCATATGGCCGAGCTGACCGGCAGGCCCGCCGAGAAGGTCATCGCCAGCCGGGCGCAGGAAGCCGCGCAGTAGTCGCGAACTCGAATATGCCGCAGCAGGGCGACTTGGCGGCCGGTCTCCGGCTGCCCACATGCTGCGCGGCCATCGAGGGACGCTTCATATGCTGATCCGACGAAAGCGCGGCTGGGAGCTGCCGGAGAGCGCGGCGACCAGTGAGGCGGCGTTCCGCGACCGTCGGCGCCTGATCCAGGGCATCGCCGCGGGGCCGATCCTCGCCGCCGGCCTTGGCCCCCTTTCGGCGCTGGCCGACGAGGCCGACCCCTCGGCTGGCCTCTACCCGGCGAAGCGCGACGAACGTTACACACTCGACCGGCCGATCACCGACGAGAAGGCCTCGACGACCTACAACAACTTCTACGAATTCGGCCCTGACAAATCGATCTGGCGCGAGGCGCAGGCGCTAAAGGTGCGACCCTGGACGATCAAGATCGACGGCATGGTCGAAATGCCGATCACGCTCGGCATCGACGATCTGTTGAAGAAGGTGTCGCTCGAAGAGCGGCTGTACCGCCACCGCTGCGTCGAGACCTGGGCGATGGCGGTGCCGTGGACCGGCTTTCCGATGGCCGCGCTGGTCGATCTCGCTCGGCCGCTCGGCTCGGCAACCTACGTCAAGATGACGACGTTCATGGACCCGGCGGTCGCACCCGAGCAAAACAAATTCTTCTATCCCTGGCCCTATGTCGAAGGCCTGACGATGGCCGAGGCCCGTAACGAACTCGCCTTCCTTGTCACCGGCATGTACGGCAAGCCGGTGCCGAAGCAGGATGGCGCACCCTTGCGGCTGGTGACGCCGTGGAAATACGGGTTCAAGTCGGTCAAATCGATCGTGCATTTCGAGTTCACCGACAAGCGCCCGAAATCCTACTGGGAATCGCTGCAATCGAGCGAATACGGGTTCTGGGCCAATGTGAACCCGGAGGTGCCGCACCCGCGCTGGAGCCAGGCCAACGAGCGGATGCTCGGCACCGACGAGCGCCGGCCGACGCTGATCTGGAACGGCTATGGCGAGTTCGTCGCCGACATGTACAAGGGGCTCGAAAAGGAGCGCCTGTTCGTGTGAACTCCTGCCCCGGGCGGCGGCCTGCACGTAGAGCTCAGCGCAGGTATTTTTTCTCCGCCGCCTTCATTGTGGCGACCCGCTGCAGCTCGAAGATGTCCTCGACCGAGGCGATGCGCTTGTCGACATGGTGGATGCCGCCGTCGCGCCGGATCGCGGCAAAGACCTCGCGCATCGCGGTGACTGCGGCGCGCACGGCGTGGTTCGCATAGATCACGATCGCGACCTTGCCGAGCGCGCGGATCTTCTCCTCGGTCAAGTCCGGGTATGCCGTCGGCACGATGACGAGCGGGATCGGCCCGGCCCAGCGCTCGGCGAAGGCGACGATTTCGTCGGGCGTCTTGCGCTTCGAATGGATCAGCAGCAAGTCGGCGCCGGCTTCGGCATAAGCGGCGCCGCGCTGGAGCGCTTCCTCCATGCCGAGATCGGCGATCAGCGCCTCGGTGCGGGCGATAACGAGAAGATCGTGCCCACTGCCGGCGGCGCGCGCCGCCTCGATCTTGCCCTGGAATTCCTCTGTTCGCACCAGCTCCTGGCGGCCGCCGGCCAACAGGCTGGTGTCCTTCGGAAAGACCTTGTCCTCGATGACGACCGCGGCGGAGCCGGCCCGGGCATAGGCGCCGACGACGTGCAGCACATTGATCGCGTTGCCGTAGCCGGTGTCGAGATCGGCGACGAGCGGGATCCCGACCTGCTCGATCATCGCCCGGGTCATGTCGAGGTGTTGGGTGAACGAGAGAAGGCTTGCATCGGGCACGCCATAGGCCGCGGACAATTCGAAGCCGCTCGCCCAGATCCCGTCGAACCCGGCCTCCTCGGCGAGCCGCGCGGAAAGCGGATTGTGCGCCGACATCAGGCGCACGAGGCCATTCGCGATCCTGTCCCTTAGCGTATTCGCCATCGGCACACCATCCTGTCTTGAGGCCGTCCGGGAGCCCGTTCTACCGACGCCGGCCATTTTCGGCATGCGAAAATGCGTCCCGAAACGGCTTTGCCGCAATTCGTTCTGCAAGTAACTTGCGTTATGTACTCGGGGCCGGATAACCTTCATCGATGGCCCGAAAAGCACGCATATCCGCCGCGGTGGTAGGCCTTATGCGCGAGGGCCAGCGCCATGCCTGGTCGCTGGAAGAGTTGCAAATGGACCTGGCCCGCCGGGGCCAGGTAACCGATTTTTCTTCGGTCTTTCGCGCCGCCGAAAAGCTCGCCACGGACGGCATCGTCCGCAAGCTCCAGCTGGAAGACGGGCGCGCCCGCTTTGAGCTGGTCGGCCATCATCACGACCACCTCTTTTGTACGCGCTGCCACGAGCTCGTGCCGGTGCCCTGCGTCATCGCGCGCGACGATTTTGCCGCGTTGGAGCGCGAAACCGGGGCCTCCATTCAAGACCATCAGGTGATCCTAAGCGGCCTCTGCCGAAACTGCCGGGTGGCTGCTGTCGACGACGAGACGATGGCGTGATGGGCGCCATCAATCTTTGGGAGCCGAACCACGTCACCTTCACGGTAGACCTCGTGACCGCGTTTCTACTCGGCCTGGTCCATGGCATTACCCCGGACGAGCATACCTGGCCGATCACTTTCAGCTACGCGGTCGGCAGCCACTCGACCCGGCGGGGCCTCGTCGCGGGGCTGATCTTCTCGCTGGCATTCACGGCGCAGCAGGCCTTGGCGAGCGAGCTTGCCCATCTTGGCCTCGCGCACTGGTTCACCTTCGAGGGCCTCGACGAGATCGTGTACGTGATCGTCGGGATTGTCATGGTTGCGGCCGGGTTGTTCATCATGGGGCGCGGGGTGCTGCCGCATCTGCACCTGCCGGGCTGGCCGCAAAATCCGCAGAACAATGCACAGCCACGCGAGCTGAAGCCCTGGATGCCGGCGATCCACGGGTTCATCGCCGGCTGGGGGATCGACGCGTTCTCGGTGATCATCTACACGACGCTGGCCCCGGCGATGCCGTCTGCCGCGACCGGATGGCTGCCCGGCCTCCTCTTCGGCCTCGGGACATTGTGCGTGCAAGGGGCGGCCGGCGCGGTTTTCGGCTCCTGGGCAGCCCGCCGCGGTCTGCCGCCACAGGTGATCCGCAACATTGCCCTGACCACCGCGGCGCGGACCCTGTCATGGGGCGGTTGCGCGTTCGTCCTGTTCGGGGCGCTCGCGCTGGCGTTTCCCGGTTTGGCGGATTTCGGCATCAGGACGCCGCTCCACGTCCATAACCTGGACACGCTCGGGCTGCCATTCGTCCTCGTGCTGTTCAGCGTCGTCGGTATCGGTGTGACGAGCTTCGTGACCGCGACCCAGGCTTGGCGAAGGCGCCTCGTCGCCGAGAACGCCGCCCCGTCGACGCTGCGCCTGTGAACGAGATCCGCGAGCAGAAGCGCAGGATAAGGGCGCGGCGCCGGGTCGCGCTCCTCGGCATCGTGGCGGTCCTGTTCCAGGCGATCCTATTCGGCTGGCATCATCATGAGTTGGGGCCCGCCTCCCGCGGCTCGCAACCGGTCGTATCCCTAACCAATGCCGCGTTTCCGCTCTCGCCAGCCAGCGCCGAGGACGAGTGCGACATCTGCATGGCGCTGCATCATCTCAGCGCCTCGCCCGGCGAATTTGTTTTGCTGCCGATCCCGCCGATTGCGGCATCGACGCCGCCATTGCCCATTCTCCTTCAGGCCGCTCGGGCATCCGAGCACGCCTTTCACGCACGCGCACCACCTCGGGCTTCGAACCACCCCGTCTGAGCCGAGCTTTCCGCCGCGGCAGCGCCGCGGCTCACGGAAAACACGAGGTGTCGCATGCCAGCCTTTTCTGGCGGGCGCCGGCGCGCTTTGGCCGCGCTAGCCGCATTGCCCGTTTTCTCTCCTGTGGCCTTCGCCCAAACCGAGCCTGTGGCTCCTCCGGCACCGACGGAAGGCGCTGTCGCGGCGCCAAAGGAGGGCGAGGTGTCGCTCGACCTCGAAGTCATTGCCAAGCAGCTCAACCAGGCGCGCATCAACATTGAGCCACGGATCGGCGCCTCGACCTACACGCTGACCAATAGCGCGATCCAAGACTTGCCCGGTGGCTCGAATACGCCGATCAACGACGCGATACTGCAAATGCCTGGTGTCGATCAGGACAATTTGGCCAATGGCGGCATTCACGTGCGCGACGAACACCTGAACGTGCAATACCGTATTGACGGCGTGATCATTCCGGACGGGCTCAGTTTCTTTGGGCAGAATTTGAGCACCCGGTTCGTCGATTCGATGCAACTGATCACTGGCGCTCTGCCTGCGCAATATGGTCTGCGGACCGCTGGAATTATCGACATCCAAAGCAAGAGCGGCCTGTTCAATCAGGGCGGCTCCATCAGCATGTATGGCGGCAGCTACGGTACTCTCAATCCGAGCCTGGAATATGGCGGCTCTGTCGACGGCTACAATTATTACTTCTCAGGCGACTACCTCCAAAGCAGCCACGGCATCAACGGCGTCACCGGAAAATACAATCAGATCCACGACGACACGGACCAGACGCACGATTTCGCCTATCTTGAAAAGATCCTCGACCCGAACAACAAAGTCAGCGTAATGCTCGGCGAGTTCAACTCGCTGTTCCAGATCCCGAACAACCCGGGTCAGCCGACGTTCGCCGGCATTACCGCGATCAACGGCACGCCGATCCCCACGTTCGACTCTGCCAAGTTACGCGAGTCCCAGACTGAGGGCAGCCAGTTCGGGGCGGTCTCCTTCCTGCATTCCGAGGGACCGTTGGATTTCCAGATCTCGGATATCGTCAAATACAGCCGCCTGCATTATCATCCGGATGAGTTAGGCGATCTTGCCTTTAACGGCATCGGTCAGGACGCGGCGAGGACCAGCCTTGCCGACAACTTCCAGGCCGAGGGCACCTACCGGCTGACGCCCGATCACACGTTGCGCGCCGGCCTGCTATTCACTGCCGAGCACGTGACGGCGAAGACCAATTCCACCGTGCTGGATCAGACCGGCACCGACAGCTTTGGCAACCCGATCTACGCGACCACAACGTCCAACCTTGCCGCAAGCAGTAAGCAGACGAGCTTTACCTACAGCGCCTATCTCCAGGATGAATGGAAGGCGCTCGAAGATGTGACTGTCAACTACGGTGGCCGGTTCGATCTCGTCAATGGCTTTACGAAGGGCGATCAGCTCAGCCCGCGTCTTAACGTTGTGTGGCAAGCGACGCCAACGACAACTGTTCACGCCGGCTACGCCAGCTACTTCACGCCGCCGCCGCAGGAACTGGTCTCGACGGCAAACCTCGCTTCCTTTGCTAATACCACCGCAGCGCCCGCAGTTACGACAAACGACCCGATCAAGAACGAGAGCGCCCAGTATTTTGACGGCGGAGTGACCCAGGAAGTCATCACGGGCCTCAAGGTCGGCCTCGATCTTTATTACAAAAAAGCGCACAACCTGCTCGACGAGGGACAATTCGGCGCGCCGGTCATCCTGACACCGTTCAATTACAACATCGGCATCAACCGCGGCATCGAGATAACGACGAATTATAACGTTGGAAATTTTACCTACTACGGCAATCTGGCGCTCGCCCGACAACTGGCGCGGGGGATCAACTCGGCACAATTCAACTTCACCGCAGATGATCTCGCCGCCGCGAACGCCATGTTCATCAATACCGATCACAGCCAGTTCATGACCGCTTCCGCCGGTGTGGCGTATCTGTGGCAAGGGACGCGGTTCAGCGTCGACATCATTGCGGGGACCGGCCTGCGCACCACGCCGCCCGGCGAAACCATCAACAACGGCACCGTCCCATCCTACGAGCAGGTCAATCTCGGCATAACGCACCGCTTCGAGTCGGCGCCCGGCGGTCCGATCACCGTGCGTCTTGCCGTCATCAACCTGCTCGATGAGAACTATCTGCTGCGCAGCCAGACCGGGATCGGCGTCTTCGCCAACCAGTTTGGCCCGCGCCGCTCCGTCTTTGCCGGCGTCACCAAGGAGTTCTGAGGTGCTACGAGCTACCTGCACCGGCACCGGCGCAATACAGGCGGCAGACTATCATCGCCAGGCTGACGCAGCACTTCTAACCTGGCAGTGCGCCGCAACCCTTGCGCTGCCACAATCGAGCATTAGAGGTTAAGCCGCGATCGGCAATGCAACTCCCGGAATCGAGATTATGGAACCTGCACCGACCCTTTCGATCGTTACCCTGTTTCTCAACGCCGACATCATCGTCAAGGGCGTCCTGCTGCTCCTGCTAGCGGCCTCCGTGTGGAGCTGGACAGTGATCATCGACAAGCTGTGGCGGCTCGGCACGGTCAGCCGGGCAGCGCGCGAGCACGAGGCTCGTGCCGCCGCCGCCGGTTCGGCCGAAGAGCTGTGGGTCGCCCGCCCCGGAGCACAGGATCCGGCGGGGCAAGTGCTGGTCGCCGGCTTCCAGGAGAGCGCGGCCGACATTCGGCCCGAAACGGAAACCGCCGGCGAGCGGCGCGAGCGTGTCGAGCGCGCGATGCGGCTCGCCCTCAACAGCGAAATGCGGCGGCTCGAAGCGCGGCTGCCGTTCCTGGCGACGCTCGGCTCGGCCGCGCCTTTCATCGGCCTGTTCGGCACGGTGTGGGGGATCATGCGCAGCTTTGCCGGCATAGCCGCGGCGCAAAACACCAGTCTCGCGGTCGTCGCACCGGGCATCGCGGAGGCACTGTTCGCGACGGCGATGGGGCTCGCGGCGGCGATCCCGGCCGTCGTCGCTTATAACAAGATCACCGTCGAGCTCGGGCGATTCGCCGGACGCATGCAGGGGCTGATCGGCCGCTCCGGCGGGCTGCTGGCACGCGCGGTCGGAGCTTGATCGATGGCTTTCCGTCTTCCGCCCTCCGGCGAAGCCGACGAGGACCGTTATCAGCCGCTCGCCGAGATCAATGTGACGCCGATGGTCGACGTTATGCTGGTGCTGCTGATCATCTTCATGGTGACGGCGCCGCTTTTGACCGTGGGCGTCCCGCTCAACCTGCCGAAGACCTCGGCGGCGCAGCTGACGCAGCCGAAGCAGCCGATCGTGCTCAGCATCGACAAGGAAGGCAGCACCTTTATCGATAACGATCCGGTCGCGCCGCCCGATCTCAAGGACCGGCTCGGCAAGCTCGCGACCGACGATCCGAGCCGCATCGTCTATGTCAGGGGTGACCGGACAATCAGCTATGCGCAGCTGATGGATGCGCTGGGTCTCGTCAACGGCGCCGGGTTCACCAAGGTGTCTTTGGTTGCCGAGGGGTCTCAGCCGAAGTGAGGCCGGTCAGCGTTCCGCTTGCGGCATCGCTCGCCGGCCATGCGACCGGCTTGACGTTGCTGGTTCTGCTGGCGGCGCAAATGCCGCCAATTCCGCTGCCGCAACCGAAAGCCGCGATCGAGGTCGCGCTGGCGCCGCCCGAACCGCCCCCCTACATCAGCCCGATCAACACCATCTGGACGCTGTCCGCCGCGTTCCTCGTCTTCTTCATGCAGGCCGGCTTCATGGCCCTCGAGGCGGGGTTCTCGCGCACGCGCGAGACGGTGAACATTCTCCTCGAGGGGATCGTCGATACCTGCCTGTGCGGCATTTTGTTCTACGCCGTCGGCTTCGCGTTCATGTTCGCCCACGGCAATGGCTTCATCGGCTACCACTGGTTCTTTCTGCAGAACGCCCCGGCAACCTATGAAACCACGGGCGTGGCGTTCCTCGCCGTTTGGATTTTCCAATTCGCCTTCGCCGATACCTGCTCGACCATCACCTCCGGTGCGATGATCGGGCGGACCGGCTTCGTCGGCGACCTCCTCTACAGCATCTGCGTCACGGGTTTCATTTACCCGGTCATCGGCCACTGGGCCTGGGGGCCGGACGGCTGGCTGGCAAACATGGGCAGCGATGGTCATTTTTGGCCAGCTTCGGGAATGGGCTTCCATGATTTCGCCGGGTCCACAGTCGTCCACACGATCGGGGGATTCATCGCCCTGGCAGGAGCGATTGTTCTCGGCCCGCGCCTCGGTCGCACGTTCAAGCGCGATG
>Ga0209380_10001078_pt1 | contig 18956 bp, 13 predicted proteins | sample HubBroMetageWFT6_FD_188347 | JGI IMG/M metagenome (GOLD analysis project Ga0209380, IMG submission 188347) | Warmed and freeze-thawed soil microbial communities from the Hubbard Brook experimental Forest, New Hampshire - Hubbard Brook CCASE Soil... | ecosystem: Environmental > Terrestrial >...
AACGCAGTCACCGCACGCGAGATTCTGGATAAATCCTCGAAAGATATCGATACCGGCCTGCGCAAGGACCCGGAACTGCAGGCCCAATTGATGGAAGCCATGGCGCAGACGTATGCCGGGCTGGGCTTGTATGGCCGCGCGCAAGACCTGATAGAACACGCGCGGGCAATTCAAAGCTCACTATTCGGAGAACCAAACCGACAAACACTGGCCACTGAAAGTTATATGGCCCAGCTTCTCCGTGCCCAAGGGCATTTGCCAGAAGCGGAAAAGCTATTGCGAAACACAATTGAGGCCCAGCGCCAGGTTCTCGGCCTCAATGATCCTGACACTTTAGTGTCTATGGATCGCCTCGGTTATGTTTATGCCAACGAAGCGCGTCACGCCGACGCTGAAAACTTGTTCCGCCAAACCCTGAACGCAGAGCGCAAAGTACTTGGTCCGGACGATCCTCAAACCCTGAGCACTTTGAACGAACTGGCGGAGATTCTGACGCCGCAGGGCCGGTACCCAGAAGCAGATCAGATTTATGGCGAACTGATCGCAGCGCAGGAGCGAACTCTGGGGCCGGACCATCCCGCGACCCTGCTTTCGATGTCACACGCGGCTGAAAATCTCGAGGAGGAGGGCCGCTTCCTAGAAGCTGAAAAGCTGTATTCCGACGTGATTGCCGCTCAGCGTCGCGTACTGGGCCCAGAACATCCCCAAACTCTTAGGGCGATGACGATGCTTGCTCTCACCATGGCGAAGGAAGGCCGTTACTCCGAAGCGGACAAACTACAAAGTCAAGTGATCGAGATCAAAACCCGCGTGCTAGGTCCAACTCACACCTCCACGTTGCAGAGCATGGAGATGCAAGCGTTGGGCCTGAGCCGCGAGGGCCGTTATGCCGATTCCGAGAAAATGTTTCGCGACGTGATCGAGACAGCGGAGAAAACTGATCAGCCAGCTACAGTGGCCGAGGCTTGGTACAACTTTGCCTGCGCTGAGGCTGCGAGAGGTCGGCCGGACGAAGCCTTCACTGACCTGGGCCATGCCATCGAAAATGGCCTTATCTCGCCGGGGGAACTTTCAGCTGATCCAGAATTGAAGTCTTTACACAGTGACCCGCGATTCGACGCCTTGGTCGCAAAGGCACGCGAAACGAACGGCGCGAGGAAACAGTAGGAAGCAAGCGGCGCTGGTTCATTTTTTCGCCTGCTGGAGCACAGAGAGATGTGACTGTCGCGCAATCAATCGAAGGTGGGTATCGCTGGCGAGATCGGCCTTAAGGATTTCCAAGCAGCAGCGCTACCGGAAAGTAACGAAACAATTCTCTTGCCTGCAGCGAGTGCTGCGGCTGGTTTCCGCTCAACGGAGTGCATTCGCCAGTAAATACATTGTGGTAGCAGGCTACATGTCGGCTCTTCACCTCGACGCTTGTGTCCGCCCAGACTTCTGGCTCGCAGGGCGATTCAAAGTTCTCGCTCAACAGTGTGGCTGTCAGGCGTGGCGCCGCAACGACGGCAATGCGCCCCTCATATTCCCGGGCAAAAGCAACAATATGTGCAGCTCTGCTGCCACTTACGGTTAGCGGAGCATAGGTTCCGCGTTGGAACAACGCTGTTTCGGCTCGTCGCGTACGGAGCGTTTTCGAAGTCACGAAGAGCTTGCACCTTCCATCGTCGAGATTTGTCACAAGTCCGCGAACATATTCGCGCAGCGCTTGCGACGGTTGTCCATCGAGCCGAAGCTGTTCAACAAGCTGTTCCTTTCGCTCGGCGTAATTAACCGGCCGCCGATTATCGGGGTCTGCCAGACTGAGTTCCCACAGTTCGTTTCCCTGGTAAATATCAGGCACTCCCGGTGAAGTTAGCTTCAGCAAGCATTGCGACAAGCTGTTAAAGGAGCCACACCGGGCGATTCGCCGGTGGAACTCGGAGAAATCTTTGAAGAACAGGTTCTGTGGATTGCGCTCCAGCACCGCCCGCGTAAACTCCGTCAACGCAGCTTCATATTCCGGGTTGGGATTCGTCCAGTTCGTGTGTTCCTTGGCTTCCCGTGCGGCCTTGAGCATGTATTGTTCGATTCGTTCTGAAAACTTACTCCAGGCGGCTTCGTCGCAAATATGCGACGGCCACGTTCCCACCAGGGTCTGGTAAAGAAGATATTCATCGTTTTGTGCGGGCGCGGCCCTGCCCTCGATAGCACGTTTCTTCTCGCGATTCCATTGTTGCCAGGAGCGAAGTCGCAGTCTCCACTCAGCGGGAATCTCCGACAGAACATCGACGCGAGCGCGTACATCTTCTGAGCGCTTGGAATCATGGGTCGAAGAAGACAACATCGAATGCGGCCAGCAATTCAGACGCTCTTGATTGGCCCGATGAAAGTCTTCAATGCTGGTTCCGAATTTTTCCGGATCGCCGCCCACCTCATTCAGAGAAATCAGTCGGTTGAAGCGATAAAACGCCGTATCTTCCACTCCCTTGGCCATGACTGCTGCCGTAACCTGCTGGAACTTCATGGCAAACCGCGTCACCGCACGCTTGTACCATTGGCTCTCATGCCCATCAACCTCGATCAGGAGTGCAGAGCGAATGAAGTCGAATACCGACAGGTCGGCTGCGTGGCTTCTTTTTCGCCCTGCCGCGACCGCTTCCTCTATATAGCTCCTATCTTCGGAAGACACTCCGCGGCAGCTCACGTAAGTGCGATACACGGGAAAACTTGCGATAATTTCAGCCAACGCTCTGCGCAGGCTGTTCAGAGTGAAATCACAGGTATGGCGGTCAGACAGGGCGATGCGCGCGAGCAAGTTGGCCAGCACGTTCAATTCGCTGGCCAGTACGACGCTGAGAATGAGTTTCCGGCATCGATAGGACTGTTCCGTGAAGTCCGGCATTCGACCGCAAAACGAGCGATAGATTCGCTGCATCTTGTCGGCCGCGGCACGATTGACGAACAACCCGTTTACGAGGTTGGAAAATTCATAACCGGTGGTTCCATCTATCCCCCAGTTCTTTCGCAGGCGTTCCTTGCGGGTGAGAATTTTCTCAGCCACGATGTATGTTTCATCGTGAGGTTCGGGACCTTGGGTGATCCTCTCTTTCAATTGGTGAAAATATTTGGCCGGATCGTAGAGTCCGTCGGGATGATCGACGCGGAGTCCGTCGACCTTGCCCTGAGCGATGAGCTCAAGAACTAACTGGTGGGTGGCGGTAAATACCGCGTCGTTTTCCGTGCAAAGTGCGGCCAGGTCGTTGATATCAAAAAATCGACGGTAATTTATGTCGTCGGCGGCAACCCGCCATTGCGCAAGGCGATATGCCTGCGCTTTGATCAATTCATGCAAGGTGTCGTAAGTGTTCGGATCCCCTGGCCGCCCATTCGCTGCCGCCACATTGGCAAATAGAAAGTCCGCAATTTCCGAAGAGCGCGCACACAATGCTGCCAGACGCCGTTTCTGGACTTCCTTCTCGCGGTTGCGCTCCGCACGTTGTTCGGCAGTCAGGCCCCGGCGGCCGGGAAGATGACTGAAGGCAGTCGCGATGCTTTGCAGTTCCAGAGCGTCGTCGCTTGCCCCTAGTTTCTCCTGTAGCCACTCGCCCCGGAAGTTGAGAATACTCGCGTACTCCACGGGATCCAGTGGAAAGCGGTGCTCATGATAAGAGATGCTGAATTCCCCGCGCTCAACATCAAACGAAAGTTTCAGGTCGCCGGCTTCCAGAACAATGCCATACTGATTTGCGAGAATCGGAACCAAAACCTTATCTTGTAACTCCGGTTTGATCGGGTGCCAGTCAATGTCAAAAAATTGGGCATAATCTGACGCCTCGCCGTTCTCAAGCACATCCAGCCACCAGGCGTTGTCGCTGCCCATGATCCCCATGTGGTTCGGAACGATGTCGAGAATTTGACCCATGCCTTGACGGTGGAGCTCCGCGACAAATCGCTCATAGTCTTCGGGAGTGCCAATTTCCGGATTCAGGGAGTTGTGGTCAATGATGTCGTAACCGTGCATGCTGCCGGTCCGGGCACGCAAGTATGGAGAAACATAACAATGGCTGACGCCGAGATCGCTGAGGTAGGAAACAATCTCAGTCGCATCCCGAAAGGTAAAATTGCGGTTAAGTTGCAGCCGGTAGGTCGCAGTCGGTATCTGGGATTCCCCCTTCATCATGCGAGGACACCTCTCCCCCAGGAGTTTCATTACCGCGACTGCTGTGGCACCTCATATTGACCCTAACGCTGCGATTGCCGGCATCTCCATCAGGCATTTCATGCAGTGTAGCCCCGAACAGCCTGTAGACGTCGGGGAGCAGTCACCTCAGTCAGTCCCGGATTTGGTTACCGACCAAACGACAGACAACGAAGGCAACTGTCCTTGCAGGAAGGCTTGAGCAGTTGCTTGGGTGCTGCTATAGAACTGTTGTCCTCTAGGGCGATGCGGCGAGGTGAGCGTACTGTTTCCCAAGTTCGCCGCAAGTTCCAGAAGAGTCCCATCTGCGCAGCTCCAGGTAATCGAAAGGCCGCCACGCCCCGGGTCGCAAAACATGGTCCGTGCGCAGCTGACGCTTTTGATATGCGGAACAACCACTTGCTGCCGGATGGAAAGCAGGCTCCGATACAGGAGCAGCCAGCTGGCATGGGGTTCGACGGCCAGGCTTGTCCAATCGACTTTAGACCGAAGATAAGTTTCCTCGCCGCTCGGGTCGGGAATGCGTTCCCGGGTCTCGGGCGAATTGAACTTGGCAAACCGCGCAAATTCATTTCTCCTGCCTTCGGTCACCGCAGCGGCCAGCGCACCGGAGAAATCGCAGAAAAAAAGAAATGGCGACGTCGCGCCGAATTCCTCACCCATGAAGAGGAGCGGCGGCATAGGTGCCAGCAGCAGGATTTCCATTGCAGCTTTCACCGCCTGTGGCGGCGCGAGCTGCAGGATTCGTTCTCCGAACGCGCGGTTTCCTATCTGATCATGATTCTGCAGAAAGGAAACAAAAGCAGATGGAGGCAAATGGGCGCTGCATTCTCCGCGATAAGCGCGATGAAACTCGGAGTATTCCCCTTGGAAAGCGAAGCCTTCCGTCAGGCAGCGAGCGAGTTGCTCGAGCGGATGACGCGCATAATCGCTATAGTAGCCGTCGGATTCGCCGGTAATCAGTACATGCAACGCGTGATGGATGTCGTCGTTCCATTGCGCGCTGTAAGCCTGAACGCGGCTTCCACGGTCATGCGGCAGGTACGAGGCGGCGTTGTCGCCATTTTCGAGAACCAGATGAATGAATCTATCGTTACCTGATCGATCGTCGCCTGATTCCTCTCGAACCGCTTGCGCCAGTTCGGTCAGAATGTCCGGCTGTGACTCATCCCTGATGGCATCGACTGCGTCCAGACGCAAGCCGTCCAGATGATATTCCTGCACCCAATACAGCGCGTTATGAATGAAGAAATCTCGAACTGTACGGCTTTCCGGGCCATCAAAATTGATGCCTTCACCCCAGGGCGTGTGGTAGCGATCGGTGAAAAACTGCGGTGCATAGCAGCGCAAGTAATTCCCCTCAGGACCGAAGTGGTTGTAGACCACATCCAGAAACACCATCAGGCCCTTATTGTGCGCCGCCTGCACGAGGCGCTTAAGATCCTCGGGGCGGCCGTAGGAACTATCCGGCGCATATGCCAGGACGCCGTCGTATCCCCAGTTGCGCCGTCCGGGGAAATCGGCGACGGGCATGAGTTCGACCGCTGTGACGCCTAAATCGCAGAGATAGTCGAGCTTTCGCTCGAGCGCCTGGAACGTGCCTTCTGCGGTGAACGTCCCCACATGGAGTTCGTAGATCGCCGCCTGTTCCCAGGGGCGCCCGCGCCAATGCTCATCGTTCCAGTCGAAGGCGCATGGGTCGACGACTTCACTGGGGCCGTGAACGTCCAGAGGTTGAAATCGAGATGCGGGGTCGGGAACGTCAGTTTCGCCGTCGATTCGAAAGCGGTAGCGACTTCCAGCTGACGCTTCACGCGTCGTCAGTTCAAACCAGCCACCATCCAACCTGCCCAGCGGAATAAGCCTGTCGGCGGCATCTTCCAGCCTGAGGTCAACGCTCTCCGCACAGGGAGCCCAGAGGCGGAAGCGAACGCCAGTGTCTCCGCATACTTCGGCGCCAAAAGGCAGGCGGTGCCTACGTTTCATGCCTGCGCTCTTGCCGAATCTGGTCGTGCTGCCGTTCCACCAGCAATGCCAACGAGCGAGGCTGCAGGGGATAGGAAGTCCCGGCCTCATAGTGCACGCCCGGACAGCGGGAAGTTTGACAGGAGGTGTTGATCAGAGCAAGCCAGCGCATCCCCGAAGCAGTTGTGGGAAGCGAGAAGGGCACCGCTTCGTAATGTGCATTCATCAGCAACAGGAAATTCTCATCGGTGACGGGTTGGCCGCGATCGTCCACCTCGTCGACTGCTGATCCTGAAAGGAACACCCCCAGGGTTTTAGCGTGAGCCTGGTTCCACTCCTCGTCGGTCATCTCGCGCCCATCCGGGCGGAGCCAGAGAATATCTTTGACACCCGCGCCCTTGATGGCCCGTCCCTGAAAAAAGTTCCGGCGGCGAAACACGGGATGGTTGCTGCGCAGTGCGATCACTTTCTGCACCAGAGCGATCATTTCATTTTCGGTGTCCGCAGACTTCCAATCGATCCAACTGATCTCATTATCCTGGCAGTAAGCGTTGTTATTGCCCTGTTGCGAATGACCAATCCCATCGCCTGCCAATAACATGGGCACTCCCTGCGAGAGCAGAAGCGTCGCCACAAAATTCCTCTTTTGCCTGGCCCGTAGCGCGCTCACCTCCGGATCATCGGTGGGCCCCTCGGTGCCGCAATTCCAGCTGCGGTTATTGTCGGTGCCATCGCGATTTTCCTCGCCATTGGCCTCGTTGTGTTTCTGGTTGTAGCTGACCAGGTCTTGAAGTGTGAATCCATCGTGGGCGGTCACAAAATTGATGCTGGCATATGGACGGCGGCCGCTACGCGCATACAGATCGCTGGAACCGGTGATCCGGTACGCCAGCTCTCCGATCTGTCCTCCATCGCCTTTCCAATAGGATCGCACGGCATCGCGATATCGATCATTCCACTCGGCCCAGCCCACGGGAAACTTACCCACCTGATAACCGCCTTCGCCCAGGTCCCAGGGTTCGGCAATGAGCTTCACCTGCGACAAGACCGGGTCCTGGTGGATGATGTCGAGAAACGCGCCCAGCTTATCCACTTCGTGCAGCTCTCGTGCCAGAGTTGCGGCCAGATCAAAACGGAAACCGTCTACGTGCATGTCCAACACCCAATATCGCAAGCTGTCCATGATGAGTTGCAGCACGCGCGGATGCCGCATGTTCAGCGTGTTGCCGGTTCCGGTGTAATCCATGTAATAACGCGGATTATCCGCAACCGCGCGGTAGTAGACGGTGTTGTCGATGCCGCGAAACGAAAGGGTTGGGCCAAGTTGGTTGCCTTCGGCCGTATGGTTGTACACCACGTCGAGAATTACCTCGATTCCGGCCGAATGCATGGTTTTTACCATGGTCTTGAATTCGCTGATCGAACCATTCGAGCAGTAACGTGAAACCGGGGCGAAAAACCCGATAGAGTTGTATCCCCAATAATTTCGCAAACCCCTTGCGATCAATTGTCGGTCGTCGATGAAATAGTGCACAGGCATGAGTTCGATCGCTGTGATTCCGAGCTTCAGGAAGTGATCGATCACAGGCGCGGTTGCTAACCCGGCGTAGGTTCCTCGCAGGGACGCTGGGACATGCGGATGCCGCATGGTGAAGCCTCTCACGTGGAGTTCGTAAATGATGCTCTTGTGCCACGGAGTGCTCGGAGGACGGTCTGCTCCCCACGTGAAGGCAGGATCCACCACAATCGACCTGAGCATTCCGGGAGCGCTGTCGCGGCGATCAAAAGACAGATCTGCCGATCGATGCCCGATGCGGTACCCAAAATGAGAATCGCTCCACTTCAGATCGCCGCCGATCTGCTTGGCATAAGGGTCTAGCAGGAGCTTGTGATGGTTGAAGCGCAACCCGTTGGCCGGCTCGTACGGACCGTACACACGGTAACCATACTTCAGGCCGGGACGGCCCTCGGGTAAGTAGCAGTGCCACACCTGATCGGTCTGTTCCGAGACATGAACCCGGTGTAATTCGCGACGCCCGCTTTGGTCGAACAGGCAGAGTTCCACCTTCTCCGCATGTTCAGAAAACAGTGCGAAGTTGACGCCCTCGCCATCCCAAGTGGCACCCAAAGGATACGGTCTGCCTGGCCAGACAATGAGTTGAGTCTGAATGTCCATCCTCCGCAGCTGACACACTGCGTACAACTCCCGCAAGAATTCGAGGATTGGTTGCCTTTTTGCACGGGACTGTTGCCTCAGCAGGAAATGCAGAGCAACCTCTGCCCACCTTCAACACACCAAATGCAGGCCCATGGAGTCTCTGTATGGATCGAGCCACCACGCGCAGTCAGAGCAGCAATGCCGTCAACTTTGCCACCTTCTACCCTTCCGGATCGACCAGCCTGAACGGATTCGCAACCGCAGTTCTCCGCGGCTCTTTGATACTTGCGGTTCTTTGCTCGCTCATGATTGCGGAGCGCTCGGCGCACGCCCAATCCATGAATGTGCTCTATAACTTCCCGGAAAACTCGATCGACGACGGGGCTGGTCCCATCGCCGGTCTCACTGCCGACGCCGCGGGCAACCTATATACGACTACCTATCTCGGAGGGCAATACAGTCACGGGTCCGTGGTTGAGCTTTCTCCCGATGCTGGAGGCTGGAACGCGACCACCCTCTATAACTTCACCGGGGGCGCGGACGGCTCCCGTCCAGCTTATGGCCCTCTGATCTTTGACAACTCAGGAAATCTCTACGGAGTAACCAACCTCGGCGGCGCCTATGGATACGGCACCGTCTATGAACTGAGCCCCTCCGCCGGCGGGAGTTGGAGCGAAACCGTGCTCTACAGCTTCCCCAACGATCCGTACAATTCCTATCCCACCAATGGTTTGATTGTGGACTCCGCGGGCAACCTCTATGGCACCCTCTACGATTGGTTAGACTCCAAGGCTCAAGTCGGCGCCGTCTTTGAGCTAAGCCCCTCGAATGGCAATTGGACGGAAAATGTTATCTACACATTCCACCCCGGCAACGACGCGGGTTTGACGATGGACGCCGCCGGAGACATCTTCGGCATTGGAGCTATCAACGGCCAGTCCGACGTGTTCGAGCTGACCCCGAACGGCCAAGGTGGATTTGAGAAACACGTGATCTACGTTTTTCCCCAAACTCCAGACAACGAGAATATTGACGGCACTCTCGTTCTTGACCAAAGCGGAAACCTCTACGGCACAACTGGAGGTGATCTCTCCTCAGCGGATGGCGGGACCGTCTACAAGTTGAGTCTCTCCGCAGAGCGGAAACTGTGGACCTACTCGGTCATCTATGCTTTCCAAACTTGCGCCCACTGCCAAAACGGCTATGGCGGCTATGAACCGGTCGCAGGAGTTACGCTCGATCCTTTTGGAAACATCTACGGCACGACCACCTGGGGTGGCGCCTACGGCGGGGGCGTAGTTTTCATGCTGGTTCCCTCCGAGGGAGAAATACCTCCTTATAGGGAAGACGTCCTTGTGTTTTTCAATGGCACCAACGGAAGTTCACCCTACGGCCAGCTGATTCGCGATAGTACAGGCAATCTCTACGGCACGACGGCGCAAGGCGGAACAATGGGTGCCGGAAACGCGTTCGAAGTAACGCCGTAGAGCCTGGAACACATATAGGGAAAAAAGAGCCGGCCAAAGAGTACGGTCTGGCTGGCCAGACCGTGAGTTGAGTCTGGATGTTCGTCCGGCGCAGCTTACACGGCACACAATCCCGTAAGAATTTGACCAATTGGTTGCCCTTTTTGCAGGGGACCGTTGCCTCGGCAGGAAATGGATTATAGCTTTGGTCGCATTAAGCAGGAATGCATCATAGCTTTGGTTGCATTAAAAAAGAAGAGGCTGAAATGATCCGATTTTTCGCGCAAAACTGGCATGATCTGTTGCTCTCGGCCATTCTGCTGGGCGCAGCTATTGCCGCCGCACTAATCGCGCATTTTGCTTTGTTCCGGCTGCTCCAGCTATTCGCACGACGCAAAGCTGCGGTGCTCGATCAGTCGCTCATCCGCCACGGCCAGGGTCCAAGTCGCTGGATTTTCCCGCTGCTGGCCGCGCTTGTGGTTTTACCAGGCCTTCCCCTACCGAAGATTTTGATGTCGGCACTGGAACATATTACAGGGCTGGGTTTGATTGCTGCGGTGGCATGGCTCGTGATCCTTTTTGTTGACGTCACGTCCGACGTGCTTACGGGGCGTTACCGGATCGATGTCGCTGACAATCTGGTCGCACGCCGTATCCATACCCAATTCCAGATGCTGCGTCGCGTCGTATTCGTACTGGTCGCTGTCGTTACCCTGTCCATCATGCTGATGACGTTCCCGGCCATAAAGCATATCGGCGTGAGCCTTCTGGCCTCGGCAGGACTCGCCACGCTCGTGGTCGGAATGGCCATGAAAGAAACTTTGTCCAATCTTATTGCGGGAGTGCAAATCGCCTTCGCTCAACCTTTCCGGCTCGAAGACGCGGTGGTGGTCGAAGGCGAATGGGGATGGATCGAGGAGATTGGCACAATGTATGTCGTGGTCCGCATTTGGGATCTTCGCCGACTTATCGTGCCTCTCTCGTATTTTCTTGACCACCCTTTTCAAAACTGGACCCGCACCAGCGCACACCTTCTGGGCAGCACCCTGTTGCATGTCGACTACACCGTCCCCATGGATGAACTGCGCGGCGAGCTGCGAAGGATTTGCGAGTCGAGTCAGCTTTGGCGAGGAGAAGTCTGCGTCCTCCAGGCCTCCGATGCCAGCGAGCACACTGTCCAACTCCGCGCTTTGATGGACGCGCGCAATTCCAGCGATGCCTGGGATCTGCGCTGTCTGGTGCGCGAGAAACTCATTGAGTATCTGCAGAACAACCATCCCGAGAGCCTGCCCCGGTACCGCGGAGAATTCTCCGGTAAAGGTCAGCCAGCGGGAGAATTGGAGCGCCCTTCAGGGCAAGCCAATCGGGCGCACGAGAATGAGGCTGCCTGATCAATCGGGTGCTGATGTGACCGAGAGGTCGTCGCCTCGATAAAATGAAATGCGACATAACAGGAGACATCTGGCGATGCACAAGAAGGCCTTGGCCGCTTGGGTCGCGATTGTGATGGCTCTGAGTCCGTGGTCTATGTCTTTTGACCCGCAAACCCGGAGCCTTCCCTCCCGCGACGACGACGGAAAGCTGCGCCCCATTTTGGGCTACATCTCTTCCACCTGGGAGACCTTGAGCCGGTCAACCGCGACCTGCGAGGGCATTGCTGACAACAAGGTCACCGAGCAACCTGTATTGTACGTACCCGCTGATTTTCCGATTCCGCCGGCACTCAAGAGAACTGCGGAAAAGTGTGGTCTCACTGTGAGGCAGCTTCCTTTTGTCATTACCAGGATTGGACAAGTAAAGAGCAAGAACATTGATCCTCCTGGGTTGCTTTACCTTGAGAATCCCTATGTGGTCCCCGGGGGACGGTTTAATGAAATGTACGGGTGGGACAGTTACTTCATTATTCGGGGCCTTCTCCGATCCGGCAAACTTGAACTGGCGAAAGATATGGTGGAGAACTTTTTCTTCGAAATTGAGCATTATGGCGCGGTGCTCAATGCGAACCGGACCTATTACCTTACGCGCTCGCAGCCCCCATTTCTAAGTTCCATGATCATTGCGGTGTTTGAAGCGGAAAAGGAACGCGGTAAGGAGAGTCGCTCCTGGCTGGCCAGGGCATATGCATACGCTTCACGCGATTATGAAATGTGGACCCACGATCCTCATCTGGCGGGGGCGACAGGTCTGTCGCGTTACTATGATTTTGGCGATGGACCGGTTCCCGAGGGGTTGCATGACGAAGTCAATTATTACCACGATGTACTTGCTTACTTCGTCAGGCAAGGCAGAGAAAGTCCTTACCTGGTCGAGTCCGGCACTCCAGACGCTCTGCCGCACCCGGAATACCGGCTTGAGCTTTGCGACGACCCTCATTCCACAAGCAACTCCGATTGCACCTTGGTGAGGCACGTAGCTTTGAGCTCTGAGTACTACAAAGGTGATCGCAGTATGCGCGAGTCCGGCTTCGATATCACCTTTCGTTTCGGGTCGTACGGTGCAGAAACCCACCATTATGCGCCCGTGTGCTTGAACAGCTTGCTCTACAAAACCGAAACAGATTTGGAGAAGATGAGCACGTGGCTGGGGAATAAGATTGCGGCTCAGCAGTGGCACGAACGGGCGGAGAAAAGACGGAAAATCGTTCAGCAATTGCTCTGGAACGAGCGCCGTGGTTTGTTCTTCGACTACGACTTTACGAACAAAAGGCTGTCTTCTTATGAATACGCGACTACGTTCTATCCGCTTTGGGTGGGGATCGCGACCCCTGCCCAGGCGCGATCGGTTATCAAGAATTTGAGCCTGTTCGAGCACAAAGGTGGCCTTGCGATGAGCACCAAAGATACCGGCGTGCAATGGGACTATCCTTACGGCTGGGCGCCGATTCAGCTCATCGCGGTCGAAGGACTGCGGCGGTATGGGTACAAGCTGGATGCGGATCGTATTTCTTTCGAATTTCTCTCCGTCGTTCTCGACAACTTCGAGCGCGATGGCAACATTCGCGAGAAATACAACGTTGCGACCGACACGTCGAATATCCAGGTTGCGGAAGGCTATCGAGGCAACATAGTTGGTTTCGGATGGACCAACGGCACTTTCCTCGAACTGCTCAACCAAATGCCCAATGATATGGTGAGGCAATTAGGCAATCGGCCAGCGCCCAGCCAGCGGTGATACTGCATCGCGGGTGGTGCACCCAGTCATCGTAGGTCATACGCAGACCGCAGGGTATCCAGTCTCGCATGAGTGCTTGATCCACTTCCCGCAGGCGCTGTCAAGGTGGTGAGATAGAGATCTTCGGCGTTCGGGCCTGCGCAATCTTGCCAATTGCCAAATGAAAAACAAACCCCATGTCTATTATGTGCATCAACGTTGATCGTAACTGGCATTAATCGCGTGACTAGAGGTTAACCATTCAAATGGGCAAGAAGCAGGGCTTGGCAGATCCGGTGCGCCTGAATCCTTTCGACTCCGCTGACAGGCAATTGCTGCGAGTCGTCATCGAAACTCCCAAAGGGAGCCGAAACAAGTTTGCTTTCGATCACGAAGAGCATATTTATCAACTGAAGAAAGTCTTGCCTGCCGGCATGACATTTCCCTATGACTTTGGTTTCGTGCCCTCAACAAAAGCGGACGACGGCGATCCCGTCGACGTGTTGGTGCTGATGGACGAGCCCGCATTCTCCGGATGCCTTCTGACCTGCCGTCTCATTGGAGTGATTGAGGGCGAGCAGGGAGATAAGAAAAAGAAGGTGCGCAATGACCGAATCGTGGCCGTCGAGAAAGACGCGCATAGTTGGGCAGACATAAAAACGATGGACGACCTGGGAAAACACTTTTGTCGTGAGCTGGAAGAATTCTTCGTGAATTATCACAAACTTTCAGGGGAGCAATACCGGATATTGGGAGTGAAGGGACCAGGCCATGCAAGACAGTTGGTGAAATCCGGAATGCGATGATTCAGATTCTGGTTCGGTTTCTGGCAAGCGCCAGCCTTTCCACAGGCTTTTCCCGTAGTTTTTCCGGCAAGCGCAACCCTGATTGAAAAACACGTTGCACGTCGGTGGGAGGAAAACTAACCCCTCTTAGAAGTGTTCTACTCTACATGGCAATGCAGCGTCTCTTGCTGGCGGATGATTCGGAGGCCGTGCGGCTTGCCATCAAATCCTTGCTGCAACGGTTCGCTCCGGATTGGGAGGTCTGCGGCGAAACCCCCGAAGCCGAGGAAGCTGTCCGGATGGGCGAAGAACTCAGGCCCGACGTAATTCTCATCGATCTGTCCATTTCAGGGTCAAAAGGACTGTGGGTCGCGAAAATTCTTAAGGATAGGGCGCCCTTTTGCAGAGCTATTCTCATCAGCGAGCAACACCCCGCGATTCTTGCCCGCCTGGAGGCGGAATCCGGTTTCGTATGCCTCGCGAAAACCCAACTCGCTTCCGGTTTGGTTCCGGCGCTGCGGGGCGAGACTAATGCGCTCTAGCGGGGCCGCTACAGTGAAGACGGTATTCCGCCCCGCAATCCTTGTGAATTAGATTCAGGCCCTGTATCCCTGTCTCACCGCGGAGGATCAATGAGTTCCGCTCCTGCCCTCAACGTGCTTGCCGAAGCAATCGTCCCACTGGACAGGGATGTTTTCTTGCGGACCCTGATACGCGAGCTCGCCGGAACTCTGGAAGAAGTTGTAGGGGTGAAGGATGCCTCAGGTTATATAAGCGTCGTCGGTCGGAAAATCGGCGAAAAGATGAACAGCGACTACAAGACCGCGCTGGGGACTTCGAATCTGACGCGGGAGCAGGTTGCGGCGGTGCTGGTCGATCTCAAGAGGCGTATCCAGGGCGATTTTTACATCATCGAGGAAAGCGACGAAAAGATCGTGCTCGGAAACCGGCTCTGTCCCTTTGCCGAGAAAGTGATCGGCAGACCTTCGATGTGCATGATGACTTCCAATGTTTTTGGCGACATCGCGGCGGAAAATCTGGGCTATGCCAAGGTCGTGCTGAACGAGACCATTGCCCAGGGCGATCCCCGCTGCGTCGTTACCGTTTATCTGCGTCAATCCGCGGAATCGGATGCAGCGCCAGGCCGCGAATATTTCCAATGAAACCACAATGCTTATTGGGGAACGTGACAAGAAGCTCATCGATGCATTCCCTGAAGCGATCCTGCTCGTTGAAAAGCAGGGACGTATCTTATCCGCAAACAAGGCGGCGCTCGAACTCTTAGGCGGCCATCTCGACCGGCTTGCCGGGCGCGATCTTTCGACTCTCGTAACGGACGATTCTTCGCAACTAAACCTTTACCTTCGCGCATGCTCGCGTGCGGCTCAATTTCACATTGGCTCCTTTCAGGTAAGGGGAGATTCGGGTCAGGAGATTCCCTGCCGCTTCGACGGCGCCCTGCTTGCCTGGACCGGCGAAAATATTCTTCTGGTTCGCTTCACGCCTCGGACAACTTCAAGCACGCCCTTCATTGCGTTGAACGAACAGATTGAATCCCTGAACCGAGCCCAGCACGGTCTTGAGAACGAGGTCAGGTTACGCACGGCCGAACTGCTCGATGCCCAGGCAAAGTTACAGCACCTTTCGGCGCGGCTTATGCTGGCCCAGGATGAGGAGCGTCGACGACTCGCACGTGAGCTTCATGACAGCACAGGTCAGACGCTGACGGCCATCCAGCTCAATCTCAGCGTGCTGATGAATGAGTTCTCGCTTTCACCGGACAATCGCGCTCGCATTGAGCAAACCGTGGAGCTTACAAACCATGCGATCGGCGAGGTCAGAACGATCGCCCACCTTTTGCATCCTCCCATGCTCGACGAAGCGGGCCTTTGTATAGCACTTCGGACCTTTATTGAAGGCTTTGAGGAGCGCAGCCGGATTGCGGTTGCGACAAATTTGCCGGCGAGTTTCGAGCGTCTCGGCATGGAGATGGAAACGGCGCTGTTCAGGATTGTGCAGGAATGCCTCACGAACGTTCACCGGCACTCCGGGAGCAAAGACGCTTCGATCCGGCTCGCACGGGAGAATGGCTGCGTCGTGCTCGAAGTTGCGGATGTCGGCCGGGGGATATCTCAGGGAAATAACAGATCGTCGCAAACAATCGGGGTGGGCATTCGCGGGATGCAGGAACGTGTCCGCCTGCTCAACGGCGTCATGGAATTTCTCGATGCGCGGCCGGGAACGCTGGTCCGCATTAAGTTGCCCTGCCCATCCCAGGCGTCAGGCGAATCAGGTGCGGACCTTGTGGCCGCCGGAAAGGCTGGGGTCAGTGCCAATTAGGATTTTCGTGGCCGACGATCACGACATTGTCCGCGAGGGCGTCAAGTCACTGCTGAAGAGCCGTCCCGAGTGGATGGTTTGCGGCGAAGCATCGGACGGAATACAAGCTGCATCACTGATTGGCAAAGCAGATTGCGACATTGCGATTCTCGACATCAGCATGCCAGGAAAGAGTGGGCTTGAAGTAGCGGCTTCGGTCAGCCACCAGCATCCGAAGGTAAAGATTTTGATCTTTACGATGCACAGCGGCAAGACACTTCACAGCGCCGCCCGCGAGGCCGGCGCACACGGCGTGGTGCAAAAGTCGTTTGCGGCCCGCGATCTCATCCCCGCCATCGAGGCGCTGATCGGAGGAGGCGACTTCTTTCCGAAGGACTCAACCCCGTCGTCTGGTCCACCCCGTCGGTCAAATTTCGGCTTTGTTTTTTTTCTCACGGCGGGCTTGGAAGTCGCCTGAGCGCTGAATGTACTTTCGTTGAGGGATCCGCCCAAGGCCGCTAAATGTGACGTCTTCAAGGCGAGAGAGAAGATTTTAGAGCAACACATCGAAATCGGTACTTGCCGAGAGGGACTCCAAGGCTTGTACGTAGTGGTTTTGACAGTTCATCCGCAAGGCAGTCACAACCGTAAAAGAGCGAACCACATCCAAAATCTGTGCCAGAATCGTCCAAAATGTCCCCCCGTTCCGACGAACTCCCTGTGACATCTTCGATCCCTACCAATGTTCCGGAAGAACAAGATGCTTTGTTTCGCGAAGTCCTCACAGCCCTGGAGGAGAAACAAGTTCCCTACGCGGTTTCTGGGGCTTTTGCTTTGCGCGCCCATACCGGAATCTGTCGATTCACCAAAGATCTCGACCTCTTCATGACCGCGAAGACATCCTGCAACGTCTTTCCCTATCTTCGCGAACGCGGCTTCGAATGCGCCGTCTGCGATCCGGTATGGCTGGCAAAGGCCAGCAAAGGAGAGTTCTTCGTGGACCTGATCACGGGCATGAGCAACGGAGTGATCGTGGTTGACGATTCATGGATTGAGCGGGCGACCCCGGCGATTGTGCATCGCGTCAAGACCCGGGTTTTGGCCCCGGAGGAATTAGTGGCTTCGAAGATTTTTGTGGCGAAACGCGAACGCTTCGACGGCGCCGATATTGCCCACGTGATCTACGGAACCTTCGGCTCCTTCGATTGGCAGCGTCTACTGCAACTTGTAGGAGAACACTGGGAGATGCTCTTGTGGTCGCTCCTCCTTTTCAGATATGTGTACCCGGCTCAGACCCATTATGTTCCCGCGGCAATATGGCATCGGCTTCTCCGGCGGCTCGAGAATCAGATTGCACGTCCTCATCCCGAGGCGAAGTTCCGCGGCAGTCTGGTGGATGAAAACATGTTCGCCATCGACATTAACGAGTGGGATTTGGAGAACTTGCTGGAAGACAAACGCCGGGAACGTCTGGCGCAAATCAGCGCCATTCCTGAATGTGACGGCACTGAAAACGCCGTAGATTCGCTGCGCGCCTCGTAACCAATTTCATGAGAATAGCCGCCACCGCTGATTTGCACTTCACTCCCCAGAGCTATGCCAAGCTTCAGGACCAGTTCGAGCGAGTGCGTGACGAAGCCGATACGCTTGTGCTAGCTGGCGATCTCACCAACTTCGGTCAGCCCGAAGAAATGGAGCCATTGTTGAACGTTCTCGTGCGCCTGCGACTTCCCACGATTGTCGTCCTGGGAAATCACGACCACGAAAGCGGAAAAGAAGCGGAACTGGCGCGGATGATCACTGCTTCTGGCATCACGCTCCTGGATGGAAGCGCATACGAAAGGGACGGAGTCGGTTTCGCCGGAACGAAGGGATTTGTAGGCGGATTTGGACGTGGAATCCTCACTGCGTTTGGCGAGCGCGAGATCAAAGATTTCGTTCGGGCTTCCATCGATGAAGCGCTCAAACTTGAGCGCGCGATGTCTCAACTGCGTACCGAAAAACGGGTGGTGGTCCTTCATTACTCGCCAATTGCGGATACGGTGCAAGGCGAGGCCCCGGAGATATTTCCCTTCATGGGTACTTCCCGGCTGGCTGAAGTTGTGGACCGCCACGGAGCTGACTTGGTCGTGCATGGCCATGCCCATCACGGAAAGACCGAAGGCCGCACAACCACCGGAGTCGCCGTACACAACGTGTCGATTTCATTGCTCCAAGCGCAACAACCATCGTCGGTGTATCGTGTCTTCGACGTGTAAGCCTGCCACTTTCAAAGAAAGTTGTCACTTTCGTGATTGCTATCGAAATCGCTGCGCTGCGTCTCCTGTCATTATCCTGAAGCAGAACCTGATCCTTTAGCCTTACCACCTCCCTGCGACGAATCGGTCGTGCCATTTGGTTTCGCTCTACAGTAAACCCTGTATGTAACGGCCCGCCCCATATTTATAGAGTATCTTGTCCGTGACACCGTATCTCTTCCCTCCCAGATTCACAGATTGCGGGAAACAATAAGTGCTCAAAACTGGAATTCGCAAGATGAACGCCGTCCAGGAGATCGGCAAGGAAGATCGTCATCTGCCCAAAGCGCCAACCGGCATTCAGGGCCTTGATGAGATCACCCAGGGTGGTTTTCCGCGCGGGCGTCCTACGCTGATCTGCGGCAGCGCCGGCGCAGGCAAAACTCTGCTGGCCATGGAGTTCCTGGTTCGCGGCGCCACGGAATATAACGAGCCCGGCGTTTTCATGGCCTTTGAGGAGACCGCCTCCGAGCTGACGCAAAATGTTCGTTCGCTCGGTTTTGATCTGGATGAACTGGCGAACGAGAAGAAGCTGGCGATTGATTTCGTCCGCATAGAGCGCAGCGAGATTGACGAAACCGGCGATTACGATCTGGAAGGCCTCTTCATCAGACTGGGCGCCGCCATCGATGCCATTGG
>Ga0209380_10001080_pt1 | contig 18950 bp, 17 predicted proteins | sample HubBroMetageWFT6_FD_188347 | JGI IMG/M metagenome (GOLD analysis project Ga0209380, IMG submission 188347) | Warmed and freeze-thawed soil microbial communities from the Hubbard Brook experimental Forest, New Hampshire - Hubbard Brook CCASE Soil... | ecosystem: Environmental > Terrestrial >...
CCAGCGGAACTGCGGCGGGATGGATGCGTGCGCGCCCACACTCTACAACTCCAGCCTGTCCAGCGATGTAGCCGCGGTTGCACGAAATGTGCTCGCACACGATGGAGTCTCGCGATTCGCTTTGGTTGGTTTTTCCATGGGCGGAAATTTGGTGCTGAAACTGGCGGGCGAGTGGGGAAACGAAGGTCCGACTCAATTTCGAGCCGCAGCTGCAGTTTGTCCAGCGGTCGATCTGGCGGCTTCGGCCGATGCCCTGCATGAGCCGCGCAACCGGATCTATGAGTATTACTTTCTGGTGCAATTATTCCGCAGGATACGGATCAAAGCCCGGCTTTTTCCCGGGAAGTTTGATCTATCGAGGTTGCGGGGTGTCCGCACCTTACGAGCGTTTGATGACCGAATTACGGCCTACTACTGCGGATTTACGGGCGCGGATGATTACTACGCGCGGGCAGCGGCGGCCAACGTCGTGGACAGGATCGCGGTGCCCACGTTGATTCTTCATGCTGCGAATGATCCGTTTATCCGGATCCGCCATGAAACTCTCGAACGCATAGCTCGGAACCCCTACATTACTTATCTGGAGACGGAGGATGGCGGCCACTGCGCGTTCCTCGGTGATCGCAACGGCGATCCGGCGGACGACGGCCGGTGGGCCGAACGCGAGGTAGTCGAGTTTCTGCGGCACGTGGGTTGAGATTTTCGCGGCTGCTTGCGCCAAAGACCTTTAACTGGCGCGGGCTGGAGCGCGATGGAGCCAGGATCTGGCTTCCGCCCCACGGCCCCTCATCCATCCCTTGGTATGGGTGCGAATGTACGCCAATGCCAACATAGCGAGAGAAATCACCAACAGTCCCATGGTGGCTCCGCGAATCCCAAGCGAGTGCTTCGGCAGAATCGAGACGCGGCCGTAGACGAATTCGATGTGGACCCAATAGACCAGCAGAGATGCCTGGCCAAGTTGAATCAGTGGGCTGAATCCCCACTGGCCTGCGCCCCATCGGCACCACGCATAACTCGCAGTCAGAATCACCAGCAACATGCCGACTCGGATCAGGAAAAAGCTAGGGCTCGTGAGCCAATAATCGTAGACGGAATAAATCTGCCAGGTCTGCGCGTCGAGCCAGCGGGCAAAGCCGATCAGAGCGATGCCAGCCAGGCCTAGTAAAAAAAAGATTCGCGATCCCAGGTTGCGCCCCCACGGGCTGTGCAGAATGAATCCCACGGATAGACCGGCGAAGGCGAAGCCGGTCCAGGGAAAAACCGGGAAGAGGCCGGTTTGTGGAGTTCCGAGATTGTGCACGCCGTCTACGTACGACTCAAGCGGCCAGGGCAGCCAGCGCGGCCGCCATGCGTACCACAGCAGCGGGGTCAGCAGAGAGATCAGCAATGCGGTACCGGCCGCCGATAAGACCAATGCTTGACGCGACCGTCGGCCGCGCGCCAGAGCTAAGGTAAGCCAGATGAGGATGCCCATCAGCATCATGGACAAGCCGATCGTGTTGAGAACATCGACCCGCAAGAGGTCGCTTTTAGGCGCCCATCCCCAAGCCACCAGGTACTCCTGCAACCGAAAAAGCAGCCCGTACCCGAAGACTTCTGCGCCGCGACGGATGGTAGCGCGGCCGATGTCGGCTGTCGAATGATTTTTCTGACGCAGTTTCTCCGTGACCAGTGCGAGCGAGATTCCGGCCAAGAAAAGAAACAAGGGTGCAGGAAAGGTTCCGCCTAACTGGGAGTACATGAAAAAGCCGCTTTGGCGGGCTTGGGGACTGAGCCACGAGTCGTAGCAGTGGGTCTGGAACATCAGCAGGCAAGCCAGACCACGCATCCAGTCGATGTAGGCAATCCGGGATTTTGCAGCGTCTGGCAGCGGCATACGCGGCTGAATTCGCAACCGGCAGTATACGGCAACGGGGGCCTATTCCGTGTTTTCCCGGGGCGCTGTCCTGATCTCATACCTCAAACGCCCGATTTAGCGAGCCGTTTTGCCGGAGAACTGCCGCGCTTACAAACTTTTACGTCATACGATTGTCATCTTTCTGGACACGATACAACCTTCTTTTCCTGGTACTTATCGAATAAGGGCAAGCCTCTAGTAGCTTAAGATATATTCCAGCATTCTGAACTTCCCTGGAGCCATAATGCGAATTGTGAAGTCGGTCTTTCCCGTTCTTCTCCTAACCAGCTTTTTCTCCACCGCCAGTTATGGCGCCGTCGCGGACCGAGTTACGGGAGAGATTGATCCCAGCCAGGTGGTAAAGGTGAAAGGGAACATCCACGGCTTCGCCCAGCGTGAAACTGACCTCGGGCGGGCTGACGCCAGCAAGATGATCCAGGGGGTAACGCTTGTCTTCCATCCTTCCGCCGCGCAGCAGAAGGACCTCGATAATCTTCTCGCCCAGCAGCAGGATCGCTCGTCCCCGAACTATCGCAAGTGGCTTACGCCAGCCCAGTTTGCGGATCGTTTCGGCATGTCCCGAGCCGATATCAAACGCGTCGTTGGCTGGTTGCAATCTCAGGGCTTCGCCGTGACCTCAGTCGCCAACAGCCGCAACGAGATTTCCTTTGATGGCACGGTATCGCAAATCGAGACTACGTTCGGGACCGAGATACACAATTACGCGGCGGACGGCGTGGTTCATTTCGCCAACGCGACCGACCCGTCGGTGCCCGCTGCGCTTGCGGAATCGGTGCTGGCCGTCGGACACCTTCACGACTTCGCCCCGAAGCCTCGAATGAAAGCCCGGCCGCATCTGACTTCGTATGTGACCGGCAATCATTATCTGACCCCTGGCGATTTCGCGACGATCTATGACGTGACGCCGCTCTACAACAGCAGCATTGACGGCACTGGCCAGAAGATCGCTGTCGTGGGACAAAGCAGCGTCAACCCGACCGATCTCAGCAACTTCCGCAGCAACGCCGGCCTGTCCGCGAACCCACCTACGATGACGCTTTTGCCGGGCACGACTTCCACACGGTGCGCGGGGGACGAGGGTGAATCCGACCTGGATCTCGAGTGGTCCGGCGGAGTGGCCAAAAACGCCTCCATAATTTTCGTATACGCGGGCCTAGAGACTGGCAGTACCGATTCCTGCACCGGAAACCGTACGGCCACCGTTTGGGACGCCCTCAACTACGCGGTGCAAAACAAGGTTGCCCCTTTTATCAGCACCAGCTACGGGTTTTGCGAATCCGGATTAGGAACAGCTTTTACCAGCCAACTTCGGTCATGGGTGCAGCAAGCTAACACGCAAGGCCAGACCGTCGTGGCCGCTTCCGGTGACTCCGGTGCCGCCGATTGCGACGGTGCCGTCACTTCCGCCACCATGGGATTAGCCGTGGACGCTCCCGCTTCCGTTCCCGAAGTGACGGGCATGGGCGGCAACACGTTCACGGGGGATGTGGCTGGTACGGTATCCGGAACCGGGTCTACCACCAATGCCGCCGCTACCACGTTTTGGATGGGCACAACCAACAGCAAAGACACGGTCTCTTCGGCAATTTCCTACATCCCTGAAGACGCCTGGAATGACACGGCTTTCGATATTACGAACGGCGCCGGTTTGGCGGCCTCGGGTGGCGGAGCCAGTATCTTCTTTGCGAAGCCTACCTGGCAGACGGGAACTGGTGTGCCCAATGATGGCAAACGCGACGTGCCCGATCTAGCGATCGGGGCCTCTCCCAATCACGACGGATATCTGGTCTGCTCCGAGGACGACCCTAGCGGCACCATTGTCCCGAGTTGCACAACGGGGTTCCGCAGCGGTGCCGCACCGGGCAGCTTTACCGCTGTCGGCGGCACCTCGGTGGCTGCGCCAACTTTTACTGGCATTCTGGCCCTTATCAACCAACAGCTCGGCGCGACTGGCTTGGGGAACGTCAATCCCGATCTGTATCAGTTCGCCGCAAGCAGTTCTTCGCCATTCCACGATGTGATCACGGGCAACAACATCGTGCCGTGCACTACCACCGTTCCTGCGGTTGCCGGTTGCCCCGCGGGCACAACGCAGTTCGGCTTTAGCGCCGGCCCCGGTTACGACCAGGTCACCGGCCTCGGCTCGGTGGATACAGGCAAGCTGGCTACTGCCTTCGCCGCAACCGTCACGCCGAACTTCACCCTCACTCCAACAACCCCGAGCTTCCAGGTGGCGCAGGGGGCGACCGTCAACGCCACGATCGCCGTAGCATTCGCCACGGGTTTTACCGGTACCATCACTTTCACCTGTTCCGATAACGTCTCCGAGTCGTCCTGCGTAGCGCCTCCGCAGATCAACGCCCCGAAGCAAGTAACTTTCGAAATCACCACGACCCCTCCGACAGTCGGTATGGACCGGCATTCCGGAGGTAGCGGGGGAATCTTCTATGCAGCACTCCTGCCCGGGTTCCTGGGCATCGTGGTTATGGCGGGTGCGCGGCGATCACGGCGCGGCATGCGGCTGTTGGGGCTGATCGTAGTCCTGGGATGCTCGACGCTGTGGCTCGGCTCCTGCGGCGGCAGCGGTAGTTCCAACAAGGCCAACGCGGGCACACCCAAGGGCACTTATAACATCACCGTCAGCGGCACTTCGGGCGCCACGTCCTCGACCTCGTTCCAGCTCGTGGTCCAATAACTGCGCAAACAGGTTTCGAAGGCGCTCCGCTTAAACCGGAGCGCCTTCGTGTTTCTGTGCTCTCTTCTGGAGGGCAGGTACTCTTAAGGGAAAGTTCACGGCTCACGCAGCGCATACGCGGTGAGCAATGGCCCGGCGGAACCGTGCCGGCGTCGTGCCAGTCATTCTGCGGAACATCCGCGTGAAGTGACTCTGATCGGCGAATCCGCACTCTGCGGCGATGACTGCGAGTGGCCATTCCGCTTTGCGCAAGAGTTCACACGCGGCACGCACCTGCAGGTGCTGCTGATATTCTCCCGGAGTTCGCCTCTCGAGGTTCCGGAACACACGCGCCAGATGTACGGGATGCACCCCGGCTTCCCGCGCCAGATCGCGCATGCGAAGAGGTTTGCGGAAGCCATCGTGCAAACGGTCTTTCACACCCGCGAACCAGCGCGGCGCCGTGTTGTCCGGCGCTTCAACGCCGGTCACGGCTCCGAGCATTTCCAGAACATGTCCTTCGACGATATGGCCCTCTAGACCCAGCGGGTCGGAGGCCTGCATCTTGAAAGCAGAGTACAGTCGAAGTCCCGGCCAGAGCATGGTTCCTGCGCCCCGATCGAAGGTAGTCTGCGCAGGCAGGCGGACTCCGAGCCGTCGCAAATTCTCCTCATACAGTTCGATGGTGAAGAACGTTGCACCGGCAGGACCGATCACGGTCGAGTGGGCGGTTCCAGCAGGATTGAATACCGCCGTGAAAGGCCGCAACTCACGAAGCATACCCCGATCACCCTCGAGATAGTCGCCCTGCAGCACGACGGTGATATAGGCGAGTTCGTGCTCGTGGCGTGGAATGCTTCGCGAACCCGGCTGGCGGAGTTCGGAGAGAACCACGTCATCGGTGCGCAGGCGGCCTTCGACAGGAGAGTAAAACTCTCCTCCGCGCAAGTAGGTTCCGGGAGTGCCAGCAGCGGGCATGCTTGATCAGACTGGAGCGAGAGGGAATCGTCACCCGCGAATTTAGTTCGATTAAGTTTAATTTGTTCAAGACGGCGGCCGCAGCGGAAGGGTAGTCTTTCTCCACACCAATGGGGAGGGTTCCATGAAAACTGTTTTGTGTTCTGCACTGGCGCTCATCGCTTGCGTTGCCCTTTTAGCGGCCGAACCGGACCAGAAGATGCCCAAGCCGCAATACGACGACAAGGGTCAGCTTGTCCGCCCGGCCGACTACCGCGAATGGATGTTCCTCTCCGCCGGATATGGCATGAACTACAGCCCCGCGCCCGGCGGCCATGAGATGTTCACCAACGTCTTCGTGCAGCGCTGGGCCTACGACCAGTTTGCGAACTCCGGAAAGTGGCCCGAACAGACCATGTTCGTAATCGATGAACGCGATGCCGCGAGCCGAAGTTCCATCAATCAGAAAGGGCACTACCAGACCGATCTGATGGGCCTGGCCGTCGAGGTGAAAGACTCGGGCCGCAATCCGGACAAGTGGGCCTATTACGGCTTCGAAGCCGACGGCAAAACGGCCGGAGCTATGCCGCATGGAAATGGATGCTGGTCCTGCCACGACGCTCACGCTGCCGTCGAACACACGTTCGTGCAGTTCTATCCCACGCTGAAGACGGTCGCAAAGAAGTTCGGAACCTACAATGAGTCGCGCGAGCAGGTAACGGACGCGAAGTAGCCACCACATTCATCGCGGCCTGTAGAATCGCTGCATGCGTTTCGTGCGCACGCTCGCGTGGCTGGCCTGCGTAGTCTATTCCACCATCCCCCTGTTCTGGCTGATGGTCCATCCACGAGCGCGCCGCTGGCGAGAGCGCGAGGCATCGCCCTTCCGCGTTCTGGTTCCCGCCTGGATCGTGATGTGGGCCGGTGTAGCAGCTTTGACGGGGCCTTGGCGTACCCTGACGTTCTATTCGACGCGCTGGACCTGGGCTCCGGCCGCGCTTCTGTTTGCCGCAGGCATCTCCATCTATTCCCATGCCGGCGCTCACTTCAGTTGGGCGCAGCTGGGCGGCCTTCCGGAAGTTCGCACTGGGCGAAGCGATGACCGGCTCGTGACTACCGGAATCCGCTCGCAGGTCAGGCACCCGGTATATCTCGGCCATCTCTGCGAGATGCTAGCTTGGAGTCTCGGAACTGGTCTGGCGGTCTGCTGGCTATTGACCACCTTGGCCATCGCTACCGGTGCAGTGATGATTCGCATGGAAGATGCCGAGTTGGAGAAGCGGTTCGGTCGAGACTACGTCGCTTATCGCAAAAGAGTCCACGCAGTGTTGCCGAAGCTGTTCGTCTGATTGCCTTCAGTGCAAGGGCGGGGGCGCCGGCGCGACCGCTAAGAGCTAAGATTTCGTTTGATTCCCGCATGAGGGCGAGACGCGACAGAGCCGTCCTTCCTGGCTCTGCCGGTATAATCCGACTTTAGCTGAAAGCTCATGGCTGACAGATAAGAGCTGGGTTCATGCGCTTCGAACTTTTCATTGCGACCAGGTACCTGCGCGCCAAGCGCCGCCAGGCTTTCATCGGCATCATTACCGGCATTTCGATCGCCGGAGTCGCCGCCGGCGTGGCCTCGCTCGTCATCGCCATGGCTATCACCAACGGGTTTCGACAGGACCTCCAGGAACGATTGCTGGGCTCCACCTCCCACATCAGCTTGCAGCGCGTCGCGGATGACGGCATCCAAAACTGGCCCGCGCTGATGGACCGTCTCGCGAAACAGCCCCACGTGGTCGCGGCCGCTCCGGCAATCTTTGAACAGGTGCTGATTGCGCGCGGCCCGCGGGCGCGCGGCGCCGTGCTGAAAGGGATGATCCCACGCTATGAGCGCAAAGTGGGAGACCTGCTGAATTCAGTCAAGGACGGTTCCTCCGCGCCGCTCGAAGACACCTACAACACCGAACCGGATTCTCAACCTGCCACGGGGAGGTCCCCACGGAAAGCGGGCGAGGACGCCCGCGCCACACAGTCTCCCGATTCACTGCAGGGAGTGCATGATCGTCTCGCGGCCATGCCGCCTATTGTCCTGGGCAAGGACATGGCCGACAACCTCGGCGCAACCATGGGCTCAGAGGTGCTCGTTGTAAGCCCGCAAGGCGAGTTGACTCCCTACGGGATGGTCCCCAAGTACACACGTTTCCGCGTGGTTGGAATTTTCAACTCTGGCTTCTTCGATTACGACTCGAGCTGGGCGTTCGTGCGACTCTCAGATGCGCAGAGATTGTTCGGCCTCGGCGATCTGATCTCCGTCCTGGAATTTAAAGTCGACGACATTTACCAGGCTGGCACGATCTCTCGCCAACTGGAAGGCGTGGCCGGAACCGGATTCATGGCTACCAACTGGCAAGAGCAGAACAAGGCCCTGTTCCATGCCCTGCGCCTTGAGCGTCTGGTCACTTTCATCACCATCGGCCTGATCGTCTTCGTCGCGGCTCTCAACATCCTCATATCGCTCATCATGATGGTCATGGAAAAAACCAAAGACATCGCTGTGCTCATGTCGATGGGAACGCGCCGGGCACAGGTGCGCAACATGTTTATTGCGCAGGGCGTACTCATCGGCGGCATCGGGACGGCTATTGGACTGGTGTTTGGGTATGCCATCTCCTATACCGGAGGGCACTACCATTTGCTGGCGTTGTCTCCCGAGGTGTACTCCATCGACTACGTGCCATTTGCTCCGCGTGTGATCGATGGCGTGCTGGTCGCCCTTGTAGCGATCGGAATTTCGTTCGTTGCGACGCTGTACCCGTCGTGGTCTGCGTCTCGAATTCTTCCGGCCGAAGCGCTACGGTATGAGTAATATGCATCCAAATCGAGCACGTGCGGTCGGCAGCTCTGCCGAAGGCAGCGCTCGTAGCGAAGCAATGCTGGCTCCCCGGGCTTCGGTCTCTGGGGAGGCTTCTACGGCGGCAGATCCTTTCCGCAGGTGTAGATTGGATCCATCAGATTCGAAACGATCGAGAGGCTGCGCGCACTAATGTTAGGGATGGCGAATACTGGTTTGGCAGTAGCCTGTGATCCTGGGAACTGGAGCCCCTGGAACGAAAGAGACGTTACTTGCATCTAAATGGGGGAGAAACGATGCTTCGGGTGGAAGGCCTGAGGAAGGTCTTCCGGTCCGGCGAATCGGATCTGGTGCTCTTTGAGAATCTTTCGTTTGAGGTGAGGCGAGGCGAAATGCTGGCCATCGTGGGCGAATCGGGTTCAGGCAAGAGTACCTTGTTGCACATCCTGAGCGCTCTTGATCGTGCTTCTGCAGGTGACGTATACTGCGCCCACTTGCGATTGAACTCGCTATCGCACGACGAAGCTGCGACGTTCCGCAATCGGGAAACCGGCTTCGTATGGCAGTTCCACTATCTGTTGCCGGAATTCACGGCGGCAGAGAACGTTGCCATGCCGCTGCTGTTGCGAGGGCAGACATGGCAACAGGTCCAGCCAGAGGCTTCGCGCTGGCTGCGAGAGGTAGGACTGGAGCCACGGGCCCATCATCGTTCAGGCGAGCTTTCAGGTGGCGAACAGCAGCGGGTGGCTTTGGCTCGCGCCCTCATCACCGGTCCTAAACTGTTGCTGGCAGATGAACCTACCGGTGACCTGGACGGACGCACCGCGGAAGCGGTTTTTGATTTGATTGCGCGATTACATCGCGAGCACCAACTCACCTCCCTCATTGCTACGCATAACTTGTCATTTGCCCGAAGGTGCCATCGGGTACTGAGGTTGCAGCGTGGATGCATGGAGGAGATTCCGCCAGAGTCGTTGCCGGCTTGAAGAAAGTCGATTTGCAGAAGCTCAGGTTTGGGACACGCGCAGAACAGCAAGATTAGTACGAGAAAGTGCAAGAACTTGGTCGAAGGAGCCGCCGCCGAAAATGGACAACCGTTCCTTCGGTAACGTGATCAAAGGTTTGTAAAATCGTTTCAGTATTGGGCCTTGAGGCCCTATGATTGCATAATGTAGGAATAGAATAAGGTTGGAAGGGCGTCAGGGATCGGGTTCGGTAGGCTGGGCGAGCAAGGTTTTTCCCAGCCAGGAAAGTCAGGGGGAAGGCATTATGTTTGAACGCTATACGGAGAAAGCCAGGCGCGTCATCTTTTTCGCACGCTACGAAGCCAGCCAGTTCGGGTCTCCCTATATCGAGACGGAGCACTTGCTTCTGGGACTCCTGCGCGAAGATAAGGCCCTAACCAATCGCTTCCTGCGCTCCCATGCCTCGGTCGAGTCGATCCGCAAGCAGATCGAGGGGCATACCACGATCCGCGAGAAGGTTTCAACTTCCGTTGATCTTCCGCTGAGCAACGAGTGCAAAAGGGTTTTGGCCTACGCCGCTGAGGAAGCCGAGCGCCTTTCGCATCGCCACATCGGCACCGAGCATCTGCTGTTGGGTTTGCTCAGGGAAGAGAAGTGTTTCGCCGCCGAGATTCTGCATGAGCGCGGACTGCGCCTCTCGACGATTCGCGAGGAGTTGGCCCGCACGACGCAGGAAAAAGCTCAGCCGCAACGCCAGCGTGAAAGTTCGCTGCTCGCCGAGTTTTCGCGCGATTTAACCCAGGCTGCCATGGATAGCCAGTTGGATCCTCTGGTCGGCCGCGATGGCGAAGTCGATCGCGTAATCCAAATCCTGTGCCGCCGCACCAAGAATAATCCGGTGTTAATCGGCGAGCCGGGCGTCGGCAAAACAGCCATCGTTGAGGGACTGGCGCAGCGCATCGCTGACGGCGAGGTTCCATCGTTCCTTGCCGATAAGAGGATTCTTGCGCTGGACCTCTCGCTGATCGTCGCTGGCACCAAGTACCGTGGCCAGTTCGAAGAGCGTCTCAAAACGATCATGAAAGAGCTGATGGAGTCTCAAAATTCCATCATTTTCATCGACGAGTTGCACACATTGGTCGGAGCCGGATCTGCCGAAGGCTCCCTCGACGCGGCCAATATTCTTAAGCCCGCTCTGTCGCGCGGTGAAATTCAGTGCATCGGCGCAACCACGCCGGGTGAATACCGCAAGTCGATTGAGAAAGACCGTTCGCTCGAGCGCCGCTTCCAGGCTGTGAAAGTTCCGCCGCCGAATGAGGCCGACGCGATCAAGATTCTGTTCGGAATCAAGGATCGTTACGAGAAATTTCACGCGGTTACGTATACGGACGAAGCGATCAACTTTGCGGTTTCGCACTCGAACCGTTACATTCCGGATCGCTTCCTGCCGGACAAGGCGATCGATCTGGTTGACGAAGCCGGAGCCCGCGTGAAACTTCGCCAGACCTCGCTGCCCGAGGAACTGACCGAAGTCCAGAAGCGCATCAAGTTCATCGTGCATCGCATGGAAAACGCCATCGCGAATCACGAGTTCGAAAAGGCGCGCTTCTATTCGGATGAAGAGCGTAAAGAGCGCGAGAACCTGCGCGCCCTTCGCGAAAAATATCATCTGGACGAGTCTTCGACTGGAGTCGTCAACCGCGAGGATATCGAAGACGTGGTGTCGCGCTGGACCGGCGTGCCAATCACCTCGATCAAAGAAGAAGAGACGCAGAAACTTCTGCGCATCGAGGAAGAGCTCCACAAGCGCATCATCTCGCAGGACAAATCGATCAGCGCGTTGGCGCGCGCCATCCGGCGGTCCCGGGCCGGACTTAAGAATCCGAACCGCCCGATCGGCTCCTTCCTGTTCCTGGGACCGACGGGCGTCGGTAAAACTGAAGTTGCGCGTACCTTGGCGCAGTTCATGTTCGGCACCGAGAAGGCTCTCGTCCGCTTCGATATGTCGGAGTTCATGGAGAAGCATTCGGTCTCGAAGTTGATCGGCTCGCCTCCTGGATATGTCGGTTACGAAGAAGGCGGCCAGCTCACCGAACGCGTGAAGCGCGCTCCTTACTCGGTCGTCCTGCTCGACGAAATCGAGAAGGCGCACCCGGATGTGTTCAACATCCTGCTGCAGGTGTTTGAAGACGGCCAGTTGACCGACGGACTCGGCAACACGGTCGACTTCAAAAACACGATCATCATCATGACCTCGAACATCGGCGCCCGGCACTTGCAGCGCCGCGAGGGCCTGGGCTTCCAGTCGAGCAAGGAAGACATGATTTCGGAGAAGGTGGAAGACCTCGTGAGGAACGAAGTCAAGCGCACCTTCAATCCGGAATTCCTGAACCGTCTGGATGAGATCATCCTGTTCCTGGCGCTGAGCGAGGCAGACCTGATCCAGATTCTCGAGCTCATGGTCACGCAACTCAACCAGAACCTGGCTCAGAAATCCATTACTGTCTCGGTGGCCGATGATGCCAAGAAGTGGATTCTGAACCAGACCCTAACCGATCGCAGCTACGGCGCACGTCCGCTGCGCAGGGCGCTGCAAAAGTACATCGAAGACCCGTTGTCGGAGGCGCTGATCCAAGGCACGATCACCACGCGTCCGGCGTTCATCGAGGTCTTCCTGGAAGACAACAAGCTGTTCTATCGCCCGGTCGATTCGGAAAAGGCGGAAGGCGTCTTGTTGTACGAAAAGTAATTGCTCAGCACGGTCTACCAGCCGCCAGCCAAAAGCTGGCGGTTTTTGCCTTCGTCGAGGAGTGCCCAACTCCCTTGGTTTAGAGCCTCACTCAGCCCCAAAAACCTTATTGACCCAGCCCCAACACCTGTGATTAGATTCTGCGGAACAGATCAAGGGCTGTCCCGCGGCCCGCAAATCAGTTAAGCGACCGAGGTGAATTTATGAAGTACCGCCTGTTCCAGGCGGGCCTAGTTCTGTCCGTACTAGGTCTCCTGGTTTTACCCTTGAGCCTGAGCGCCAGCGCACGGGACATCGTCCTGCCCGCAGGAACTCTTCTGCAATGTACCCTCAATGAACCCAATTTCTCCTCGTCCACGGTAGATGTGGGCGATCCGGTGCTTTGTCACCTGCGGGGTGTAACCGAGTTTGGACAGCAGGCTTTTCCGCGCGGAAGCTATCTGGTGGGGCATCTGGACTCCGCAAAGGATCCCGGCCATTTCTGGGGCAAAGGCTATTTGAAGCTCCAGTTCGATCGCATCGGCCTGCCCAGCGGTGATCTGCCTCTTGAGGCAAAGGTCATCTCGACGCGGGGCTACAAAGTCGATAAACAGGGCAAGATCGACGGCAAAGGGCACGCGAAGCGCGACGTCGTTGAGTGGATGCTGCCACCGCTCTGGCCCTGGAAAGTCATCATGCTGCCCGCTCGCGGCCCTCGCCCCAAGCTGAAGGGCGAAACCGTGCTCAGCTTGCGTCTGATGGACGATGTTCAAATCCCACAAATCGCAAAGAACTTCGGCCCGGACTGGCACTTCTTCACGCGCCAGCAAAGCCAGACTTACCAGCCCTCCGTCTATGACACGGCTAAGCCGCAGCTTCTGCTTCGGAACGCTTCGGTCGCGGACGAAACCATCCAAACCGTTCCACAGGCCTCCTATGCGAGCGTCGTTACGCGAACCTTGCCGTCCGCGAATGCTGCTCCGGGCATGCCTGTCTTCGTGCTGAACAACGGCACCGTATTGGCTGTCAGCGGATACGGCTATCAGGACAGCCGCATCTCTTACTCGCTGGTTGGCGGAGGTACCGGTGTGATCGGTACCGATGAAGTTGACTGGACTACGACGACCCGCATCAACGAACAGCGCGGTGTCCGCCTTTCGTTGCATGCCAGCCATGCCAACCCCGGTACACCTGGGTTCTGACCCCACTGCCAAGTCGGATTTATTTGGCCGCCAGCGTAAGCTGGCGGCTTTTGTACCCTGTCAGGGTAGGTGCGACATTTTTGCCGTCGAATCCTCATAAATCTTTGACTCCTTTGAAGTTATTGGAATTTTGATATTTCGGATCCGCCAAAATATTGATCCGCACGAACTTGCATGCAAAATATTTCCGGGCTTACTTCTTCTTGACTGCCCGTTTCTTGGCTGAAAGATGAGTGCGCGCTGCGGAGTTGGCCGCCACCGCGGCGCGGATGAGTTGCCTGAAGGCAGCTTCGTTGATCTTCTCCCCTTCGCGGAGATCGATCGCGCGCCGCGTGTTCCCTTCCAGGCTGGAATTGAAGAGCTTCTTCGGGTCTTCGATGGAGGCTCCGCGCGCGAAGGTGAGTTTCACGACCTGCTTGTACGATTCCCCTGTGCAGACGATGCCGTCATGGGCCCAGACGGGGGTTCCGGGCGACGCGGGCTTTGCCCATTTCCACTCCTCCTGGATTTCGGGGTCGGCATCGTGGATGAGCTGACGGACATGAGCGAGGGTCTTGCCGCGCCAGTCTCCCAGATCTTGAATCCGCTTGGTGATATTCGCTGACGCAGCCTGGTCATTCGGACGACTTGTCGGCTTCATGTTCTCTCCGATCTTTTGTTTCGCCAGCCGGCCCAACCGACGCTTTTCCCGGGAGCCCCGCCACCGGATGCCCCCACTCGCGTGGCAGTCTCAGGGATGCGCAACCGTGTGGCCGGCGCCATGTTCACTCGTCACAGCCAAATCCTCGCGTTCATGTTACACCGTCGCGATGCCGAGGAATCTTCACGGCTACGATGGCTCGGGATACCTTCACTTCATCACCACCAGTTGCTACCCGCGGCGGCCCCTTCTTGGCACGCCCCAGTCGCGCCATCTCTGCCTCGAAGTCATGGAGCAAACCGGCAAGCGCCATCACTCTGTCGTCGTCGGTTACGTGGTCATGCCGGAGCATGTCCATCTTCTCTTCAGGGAGCCGGAGCGCGGCAAGCCCTCCCTGGTGCTGCTGCGCTCAAAACAAACTTTCGCCCGACGTCTCCCGCAAAATCTTCGCGGCAGGATCAATTCGAAAATTCGAAAGACAGCGCGCTCTGGAGCACGCCCTTCGCCAGCTGGCCCCCCGACGTTATGAGGGGAACCCGCCCGGCGTAACTCTTTCAGGCTAGGAGTCGGTTGATGGGCGGCTGTACGATAACTCAACAAAGCCGTTCTTGTGAGCGACTACGTTTTTCAGATGCCACTTCTGCTCGGTACCGGCATCACCGAACAGGTGCAGTCCTTCACCCAAGATGACCGGGGCTATCATCAATCTGATTTCATCCACCAAGCCGAGCTTGAGAAAACTCCGGCTTAAAATGGCCCCTCCCACCATCCAGATGTTTCCGTATCGAGGCGCAAGTATCTCATCCACCAATCTCTTGAGATCGCCGGAGTAGAACTCCACACTCTTCCTCGTGGACGGCAGTTGTCTATTTGTGATCACGACAGTCGGAGTATCGCCATAGGGCCAGCCGAGTTGCAGGGCGTGCTCATAGGTGCGAGAACCGAGCACGTAGCAGTCTATCGACTGGATGACTTCAGCGCCGTCGTCCGTGACCCCTCTTTCGTAGACGTCGCCACTGTCCATCCAGGAAACACTGTTGTCCTTCTTGGCGATGAAGCCGTCAAGGCTTGCAACTACGTGCAGCGTTATGGTCGATCTCATTGACGACCCGCCCTTGGTGATCTTCTGCGTGCATTAAAGCCTTCAGTGATGATACCGGGGGCTCCTCCAGCTTGAAAAAATCCAAAGTCCAAACTTTAGACCCTTAGCGAGCCACGGAAGGCCCTGGCGGCATAGTAAGATTCTGCACCGTTGTGATACACGAAGACACGGCCGAAGCGGAGATCACCGAAGATGGCGCCGCCGAGTTTTCTAACATCAGCAGGCGCTTTCAGCCAGCTCGACGTCTTCGTATCGAAGTCTCCAAGTTTCTGCAGCTCGCGATATTGTTCTTCCGTCAAAAGTTCAATGCCCATGGCCGCTGCCATATCCACCGCGCTATTTTTCGGTTTATTTTCTTTCCTGGAATCCAGTGCTTCACGGTCGTAGCAAAGACTTCTGCGGCCTTTCGGACTTTCCGGGGAACAATCAAAAAAGATGTATTCGCCCGTCTTTTTATCATGACCAACAAGGTCCGGTTCCCCGCCAGTTCTTTCCATTTCACTGAGCGACCACAGTTTTTCGGGATTCGCTTCCAGCCTTGCTTTTACTTTCGTCCACTCGAGACCTTCATGGCGGTTCATATTTTTCTCAAAGCCGGCGTGCAATGTTCTGAGTAGTTCTTCGCGCTGTTCTGGCGACAACTCCTTTTTTGTCTTAAGGCCTTTCATGTCGGTTTCCTCAGTTTATTGCTGTGTGCTGTTGGGCCGGTCTTTTCGAAATAAGTCGTCGAAGAACATGGCCTTTCCACATCCAAAGACCCGAAAGGACCATTGTTGGCACGAAGACAAACCGAGTAGGGTAGGCGTACTGTGGAATTCTGTCAAACGGACTGTAAATGTAACCGAGTATCGGAATGCTAAAGACGATGTGAATCCAGCGAAGAATCGTACGTTGTTGGGGGATCTTTGCTTTCATGATTAAGTCTCCTTTTCGATGGCGACACTATTGCCGCCCGCGACTACTCGTTCCAGGCCACTGATAAACTTTTTCCAGCCGGAGTTCGTGCCCTTATAGGCGGCCTCTTGGTCGGGACGGAAACCAGACTGCTCCATGCGCACGAGCGTTCGCCCCTTATTGCAACCCACCTCCAGACCACACGCCGGAGCGGGGGCCAATCCGGGTGATTGTTTTGCGCGCACCTCGATTCACGCCTCTTGAGCCGCCTTCGGCATTTGGGCGTTTCAATACCGAACTGTTTTGCGTACTCGGCGTTCAGCCGCTGCCAGCCGCCGAACTTCATGGCATCGGTGCCGGCGATGCGTCCAATCGGATCACCCGCGAGGAGCCGCCCAAGGACGTCGAAGCAGATGTGCCAGCCCGCGGCGCCCCACGCGATGAAGCGGCGATCGATCTTGTGCCACAGCGTCAGGCGCGTACCGCCACCAGAGGCTTCGAGTTCCCACCGGATATCGCCGTACTCAAGCATGTTGGGAGCGTCGATTCGCGTCACTTTTGTTTCCAGCGGCGTGGGCCTTCCCACCCAAGTGAGCTTCACCGTTCCGACCGTACCCAGGCTCCCATCGGTGACGAAGGGCGCCCACTCGCAATTGCACCGGGTCGGTAAGCGCCTGCCAGACTTTTTCCGGCGAGTGGCGCAGTTCTCTGACGAGAATGAGGGTCCACTTCTCTCCCTCTTTTCGTACCTGCGCCCCGCTGGCCGGACCCGGTGTGTATTGCTCGCGATCGTTCATCTATCTTCAGCCTTACGTCCGTCTACCAGCGCATCAGCTGCGTGACCTGAATGAGATTGCCGCAGGTGTCGTTCAACATGGCGATCTTGGATGCCGTCACATCCTTTGGTGGCATGGTGAACTCGGCGCCGCGCGCTTTCATACGCTCGTAATCGGCCTGCACGTCGTCGGTGTAGAACATGGCCGCGGGCTGGCCTTGCTGGAACTTGGCCTGCTGGTAGGTTTTGGCCGCCGGGTTGTTGTTGAGCGCCAGCTGCAACTCCGTGCCATCCGGGTCCTCGGGTGAGGCCACCGTGAGCCAGCGAAACGGCCCCTGGCTGAAGTCGGCCTTTTTCACGAAGCCCAGCACTTCGGTATAGAAGCGCAGGGCCTTTTCCTGGTCGTCGACGTACACGTTGGTCAGTTTGATCTTCATTTCTTTTCTCCGTTGTCACGTTCGCGTTTTGGGCCGCGTCGTGTTCTCCTTTGTCTTCCTTTTCGTTGGTGTTGACTGTTCCATGCGGTCGAGGTGGCGTTCGAGAGCATCTACGTGAGCGGACCAGAACCGGCGGAACGGAGCCAGCCAGGCATCCAACTCCTGAAGTGGTTCAGGTTTCAGCCGGTAGAGACGGCGCTGTGCGTCCACCGTGGATTCCACGAAACCGGCCACACGCAGCACGCGCAGATGTTTTGACACCGTCGTCTGCGGCATACCAAGTTGACGCTCGATCTCTCCCACCGATTGTTGGGACGAGACCAGGAGGCTCAATATAGCCCGGCGGTTCGGCTCCGCAATGATTTCGAATACAGATCCCACTCTCTTCATATACTCCACCGAGCATATGCTTGTCAAGGTATATACAAGTGGGGGCAGAGGAGACGATGCACACCTGACTCTTGTTCGTGCCGCACCAGGCTCGCTTGTAATCTCTCAGGTCAGGAAGCGGTCCGACCCATCCATCTCTTCGGTCTGCAACCGCGATCAAGATTACTACTTCGAACTCCTCCGTGAAACGGAGCGGGACGCCCAATAAATTGCTCGGTGTTCTACTGCACACCATGGCGATTTCCGGGCTGTCCCCCGTGAGAACCGAACTTGATCCACTGCTCGTAATCCGTCCTTGACGCATCATTGGTCGCCGTGCTGAAAGTGCTGCGCCACCCAAAATCAGGGTTCCACCTCAGTCAGAAGCGATGGCCAGTTTGAAATGACTGCAAGGGGCGGAATGCGAATCGTGCTCATTGGCTCGTGCTTGTCGTGTTTTTGAGGACTAATACGAGGATACGTCCGTCGGAATGAAACTCGCCGCCGGTGGCAGTCTTGGCAGTGGTGAGCGGATCGGCTGGCGTGACGTGATCCCGTTCGACGACAAGACCTGTTCCCGAAAGCGTCCCATTCACGTACTCGCGTTCGCCGTCGATCGCCGGATCGATCTTGTGGGTCAAGCCGTTGTTGCGCTGATCGCGTTCGAATCCAATATCGTGCGTGGCGGCAACACACCACAGAGGGCGCCCATCGACCTCGTAAGCCGATTTCCAGACTCGCAAATGATTCCGCGTCATGGCTACGCGCACGGGTTCAGCATGGGCGAACCCGTAGTCCTGCGCTCGACCAAAAAGAAATAGCGTGCTCATGGGCATCGTCAGATAGTCTTTCTTTTCCAACGAGTCCAGCACCGCATTAAGGGCTGTGTTCTCCACTTTTGCGTCGACCTTCACCCACTCTGCCGATGTGAAGGCTTGAACCATCTGGTCCTGTGTTCCCACAATTAGAATGTTCACCATGTCGCCGGGATTGCCAGCAGGATCGGAAATGCGGCGCGGAATCTTACTGAGCAAGTCACGGGTTATACCTGGAACGCGAGTTTCGGCGGGACCTCCGGCGTTTGCAGCAGTACTCAAACCCTCGTTGAGTACTTCAATTTTGGCGTGAAAGCTGCCTTCCGCAGTCGAAGCCTCGCTCACACTCTCATTGATACCTAAGAAAAGTCTTCCCGCTACAGGCACGTCATATTCTTTGTTTGCTCCCACCAGGAAAGCCTGCGAATAACCTTCCGAACCGATACGGCCAATCAGGGCGCCATGCCCGCCGTCTCTTACTGCGTATTGGTGAATGAGGTCGGCAAAGCCTCGCGGGAGGCCGTCTGGGCCAAACGTTCCCCGAGTTCGCGTTCTTCCGCTATAGGATTGGTCGGGGGGGATAGGTAATCTGTCCCGTCGCCGTGAAGTGCAGTTTGGCGCCGCCGCGTACA
>Ga0209380_10001081_pt1 | contig 18946 bp, 14 predicted proteins | sample HubBroMetageWFT6_FD_188347 | JGI IMG/M metagenome (GOLD analysis project Ga0209380, IMG submission 188347) | Warmed and freeze-thawed soil microbial communities from the Hubbard Brook experimental Forest, New Hampshire - Hubbard Brook CCASE Soil... | ecosystem: Environmental > Terrestrial >...
CAATCCTGAAAGCACACCGCCTCGCGGAAGACGCCGCTCTTCGGTTGCTCGCCAAGATCGTTAATGGAGCGGACACGGACAACAGTCTGTGGCATCAACCCGAATCTGCCGGACTGAAGGCGATCGCCGAAGGATTTCGGCATTTGAACTTTCGCGACGATCACGAAATCAATGCGGCAGAGTGGATTGTTTACGACGCGTTGTACGCGTATTGCAAGGAAATGGTGAAGCGCGAAAAGCCATGAGAAGCTGCCCGCGCGATCGTCTCTATGGCTGGCGGCCTCGGGCGCCGCTGAGCCAGAGGGGCCACATGATTTGGTCCTGCATGGCTTTTTCGAGGCCGGTGTCTTTCAGGAGCTGTTCAACTTGGGCGCGGGATTGGCGCAAGCCTATTCGTTCCTCGCGGTCGGCCAGTGCGTAGGTGGTGACGGCGGCGATGGCTACGTGTTTCTTGAGCTGGGCGATGTCGACTTTATCAAATGTGTCTGATTGGGCGTGATAGTTGAGCATGTAGTTTGCGGGTTCCTGATTGGCGACGAGGGTGGGCACGCCTTCGAGGAGAAAATCGAGATTGTCAGTGCCGGATTCGGCGTCGAGGGTGAAGTCCTTTACGCCGAGTGAGGCGGCGGGCTCGAGAGCTTCGCGAACAGCTGCCAGCGTATCCTTGCGGCCGCCGAGCGAATAGCCGGTGACGGCGCCGATTCCAGAGTCAAAAATCACGGCGGCGACCATGTGATCGAGTTCGTCTCTGTGCTTTCGGGCGTAAGCCCAGGAGCCGAGCATGCCCTGTTCTTCTCCTGTGAAAAGGATGAAGCGGATCGAGCGGCGGGGAATCGAGCCGGAGGATTTGATCACGCGAGCCGCGTCAATTACGAGTGCTGCATTGCAGCCATTATCGAGTGCGCCGGTGCCAAGTTCCCAGGAATCGAGATGAGCGCCGAGGATGACGAATTCATCCGGCTTTTCGCGGCCGCGAATTTCGGCGACGACGTTTTCAGAATTGACGGGGCCGGTGATGTGGTTGGGCAGATCGAAATGCACGCTAACGTTCTGGCCCGCGGCGAGGAAACGAGCCATGCGCTCGGCGTCTTCGCGCGCGACGACGGCTTGCGGCAACTTTTCGAGTTCGCCAGTCACGGAGACATTATGGCGATAGAGAAGAAGGTTGGGACGCGTGGCCATCCAGAAAATCGCGACAGCGCCGGAATTCACGGCGCGAGCAATAATTTGCGGCGCTACCTGATATTCGCCTAGCAGATCTTCCCAGGTAACCAGGATCTTCTGATGGACCAAAACGATCGAACCATTTGCCGCCGCGCCCACTTTCGCAAATCCCGCATCGTCGCCCGAGCCAACGTCTACCACCTTCGTAGATATACCGTCGCCAGGAATTGCCGGCGACCAACCGATCGAAACGGCGCGAACGGGGAAGGGCTCGGGGGATAGCACTTCCACGCGAGTGTGGCCTTCACTCCAACCGACAGCTACCGAGAATTTTTCGGTGTGCACATCATCGACGCCCGCGCGACGAAACGCTTCAACGGCCCACTTGGCGGCGCGATCGGCCGCTGGAGAACCGGTGACGCGACCACCAATGGTGTCCGTGAGATAGCGGAGATTTTCTTCAAGCGGCGATGCGCCAAGCGCGCTCTGAATCATTTCTGGAGCGAGTTCTGAGCATCCTTTTTGCACGGAGCAGCCGCCCGCTCCAACGGGCTGGGCCAGCGGAGCGGGTTTATTGGGGGGTATTTGAGCGCGGGTAGGGCCCGTGACTGCCAGTACCGCAAAAACTAAAAAAGCAATTCTGTACTGAATCGACACACGACCTCCGGGACGAAATCACATTGGCATCGAACCGCAAATTATAACTGGGATCGAAAACGGCGAGAGGAATTTCCTTTTGAAGTGAAGTAAAAGCGCCGAAATGGCGGCAGAAATTGCAGGGTAGATGAACTTTCTACCGGGGGTCAGGTCATCACTGTACCTTGGGGAAATTGTATGTCACGCGATAAGTGTAAGTTACGAAAAATGTTGGCGATGGCACAATACCTGCCATCGCTATCGCCCGTAAGTCCCAGTCTTTCGTGGTACAGCGCGGATCAAGAGGGGGCCGCCCGGCTGGTACCATCCCCTATTATCTTGTGCTTGCCGACTTGATTGAATGAATTTCCACAGGGCACAACGAAGTTAAAACCAAAAGGCTTTGCCGAAAGCAGTCCTGGGCAAGCAGACGGAAGGCTTATAGTGAAAAAAGCTGCAGCATTTCCCAAACTAATTCGACAGGAAAAGAAAAGGACGGAGAATCAGTCCGCGAATCTGTTTGTATTTTGCGACAAAACGACCGGCGTATCGCAGTTCCGGGCCGAGTCGGAGGTAGGGTTGGAATCAGCAGTGGAACGGATCGCGGGACTTTTGGCGATGCAGTGTCTTGTGCGCGGCCAGGAACCGCAAGATTTCGAGGTGATGGTTCCCGCGCAGGGCATTTTAGTGGAACGACTGGTGACACGTGCGCAAGCGTTGCTGGAGGAAGGGCGGGCGGTGGCGTGTCCCGGTTCGCTGAGCCCCCGGCAGAAAGAGATTCTTTACTCGGTATTGCGTAACAAGGCAAACAAAGAGATTGCTTCCGTATTGAATATCACGGTGCGAACCGTGAAATTTCACATCTCGGCTTTGCTGAGCAAATTCGGAGTGGAGAATCGGATCGAGCTTGCGCGGAGAGCCGCGGGTTTTCTGCAAACGGAGCGGGGCGAGGGCCAGGGTATCTCGGTGCAGCAGAATGGCCAGACTCCGGACCGACGGCCGCTCGGCCCATTTGCGGTTAGCTCTAATTCGAATCTTCGGATACAGAACAGACCGCGGGATCGCTTTTCGCCCGGGCGAGTGCTTACTGCTTAGTTTTGGGACTGGCGGCGACCTCGGTCGCCGCCACGTCCTTCCTGCATGTTCTTTCCCTTCGGCTTCGAAATCAAGCAAAGTTCACAAAAAGCCCACGACGAGAAAGGCGTCGTCGTGCTTACCGTCCGGTTGTTCTTACTTGTTGCTTAGCCGTGTGACTAGCATGTCGATGAAGCGGCGGCCATCTACGCCGACGCCTACGTGGACGTTGGGTTGAATCTTCGTAAGGCCGACGGTGTCCCAATGGTCGCCAGCCGGAACATTTTTTTCCACCGTGCCGAAGCGGTTGGCTACGGTCTCGCCTCGGGCGAATTCCCCTGCGGTTTCAACGTCGACGCGGAGAAATTTGGTTTGAAGCAAAGTCGGGTCAATCACGGCGCCGACGGCGAGAGCATCGTGAACTGCACCGCCGCCTGAGGCCTCGCCGAGGCCGATCTGATAGCGCGCGACCGTAGCGGCGAAGTGCGAAACGGGCCCGGCTTTTTCGTCGAGCTTGTTTGCGTCAGTTGGAAGAATGGCGGCTTTCTCGGTGACGTCCAGCCCAACCATAGTGATGGGCCAGCCGGCGTTGAAGACGATCGCGGCGGCCTCGGGATCCTGGTAGATGTTGTATTCGGCGGCGCCATTGACGTTGCCACCGGAGATTGAGCCGCCCATCAGAACTACGCCTTTGACGAGTGGGACTATGGAGGGATCTTTTCGAACTGCGAGGGCGACATTAGTGAGTGGTCCGATGGGAATAATCGTGAGTTCGTTGGGATATTTGTGAACGAGGTCAATGATAAGGTCCGGACCGAAGCGATGGTCGCCCTGGCATTTACTCGGAGGAGTTTCGGCGCCGCCGAGGCCGTTCGCTCCGTTCCAATAGGTTCCCGTGACGAGGCGCTGCAGAAGAGGATGCTCGGCGCCTTTTGCCACCGGAATATCGCAGCGATTTACGAGGGACAAAACTCGCAGGGCGTCATCGAAGCCCATGTCGGCAGTAACATTGCCGGCGACAATGCTGATCCCTTTTACATCCAGTTCTGGCGAGTAGACGGCGAGAAGGATGGCGAGGGCGTCGTCCGTTCCGGGGTCGGAATCTATAACGACTTTTTGCAAAGGTTGATCGGCGGAAGGCGGTGATGCGGCTTGCGCGCCGGTCGAGGCGAGAAACACAAGGCAGAAGGTCAAAATCGTTAGTTGAATTCGGCTAAGGCCCGAAGGCATGTCGTCGTCTCCTGTGATTTTTGCGTTCGAATGCATGGTAGTGAACTAATCGCGTGCGGCGCTGGATTGATAGCTCGCAGGATGGAGGGCATTTACAAGAAAAAGGCGGCGAGCGCAAGGCGAAACGTGATTTTGACGAAATTTGAGTCCAACTAAATGCAAATAGTCGAGATGCGTAGCGGATCGAGTGGTTCGTTAGGCAGCAGTTTCGCCTTGGTCGACCTGCCCTTTGGTACTACGAGGCTAAGATTTTTGGCCACGATTCTGACAACAAAATCAACGGCGAAAACGATACATTGGTTCAAATTGGTCAGAAACAGCCCTTTTTTCGATGTAAAGCGAGGATGCTGGATTTTGTCGCGTCGAAGGCTGCAGCGACCGTAGGTGTTATCTCCTCTGCAAACGCTGTACTTCGGCCACATACAGTACAGTTGGCCTTTCGAGCAGTAAATCTTCGCTGTCCATTGTTTGTTCCCCTGACCAGTAGATAGCAACGCGTTGCGGTCCCTACACTGTTGCTGTCATGAACATACAAATTCAAGTTCGCAATCATACCGCCTTCGCGCCAATCTCTGCCGACTGTGGCAGCCGATCAATTTCTTCGACTTCTTCAACGCGCCGCCCGTTCGCAGGGCTTCTGACCCTGGCAATGATCCTTGCAATCGTGGGGCTCTCCAGCTGCGTGGGCCTTACAAATGCCGGACCCAATGCTAAGAAGAGCAAGGGAGGAACCGGGACACTTTCAGCAGCCGCCACGAGCCTGAGCTTCGGCAACGTTGCAGTGGGCAACAACAAAATTCAGAGCGTGACCATCACGAATATGGGCACCGCCGCGATCAACCTTTCTGAGACGTCGACCACCGGTGCTGGCTACACTGTGGCGGGCGGAAATTCTTCGATTACGATTCCGGCTGGGCAGTCGGGGACGCTTCAGATACAACTGGCGCCAGCTTCTGCGGGCGTGATCAATGGCAGCCTTTCGATCGAAAGTGACGCCGCGAATTCTCCTCTTAAGATCGCGTTAACGGGCACTGGCACGGAGCCGGTACTGGCTGTTTTGCCGGGAAAGGTCCAATTCGGAAACGTGAAGGTGGGACAGAGCACGACACAGGCAGTGACACTGGTGAACAACGGAAACGTTGATTTGGTTTTGAGCTCGGCGCAGATTTCTGGTTCCGGTTTCGCAATGAGCGGTCTCACGTTTCCGTCCACGATCGCTGCGACGAAGAATATGTCGTTCAACGTGAAGTTCGCGCCATCGGCCGCACAGGGAATGACGGGCAGCATCAAGTTTGTCGACAACGCTCCAAATTCAACTCAAAGCCTTGACCTTGCGGGAACTGGAACTAGCGAGAATGCGGCGCTGGTTGCGGCACCTGGTAGCGTTTCGTTTGGGAACGTCACGGTGGGAGGCAGCGGAAGTCAATCGGTGACGCTGACGAACTCCGGAGCGAGCGCGATTGCGATTTCGCAAGCAGCTGCGACGGGCACGGGCTTCAGCATCAGCGGTCTAAGTCCGATGACGCTGAATGCGGGCCAGACCACGACATTTACGGCAAAGTTTGCACCAACTGCAACGGGAAGCGCGGCGGGCGCCGTGACAATTACCAGCAATGCATCGAATCCGACCTTAACGGTCGAGCTGGTTGGGGTGGGAGCGCAACCGCATCTCAGCGCAAACCCGAGCGTAGTGAGTTTCGGCAGTCTGGCGGTTGGCAACAGCTCTTTGATATCCGTCACGCTTACGAATACGGGCACTGGCAGCGTCGCGATTTCGTCCGGTTCGGCGTCGGGGTCCGGTTTCAGCATGACCGGGCTTTCGGCGGCGACCTTGAATGCAGGCCAAAGTACCTCGTTCAACGTGAAGTTTGCGCCGACAGCCACGGGCGCCGCGAGCGGCAGCGTCTCCATTGTGAGCAACGCTCCAGGTTCGCCACTTGCGATTCCGCTTAGCGGGACCGCCACACAATCGCAGCCGGGTCTGACAATCAATCCGGCAAACGTGCCGTTCGGGAATATTTCTGTGGGCGGCAACTCTTCGCAGAACGTCACACTGACCAATTCCGGAAATGCTGTGGTAACCATTACCGGAGCGACGGCTTCGGGCACAGGTTTTGGCTTGAGCGGATTGGGCGCGCCGTCGATTAATCCGGGCGCGAGCGTCACTTTCGCGGCGACTTTCGCACCGACAACAGCCGGAAACGTTACCGGCAGCATCTCGATTTCGAGTAACGCTCCGAATTCTCCATCAGTAATTACGCTGAGCGGAGCGGGGGTCCAGGGTCAACTTATCGCGAATCCTTCCACCGCCAGCTTCGGCACGGTGAGCACGAACAGCAGCAATTCGCAGACAATCACCTTGTCAAATACCGGTTCCGCTTCGGTGTCAGTCTCACAGGTCAACGTGAGCGGCACGGGCTTCAGCCTCAGTGGCATGAGCGGCTTACCAATGACGATCAATGCGGGGGCGAATAAGACGTTCAACGTGGTCTTTGCGCCGACGACGAGCGGAAGCGCTTCGGGAATGGTGCAAGTAGTGAGCAGTGCTCCGAACTCGCCAATCTCGATCGCCTTGAACGGCACTGGTCAGACAGCGACTCAGCTTCTGAGCGCTAATCCGTCGAGCTTTAATTTCAACAGCGTCAACGACGGCAGCAGCGCATCGGTAAATGTGACGCTGACAAATACCGGAAATTCAAACGTGATGATCTCTGGTGTCACTGCCACTGGAGCAGGCTTCAGCGCCACCGGTGTGAGCGGCACAACGCTGACGCCCAACCAAACAGCCACCCTCGTGATTACGTTTGCCCCGACTACCGCTGGTGCGGTGACGGGAAACGTGGCAGTAAGCAGCAACGCCAGCAATTCGCCAACGATCAACCTTGCAGGAACAGGCGTGCAGCAGACGCCGCACACAGTGGCTGTGACTTGGATTGCCAGTTCGTCGAACAATGTGGTGGGATACAACATCTACCGGGGAACGACGTCTGGCGGGCCGTACTCGATTCTGGACTCGGCACCGGTGGTCAATGATGGATACAATGACTCGGCGGTTCAATCGGGCCAGAGCTACTTCTACGTGGTACGGGCGGTTGATAACACGGGAACTGAAAGCGTGAATTCTACCGAAGTGCAGGCCATTATCCCCTAGAGCGACCGCCTAGCAACGCGGTACTAGGGAAAAGTAGACCTAGGATTATAAGTCATTGGAAAGGGACAGGTTAACTACCTGTCCCCTTTTTGTACCTGCGTCCAGTGGTTCCTCGATGAAGTCTCCCCTCACAATCGATCTGTCCAGCAGATCTTGATCTTGGGAGGCTTTTGAGTGCCTAGACGTGTGGCTTCTGTCGCAGGAATGCGTAACTTAACCCTGAATCTAGCTATTCCCTTCGCAATATTAGCCGCTGGACTATCACTCACCGGTTGCGGACTGGTCGGCGATTCCGGAGGCGGCACGCGTGCGATGACTGTTACGCCGTCTGCAGCCAGCTTCGGCAACGTGACCGTCAAGACTGATGCGACGCAAACAATCAAAATATCGAATACGGGAACAAGAGAACTGAAGATTTTCAGCGCCGATATTGCTGGAACGGGTTTCAGTTTGTCTGGACTAACGGTTCCCACGAAACTGGCTGCCGGCTCGAGCGTGAATTTCAACGTGGCATTCAAGCCGATGGTGGGCGGGGCGGAGACGGGGACCATATCGATTAAGACCAATGCTGGCGAATCTCCCGCGAGTGTGAATTTGAGCGGCACTGGGGTGGAGGAGTCGATAAAGCTGAAGGTCAGCGAGACGGCTTTGAGTTTTGGAAATGTCGTTGTGAGCGGCAGCGAGTCCAAGAACGTGACGATCACAAATTCGGGAAACGCGAACGTCACTATTACGGGGGTGAGTGTGTCCGGGTCCGGATTCAGCGTGAGCGGGGGATCGAATGTGACGCTGGCTCCGAATCAGTCGGAGACGGTGGCGGTGAACTTCAACCCCAAAAGCAAAGGGTCTTTGTCTGGCGCGCTCACCGTTTCGAGTAACGCGCCAACCGTCAAAATCGAGCTGGGCGGAGCAGGGTTGCAGGGTGGAAACCACAGCGTCGGGCTGACGTGGACAGCGAGCACGTCCTCCGCGATCGGCTATTTCATTTATCGGCGAACGGGTACGACCGGTTCATTTTCGAGATTGGATTCCAGCCCCGATCCTTTGACATCCTTCACGGACAACAGTGTGATCGACGGCGCGACTTACTTCTACGTGGTCACGGCGGTGGGTGCGGGGGAATCAGAGAGCCAGTTCTCGGAGGAAGTTTCCGTAACGATACCCACTTCATAGAAAATCTTTCGTTGTTCGCGGAAGAAGCTAGTGGCGGTCTTTTAGCTCTCGCGAATGATCTTGAGCATACGTCGCAGGGGTTCCGCTGCGCCCCAAAGCAATTGATCGCCCACCGTGAAGGCTCCCAGAAACTCCGGACCGAGCGTTAATTTATGAAGGCGGCCGATTGGAACGTTGAGGCTGCCGGAAACTGCTGCGGGCGTGAGACACCGCGTAGTGGATTCCTGGTCGTTGGGAATCAACCGCACCCACTGGTTGCTATTGGCCAGAATTTCCTCGACATCTCGGAGCGGCACATCCCTCTTGAGTTTGATACAGAGGCCCTGGCTGTGGCATCGCATCGTTGCAACCCGCACGCAAATGCCATCGACGGGAACCTGCGGATGGAGGCCCATGAGCTTGTTGGTCTCGGCCATACCTTTCCATTCTTCGCGTGTTTGGCCGTCGGGCATCTCTCGATCGATCCATGGAATCAGGCTGGCCGCGAGGGGCGCTCCAAACTCGCGAGAAGGCAGGCCTCGGCATCGCTGCGCCTGGGTAACCATCCGATCGACTTCGAGAGCGTTTTCAGATGGCTTGGCGCGGGTTGGGTCTGTGATGCACTCCATTTGCTTGACCAGCTCCAAGACTTTGGCAGCACCCGCGCCCGAGGCCGCCTGATACGTCATCGTCGTAATCCACTCGACGAGTCCCGCCTTCAGAAGGCCGCCGATGGCCATCAACATCAAGCTGACGGTGCAGTTGCCGCCGGCAAATGTGCGGAGCCCGCGCGCCAGGCCGTTGCGGATTACGGCCTCATTCACCGGATCGAGGACGATGACCGCTTCGTCGCTCATGCGCAGCGTTGAAGCCGCGTCAATCCAAAAGCCTTTCCAGCCGCTACTCCGCAACGGCCCGTAGATTTCGGCCGTGTAGTCGCCGCCCTGGCAACTTATCAAAACGTCGCACGAGCCTAGAGCCTGCGGATCTTTGGCGTCTTTTAGCGAGCTGCTGTTGCCCGCCTCTTTTGGCGCTGCGGCGCCGATACTCGACGTGGTGAAGAAAACCGGCTCGATGCCGGCAAAGTCGTTTTCTTCGCGCATGCGCTGCATCAGCACGCTGCCGACCATTCCACGCCACCCAATCAATCCGACTCGCAGCATCAGCTCTCCGGTAAGTCACTAGCTTACATTGGTCGAACTATTTGACGAGTAGAAAGTGATTGAGAGGTTTTGGGCCGGACAATTCAGGCAAGAATCTCAGCCACGAAGCCGCTTACGTGTTCAGCAATGGCAAGGGCCGAAGTAAGGCCGGGTGATTCAATGCCGATCAGTTGGACAACTTGCAAAAATTCCGGATCCCGCTGAATGATGAAGTCTGCGACCTGCTTTTCTCCGTGCTTGGCTGGTGGCGTTAGCTTGGCGCGGATGCCGGAGTAGGCTGGGACCAGATCGGAAGGCTCGATTTCCGGTAGCAGAAGTTTTGCGCCTCGTGCGAACTGCTCGACAGATTGACGATCTCGTTCGTAGTTATTTTTATCGTCAAGATATGTGGCCGTTGGGCCGAGCAAAACATTTCCCCAGACGGTCTTGGTGAAGTGGACGCCGAGGCTCACTCCTTCGGGATGCGGGAGCGGATAGACCGGGCCGCAGATTAAGTGCTGTTTGGAGCGAACCAGTTCGCAATATTCCCCGCGAACCGGATAAATCTTGTGTGCTGCCATCGGTGAACCGAGCATAGCCGCAATCTCGTCCGCAAAAAGGCCGGCACTGTTCACGAGGCAGCGCGTTTCAATTTCACCGGCGGAGCTTACAACGCGAATCCCTTCGCGAGTGGGCTCAAGCCGCTCGACGGCCGCATTGGTTACAATATTCGCGCCGTGATCTTTCGCGATGCGAGCGTAGGCTTTGGTCAGCTCCTCGCTTCCTACAATTCCGGTGGAGGGAACTTCAATGGCCGCGTAGCCGTTCACATGCGGCTCGCGCTTCCGAATCGCAGCGCGATCTATGATTCGCATTCCTTCGACGCCGTTCGCCTCGCCATTCTTCATTAGCGCAACGAGCTCTTTGGACTCGGCGGCCGACGTTGCCACGACCAATTTGCCCGTTTTGCGGTAGGGAACGCCATGCGCCGCGCAGAACTCGTAGGCCAGCTTATTGCCCCGCACACAGAGGCGAGCTTTCAGCGATCCCGGCGGATAATACAGACCTGAGTGAATAATGCCGCTGTTGCGCGAACTCGCGGCCATTCCGATTTTCGGCAGGGCCTCCAAAACAAAGACGTCGCTCCAGCGAGACGAAAGCGCCTCTGCAATCGCGCAGCCGACTACGCCTCCGCCGATGATCACAACGTTCGCTTGTTCCACGGTATGCCAGTTTATCCGGACGCTTGCGGGCAAGTAAGCAGTTTTCGATCGGGCCGTTCTAATAGTGGTTTGCCGCGCGGAATGAAATCCCTGTCGAGCTGCGGAGCGATTGCTAATTTTGCTTAGAGCACAGGCCATCTCGGGAGCGTTCCCCTTTCAGGGCTATCTCTGGTAAAGTGCCGCTATCGGCACCCCACAATCGAGGCCGGAGGCACACGTGAAAAGTCTGGACTTGCGCCCACTTTCGGTGGGGGAGATTCTCGACCGTACGTTCACTCTCTACCGCGGAAACTTTCTGTTGTTCCTGGGAATTTGTGCCATTCCACAGATTCTTTTGCTCATAGTGAATCTTGCACAGGTGTTCATCACGCTTCCGGGAAAACAGGGAAAAACTGCAGCAATTGCGCAAATGTCCGCTGGGATGGGAGTAGCGGCTGTTATGCTCGGGCTCCTGGTCCTCATCGTTTGGCTCATCGTTCATTTGTTCGCACAAGGTGCCACCGTCATAGCCGTATCAGAGCTGTACCTGGGCCGGACAATTACGATTTCAGATTCGTTTCGTCGAATGCGTGGGGAAGCGGGGAATCTTCTTGGGGTGATCCTGCTAAACGGCCTTGCGACTGGCGCTGCATTTATTCTGCTGATCATACCGGGGATCTATGTAATGTGCCGCCTGGCAGTATGCATACCGGCTGCGCTGATCGAAAACCTCGGCCCTCGCACGTCACTGGAGCGCAGCTTCGAGCTGACAAAAGACAATGCGGGCCGGGCGTTCTTGATTATTCTTCTATATTTCGCTCTAAGCTTCGCAGCGGGCGCTCTATTTGCCGCACCATTCCAGTTCATGATGTTTCTTTCGGCGGCGAAGAGCCACCCGGAAACGATGCGTATGTGGATGGCGTTGACGCAAATCGGATCCACAATCGCCACCACTTTGGTGACACCTGTTCTTACGATTGCCAGCGCGATTCTCTATTACGATTTGCGTGTGCGCAAAGAAGCCTTCGACCTGCAAATGATGATGAATCCCCTGGGAGGAGCTTCACCGGTTCCCAGCAGCGTGCCTTCTGTGCTCTCTTGAGAATCGTTCGGTGAAACCCTACCGGGCTCCGTTCCTACGCATCAAGAAACCTGTCTTGCACAGCATCGTAGTTGGTGGCTTGTGCGTCCTACTGCACGCTCTTCCTTGCCTTGCTACCATTCAGAAACCCGGAACGGCCGTAGCGCAATCGCCTACAGCGGAAGATCCTGCTGCCTTTGCCGCCGAAATTCGTGCCCTGGAAGCCAAGCTGCTAGGTGGAAATGGTACGGCCAAAGAGGCGCTAGCGCTGCGTCGCCGCTTGCCCGCCTCTTGGGTAGTCGAGACACCCGAGCGCCGCTACGAAATCTCAAGTGAGCCGTTAGGCGATCTGCTCGACCGCGCTGCACGGGACGACGCGCACCGGAAAGAAATTCTCAAGCAAGCCGGGATGTGGGCGGAGAACGCGGCCACGCAAGCGGAAGGCTACGTCGCGTCAGAAGCCGCCGTCTCGTCATCGAGCGATTCTACCGCTCGCGCCAAGCTAGAGCAGATCCTGAAGCGCCGCGAATTCTCGCCCGCCGGACCGCCCTCTGCATGGGATCAGCTCCGCCAAAAAATCGGCCAGTGGGTGCTAAGAATGTTTGAGAAACTCTTCGGAAGCATCGCGCGGCATCCCATCGGGTCTGAGCTGCTCTTCTGGCTCATCATTTTCGGGGTTGTCTGCTGGCTCGTCACGATGCTCGTTCGATTCTGGACCGGTCGCGGGCGCAATATTGCCCTGCAGTCTATAGGAACCATCGCGGCACACCGCTCGTGGCAAGAATGGATTCGCGGGGCTCAAGATGCTGCAGCACGCGGAGAATTCCGCGAAGCCATCCATCTGCTTTATTGGGCCGGCATTACGCGGCTTGAGGATTTGTCGATTCTCACGGTCGATCACACCCGCACGCCTCGCGAGCAGCTGCGGCTTCTTTCCAATCCCGCCAAGTCAGGGGCGCTAACGGCTGCTTCCGCGACACCTGCACAGCGCGCGCCGATGGTGGGACTCACGACCCAGCTCGAGCGCGTTTGGTATGGCCGCCGTCCTGCGAGCGCCGAAGATTTTCGCGAATGCTTGAAACACGTTGAGGATCTTGGATGCCGTCTAACTTAGATCGAAAGCCAACTTCAAAAATCGATCCGGCCGACCGCAAACTGCTCCTGGCGACGGCTGCCGTTCTGATCGTCCTCACCGCCGCTGTGGCGTTCGTTTCGCCGCCACCCAGCGAACAAGGTCCGGCCATTCCATCGATTTTCTCGACATCGCCCGATGGTGCTCGCGCCGCATACGTACTTCTCCAGCAGCTCGGGCGCCATGTGCAACCCTGGGAGCGGCCGCCTACGGAATTGCCGGAAGATGCAGAAAACTCTGTCTTGATCCTTGCGAATCCACTGGAACTTCCGGGAGAGAACGAAAAAAAAGCGCTCGCGGCATTTGTCGATCAGGGCGGTACGATTCTCTTCACAGGACCCCGGATTAGCACGTTTTTCCCTGATGCAACACTCTCGGACACTGCTGAAGCAGCCACGGATGAATGGAAAGTTTTCGAATCGAGATTCCCAAGCGGCTATTCGCGAGGCGCCGGCAAAATATCGCTCAAACCAGAGGCCGCCTGGGGCGAGGTGAAATCGCAACTTGCACTCTACGGGGATCCGGAGTTACCGGTTGTGGTGAGCTGGCGTCTGGGCGAAGGCGAGATCCTGTGGTGGGCCGGCCCGGGGCCGCTGACCAATTCAGGCATTACGCGTGACGACAATCTGAACCTTTTCCTCAACGCGGTGAGCAATCCGCTTGCGAAGCAAGGCAGACAGCCCGACATTTATTGGGATGAATACTTCCACGGGGAGCAGGCTTCGCTGTGGGGGTATTTTCAGAAAACTCCAGTACCGTGGGGCATGCTGCAGCTTGCGATTCTCGGTCTGGTGGTGCTTTTCACCTTCAGCCGGCGCAGCGGACCCACAGTCGTTCCGCCCGTGGTTTCACGTCTGTCGCCGCTTGAATTTGTTGATACACTCGGCGGCCTCTACGCGCGCGCGCACGGTGAACCAGCGGTTGTGGCTGCGGTGTATCGGCGATTTCGCACAATTCTTGCACGCCAATTGCGGCTGCCGCTCGGGACGCCCGACGCTGCGCTTGAACAGGCCGCTGCGAAACGTCTCGGCGTAAAGGATGAAGGCATCTTGAAAACGCTTGAACGCGCGGAAACGGCGAGCCGGGCTGAGAAAGTCTCGCCCGCAGAGGCGCTCGAAATCGTGCAGCAGCTCGAAACTTACGAACATCGCGCCGGATTGAAACGAAAGTTCCGACAGGAGAAGCCCTAATCGTGGAAAACCTCTCGCGCCTGGCAAATCACGTTCGCGGCGAATTTTCGAAAGTAATTGTCGGACAGCGTCAGATTGCCGACCAGCTCCTCACGGTGCTGGTTTGCGGCGGACACGCGCTCATCGAGGGAGTGCCCGGAATTGCAAAAACGCTCGCGGTGAAAACGATGTCGCGAATCTGCGGCCTGGGCTTTCAACGTGTGCAGTGCACAGCCGACCTGATGCCCGCCGACGTGATGGGCACGAACGTTTTCAACATGGCCACGAGTTCCTTCTCGCTGCATCGCGGCCCTGTGTTCACCGACCTGTTGCTCGTCGACGAAATCAACCGCACTTCGCCACGCACGCAGGCCGCGCTGCTGGAATCCATGGAAGAGCGGCAGGTGACGATCGACGGCACGCGCTATCCGCTGTCAGAAAACTTTACAGTGCTGGCGACGCAAAACCCGATTGAGTTTGAGGGTACTTATCCCCTGCCTGAAGCGCAGCTCGATCGTTTTCTCTTGAAAATCAGCATGACCTATCCCACTGCGGAGGAAGAGACGGAGATTCTCTCTCGTTACAGCCAGGGATTTGATGCGCGTCGCCTTGACGCCATGCAAATCGCAGCGATTGAACCCATGCTGCTAAAGGCTGCGCGAGGGGAAGTGGAAAAAGTTCGCGTGGAGCCGAGCCTCTACAGTTACATGGTCACTTTAATTCGCCGTACACGCGACTGGCCCGCATTGACGATTGGCGCGAGCCCGCGGGCCGCGCTAGGGTTGTTCGCAGCGGCGCGCGCGATCGCGGGAATGGAAGGCCGCGATTTCCTCATCCCTGACGACATCAAGTCTGCCGCGCCCGCCGTCCTGCGCCACCGCGTTCTACTCAAACCGGAAGCCGAACTCGAAGGTCTCACGAGCGACCAGGTGATCTCCGAGCTTCTCGCGACGGTGGAGGTTCCGAAGTAGATGTACGAGAAGCCTCTGATTCCGCAAGAGGCAATTGCTCGCGGCCGGCCGCTGGGCCGCGTTCCGTTTGGATTTGGCCCGCGACTTTTCGTGGCCCTGGTACTCGGCCTCGTTTGGCTCGTACCTGCGTGGTGGTTTTCCAGATTTATTTACGCGATGTTGTTGTGGGACCTTCTATTCTTCGCCGTCTGGACCTGGGATCTGCTGCGCCTTCCTGCGCCCGATCAGCTCGAAATGCGTCGAGTCTGGAGCCTGCGACCTACCCTTGCCGTTCCTAGCTGCGTGAAGATTGCGGTTCGGAATTTTGGGCGCGTTTCCGTCCATGCTCGTATTGTTGACGAGACGCCCGCCGCACTTCAGCTCACACCTGCGGAAGTGGAGCTCGACGTTCCCGCGGGTGCGTCCGCTGAATCTCAGTATCCGATTCTTCCGTCACAGCGCGGCGACGCGAACTTGAACCGCATTTTTGTCCGATACCAAAGCGCTCTGCGCATCGCGGAGCGATGGGCTGTCGCTAATGCCCCGCAAACGGTAACAGTGTTTCCGAATCTCGACGAAGCGAAACAACATACGCTATACCTGATTCGCAGCCGCCAGGTGGAACTTGAAAAGCGCCGTCGCCGCCAGCGGGGCCAGGGCCGCGAATTCGATAGTTTGCGCGAATATCGCGAGGGCGACGAACTCCGCGACATTTCATGGACAGCCACTGCGCGCCGCAACCACCTGGTCACGCGCGTGTTTCAGATCGAGCGTAGCCAAGCCGTGTGGATCGTCCTCGATGCCGGCCGATTACTTCGCGCGAAAGTGGCCGAGCCCGGGCGCATTGCCATCTCGAAACTCGATTACGCCGCCAACGCAGCGCTTTCGCTCGCCCAGATCGCGATGCACTGCGGCGATCGTGTGGGCCTGCTGGCCTACGGGCGCAACATTCAGCAGAATCTCAATGCTGCGCGCGGCCCGCATCAGATGCGGGCTATAGTAGAAGCTCTTGCTCATATTCGCGGAGAGGCGGGTGAAGCCGACCACGGACGCGCGGTCCACATCCTGCTCAGCGAGCAAAAGCGCCGCAGCCTCATTGTCTGGATCACGGATTTCGCAGAAACCGCCACCACGCCGGAAGTTCTCGAATTTGCGATGCACATGGCGAACCGCCACCTGATCGTTTTTGCGGCAATGGGCCAGCCCGACCTCAACGCACTTGCCGCGGCAACGCCCGAAACCACAGAGGATATGTACCGCCACGTAGCGGCGCTCGAAATTGCAGACCGGCGAAGTGCTTTGTTGGGCGCCCTTCGACAGCGCGGCGTGCTCGTCCTCGAATTGATGCCCGGAATGCTGGCGAGCTCGCTGGTTAATCAATACATGGACGTAAAAGAGCGGGGCTTACTCTAGTCAGGAGAATCTCAGGATACGAGGGAATCTTCCCGCTTTCGCACTTGTGGCGCTCGCATGAGGTACGTCACAAGCGCAGCAAACATCACTGCTCCGAACAGGAATTTTAGCGGCGCGGCAGTTTCCGACGGCGAAAGAAAACCCTCAATTGCTCCGGCTACGATCAGCATCGGGATCGTTCCGAGCAGCAATTGCGCGGCTCGTCCGCCCGCTCGCGCGAGCGATTCGCGCCGCGGAAGGAGTCCCGGAAACAACATCCCGCGAGCAATCTCAAACCCCGCGCCACCTGCGATGAAAATTGCGGGCAGTTCCAGCACGCCGTGGGGAACCACAAACGTCCAAAGCTGCCCCGCCATCCCGGCTTGCAACGTAGCAGCCCCGATTACGCCAATCAGCAATCCATTGAGCACCATCATCCACACGGTGCCGACTCCCCCAGTAATTCCAGATGCGAAGGTTGCAAACGCAACCGACAGATTGTTCGTCATGATCGACGAGGCGGCGAGCGGCTTTATGGTGACGATCGAATGCGTCCACATTTCCCGCTTCTCGATTGTTTCCATCATGTGGGTGCCCAACAGGCGATGCGCGAAGGTGGGATCGCGCATCGTCAGAATAAACGCTGCCAAACCGGTTACTGCGAAAATCGCAAATGCCAGGAGTGTCTGCGGCCACAACTCGCGAAAAATGCGGGGGTACGTTTCCGAATAGAAGCGGACGATTCCCGCAACTTTCGGCTTATTTCCCATGTAAATTAGGTTATGCGCGCGCCCGAGGAGCGAGTTCAGATAAGCCGCGAGCTGGCTGCTTGTGATATCCTCCCGCGCGATTGCGAGGTCTGATGCGGTTTGACGATAGAGAAGGCCTAGCTCCTGCAAATCTTTGTGATCGAGCGCGCTCACGCCGCGCCCCTTCGAGCGGGCCAGCAGATCTTCCAGCCTCGACCAGTTCGGCTTACGTTTTTCGAGCCAACGCGTAGAGATCATGTCTTTTCCACCTGTTCCCGCGTCTCCGCCCGGTGCTTACGCTGACAAGCTTACCATCGACACGCCGGAGCAAACGTCTCTTGAGTTTGCAATCGCCGGAATAGGCAGCCGCTTCCTGGCCATTGCGCTCGATACCGCGATACAGTTCTCTGTGTTTGCGGTCCTTGGTCTCGCCTTGGGGCTGCTCGCACTCACGCTGCCCACCAAACGATTTGGCTTGTCCGAACAATGGATGATCGCCATCTTCGTGCTGCTCCTTTTCTTTCTTTACTACGGGTATTTCGCAATCTTCGAAGTGATCTGGAACGGGCAGACCCCGGGAAAGCGCACGGTTCACATTCGTGTTATTAAAGAATCGGGCCGCCCGATCACCCCTGCCGAATCGGTGGCTCGAAATATGATGCGAATCGTGGATCAGCTTCCATTTTTTTATGGGATCGGGATTGCCAGCGCAGTGATCAGCAAGCAAAACAAACGCCTCGGCGACCTGGTTGCCGGCACAATTGTCGTCCACGAGCGGACGCTGCAGGACATCAAGCCACTCTGGGAAGCGGCGAAGAATCCCGGCACTGTGAAATACGGTTCCGAACGTCTTAGTCCCGAGGAATTCGCTCTCATCGAATCATTCTTAAACCGCCGTGACGCACTCGAACCGGGCGTTCGCTACCGAATGGCCGAGCAAATCGCGACGCGTATCAAAGGCCGTCTAGCTATCCAGCCCGCCGATATGCTTTCCAGCGAAAAGCTGCTGGAGGCAATAGCCTCAGAGCGCCGCGCCAATGCCGGCTACATTTAGCAAGCGCAATGGCACTGTGAGTGGACTCCTGTGCGCGCGATCGCTCCAGTTCCCAATGCGCTCGATTTCCAGTCTACGGTGGCGCGATTAGAAATGTCCGTAAAGTATTGAAAAAATTGGGCCGCGGGTAGCCTAATCCACGGTAAATCGGCGTTCCAAGAACGCCTACAGCGGCGCTGTTTCTAGAAGCTGAAAGCCGCTTGCAGGTAGATCAGCCGGCTCGCTGATGGAGAAGAGAACGGCTGGCCGAAGATGTGATTTGGCACGTTGAAAAAGGGCGAAGCCGAGGCCTGCGGGACATCTGCTGTCGGCGGATTCAATACGCCGCTTGGGATGTCGGCATTTCTGTAGTTGAAGAGATTGCGGGCATTGACGCTGAGCGTGACGTTGTAGCGGCGATTTGTGCCACCGCCACCCAATCCTCCCGGCCCTCCCGCGAACGGGCCGCCGGCGCGCCCTCCTCCGCCACCTCCCCCGCCTCTGCCTCCTCCTCCTCCACCACCTCCACCGGGTCCGCCCGAAACAGTTTGTTGCCCGCCTGAGCCTGATTCTTTGCCGAAGCCAAACGCCTTGCTGAGGCGGACGTTCAGGGTGAACCTTGAGGGGCTGGTTAAGAAATCAACGGGGATTGGCGTGGCGTTCGGCGAGGGCACTGTGTTGAAGGACCC
>Ga0209380_10001083_pt1 | contig 18903 bp, 17 predicted proteins | sample HubBroMetageWFT6_FD_188347 | JGI IMG/M metagenome (GOLD analysis project Ga0209380, IMG submission 188347) | Warmed and freeze-thawed soil microbial communities from the Hubbard Brook experimental Forest, New Hampshire - Hubbard Brook CCASE Soil... | ecosystem: Environmental > Terrestrial >...
GTATCTACAGCGCGAGCACTGGCTAATCCAGCCAACTCTTGGATTTTCTCGTTGGTTTGTTGCGACGTCGGGGCCTTCTGCTGGCCGTAAACCTGCACACCCAATAGAAGTAAAATAGACAACAAAAAGGCAAACTTCGCTGTTAGCCAGCCCGGGACGCACTGGACCAATGAAACCATAGATATATAACCCCGCAAACACTATTACCTAGCCCCGCGCTGGTGTCAACCAAGACGTGCATGGCGCGAAACAACAACTATCAATAGTTGCAAAGACCTGCGAGGTATTTGGGCAATTCGGAGTTGCTTGGATGTTGCGAGGACGTGAGTGCCAAACCCCTATTCGCTTGCGGGCATGTCCTTTTCGCGCGCGCGCACGCGCCGTCGAGTCACAGCAGCGTCAGTGGCTAATGGAGGTGAGGTCGCAAGATGGGCTAATAGCAAAAACAGCAGAGCGTTCGACGGAATATGTAAATTGAAGTCCACGAAACTGTGAAGGAGCATTCCGCACACGCCGGTGACTGCGCCGGCATGGAGAGCACGAGAGAAATGCCCTTGCTCTGCCGCGTAACAAACCTTGGCCTGGCGAAATAAAATCCACAAGAACACGAGACCGCAAATTCCTCCGAGCAATCCAGTCTCCGCCAACAGTTCGATGTAATCGTTGTGAACATGATCCACGAGCTTGCCATCATAAAAGGTTTCATACCGTGGATAGGCCGCGACTAACGCCCCAAGTCCTACGCCCGTGATCGGATGAGCCGCAAAAAGGTGCATTGCTCCGCGAAACATGGAAACGCGACGATCCACGGTAACTTCTCCCACGTGGATCATGGAGAATCGCTCAATCGCTCGACCCACGCCTAACCAAGCGATCAACGCCAAGGCTGCTAGGGCTACAATTCCGATACCCACAAAGTGCATACGTTCGGATGTTTTGTAACTTCTGGCCAACAGCCAAAAAACAGCTATTTCAAATGCGAAGCTAATAATTCCACCTCGCGAACCGGAGAGGATCAGTGCCCCGGCCGGAACAATAGCTAGCAAGCCGATGAGTGGATATACGTCGCGCTGTACGCCGCGAAAAACCAGCATGGCCAGCCCAATCGGCAGCGTCAATTCAACAAAGCCGGCGAAATGGTTGCGATTCACATAGGGTCCGAAGGGATCGCCACCCGCTCGCAAAGGGCGCAGCCAATAAATCGCGCCCTCCGACGTGAAATGCTGGATGATGCCGAACAAAGAAACCCCGAAGCACAAGAAGATCAGAAACCACGCTAGCTTCTTAAGATCGGGGCGTTCGCGAAAAGCCTGCACCGACAGAAAGAAGATAATTAAATATGCGCCAAATCTTAGAAGTTCCAGGCGCGTGATATAGCGGTAGGGTGTCGCACCGAATAAGAGTTGCAGGATGCCGATGGCCAGGATACCCAGAATGGGCCAAATTAACGGGTTCCAATAAATCGTCACTTCCGAGTCCCTAAAGACCACGATGGCCCACAATAAGAACAATACCCCGGCGGAGATTTCGAAGAGCGACTGAGACCAAACTTCGACGGTCCCGAATGCTAGCACGCTAAATGCGAACAGAGTGCAAAGGCCGATGCGGACGATCTTCAACGCTGCGCTCCGGTCTCTTTCGCGTCGACGGGAATCATCGATAAATCCGCGATCCAAACTGTTCCGCTCAGTTTATTGTCAAATAAACGACTGGGATCGCGACGCAGAGAAACGACCAGGAAGTGCGTGTCCGGTCCCGTTACTACTTGGAGTTCCGCAGCGTTCCAAAGGTGAGTACCGGTGAGATTCTCAGTCTGCAGATCGACGACATTCGCATGATGAGGATCATGGATGGAAAAACGCATTCCGCTTTCGGTGGAAATCGATTCCGTCCGAATATATCCCCGAAAGCGATAAGTGTGGCCGGGCTCTACCGGCATATACTGAAAAGGTTCAGAGATTCCAGGGTTGTTACCGCCGCCGAAATCCAGGCGGACAGAGCGGCCATTGCCTTCCGGCATCGCGGCATCAAAGTCGATTGATATGCCAACGGGATTGTCCCAGCGCCAGCCTAGACCGCCGTTTGTAAAATCACCGGCAAAATTTCCGTTCCAGATTACGGATCCGTTTTGCGGCTCCTGATTGGGGACACCGGCTGCGATGAGCGCTTCGCGCCAAACCCGGACTGCGTCGGCGCGATCTTCTCGAATGAGTTCATCGAGAAACGGAAATGAATGTGGCAACGCGAAAGGTTTTCCCAAGGAAATCAAGCGTTGCCAAACTATAAGTCCGGCCTCCGCTTGTTGAGCGGATGCGAAAAAATCGAGGGCTTGAAAATAAGCCTCTTGATCGGCTGGAAGCACCTGATTCAACAGTGTATTTACGTCATGATTCGAGCGCCATGTGCGGGATATCGCCAGAGGTAGAAGCGCTGGATCCGAACGAACGGCCAATTGAATTTCAGCATAACCTTCGGCTAGTTGTTGTTGCCTAAGCAAAAAGTTGCCGTAATTCCAAGCGACCTGCGCGGAGAGTGGGTAGACGTCTCTCGCGTGGCTGAATGCATCGCGGGCGTGGGCTACATCTCCGACGGATTCATATGCACTGGCCAGGTTCATCCAGTAATAAGCGGAAAGCGGATTGTCCTGAATGGCTTTTTGAAAGGCTATAATAGCCTGATTGGAATCACCGGCTACAAAATCTAACTGCTGGAAGCGCCCTAGAGTGTCCCAGGCAGCGGCATTTCCGGGCTCCAACGCAGCGCCGCTCTTGATGGCATTCAGATTATCGGCATTAATGCGATGATCCGCGATCCAAAGGCGGACGGCCTGGTAAGAAAAAAGGAACGCCACGACCAGCGCGGCAATTAATAGCGCCGAGCGCGACCCTTTACTTTCAAGTGAGATCTCCACGAACTCGTAATCTGCACCGAGCGTCGGCTCTTCTGCAAGTCCAAATTGGCGGACGTTCAATAAAGAAAAATTTCGGAATACTTCAAAAAAATTACTTTATTCCGAATCGGTAGACCAACCCGACTGATATTCGATAGTTGCCTTGACTCGGTGAGCCGGAAACGAAGCGCGTCTGTTCATAATCAGCCTGAATAACCCGGATGGCCCAACGCTTCCTTACGCGCCAATCCAATCCACCGCCTCCCATCCATGACGCTCCCGCATAGGAGGTCGTAACGGGATTAAATCCGTTTTGGGTGGGAAGATGATAAAGAAAGGCCCCGCCTCCGAATAGAATCTGACCAAAAACGGTTATTTTGTGCTGATGGCCGAAGGGATATAGCTGTGGGCCCACCAGGAAGTTGTAAATACTCGTATTTCCAAAATTGCTGTTTCGATTGTAGGTACCGGAGAAATCCGCGGCAAGATTAATGAACTTCCAGATATGGCGGTCGCCATAGGCAGTCCATCCAACCATATTAATCCGTGAACCATTGGTGTTATCAAACGACCGGTAAGCGAGACCTCCTCCAACTTCATACTTCGACGCGTCCTGCGCCAAAGCCGGCAGGCAAAAAAGAGCGACCATTACGAAAAGTCCCGCGAACTTCTTCATCTGTATTGTCCTCCAGATATTTTGCCGTGATGACCTTCTATCAGCGCCTTTGATGCCGGCAGTGGGACTTTAGGTTACCGCGTGGCTAAGAGCAAATAGAAATAGTCAGTAAAGGGCGGGCATGAGATTAGCGGGGCCAGTGGACAAGCCGGTTCTAAAGAGGTGGAATCTTATTTCTCTCCTAAGCGAATCAGAATCCCGGCTCCAACCTTGAAGTTATTTTGATAAGGATTATTTGCGGTGCCTGCACTAAAGAAACCTGACCGCTCATACTCGAATTGGCCCAACCGAATAGCGAAATGCCGCGATACCGTGAGGTCTATCCCACCGCCGCCGCCCCAGGAAAATTCGGTGTCTCCTAGGTTACAGCCGCCGCACTTGCGAGCACCAATATGCGCGCCTCCCACCAGGATATTAAAATATGGGGTCAAGACATGGTGACGCAACGGATAAACCTGCGGGCCAGCCATGTAGGAATAGACGGAGAAAGCCGCTCCACCAAAAGTCTTATAGGTTCCGTCGAAGTCTGCGGTCACGCCAAGCCAATGATTGATGTTTCCGTCAGCTGATGCTTGCCAACCGTTCATGTTGAGTCTTTGCTGTCCCGGATAGTTGAATGAACGATATTGATATCCCACTCCTGCCTCAAAGACCGGTGTATCTTGAGCCAAAGCTGGCAGAGCAGAAATTATAAACAAAGCAACGATTCCGAGTGCCTTCCTCATGCAACTGCCTCCTCGAATTAGGGCCCGGTCGGGCCTATGCCGACTCTTTGCGCTATCAGATTGGCACATTCGGAAGAGCATCAAAATGACGAAAAGCCGGATATGTGTTGAAGAATGCACGCACTGAGTTTTGGATGTTCGCGAAAGCGAGACTATTGAAGCATGGCGATGTCGAGTGACCGCAGTACAACATCGCAGAGCCGGCCAATCTGAGCTGGATCCTCATGAGGTATGAGTCGTTGGACTGGTACGCGTTGAAGCATACGGCCAAGGAACTCGAATTCGACAGCACGCATGTCCTTATCTAATAAATTCGTAGCGTAGGAATTTGCTACCAACGAAAGCAGACCTTCTTTCGGAACTAAAGGTTCAATCCGCGGCGCATCCGGCAGGGTGGTTCTTTCACCGAGTATGAACAGGGCGCCCAATTTCAGCTGCTTATCCTCAAATTTAAGGTTATTGCCGGAAAGGGAAAGCAGGCGCTTATCCCAGTTGGCCGAAAAGCTGGGTAATTTCTTTCCGGCGCCATATACCATCGTTACCGAGTCTGCCCACAAACAAAGATACGGATAAGCTGGAAAAACGTAATGAGTCCCTTGCCGTTCCGTTATCGCCACAACGTCATCGGAAATTACTGGGTAGCCCATTTGCGCGAACATCGCTGCGGTTGTCGATTTTCCTGCTCCTTCGGACCCGACAAAAGCAATAGCGCGGTCACCTACAGAAATGGCGCTGGCGTGAAGGCACGTCACGCCTCGCAGGCGCAGAAGAAGTCCGAGAACAGGCCCTAATAAGTACGTTGCTGTGTCTTCGATCGTTAGATTAGCGGGCCATTGCGCCCAAAGCTCAGTCCCCCGATGATCCATCCAAAATTGGGTTCCATCAAAGTACAAGAGATACAGAAACTGACCGTCCGCGGTTTTCCAAATTCTTAGCGCTGGCTGGCCGGTCGGATCCATGTACGCGCTCGTATAGGTAAGGGTTTCCGGTTCGCATGGAATCTCTCGGGGGGGTGATTCATTCATGTGAATGTTCACCACGGGGCTGGAGCTCGGAGCTTCCGCAGGCACGAGTTCCGGAATGGGAAGATTCGAGCGGAGGAGCAATCCGAAAACCAAATAAGTGGAACTCACTTCAGCCGGGGAAATCCGTCTTTTGGGGGGCGCGAATTCTTTCCATCGCGTATCGACTCTGGCACACTTCTGGCCACCCGGAAACCGCTGTTACATGAGCGTCTTAATTTTAGGGAAAGTCCCGCCGTCTCTGGTTTTCCTCAAACCCACAGTTTGAGTTAGTTCCTGCACGGTTCCGTAGACAGTTAATGCGGGAGCGGAATAAGGTTTTTTGATCTCCCGGATGACTTGCTTAGGCATTGCGAACCTCCGCACGCAAGTTATACCGGACTCCGCGTGCCGACTGCAACCAAAAGTTAAGACACATCGGGCGCAAATCCAGCGAAATCTGTTGGCTATCGCACTTTTCGTGGATCGGCGCCAAGGCCGACTGATTCACATATCGTTCCATATCCGAGTTCCATTGTACCTGATCTAGCCATTCTGTCGCTTTCGGATTCCGCACGCTTTCGACGAGGGGGTCATCGTATAGCGGGGTCTTGGGCCGGACTCGGCACGCCTCAGGTAGACGGCCTGCCATCGCATCGCGTAGAAGGCGCTTCTCGAAGCAAAATGGGAAGGGGGGCAAGGCCAACAGGAAATCTACAATCCGCAAATCGAGAAATGGGTAACGTACCTCAACCGCGTAATGGGTTGCACCGGGATGCCCTTGTTCAAACATACGGGCCCATTGCGGTATCGACATCGAGATATGCGCCTTTGGGCGGATTGGATGAGGACGCACCTCCGGTAACTCACTCCATTCTCTCCACCGGGAATTTAGGCCCAGTACGCGAGCGAATTCAGGGGCGAGCCACCGAGGAAATATGGGCGCGGTTGGGTCCTTTCCGAAAAGTCCCTTGAAACGCCTACGGACTCCCGGCCAAATAGAGCGGCGCTGTCCAAGATAACGCGGGACTTCACGGACCAATCGGCGAACTTCTCGTCTCCTTATAAGTTGTTTGGTGTACGGCATCATTTCAAAATGCATCAGGTTGTCGGCGCCTTCGCCGCACAATACTACCCGGCAATCGGCCGCAATCACTCTAAATTGGTCGAACATGGCTGCGAACAAAGGGTCATCGTCGGGTTCAGGGCTGGATATTTCGGGATCGCTCCAGCGCTCGAATGGTTTCAGTTCTTCCACCTGCATGAATTGAATCGGAATGTGAAGGAAATCAGCTACCTGCCGGGCAAGCAGACCTTCGCTATCGGAGGCCAGGGGTTTGTAAACATTCGTATAAGCCCGCAACTCCACCGCGCTCGAGGGACTGCTCGAGATTTCACGGGCGGTCGCAGCGATCGATCCCGAGTCCAGACCTCCGCTGAGCAGGATTCCGGCGCGGTCAACGCGCAAGCGGTCCGCAACAGCCGATTGAATGAGATTTTGAAAATGTTCCACATATTCATCTGCGTGGCGATAACGAATGGCGCCGGTGGTGGGAGCCGACCAATATCGCAAAATTCGAACGCCCTCAGCGGAAGCGGATAGACAATGCGCCGGCGGTAACCTTCGAATGTCTCGAAACGTTGTAGTGCTTAGGTCACAATTGAGACCAAATAATAGAAAATCACCAATTGCGGCGTCGTTCAAGCTATCGGATATCCCGGGATGCGCCTGAACGCAATTCAACACATTGCTGAAAAGGAAGATATTTCCGATTTCAGCGTAGTAAAACGGCTTGACTCCAAAATGATCGCGAGCGCAAAAAAGGGTTTTCCGGCGAGCGTCCCAGATCGCGAACGCAAAATCCCCGCGAAGATGCCGAACACATTCTTCGCCCCAAACAGCGTATGCGTGCGAAATCAGTTCGGAATCAGTGGCGGGAGGCCGGCGATTTGAATCTGCTTTTTCTAGCTCTCGCCTTAATTCCTCGCGACAATCGATTCGTGCGTCGGCGGTGATCCAAAGCCTGCCATCCAGACCCGCGGGCATCCGCTCAAGAAACGATTCCCTGGTGGTTCGCAGCATGGTGTGGCCCAGACCGATAGAACCTTCCGAGTAGGTGTCTCGGGCGTCCGGACCTGCGTAGGAAATAGAATATGTGAGCGCTTGCAAGAGCGCACGATCTACCGGCGCCCCACTTCGATCGAACATGCCCACGATTCCGCTCAATTCGTTCCCATCCAGGTTGCCCGTTCTTCGAACGGCACGAAGTGAAGGTGGTCTTCTCCCCCGCTGTCCAAGGCTATTCCGCGAAACTCCACCCAGGCATGAGCTTCGAAACGCTGCTCGTCCTTTCGCGCGCCGATTCGTAAATCGGCAGCTATGCCGCGCCGTCGCAGGAGCCACCAAAGCACCAACGATTGTTCCAGGCAATTTGTGCTGAAAAACAGATTCCGTGCGGCGGCTTCTTCCATTCGCAAAACGTCCGCTACTGTTCTGTGAGAATTATTCACAGACGTGGCTGCGGGCTTGCGCGGCGCAGTCCACTGCAGCACGCCTTTCCAGCGCCGAAATCCAACGAGACGCAGACCCACCCAGGTGGCTATCAATCCGGTGGCAGCTTCCAGAACGATACGCCGCTCGTGTCCTGTTAATCGCGAAAAGGTTCGCCAGTTTGCCATCGTCAGTTTCAACCCACCGCGCTGAATAAAGTCTTCCTAATTATTACTGATGTTCGATAAATATGTGAGGTAACAAAGTATCAACATGCCAGCTATCCAGCCATCACACCTCGCACTTCAATCAGGCCTTCGCTTTTCATTTTCTCTAACAAAATCAGAAGGTCCCGCTCACAGAGATTTTCGTCTACGTCGTATTCGCTTAATAAAGTGTCACGCAGCTGTAGCACGCTGCGCGGCTCTTTCAATAAGGTCCATATACGCGCCCCAATGGGATTCACGCCGTAATACTTGCTGTTTTTCAGATTTAATATCGCGGATTCGTCACCAAGCGGGCACGAAACTTGCTCGGCGCTGACGACCACTACGGAATGCACGGAGAGAGATGCGTCCATTTTTGGCGCCAAAATCCTTCAGGGCTGGGATATATTTTTCGTGCCGGCAGGCCGGGCTATTCGCGAACGTTTCGCAATCCACCCAGCCTAATGACTATGTTACTCCCACCGGTATTCTAACCGCACTTTCTGTTACAGGGCAATGACGGAACTGGATTCGGCTCAGTCATTTCGGATATAAACCCTAGGTGCCTTCGCCTGCTATTTCCGTCACCGAACTCGAGAAATATTTTCCCCCAGCTCTGACCGGGTGGCGCGCTTTGACGCAGCCTGTGGCACGAGCAACGGAGAAAGCCCTCGCAGGAGTGTCGTTCGATGTGAAGGAAAATGAATCGATAGCGTTAATTGGATCCAACGGTGCCGGAAAATCGACCCTGCTTCGCATTCTCGCCACCTTGATCATCCCCACGCGGGGGCAGGCAACGGTGGGAGGGTTCGATGTGGAGCGGGAATCCGCAGAGGCACGGCGACTGTTTGGCTACCACACTGGCGGGGATGAAGGATTTTACGCGCGACTGAGCGCGCGAGAGAATCTGGCATTTTTTGCGGCCATGAATAATTTGAGCCGGGCGGATACGCGGCAGCGGATCGAATCCGTCGCAGAATTGCTGGGTATCCAGAACGATTTGAGCCGCCAAGTCCGGACATTTTCCACCGGGATGATGCATCGCCTGGGCTTGGCGCGAGCTTTGCTGCACCGGCCGGCTATTTTGCTGCTCGATGAGCCTACGCGGAGTCTTGACCCAATCGCCGCGTCAGCATTCCGCCGCTTGTTGAAAGAGGAGCTCGTCCGCAAAGGCGGTACTACTCTTTTGTTTGCTTCTCATACATTAAGTGAAGTTGAGGAACTTGCCGATCGGGTCGTTCTATTGGACAAAGGGCGAGTGATTGTGTTCGATTCTCCGAGGGGGCTTTGTTCCGCCACGGACACGACGACCCTCGAAGCGGCGGTGTCGAGTCTGGTTGGCCACCTCGTACCACTACAGCATCGCGCATGAACATTGAGCACACGATCCGGAAAGTAGCGGCTTTTTTCTGGCGTGATTTTGCGATTGCGCGCGGCTATCGAGGGGCGCTGTTGCTGGAGACGCTGGAAGCTCTTTTTGGCGTGGCTACGTTTTATTATTTGTCGCGATTCGTGCAAAGCCCGGAGCTGAATAGCGAACTACCGGCCGGAACAAATTATTTTGCATTTGCTTTAGTGGGTTTCGCCTTCTTTGATTACCTAAGCGTCTCGCTGAGCGCCTTCGATTCCAGTCTGGAAGAGGCGCGCCAAAACCGCACGCTGGAGGCACTGCTTGTGACGCAAACACCGCTACCAGTGATTATCGCGGGCTCTGCGGTTTATCCTTTTGTTGCCCTGGCAATAAGAACTTGTGTTTATCTTGCCTGGGCCGCGCTGCTGTTTGGGTTCAGGCCGCAGTCTGCCAATTGGCCCGGCGCAGTGGCAATTCTGTTGGTCTCGATTCTCGCGTTCGCGGGACTCGGTATTCTTTCTGCCAGCTACTCGATTCTTTTCAAGCGTGGGAATCCGGCTAAATGGCTGGTGCTCGGCGTTTCAGGTCTAGTGGGCGGGATGATGTACCCCATCTCGGTATTGCCTGGGCCTTTGCAGATGTTGGCCCGGCTGATTCCGGTGACCTATTCTTTGACAGGGATGCGCGCTGCACTTTTGGCCGGCGCGGGTTGGAGAGAACTCTTCCCTTCCATATTTGCTTTGCTTGTTTTCGCCGCAGTACTCATCCCACTATCGTTTGCCGTTTTTGCCTGGGCGCTCCGACGCACAAAAATTACTGGGACGCTCACTCATATCTAGAGGACTCGGAAAAGGTTCTACAACGAGTCCTGGCGTGCCTGCTCTTGTAGCGGCGGTTGCCTTACAGTACAGTTTTCATCTGCGCTTAATGCGCTAGACAAATGAAAGTTCCACTCCTCGATCTGAAATCCGAATACGCAGAGCTACGCGACGAAATCCTCCCAGCTCTTGACCGCGTGTGCGAAACATCCGCGTTCGTTCAAGGCGCGGAGATGGAAGCATTTGAAACTGCATTCGCGGAATATTGCGGGACCAAACACTGCGTAGCCCTCAGCAGCGGGACGGCTGCTCTTCATCTCGGCTTGCTTGCGCTCGGAGTGCAGCCGGGCGACGAAGTGATAACAACTCCCAATACATTTCTAGCCACCGTCGAGGCTATCAGCTATTGCGGCGCCCAACCGGTGCTAGTGGATATTGATCCGGCTACTGCAAATATTGATGCGAACTTGATCGAACGAGCGATCACGCGGCGTACACGGGCCATACTTCCGGTGCATTTGTACGGCCGTCCTGCGGACATGGATGCGATTCGTTCGATCGCGAGCCGACATGGGGTTCGCGTTCTAGAGGATGCAGCACAAGCACACAGCGCGCGCTATCGCGGCAAGCGAGTGGGCGGGCTCGGTGATGCGGCTGCATTCAGCTTTTATCCGACGAAAAATCTGGGAGCCTACGGCGAGGGTGGCGCGCTCACTACAGACGACGACTTGATTGCGCAATTCTCGCGGGCGGCACGCTCGCACGGCCAAACTGCGCGCTACGACCATGAGTTCGTGGGATACAACTATCGTATGCAGGGATTTCAGGGCGCCGTTTTGCGCATCAAGCTCCGCTACCTGGATGCATGGACCGAAAAACGGCAGGCCATCGCTCGCGAGTATCGACGCGCGCTAGCAAATGCCCGCCTGGACTTGCCGGTGGATGATCCCCGCGACGAATGCGTGTATCACCAATTTGTAATTTATGTGAACAGCAGATGTTCAGTAATTTCAAAGCTGGCAGATAAAGGGGTGGAAACTTCAATTCACTATCCCAAACCAGTCCATCTTCAGCCGGCTTATTCCTCACTGGGAGATCCTGTGGGTACTTATCCGCTTGCTGAGCGGGCGTGTGATCGTGTCTTGAGCCTGCCGATATTTCCGAGCATGACTGCAGAACAAGTGAGCCACGTGGTTAACGCAGTTGCTGAGGTCGTTGGAAAAAAGTAAGACTTTCCTGCCAAGAAAGCTTGCACTGAAACGAAACTTAAATCATTTCGTTGCGAGGGCCAGAAGATTCCACGTCGCGATTAGGTGGCGGCGGAGCGAAACCCGCTACTCCTGCTCCCGCGGCATTGGCAGATCTTTCGCGCAAGATTTCAGCCAGACCTTCGAAAACTTTTGAGCAGGAATCGCGCAGCGCCTGGTCGGCGGATCGCAGCATGGATTCGATCACGTTTTGTCCGTGCTCACTAAGCCGCCGCACGGAAGAAACAATCCAGGAATCGCAAGCGGTTTGTAAACGCTCCTGGTAGGTGCCAATCGCTTCGCCGCTGAGGCGGTCCAAGTCCGAGGCCCAATTTTGAAGATGCAGATCGCGCTCTGCTCGATAGCCTTCGAGCGCGGTAGCGAACTCCGTGGAGAGAGCGGAGCGGGATTCGCGAACGCTGTTCTCGACTTGCGAGGACATTTGCGCCTGTAGTTGCTCGAGTGAAGTTGCCGCGTTTGCCCCGAACTGGCTAAGAACCTGTTGTGCGGAACGCTCGAGGTCTTCGGTCCGGCCTCGAACTGTTTCGTTGGTTGTCTGCATAAACTGCTCGGCCTCGCGGCCGGCGATCCCTTGCAGAACATGTCCGAAGGAACTGGCAGCATCCTCCGCTGCTTTATCGAATTCGGTGCGGGCTCGCCCGGCAGCATCTACCGCCAGACTTTCGATTCGTTGATGAACTAGCGCGAGATGGCTGGTGGATTCGTCAGCCAGTTGTGCTCCATATTTTTTGGCGGCCTCGGCGGTTTTCTCATCGAAACCGGCGGAAGCGGTAGTGACGGTCTGCTCGACTAGCACCTGTAACCGTGCTCGCGCTTCCTGCTGAAACCATTCCGAACTGCGTCCGATGGATTCAGAAGCGGAATGTGCGGCGCGCACTCCACTCGCGTCCAGCTCTTCGTTCCATCTATTTAAAGCTTCTTTGCGAGCGGACTCGAAGTCGTTGCGCACCTCCAGCAGCGTCGCGGCCAGTTGCGCGGAAACTTCCCGTTGATTGTTTTCTGACGCCTGGCGCAAACGTTCGCGATGCAGCCGCAAGCTTTCTTCCGCCTGTACCTCGCGCGCAGCAAGCTCGCGAAGGAGTTCGGGCACGCGTTCAAAATGCGGAGCAAGTTTTGCCTCTACCTGAACGTGCGCGCGATTTACGAATTCCTGCTGGAGGGCGTCGAGTGCCGGCGTTACGCGCTGCGAGATGCCGGCAGCCAGATTGTCCGCGCGGCGATTCAATTCAGCGGACTGCGCTTCCAGGATCTTTTCCAGGCGGCGATGGATCTCGTTCAAAGTATCGTGGCTGGCTGCTTCGAGCTGCGCCGAATATTCCTTCGTGCGGCTTGCGACGGACTCGATTTCAGACAAGGACGAGCGCGCTCGCGCGACTTCGTGGTCCAGGGAAGTTTTGATTTGCGCAAGCGACTCGCGCGCTTCGGAAGCGGCCTGGGCCAAAGGTTGGCTTGCCCCGGCCATGCGTTCACGGATTTTTGATTCGGTAGCGCTCAAGATATCTTGCGAGCGCTCGGTTACCTGCTCTACCAGGCGTTGGACATTGTTATCCAATGAAGATTGCAGCAATTCATTCCACTGAGCTCGCGCAACTTCCATTTCCTTTGCAAGAGCCGCGCGCCATTCTTCCACGACGTTTTCTTTGGCGGCTGACTCTTCTTTGCGGGGTCCCGCGTCCGCAGGCCTTGCGCTCCTGGCGGTTTCCATAGCCTCGAATTGCAAACGAGCCTGGGCCAAGCGGCTGGCGGCCTCGTGAGCGGCGTCGTTCTCCGCACGCAATATTTCCATTTGATGCTGAAGGTCGTCCATCAACTTGCGTGCTTGACTAAAATTTTCCTCAAATTCGGATTTGAGGCCGGTTAGAAATTCGTCCTGCCGCTCGGCGAGTTGTTTCGAAAATTCCTCACGAGCGCCGCTCTGAGCCTGCTCGAACTCAGGCTTCCATTGCGCGAAAAACTCCTGAACAGCAGCGGCCCGCCGGTGGTCGCTCTCTTCAGCGGCGCGACGGACTTCCTCCTGCACTTGCCGGGAGGCTTGCAGAATGGTTTCCCGGGACTGCCTCTCCATCTCTTTCCGCAGTTCGCGGAAAAGCGGGCTGTTCGCGACATCTGGATCATTGACAGAATGAAATTCGGCCGATGCAGGAGGATTGGGCAATTCGTTTCTATCGTCCACGGAAGTCCCCGGAAAGCTTTCATTGTTCAACGAGACTGAATCGTCGTGTCTTTCGAAGGTTGGTTTCGGTTCGACCTGTTCCTGGTTATAAGAGGATCCCTCGGCGGTAGCCCAGTCTTCAGAGAGATCGTCCAGTCCCCAGATATTTGCGGGGTCTTCCAGCTCGACGGCCACCTGAAAAAAATCCCTAATCGAGTGCGGGCGCTGGACCCACGCAACGCGCGCCCGTACATTCGGGCGATTTTGCGCCTGCGGCAATTCCAGCGTGACCCAAGTATTCTTCGGCAAGTGATATTTGGAGGAATAGCGGCAGCCATGAAGATTCAGCGCGAGCGTGGCTGTGCGTTCTTCAAACGGCTGGCCTAAAAGATCGATTCCGCGTACGACTAAAGGCACTGGTTCAAAAAAGCGGTCGCTCCGACGGCGTTCTGTAGCGGGTTGATTCGAATTCACGTGGTCCATCCAATCCCTCAGGTCCTAACAAGAATAACACCCCAGCGACTGCGGGTCGAGAGGCGAGAAACAGCCAAAAAGTCCTAACGTCAAAACAGAGACGAGACTTCCGTGCAGAACTTGGTTCAGCGTCGTTAAAAATTCGTTAGCTCTTCTTTTTCTTTTTTGAAACCGTCGTGTCGGCGCCACCAGCGGCGGCTACCGCGCCGTCAAGATTTTCCTTGCACTCTTTACCCAGCGGGCCATTCGGGTCGATATCGATACATTTTTGATAGGCTTCCTGAGTTCCAGGGGCCAGAGTGCATGTCATCTTTTCGCCTTCCTGCTTGCAATCCATCAACGCAGTCAAGGCGCTCCCCATCAGATACCAGGCTTGGGCGTCCTTGGGATTTGCCTGCGTGGCCTTCTGCAGAGGTGCTACGGCGTCTTTCTGGCGGCCTTTGTTATTGAGTACGATTCCCAGATTCTTGTAGCACGTGGCTCCCACCGCCGGATCCAGCGCAATAGCCTTGTCGCAGTCCGCGGTTGCATCCGCAAGTTTGCTTTCCGCGGCTTTCGGATCGGTCTGTGCGGCGGCGGAATTTGCGAGATTGGTGGCAAGTCCAGAATAAGCGCCGGCTTGAGGCTTCAGGTCCACTGCTTTTTGAAACGCAGCTGCGGCGTCATCGTAACGCCCGACGCATTCGTAGGCCGCGCCGAGATCTTGCAAGACTGTTGCATGGTTGGCGACTTCCTTGGGGCCTACTCCTTGTTCCGCTTGTTGGAATTCAGTGACAGCCGTCTGACAATCGGTCACACGCTTCTGTTGCAGCGGCGCTTTCTGGTCGGCGGCAGCGGCTCTAGCTTGCTTCTGTAAATCAGTGGCTTCTGTCATGGCCGCGAGTCCATTCTGAAAATGGGCTTTCATTGCTTTAAACTTGTCTTCTTCCTCTTCCTTTTTCTTAACTTCTTCAGGGTGCGCGGCGGCGGTTTCTGCGACGATATCCTTGAAATTCAATTTAAAATTGTTGTCCTTCGTAGAGTCGACTTGGAATTTCACCGGACCGTAATTCAAGGCGTCTTTCTGATTGGCGAGCGTAATCGTATAAACAGCGCTTCGCAGACCGAGCTGCACAAACTTTCCGTTCTTGTCAGTCTTCACGGTGTAAGTTTGTCCAGTATCGGGGTTCTTTATTGTCACGTTGACATCGGGGTAGGCCTTGCCTTCCTTGTCCAGAATTTCGCCGTCTAACCTTCCGGTGTCTTGCGCCACCGCGACCATGGCAAACAGAAGAGCCAGAGCCACTGCTCCGAGCGCACGAACGAACTTTCTCATGTGATGATCTCCTCGCTTAGTAATTGCGGCGACTATTATTGCGCAACTCGCGCTCGATAGGCGATAGGATCGTTGAGGCCCGCTCCCGCAAAAGCGCGGAGGCGCAGCCGGCAACTATCGCACGTTCCGCAGGCTTCGTCTTCAAGTTGATAACAAGACCAGGTTAAGTTGAGTGGCGCACCGAGTTCAACGCCGCGACGTATGATTTCGGATTTGCGCATGGCAATCACCGGCGTGGCGATTTCGATGTGCGTCTCGGGCCTGGTTCCCTGGCGTACGAGTTCCGCGAAGGCGCGATAATACTCCGGACGGCAATCAGGATAGCCCGAGCCATCTTCGGCTACGGCGCCGACAAAAATTGCGTTTGCACCGATCACTTCCGCCCAACTTACAGCAGCGGAAAGGAAATGAGCATTGCGAAAGGGAACGTAGGTGATGGGGATTTCGCTGGAATGCGGGGCAGAATCGCTGGATTCCGGGACGGCTATCTTGCGATCGGTAAGCGCTGAACCGCCGATTTGCGCGAAGGAATCCAGGCGGATCAGGAGACGGTCTTTAACTCCGTAAAAATCGGCGATCTCTTCAAATGCGCGACGCTCGCGGGCTTCCGTGCGCTGGCCGTAACTTGCGTGCAATAGCGCCAGCTGGTGCGACTGACTTGCGATTGCTGCGGTGACGCAGGAATCCATGCCACCACTCAGCAAAACCACCGCTTTGCGCTTTTCCGCTGCCATCTATGGACTAGGCCCTCAAACACCCTTCATCGCAGGGTCCCAAATTAATTTGTGCAATTGTAAGCCCAGGCGCACGCGCAATCCATCTCCGAGTATCCATTCCGCAAGTTCGCGCGCGGTGAGTCCAGGCCAGGCGCCATTGGGATCGGCGAACACAGGCGAAAAAAGAACTTCGTGAACGCGCTCTGCCAGCTGGTGCCTTGTTACAAAGTCGCGGGCGAAATCATAATCGCGGCGGGTGGAGATAACAAATTTAATTTCGTCGTTAGCGCCGACGGCAGCGAGGTTGGCCAGGTCAAAGGTATCGGGCTCCCCGGAGTCGGGGCACTTTACGTCGACGATTTTTATCACCCCGGTTGGGAGTTTGCCGACGAAGCGCTCGCCGCTGGTTTCAATCATGACGGTGTAACCTACGGACATTAATTCTTGCGCCAGAGCGGGAGTTTCCGGTTGCAGCAGCGGCTCTCCGCCCGTGATTTCGACCAGCGGAACGCGTTGATGGCCATCTCCAGCTAATGCGTTCACTTTTTCCAGGATTTCTTCGATCGAATATTTTGTTCCACCGTGGAAAGCGTAGGCCGTGTCGCACCAAGTGCAGCGAAGATTGCATCCGGTGAGACGCACAAAAATACAGGGCAGACCTGCGCGAGTGCCTTCGCCCTGGATTGATTTGAAGATTTCGGTAATCAGCATCGAAAAACCGCGGACTTCGCTTATTCCAAGACTCCGCCACAGCCCGGATTTGCCGGCGGCTTCTTGCGTCTGGAGAAATAATTCACCGCTCCGGCCGCGATGGCAAGTTCCATGCATCCGACGACCAAGGCCGTGCGCCATCCCCATCCAATCGTAAGCCAGAAAATGGAGACGAGGAAGGCGGGAATAGCGATTAGTAGGAGCGCTCGATTCACGTTTTAGAACTCTACTTGTACCTTCCGCATGTTTGCCTGCGGGTATCTTTTACCGTCGCGCGATTAGCAATCACTGCTAAGGGCGATATGTCGCTGCCGTTACATCTGATTCCCAGACCGTAATGCCAGATACTGTTGCGCCGTTTGGAGCCTGGTGAAGCTGCTTCGCAGTTTGGTCGTAAATGTAGCGCGCAATATTTTCAGCGGATGGGTTCACTACGTCAAACGGTGAAAGCTCGTTCAAATATTTGTGATCCAGCGAACGAATGACAGACTGAATCACCTGCTTCAGATGCGCGAAATCGTAGAGAAGGCCTACCGAATCAACTTCTGGGCCGGCCAGGGTCACGCGTACTTTGTAGTTATGGCCATGCAGGTTCTCACATTTGCCTTTGTAGCCGCGCAGATTGTGCGCTGCGGCAAATGTTTCATCCACGCTAACTTCGTACATGCATGTCCTTCCCGTTGCGCAAACCGCCGGTCGCTGGCATTACTTATTCCGAATCCATGAAGCGCGCGACTTCGGCTAGATCCTGCGTGGTTTTGTATTCCGGCAGGGACTCGAGAAAAATTCTACCATACTGCATGCGCGAGATACGGTTATCCAGAATGGCCAGTATGCCGCGGTCGGTCTTGGAACGTATCAAGCGCCCGAAGCCTTGTTTCAGCGCGAGCACTGCTTCCGGAACCTGATATTCAGCGAAGGCGTTGCGTCCGTCTTCCTGTAAAGCTCTCACACGCGCTGCCACGATCGGATCGCTGGGTACCGCAAAAGGTAGCTTATCGACGATGACGCACGAAAGTTGCGCGCCGGGTACGTCAACTCCCTGCCAGAAACTTGCGGTGGCGAAAAGCACGGCACTCGGCGTGGTGCGAAAACGATCCAGCAAAACTGATTTGGGCGCTGTGCCCTGCAGCAGTAGTGGGAAGCTCACCGATGCCGACACACGTTGATACACGTCGCGCATCTGGGCATAACTGGTGAAAAGGCAAAAAGCTCGGCCTTGGGAGATTTCCAGGAGTTTCACGATTTCTTGCGCGCAGCGAGCGGAGAACGTTTCGTGGCGCACGTCGGGCATTCCGCTGGGTATGTAAAGGAGGGCCTGCTCGCGGAAGTTAAATTCCTGCGGTAAAACCACCTCTTTCGCAGGCATTACTCCCAGGCGTTGTTTCAAGTAATCAAAACGGCTGCCGACTGCAAGCGTCGCTGACGTGAGAACTACGCTGTCGAACCGGTCAAAAAGCCGTTCGCGCAGAATTTCGCTCACATCAATGGGAGTCGCCGTGAGAATCACACCTTTTCCGCGGCGCTCATACCAATAGACGTAGCTTTTTTCTTCGCTTTCCAGCAAAAATTCAAGTTCGCGACGGAGTTCCGCGGCGCGACGGGCGAGCGTGATCACTTCTTCGGGTTTAGGCGTCATCGCGGACAATTCGGTCTCGAGGCGCTTCACCGCGGCAGCCAAATCCTCAAATGCTTCGTGATGCTGCTGCAGAAATGATTTTCTCTCTGCTGCGCCGAAGGCAAAGCGGCCTTCGCGTTCCGGGAAATTCTCGAAAAAACTGCGCCCGCGCTCGCGTACTCGCGTTAAGTGCTTGCGCACAGGCGTCGCTTCAATGCGCAGCACGCGCAGCATGTTTTCGGTGTCGCGAGATAATTCTTCGAATTGATAGCTCGAAACGCGGCGGCCGAAGTAGTCGCTGGCGACATCTTCGATTTCGTGGGCTTCGTCGAATACGACCGCGGAGTATTCAGGCAGGATGCTGCCGAAATCGTCCTGACGCAGCGCCAGATCGGCGAAGAAAAGATGATGATTGACGATGATCAGGTCGGCTTCGGCTGCACGTTGGTGCATCGCAGTAATAAAACAGTTTTGGAACTCCGCGCATTTCT
>Ga0209380_10001084_pt1 | contig 18901 bp, 16 predicted proteins | sample HubBroMetageWFT6_FD_188347 | JGI IMG/M metagenome (GOLD analysis project Ga0209380, IMG submission 188347) | Warmed and freeze-thawed soil microbial communities from the Hubbard Brook experimental Forest, New Hampshire - Hubbard Brook CCASE Soil... | ecosystem: Environmental > Terrestrial >...
CAATGCCGCGCGAACCCCCGGTTATGAGTGCGGCTTTTCCAGCGAGTGAGATCATTCGTCCCCCGAGAAGTCAGTTAGATGCTTCGACAGTCGATGGTGCCAAAAATCAACGAATTTGCGATTCTGGGAATGTCGAGTCTAGTACTTCAGGGATGCACTGGCGCTTTGCGCGCCACTTCCACCAGCTCGCTAAACAAAGCTTGGGCCAGCAAATCGTCCTGAATCATGCGCTCGGGATGCCACTGAACACCGGTAATCCAGTTCGCGTCTCCCGTCCATTCAAGAGCCTCAATCACCCCATCAGGGGCATGCGCGGTGACGCGAAGGTCGCGCCCAGGTTTTAGCACCGATTGGTGGTGCGAGCTGTTCACGCGTGCCTCGTTTTTTCCGGCGAGTTGCGCCAGACGCGATCCTGGCTCGATCTTTATGAGGTGAAATGGCTCTGGCGCGCCTTGTTCGCGCTCCCATTTGTGCTGTATGTCGGTCCGGACTTCGCTGGGGATGTCCTGAATGAGCGAGCCTGAAAGAAAAACGTTCAAACTTTGCACGCCGAAACAAATCGCCAGGACCGGCTTGCCTTCCGCGAATGCATTCTTGAGCAGCGCAGAATCTGTTATTTCGCGGTCAGGGTCGCTGTCTGCGCATTCCGGGCGGCGCTCAGCATGATAGCGCTCTGGCGCAACGTCGGCTGGACTGCCTGGAAGCACGAAGGCATCCAGAGTGTTTGCCAAGTCCCGCAATTGGTTGGCAGCCAGCCTCAGTGAGATTTCAACCGGCTGACCACCTGCTAAGCGGACGGCTTCCCCATACCAATTGTATTTGCCGCGTTCTCCGCTAAGCTCTTCTTTTCGTGTGCGATACGGGATGCCAATGCGCGGTCTTTGGCTGGGTTGAGGCACCATAGAGAGCCCATCCTACCATCGACCGTTCACTCCAGCAACCATGACTGGGTCGCATCGGAAGTGTTCCAGATAGCGAGTCGCATGTAAGAACGGTAGGAAGAACGGCGAGAATAATCAGAGGATTAGTAAGTGTTCACTGACAGTCTCATCATGGGCAGCGAAGATTGCGAACGACGCGACGGCGTTGCAGGTTTCCTTGGGGGATTCGAGGCTAACCACGTATCGTGATTTTGTTTCATCTGGTCGATGTGATGCGGAATGTGGCGTTCCTGTATCTCGATCCACTCGCCAAGGGTCAGACGCCCTTGCGCCGGATGTTCAACCGTGTGCTCCCAAACCGGGTCGGGCAGACTCACGAGCAATTGGTAAGTCATCCTACGTAAGCGGCGGATAATCTCCAGAGCCTCACGAGTGCTTTGGTGGAAATATCCCAAGGTGCCAGCCCAGCGCGCTCCGTCAAATTTCAGCACAGGGCTTCCTGGCTCAGCGATAAAGCGTCGGCAGCGGACATAGGCGCTGGCTTCGCTGTCGGCGAGGTGCAGAATGATTTCGTGAATGCTCCAGCGATCTGCCGACGGCTTGTAGAGCCACATTTTCTTGGGAAACTGGCGCAATGCTACAGACAGTAACGCTGGAGCGCGTCCGAATGATTCCAGTTGTTGTCGCCGCTTGCCACCGTTCATAGACACCTCCCGCGTTACCTCCTTAGACGTAGCAAGTTGCACTTTTACTGCCACGGACAACTGAATAAACGTACAAAAAACGTTAATTGTTCCGACACGAAGGCAAATTGTTAGTAAGCGCGTTTGTTTGGCGTTCGACTTGGGGAAAACACTGTACGAGTATGGGACGAAAATTCATTTCCGATTTCGCAACAGAGTGTTTGACGTCCGGCGGGGCTATGCAGTTTCGCGTAGACTTACGAAAATCTGAAGCCACTTATACGAAAAGTGGCAGGTGTCAAGGCTTTGACAGTGGCTCTACAATTACTTTTCTTTGACCCTGTGAAGTCCAGAACCCCAGAACATCGCCGACGAGATATAACGATCCTGTAACAAATATCGCGTCTTCTGGTTTGGCAAGTTCGATTGCGCGCTCGATTGCCTGAGCAGGGTCGAGAACGATATATGACTGCTTCGCAAAGTGGCCGGAGATTTCCGAAAGCAGCGGAGCGGAGATTGCTCGTGACTGGCGGGGTGCCGTAAAGATCACAGCTTCCGCACGCGAGAAAAGCAGGCTGGCGATTTCGTCAACCGCTTTATCCCGCATCGCGCCGTAAATTAGAAATATGCGGCGTCCGGCGAAGTTCTCTTTCCAAAAACCCAGAAGCTCGCGGGCGCCCGCGGGATTGTGCGTACCATCCACATATACATCTGGCCGCTCGGCAATTCGCTCCAGACGCCCCGGCCAATGTACGGTGGCAATTCCGCACGCGATAGCTTCGTCGCTTACTTTGAATCCTTGACCGGCCAGAAGGATGCTTGCGCTAGCCGCTGCCAGCGCGTTCTGAATTTGGAAACGCCCAGGTAGTGCGGGCGCCAGGTTGATCTCGTGGGACGTTTGGGTAAACGTTGCTTCTGCGTTGTAGAGTCCGTTCGACACATTCAAGTTCTGGACTTGCCACGCCGCAGACACTTCCACCAGAGGGGCGTTCACTTCTGCGCAGCGTTTCGCGATCGCTGCCCGCGCTTCGGGACGTTCAACCGAACTTACAACGCGCGCGCCAGTTTTAATGATGCCGGCTTTTTCTCCAGCAATTTCTACGATGGAATGTCCTAAATAGCTTTCGTGGTCGAAATCAATCGGCGTGATGATGGCGACTTCCGGCGCCACGATATTTGTGGCATCCAAGCGCCCGCCCATTCCCGTTTCATAAATCGCAAAATCAACTTTGAGGTCGGCGAAAGCAACAAAGGCCAACGCCGTTACGCATTCGAAAAACGTGGGATGTGCTGCGAGCTTGCCGGAAGCCATCAAAGATTCGATGCTAGCGCTCACGCCAGTCCATATGCTCGCGAAAACTTCGTCGGAGATATTTTCGCCGTTGATGCGGATGCGTTCGTTGATCACTTGCAGATGCGGCGAAGTGTAGAGTCCGGTGCGCAGACCGGCCGCGCGAAGAATTGATTCGAGCATCGCCGCCGTGGAACCTTTGCCATTGGTTCCGGCGATATGCGCGCACGGCATTGCCAGATGAGGAGAACCCAAAGCCTCGGCGAGTATCTTGATATTTTCCAGCCCGAATTTCTGCACCGGAAGGACACCACTGGAAGTTGGTGTGGTCACCCTGGACGCGATCCGTGCGGGCTGGCGTGGCGCAGCAAGCTCCCTCCCCAGTGAAAAGAGGGCGCGAACGGATTCTTCGTAGTTCATATTTGCCGCTGGACTAGGCGAGGAAAAAATTAAGCGCCTGCGAGATGTATGGCTTCAGTTCTTTGCGTGGCACTACCGCATCGAGAAATCCGTGCTCGAGCAAAAATTCAGCGGTTTGAAACCCCTCCGGCAATTTCTGGCGGATGGTCTGCTCGATCACACGCGGGCCTGCAAAGCCGATCAGCGCACCAGGCTCGGCGATATTCAAATCGCCCAACATGGCATAGCTCGCCGTCACGCCGCCGGTAGTGGGATCCGTAAGAATGGAAATGAAAGGCAACCCCGCTTCATCAAAGCGTCCCAAACCTGCGGATACTTTTGCCAACTGCATCAAACTGACGACGCCCTCCATCATACGCGCGCCGCCCGAGCAGGAAACGATAATCAGCGGGATTTTTCGCGCCAGCGCTCGTTCGATTGCACGCGCCACTTTTTCGCCCACCACCGCGCCCATTGAGCCGCCGATAAATCCAAATTCCATCGAACAACAGATCACCGGCCGCCCGTTCAAATGCCCTTCGGCGGTCAAGATCGCGTCTTTCATTCCCAGCTTATGCTGCGCGTCTTTCAGACGCTGGGCATAAGGTTTGGTGTCGGTAAAATGAAGCGGATCGTTTGATGCGAGCTCAGTGTCCAGTTCGGTATAAGTTTCGTCGTCCAGGAGAAGTTCCAGCCGCCTGCGTGCGCCCAAACGAAAATGATATTCGCATTTCGGGCAAACTTCCCAGTTAGCCGCGAGATCTTTCTTCCATATGATGGCGCGGCACGAACCGCACTTCGTCCACATGCCCTCGGTGCGCACGCGGCGTTCTTCCACCGGAGTAGGATTTTCAATCGGCTTTTTTTCTCGCTTAAACCAGGTCATGGCTAATAATCAATTCCTCGCTGCGCCAGTATGCCATTGGTGTAGGGATGTTTCACTTCGCGCATTTCCGTCACCAGGTCAGCAACTTGCACTAACCTTGGGTGCGCATTGCGTCCCGTGCAGATCACGTGAATTCGCTCCGGACGGGCTATCAATGATTCTACTACGCGTTCCGGATCGAGCATTTTATAACTAATCACGTAATTGATCTCGTCGAGCACGACCAGGTCGTACTTGTCGCTGTAGATTTGCTCCCGCCCATATTCCCAAGCCTGCTCACATAGGCGTACATCTTCCGGATCGGTTTCTGCGCCGCCAAGCTTCACAAAACCGCGACCCATTGGCTTAATTTCAAATCTATCGTCGCCGAGCATTTTGGATGCGTCCAGCTCGCCGTAGTGCCAGGAGCCTTTGATGAACTGCACCATTAGCACGCGCAGACCCTGTCCCACTGCCCGAAAGGCGGTGCCCAGAGCGCAGGTAGTCTTACCTTTGCCCGGCCCGGTATAAACGATCAGGAGTCCTTTACCTTCCGGCATCGATTCGCACCTTTACGCAATTCCCAATACTGGCTGCGCAGGTCTGAAAGGTCAAGTTGCAGAAAGCAGACCTCTATAAGACTCTGACAGCGACGTCAGATAAGCCACCATCTTGGCAATGAGATATACTTCGTGAGAATTATTAGCCCGAGTAAATGCATGATTGATCAAAATTCTTCAGGAGGCTTTATGTTGAGAAGATTGGCATCCCTCGGCATGATTTTTTTAGCCGTAACTGTTCTAGCGATTCCAGGTTTCACGCAGGATAAGGGCTCACGTCCCAGCCCTTCCGCTAAAGCAACGTGTTCTTTCCCGGACGGTAAGTCCATAACCGTGGATTACGCAAGCCCGCGCGCAAAGGGCCGCAAGATTTATGGCGGGCTGGTTCCTTATGGCGAAGTGTGGCGCGCAGGAGCGAACGAGGCTACTACCTTCGTTGCCGACACCGATGTAGTGGTCGGCGGCAGGACCGTTCCGGCAGGCACGTACACCATTTTCACCATTCCGAATGAAAATAAATGGACGCTCATCATCAGCAAGAAAACGAAAAATGCCAAAGGCGGCCCGTTGTGGGGAATTCCTTATCCTGGTGAAGGTGACGACTTGGCGCGCGTGGATATGAACGTATCCAAGCTGCCGTCAAACGTGGAGAATTTCACCATCTCGTGCGATAAGTCCGCCTCCGCATGCACCATGAACCTGGATTGGGAGACGACGCGCGCCTCCATCGATATCTCAGAGAAAAAGTAACCTCTCCATTTCCTGGCTGAGTTACGGCCGCATCACAACTTTGATGCAGTGGTCTTCTTTGTCGGAGAAGTCGTCGTATGCCTGCGGAGCATCGCTCCAATGTTTGCCCACCGGTTGGGGACGCGGTATCCCCTGAATCTAGTAAAGCGTCGATCGATGAACCGTAGAGCGCGGGACTTTGCAATCACCTGGAAGGAATGTGCCGCGCATTTGACTTAAGACATCAAATAGATGAGCCGAGCGAGGTTGCAGGGAACGCGCAGAGTTTTATACTCTTGCAGCTCATTCGCAAGGCCGATCGAGGGAAAGATCGCGATGACATTAAACGAATATCAGAAGAAGCGTCACTTTGGCGTCACCCCCGAGCCATCAGGAAAGGCTTCAGACAGCAAAGAAAAAGGCTCCAATCTTATTTTTGTGGTTCAAAAACATCGCGCCACAAATCTCCACTATGATTTTCGCCTTGAATGGCACGGCACACTTCTTTCGTGGGCGGTCCCTAAGGGCCCTTCGCTGGATCCTTCGGTGAAGCGTCTTGCGATGCAGGTGGAAGATCATCCGATCGATTACGCAAACTTCGAAGGCGTGATCCCCGAAGGAGAATACGGCGGCGGCACGGTCATGGTGTGGGATAAGGGCACCTGGGAGCCGGAAGTGGAGGACGTGGATGCCGCGTTGAAAAAGGGAGATTTGAAGTTCACTCTGCATGGGAAAAAATTGAAAGGCTCGTGGGTCCTGGTGCGAACGCGTGGCTACGGACGAAGCTCCGATAGATCCTGGCTGCTGATAAAGCATCGCGATCAATATGTCTCTACACGAGATGTCACCGAAGACGCTCGCTCCGTACTCAACAAGCGCCTATTGGCGGATATCGCCAGAGAAGGCGGCGGAGATGTGGCGAAAGCTGCTAGCGGGGATCCGACGAGCAAAAGCAACGCGCCCAAACGATCCGCGAGACCAAAACGCGCTGTGGCACGCGCCAAAACCCGAAAGCGCGCAACTTAAGACCGTAGCCGCTGCTCGAAAACGATTTTGAAATACAAAATTCCATTTCGAATTCGCCCGATGCTGGCTACGTTGGTGCGCGAGCCGTTCAATCGAAAAGGTTGGTTATACGAGGAGAAGTACGACGGCTATCGAATCGTAGCCTATAAGGAAGGAGACACAGTGCAGCTCCTTTCGAGAAATTCAATCGATCGCACCGAAAGATTTTCTCCGGTTGCGGCGGCAATCCAAAGACTTCCTTCTCGCACGCTCTTGCTGGATGGCGAGGTGGTTGTATTCGATCGCAAACGGGTTTCGCGATTCCAACTTCTGCAGCAGGGAAAATCGGAGTTCGTTTACGCGGTGTTTGATTGTCTCTACCAAAATGGAAAGTCATTCATGCGAGAACCTCTTTCATCGCGACGTCCAACAATGGAGGCGGCAATCGCCGCCGATTCATCCAGTGTTTTGATTCCGTCCGGCATACTCGCTGCCGATGGTCTTCCGGCCTATCGCGTTGCAAAACGAAAAGGTTTCGAAGGATTAGTGGCCAAGGATTTGGCTTGGCCTTACGTGGAAGGGCGTTCCAACAAGTGGCTGAAGGTTAAGGTGCATCAGGAAGATGAGTTCGTGATCGTGGGATTTACGCAACCTCAGGGCTCACGCGAACATTTCGGAGCCCTCCTTCTCGGTGCGTATGACAAAGGAAAGCTTTGCTACGTCGGCAAAGTGGGTACCGGATTTAACCAGGAGTCTCTGAGTTCACTTTACCGAAAGTTTCGGCCGCTCATTCGCAAACAGCCAGACTTAGTTGATCCTCCGCGCGCGAAGGATGTCACCTATCTATCGCCTAGACTTGTTGCGCAAATTACTTATCAGGAACTGACAGAGGACAACAAACTGCGCCAGCCCGTTTTTCTCGGCCTTCGTGACGATAAAAACGCGCGAGAAGTTTCTCTGCCGGGGAGTTCTCAATGAAACGTGCAAAGCCCCAGAAAACGGCCCGCTCAGAATTTCCGGTGAATATTTCACATCCGGAAAAAGTCTTTTGGCCGGACGATGGGTACACGAAAGGCGACCTTGCAAGGTATTACCAGGAAATTTTCCCCAAGCTCGAGCCTTACGTCGACGACCGCATCCTTTCGATGGAACGCTGCCCGGATGGAATACTCGGTTCGTGTTTTTACCAAAAGGAAATGCCGAAAGGTATGCCCGCCGGTACGCCATCCAAGCGTATCAAGCATGTCGGAAAGTCCGCCGAATACACCAACTACGTGGTGGGCGGCTCGCTTGCAACTCAGCTGGCCCTGGTTAATCTTGGTTGCATTGCCGTTCATGTTGCGGGAACGCGCGCGAGCTCCGGACGCAAACCTGACTGGGTTTGTTTCGATCTGGATCCGCAGTCGGGAAAATTTTCCGATTCGGCTCAAGCGGCGGTCGTAATGAAAGAGGCCCTGGATACATTGAAACTAACGTCTTACGCCAAAACTTCCGGCAGCCGCGGCGTACACATATTTATTCCCATCCGTTTGGGACCGGATGCGGATGAGGTATTGTCTTTCGCACAGGCTGTTGTGGCGAGAGTCGCGGCGGCGCATCCAAAAGATTTAACTGTCGAGCATTCCATCGCAGCGCGCGGCCAACGCGTCTATCTGGATCCATTTCGAAACGGGTTTGGCCAAACGGTTGTTGCACCCTATTCCGTTCGACGGCGGCCCAAGGCGCCATTTTCGACGCCCTTGGAGTGGTCCGAACTGAAGCCTTCGCTCGATCCCGCGGATTTCAATCTCGACAATTACCAAAAACGATTAAAACGCGCCGATCCCTGGAAAGATTTTTTCAAGGATCGCCAATCTCTGAAGACTGCGACTCTGCTTCTAAAGAAATTGTAGCTAAATCGTCGGTTTGGCATCTCCGAGCCGGAAGACTCTCTCGCTCATTGCAAAATCCAATCGATCGGCCTTTCCACGAATTCAAAGTCACATCGTTGACCTATAGTCCCCGGATCGTACACTTGCGTTACGCGAGCTTTCCCGCTAATGGCGATCCATCGAGCTCACGCGGGCACCCATCCTGCTCCAACCACTGAGCTTGCGTTACGCAACGGCGGATACCCTGGTTGTTCGGTCGAAGATGCCCCATAACAACACACCTTGGCTCTTGGCGACTCACTTTGCGATCCGCCCGGAACCCGCATCTATTGACAATGGCTCGGAGCCAAAAATAGAATCTGCGCTCATTCCAAGGCGGCCTATGGATGTTCTTTAAGCTTCTCGCTTACACGCTCGGCTGGCTGGCGAGCCTCTCGGCAGTAGTTTTTGTCCGTTCTATCCGCGTGCGCCAAATACTTTTGCTCGCTGTGAGCTACGCTCTGTACCTGCTATGGGAGCCGTGGTTTCTCGGAGTCTTATTATTCAGCTCAATCTGCAATTATTGTCTGGGCGCATACTTGAAACGTCGCGTCACACTGGGTCGTCTCTGGCTGGGAATTGCATTCAATCTGCTTCTTCTCGGGATCTTTAAGTATCTTCCGGGCCTTGCGAACACCTCCCCATCTTCTTTCCACGCTTTCGGCCAGTTAATTTTGCCGGTGGGAATTTCATTCTGGACCTTCCAGGCGCTTAGCTATCTGTTTGACATTTACAGGGAAGAAGAACTGGACCCGTCACTTCTGGAGTTCTGTTTGTACATGGCTTTTTGGCCCACGGTGATTTCCGGCCCAATTTGCCGGCTCGGCAATATGCTGCCGCAATTTCGAAGTCAAAAAAAGCCGCTGTGGGACGGCTACGGTGTCGGACTTCGGCGGGTGGCAATCGGATTTTTAATGTTGGCGGTGGCGCAATTGCTGGCTGATGGTTTGGCCCCGGGGCAGGGAATCAACGGAGGCTTCGATCGCATGAACCTTCCTTGGAGCGCGCTCGACGTTTGGCTCCTGGCGATCGGTTATGGTTTTCAATTATTCATGGATTTCGCGGGGTACTCACATTTGGTAATTGGCGCCGCCAGAATATTTGGGTTTGAGTTGGCGGAAAATTTCAATGGCCCCTATCTTTCCACTTCACCGTCGGTGTTCTGGACGCGATGGCACATGTCGCTTTCGTTTTGGATTCGGGATTATGTATTTTTGCCGCTGGCATCGCTGCGACGCGGCCTGCTGTGGCGGTATTTCGCTCTAATAATCGCCATGGTCCTGTTCGGACTTTGGCATCGCGGCAGTTTGCTATTTATCCTGTGGGGTGCGTATCAAGGAATCTTGCTGGTCTTGCATCGGCAGTGGCAGCAAATCGAGCGCCGCGTGGGTATAACCTCCGGCGGATTTGCGATCGCGATTTTGGGATGGGCTTATACATTCGCCGCAATATGCCTGGGATGGATTTTGTTTCGCGCTAATTCACGATCCGAAGCGTGGACCATGCTCTCCTCGGTGTTCTCGGCGAAATCGTATTTTTATCGCGCCTTGCCTGATAGCATGTATTTGCTCGTGGTGACTGTTATGGTCGGTTATTTTGCTTGCCTTGGCGTTGCAAGCTTTCTGGACCGGCTCGCTGCTGCAACGTTATCATCTCCGCAATATCCGGCGATAATTGGAATGATTGCGAGGGACCGCTGGGTGTGGATTGCGCCGTTGGCTGTCATTGTCGCAGTCTATGTGTTCGTGCTTGCTCAGCCAGACCAGACAATAACGCAACCGATGTTGTACCGTCTTTTCTAGCGCAAGCCTCGCGATTGAATGCCCGGAGGTTTCTACGTTGACGCCACATTCGGATAAGTAATGCCTATCCCTCTCAAAAACTTCCTCGTGCGATTTTGTGTTTGCGTCACAATCCTAGTTGCACTTCTTGTCTTCGGCGAGGGCATTTGTTATCTCGATCAGAAATACACGGCCGTGGTCGAAATCACGCCACCGCCTTCGATTTACCAGGGCCAGCCCTGGACTGAGTCTTACCGGCGTGAATGGAAGGAGACGATCAACCGCCTGCAGTACCAGTCTTACGTGATTTGGCGCCGCGCCCCGTTTTCAGGTCTAACCATCAACGTCGATAATTCCGGCATTCGAAAAACTTATTATTCTTCCTGCGACACCCAGAACTACACCATCTGGATATTTGGAAATTCCTCGTTGTGGGGAACAGGAGTGCCCGACTGGTCTACCATTCCCTCCCTGCTGGCGAAAAAGTATGAAGACGCCGGTCGCAAGGTCTGCGTCAAGAATTTTGGCGAGAAAGGCTGGGTCAGCACACAAGAACTGATTGAGCTGATGCTTTCCCTTAAGCAAGCTGCCAAAAAACCCGATCTTGTGATTTTCTACGATGGCGTGACCGATTCCTATCTGCCCTACCAATCCAATGTCCCGGATGCACACTTTAATTTTTTGCAGACGAAGAACGAGTTTGAGAGCCTGGGCAACAATGGCGCGAGCCTGGAATATCTGAAACGAACGAATACGTATCGCACCTTAATGGAGCTACGGTCTATGCTCGTCGGAACCGGCGCAGGTATCGACCGCGCGCACTTAACTCCACAACAACGGAACTCCATGGCCGAAATTACCTATGACAATTATTTGAAGAATATTCGCCTTGCCGACCTATTGGCGCAATCGTACGGTTTTCATTGCGCATTTTTCTGGCAACCCACTTTGCTCGCCGGTCATAAACTACTTACGCCGGACGAGATCCGCCTGCGCCAATCGGAACTAAGCGATCATCCGGGCGGCGACGCCGTGGTTCAAACGACCTACAATTTGTTTGAAAATTATCGGAAAGAAGATTTTTTCGACTTGGCGAATATTTTTGACAAAAATACCGACGCGCTGTTCGTCGATTTCAGCCACACCGGCCCCGCCGGCAACCAGATCATCGCCGATAAAATGTTCTCCGTCCTGCCGCATGGAAATTAGACAACTCAGGTATTCTTAGACCGCTCATGTCTCCTTCGCATTCACCTGTTTCAATTCCATACGCCACACTGACGGAAGCTCTCGCGGCTGCTCCCGAAGCTCAGCCCTTCGTCACCATGTGGTTTGACGATGACGACGAGTGCACTTTCAGTTTTGGCGGCTTCAGACAGTGGTCAAACTCTCAAGCGGCTCTATTTAGTTCGCACGGCCTAGGAAAGGGAGACACCGTAATTCTGGTCATGCCGCAAGGAGTCGCGTTGATGGCCGCTTTCGCAGGCGCGATGCTTCTAGGAGCTGTGCCGGCCATCCTCGCGTATCCCACTTTTAAAGTGGAGCCTGCAAAGTACCGCTTTGGGCTGAAGGGCGTCTCGGCAAACTTGAAGGCGAAATTGGTTGTGGTCGATGATTCATTCCCGCTCGAGTTTTTGGAATCCGTAAGTCTTAGCGATCAATCAAAACTAATTCGTGTCAGCGTTGTGCCGCCCGCAACGGAGGCTGTGGCCGCTCCCCAATTTCGTTGTCATCAAGACGACTTGGCCTTCATTCAGCATTCCGCGGGAACTACCGGCCTACAAAAAGGAGTGGCTTTGTCGCATGGCTCTGTCCTGCGGCAACTGCTTCATCTGGGCGAACGTCTGAAAATTCAATCGAGCGATCGAGTGTATAGCTGGCTTCCTCTTTATCACGACATGGGGTTGATCGCCTGCTTCGTTCTTCCGATGGCCTATCATTTGCATGTGGTAATGCAGTCTCCGACGGACTGGGTGATGCAGCCGGAAAGCATGTTGTATTTGATTTCTCGCTACAAGTGCACTTTGTCTTGGGTTCCAAATTTCACACTCCAGTTTTTGGCTCGTCGCGTGAAGCCGCAAGATCGAAAAGAATATGACTTAAACAGTTTGCGCGCTTTGATTAACTGTTCGGAGCCGGTACGCGCGGAGGGCATGGATGCATTCGGAAGCGCGTTCTCGTCATGCGGCCTGCAACCAGCTGCTCTACAGAGCTCTTACGCAATGGCGGAGAATGTATTTGCAGTCACTCAATCCGACATAAACCATAGCCCGCGCCGTATTTGGATCGATGTTTCCAAATATCAATCCGAACGAATTGCAGTTATCGCGGAACCAGATTCGGACTCAGCAGTATGTTTTGTATCTTCTGGAAAATGCCTCCCGAACAACGAAGTCAGGATCGTTTCCGAAAAAGCGGAATCATTGCCAGATGATCACGTCGGCGAGATTCTCATTCGCAGCGATTCGATGCTCGATGGTTATTACAACCGGGCAGACCTGACTGCTTTGAGCTTGCGGGATGGTTGGTATTGGTCTGGTGATTTGGGATTTCTTCTGGCCGGCGAGCTCTACGTGACGGGACGCAAGAAAGATTTAATTATCGTCGGTGGGAAAAACATCTACCCCCAGGATCTAGAAGAAATTGCTTGCGGGCATCCGGCGATTCACGACGGCCGTGCAGTCGCCTTTGGATGTTACAACCCCGACCTGGGAACCGAAGAAATCGTAATAGTTGCCGAGATTGAAGAGTCCGCCGCCTTAGCAAATTCTTCCACCATCGAGCGAGCCGTTCGAACTGCTATTGTTGAGGAATTAGGTGTGGCGCCGCGGGCAATTTACTTGAAGCCGCCTCGTTGGATCATAAAAAGTACGGCAGGAAAGCCGGCACGTTCGGCAACTCGCGAAAAACTTCTAGCCGAACACCCGGAATTGCGAATAAGCTGATCACCTCCACGCTATGGCCGATCCCGCTAACGAGTTAATCGACTATATCGGCAAACAAATCATCCGTCGACCGGGTATCAAGCTCACGGCCGATACTCCTCTCGTTTCTTCCGGCCTTATCGATTCTTTTTCGCTGGTCGACGTGCTTTCAAAATTGGAAGAAGTGACCGCCATGCGTATCCCAGCCAGTAAAGTGCAGCTTAAGGACATGGACACCGTCAGTCGGATGCTCACGACCGCTCAACGGCTGGGCAAACCCCGAAAGTAAGAATTCCTCCTCTCCATACGAAGATCGCCGCTCTGGACTCAGCAGAACAATCAAAATGGTTGAGTCCGTTCGGTTTGGGAATCTGAAGCAGAGGAATTTACATACTGGTGACACGATTGTGACAATTCCAACGCACCGGCCGGTTTATTCTCTCGCCTCGATAACGCACGGATTGTTACGGCTCACGGCTCAACAAGTTTTGGAGCAGCTCCGGAGGAACTTATGTCATTCATTGCCCAGTCAACATTAGGCCGAATAATTATTCTAGCAATCCTGGGACTGTCGGCTGTGTATGCTCCTCCGGCGGTCGCGCAGCAGGACTCCACGAGCAGTGCCGAGTCGAGTTCGACGGAAGTTAGCGGTTGGCCTTCGCACGCTCATGACGCTCAGCACTCCGCGAGGTCATCCGTTGCGGCACAGCCCCTAAGTAATACACACTGGAGCACACCTGTCGACTTACATCCCGAAATAACTTCCGGTGAGATCCTGATTCACTATGGATCTCCCCTGGTTACACCTGCGAACACAGTCATTGTTCCGGTGAAGACCGGTAAAAATAGCTTCCGTGTGGAGGCGCACAACGGCTCGAATGGTTCGCTAATTTGGACTCAGGGCACCAGTTACCAAGCGCCTTCTGCGGCCTTCACGCCAAGCTTCAGCCCCGTGCTCCATGGCAACAAGCTCTTCGTACCCGATGGAGGCGGAACTGTTTTAGTTCGAGAAAACCCGGATCAAGCGGACGGCAAAGTCACGCGCCTGGTATTTTATGGAGCGCAGAATTTCAACGAAGCTCCTCGCGCCTACAATGAAAATATTCAAATCAATACACCTATCACTGCCGATGCAAATGGCGACGTCTATTTTGGTTTCCTGGTGATCGGATCCACTCCCATCGAATTGCAGAGCGGGCTCGCGAAAATAACGGCGGCAGGGAATGGCTCGTGGATCTCAGCGACATTCGCAACCGGCGATATCAACGTTCAAAAAGTGAACATGAATTGCGCGCCTGCTCTTTCTCTGGATGGACGCACTTTGTACGTCGGTATGGATACATTTGATTTTGGATATGGCTATTTGCTCGCGCTCAACAGCACCACGCTTCAACCGATCAACGTTGTGCGCCTTACCGATCCGTGGTCTGGATTAGATTCCACCATCACCGACGAAACCAGCGCGACGCCTACAGTAGGTCCTGACGGTGACGTCTATTTTGGCGTATTGGAAAATCCGTTTCCGTCGCACAACGATCGCGGCTGGCTATTGCACTTCAACGGCGATTTAACGCAAATCAAAATTCCGGGCAGTTTCGGCTGGGACGACACAGCGTCTGTCGTGGACGCTTCGCTGGTGCCTTCCTATCATGGTTCTTCGTCCTACTTGTTGATGACCAAGTACAACAATTACGCTGGTATTGGCACTGGTGATGGTGTGAACAAGCTTGCGGTCTTGGATCCCAATGCTCCCATGGAGGATCTCGTGTTTAAGAATGTAAGTGTGATGAAAGACGTGCTGACCATTAAGGGCGTGACGCCCGATCCCAATTTTCCGACGTTTCCCCATGCCGTACGCGAGTGGTGCATCAACACGGCTGCGGTTGATCCAGCCACCAAATCAATCCTTGCAAACAGCGAAGACGGCACGCTCTACCGGTGGGACCTGGTGGGAAACAAGTTCTCGCAGCGAATTCCACTTACCAGCGGAATCGGCGAAGCCTACACGCCCACCATTATCGGTAGTGACGGCACCGCATACGCAATCAACGACGCAATTCTTTTCGCCATCGGACACTAACAACACCGGGAGTTCTCTACAGACGCGCGCTCGCGAAGGGCGGCTTCAGACGTGGCCGAATAACAGCGGCGCACCTAGTTTGTGTGTGTATTTCGGCCTGTATCGATCGGTGTTATAGAGCGCGCTCACATCCACCCTGCGCGAACCTGACGTAGAGTCCGGCAGCGATGTTGCGGCATAACAACCGTTTTGGATGCCGACCATTCGTCCTGTCACGCCGTCGCGTATCAAATCCAAAGCAATGTTGGCAAACGTGATTGCGACGATCTTGTCGATGGCGTCAGGCTCTCCGCTGCGCAAGTCATAGGTTAAATCGCTGGCCATGGTTTCTTCGCCGGTTCGCCGCTGTAATTCTTCGGCTAGTGCATGCCCGATGTCCGCTTTTTTGCGATGGCCATAGGCATCCGCGTCGCCAACTTCGCCAAGTTGCCCTTCTTTCCACAGGGCGCCTTCCGACACCACCACCAGCGAATAGTTACTCGGATTGTTTCTCTTATCTTCCATTAACAAATCGGTGAGCTGCCCGAGATCGAATGGGTATTCAGGAATCAGGCATCGCGCCGCCGTCACATACGCCGTATAAAGCGCCGTGAAGCCCGCATCTCGCCCAAAGATCCGAAAAATTCCGATACGTTCGTGAGAACCCAGTGTCGTGCGTTGTCTCGTGATGGCCTCTTTAGCCCGCGTGATCGCCGTAGAAAATCCGATGCAATACTCCGTGCCGTGAACGTCGTTATCCATCGTTTTCGGCACGCCAATCACCGGAAATCCGGTGCCCGAAAGCACGGTCGCGAAACCAAGCGTGTCATCGCCGCCGATAGCGATCAGACAACCGATTCCCAGCCGCTCCAAATTATCGACAACGATCGAACTGAAATTATAGTTCTTGCCGTCAAACGGGAGCTTTTTCAATTGCTCGGCGGAAAGGTGTTTAGGAAGTTTTGAACTCGAAACGCGGCCGGGATTTGTGCGAGAAGTATGCAGGATGGTGCCGCCGGTGCGGTCGATTGTGCGGGTGTTTTCACGCGTCAGGCGCCGGTGATACATGCTGTCGGCGGCAGCGTTATCGGCAGGGTTCATGTTCGTCAGCCCTTGCCAGCCTTTGCGAATGCCAATCACTTCTCGCCCTATCTCGCTTGCGCCGTACACCACGGATTTTATTACCGAATTCAGGCCGGGTACGTCGCCGCCTCCGGTCAAAATCCCAATATTCTTGCTCGCCGCCATGATTCAGTGCTCCTTTTTGTCACAACTCCGGTGGAGAATTGACAGATCACTATGATACACAAGCGGCCTTCATCCATTAAGCGGACAAGGTTGAACCCTTGCACTTCGGGAAACGCTCGGTGATGCGTTGAGTAGCCGAATGCTGAGGACTAACTGGATGGCTCCAATGCACGAACTAAATACGGAATTATAACTTCCTTGAAAATTACGGGGTCCGGCCACACTTTCACTTGCCGGCCGAGGTGACCGCCGTGCGGGTTAATCCACGCGTATTTCGGGACGTCCCCTTTTTCAAGCAGCAGATAAATGTCGGAAATGGGGACTTGAGTATCCAGAACGCCGCCGATCACCAGCATCGGCGTGGTGGGTTTCCCCAAAAGACCCTCGGCCACCAGAGACATCTTCGGAAACATCGCCTTCAAGTCGTCCAGCGTGTTGACGCCTTCAAAAATAGACATCATCGCCGGGACTTGGTCGAACAAATATTCTTTGTTCCCCAAAAGCGAGTTGGTCAAAAAATCTACTTGAAAGAAGCGATCCACTGGGGGCGATTGCACGCTCACAGCCCTCAGCCGATCGTGTTCCACGATTGACAGCTTGGTTCCCCAGTAAGCGCCCCAACTGACACCGTGCATCGCAACTCTGGTCTTGTCTATTTCAGGGCGAGTCTGAACGTAATCAATCACACGCGACAGCATGCGGTCCGCCGTAGGGCTTACTTTAATCGGCGCTTGTCCGGTACCAGGGCCATCCACCGCCAGAAACCCGATGCCAAACGGCAATATTGCAGAGAAGCTTTCAGACAAATCTTCTTTGCGGCTGTCCAAACCATTCACCGCGATCACCAGCGGCACCGGACCATTCGTATTTTTCGGTAGCCGCAGGTAACCAATAATTTCGGAACCTTCAAACGGAATGTGAACGATCTCCAGCGGAGGGTCCCAGAATTTCGCGTGCGCGCGAAACGCTTCCAGAGCTTTGGCATAGGCGCGCTGTTTTCCGGGAGACGACGGAACCGGCCAGCGGCCAAAAGAATAAATTCTCCAGGCTCTGATGTAGTCAGCGTTCGCTTTCGGGGGATCCGAAGATTCGAGGGATTTTCCTTCGGCCATGTAACGATCGCCGACTGCGATGAACGCTGCCGCCCATTCGTCTTTGTCCGTAGTTTTGATCGAAGCGAATGCTTCACGAAGGTCGGCGGGATCCAGCCCGATCACTGGATACATTCCGTTTTCCGCGCGTTTGAGTGCTTCGGTTTTTATCTCGTCCAGCGTTCTCTCGCGGTGTTCCTGAGCGTACACAGTGTTTGCCGCGAACAGCACGGCTAGTACCGATAGCAAGATTAAATGAAGGCGATCTAGGGCAACGAGGGTCATTGCAGTCCTTTTAGTTTTTGGAATCCAAATTCTGAACAACTCTTACCTCAGATACTCAGGTGGCGAAGCGGCCGAAATGAATTCGACCGCTTCCAGAGCGGTGGGCCGATGGCGTTAGAAGAGAAGTTTCAGCCCGAGTTGAATCGCGCGATTACTTCCTGATCCCAGCACCGGGTTGGTAGCGGCGACGTCCGGCGTGGCGCATCCGCAGCCAAACCCCGTACCGAGTACCGAAGGATCGTTTTGTCCGTACCCGTTCTGCCCGCCGAAGGGATTGGCAAAATTGGGATGGTTCAGCACGTTAAAGAATTCCGCGCGGAACTGGGCGCCAAATCGTTCTTTAAACTTCCAATTCTTGGCCACGGAAAAGTCCCAGTTGCGGAAGCCCGTATCACGGAAAACGTTCCGCCCCATGGTGCCAAAAGTTCCAATGGCGGCAGGAACCATTGCAGAATTGCCATTTTTGCTCACGTAACAACCGAACAGGTCCAGTGAGGTCATCATGCCGGATGTGGTGGCTGCGTTTGTACAGACAGTGGGAAGGCTAGCCGGCCCAAAATAGGTGGGAATGGAATTAGGGTTCGATTTGAAATCGCCCGGATTGCCGACAAAATCCCATCGATCGACGGCTTCTCCGGTGCCGCTGATGTCGTCGCCGGTGTCCATCGGCCCCCAAGGCTGCGGGCTATAGAGGCTGACGATGGAAATGAGTTGCCATCCTTCCAAAAGCTGCCCGGGCGACTTTTTCCCCGGAATGCTGTAAGTAAAGGAAAGGGTGAAGCGATGCCGTATGTCAAAATCGCTGCTCGCATATTCACGGCCGGGATGCGTGGCGTCTTGGGGAAGGCCCAAGCCGGCTCCGAAGTCCCAGTTGGCGCCCACATCGTCGAGTGCATGCGCGTACGTGTACCCGGCTGTAGCGGTGAGCCCGTGATAATCCCGTGAAGTCAGGGTAACTTGCAGGCCGTTGTAGTTCGACCTGTAAATATTCGCCAATTGATAGATGTTGGCCAAGTAGGGAAATGCACTAAAGAAGGGCCGCGCCTCCTGTTCTGCCACGGGGTCTGAAGCACCGGCCGTGATAGCCGCCGGGGTCCAGCCAGAACCGACCGCGGGCTGGTTGATGTCGCGGATGCCCACCAAGTTCGAGCCATGATTGCCAACGTATGCTACCTCCAGAGAGATCTTGT
>Ga0209380_10001086_pt1 | contig 18839 bp, 17 predicted proteins | sample HubBroMetageWFT6_FD_188347 | JGI IMG/M metagenome (GOLD analysis project Ga0209380, IMG submission 188347) | Warmed and freeze-thawed soil microbial communities from the Hubbard Brook experimental Forest, New Hampshire - Hubbard Brook CCASE Soil... | ecosystem: Environmental > Terrestrial >...
CGTCGGACGACGGCGGCGGCAGCGAATCGTCCCGCCCGCGTGCCAGTTCGAGCCCCGCCAATTCCCATCCCATCGTGCCGTTTTCGAGCGCCAGGACCGGGTTGGGCAGGCCGGCATTGCGAAGCGATTGCGCGCCGATGATGCTGCGCGTGCGCCCGGCGCAATTGACCACGACGAGCGTCTCGGGCGAACGCAGCCGGTCCGGCACCCGGTAGACCAGCTCGGCGCCGGGGCAGTCGAACGCGCCGGGGATGCTCATGTTACGGAATTCACCGATCGGCCGGCTGTCGACGATCAGCACCTCTTCGCCGGAATCGAGCCGCTTTTTCAGCTCGGTGGCGGCGATATGCGGCGTGCCGCAGCGGTGCTCGACCATCTCGCCGAACGCCTTGCTCGGCACATTGACCCCGGTGAACAGCTCGAAACCGGCGGCGCCCCAGCCGCGCGCCCCGTCCGCCATGACCGCGAGATTGCCGTAACCCATTAACGCCAGCTTCGTCGCCGCGCGGTCGGCAAGCTCCTCCCCATCTGTCGCTCCCGGGCCGCTGTCATAGACGACAATCCGGGTCAGCTTGCGCGGCACCAGATCGCGGATCATCAACTCTAGCCGCGATAGCGGCACCGTGTTCGCGAAGAACGGATGGCCCTGCTCGGAGAAGACGCCCTCCTCGCGCACATCGAGCAGCGCCATCTCGCCGCCATCCCCGAGCATCGCCCGCACCTCCAGCGGCGACACCAGCGCGGTCGAGATGCCCGGGGTCGGTGGATAGACCCAGTATTTGCCGCCGCTCTCCTGGGCGAAGGTGATGCGCTCGGGCAGGTGCTCGAGGCTCATTCCGTACATATGCAGATGCAGCCCGGGACGCGGCCCGCGCGTCTCGATCGTATGAAAATCGTCGGCCATCAGCGTGCAAGCATTGCCGCGGACGATTGTCAGCTCGTGCGTCTTTTCGAGGCTGCCCTGGCTTGGCACCGAGCGGTCGTCGGTACGGCGGTAGAAGACGTTGTGCTCCTCGCCATAGACCCCGGCGATGACCGCCCAGGTCGTGTGGTTGTGCGGCGGCGCGGTGCGCCCGGGCGAACCGGCGGCGGCATACAGCGCAAAGCCGTGATCGGCATCCTCGGCAAGCCGATAGGCCTTGCCGGGCCTTCCCTCGGGCACCGGAAAACTGTCTTCCGGGAACAGCTCGGTGCGGCTGGCCAGCGCGATCAGCTGTTCTTTGACTCGTTCGAGCGCCGCCGGGGTGACCCCCATCGCGGTCTCGATATGGCGGATCGCCTCGACCGTCGCGGCGACCGCCGCAGCGCGCATGTCCATGACCGCACCCGGTCCGCCGTTTGGGATAGGAACGCCGCCCTCGCCGCCCGCCGCCATTTGCGCGCCTCCTTCGATTGGGTTTTGCCGGAGGATAGCAAGCTACGCGGGGCGCGGCCACGACGGTGCCCTCGAAGGGCGAATTTCCGCTATACCTTGCCTTATGGGGCCGGCGCGACAGCCGGCCCGGGCGACAAGCGATGGAGGCGGCGATGCCAAATGCACAGAACGGGGCGCGGCGCAACAAGACCGAAGACGACATCAGCGCCGAGGTGCTGGCGCGGTTTTCCGAGACGCCCGATCCGCGGCTGCGCGAGATCATGCTGGGCCTGATCCGGCACCTGCACGCCTTCGTCAAGGAGGTGCAGCTGACCGAGGCCGAGTGGTTCCAGGCGATCGAGATCCTGACCGAAGCCGGCAAGATGTGCAGCGACAAGCGCCAGGAATTCATCCTGTTTTCCGACACGCTCGGGGTGTCGATGGTGGTCGATCTGCTCGACCATCGGAAGCCGGACGGGGCAACCGAATCGACGGTGTTCGGGCCGTTCCACCGTCTCGGCGCGCCGGAGATGCCGCCCGGCGGCAACATCGCCGATCGCGACCAGACCGGCGCGCCCGCTTTGGTCAGCGGCCGGGTGCTTGATCTCGACGGCAAACCGGTTGCCGATGCTGTGCTCGATGTGTGGCAGGCGCAGACCAACGGGCTTTACGATTCGCAGGACAAAAACCTCGACGGGCTGCACATGCGCGGCAAGTTCCGCACCGACTCCGAGGGCCGCTACCTGATCCGGACCGTGCTGCCGGTCAACTACCCGATCCCGTCGGACGGGCCCGTCGGGCGCATGCTGAAGGCGACGGGGCGCCACCCGTGGCGGCCGGCGCACATCCATTTCGTCGTCTCGGCCGAGGGCTACGAGCCGGTGACGACGCACATCTTCGACCGCACCGACCCGTATCTGCACAGCGATGCGGTATTTGCGGTCAAGGATTCGCTGATCTGCGATTTCGCGCGGCACGAAAGCGCGGACGAAGCGGCGAGCCGGCTCGGTCTCGCGCCGCCGTTCTACACCGCCGAATTCGATTTTCATCTGGTGCCGTCGACCACTGCGCAGGCGACGGTGATGGACGCGCAGCAGCGGCTCGCCGCGCTGGGCGCCCGCTAATCACTGGCCAGAAGGAGCGCGAGGAGGAGATGCCGGGCACTGAAATGACCGTGAACGGCGGCGCGGTCAACGTCGCCGCCGATCCCGACACGCCGCTCTTGGACGTGCTGCGCAACCATCTCGGCCTCATTGGCACCAAGTTCGGCTGTGGCGTGGAGCAATGTGGCAGCTGCATGGTGCTGATCGACGGAATGCCGGAGAAATCCTGCGGCAAGGCGCTGTCGACCGTCGCCGGGAAGAGCATTCTGACGATCGAGGGACTCGGCACGCCGGAGCGGCCGCACCCGCTGCAGCAGGCGTTTCTCGACGAGCAAGCCGGCCAATGCGGCTATTGCCTGCCCGGCATCCTGATCACGGCCAAGGCCCTCCTCGACCATAACCCGGCGCCGTCACGCCGCGAGATCGCCCTGGCGCTCGACGACAACATCTGCCGCTGCGGCTCGCATGTCCGCATCCTGCGCGCGGTCGAGCGTGCCGCCGCCGTGATGCGCCGGGAGGGCGTCCGATGAATACCGCCACGGCCCCGGGCTTGCCGCAAACTCTGGCGGACAATCCGCGCCTCGACCGATGGGTTCGTTTCACCGCGCCCGGTGAGGTCGCCGTCGCGACCGGCAAGGTCGAGATCGGCCAGGGTGTATTGACCGCGATGCGGCAGATAGCGGCCGAAGAGCTCGACGTCGCCCCCGAGCGCATCCGCCTGCATTCCGGCGACACCGAACTGACCCCCAACGAGGGCTATACCGCTGGCAGCCAGTCGATCCAGTTCGGCGGCGTCGCGTTGCGCCTTGCCTGCGCCGAGGTGCGTTCGCTGTTCCTCGACCATGCCGCCGAACGCTTCGGCATTCCCCGCGCCGAATTGTCGGTGCGCGACGGTGCGATCACCCACCGCGGCGCGCCGACCGGCCAGGATTACTGGTCGCTCGCCGCCGACATCGACCTCGCCCGCCCTGCCGCCGGGGACACGCCCATAAAGCCGGTCAGCGACTATCGCATCGTTGGAGAGAGCGCGCCGCGCGTCGATCTCGCCGCCAAGGTTTTCGGCGGACCCGCCTTCCTGCACGACATGAAGCTCGATGGCATGCTGCATGCGCGGGTGGTGCGCCAGCCGCGGCGCGGCGCAACGATCGCATCCATCGACGAGCCAGCGATCCGCCGTGCGGCGAAGGGGCCAGTCGAGATCGTCCGCGACGGCGATTTTCTCGCGATCGTCGGCAACGACGAGACCGCGGTCGAAGCCGCTGCTGCGGTCGCGCCCGGCCATGTCGCCTGGGACGGCGTCGATGCGCTGAACCCGTATCAGGAAGAGGCGCGGTGGCTGTTGCAGCAGCCATCCGTCGACCAGACGCTGGGAGCGCCACCGGCTGATCCGGCGCCCGCGGCCGCGCGCCATGAGGCGACCTACACGCGGATGCACGTCGCGCATGCCTCGGTCGCCCCGTCTTGCGGGCTTGCCGTTTACCGCGACGGCAAATTGCAGGTATGGACGCATTGCCAGGGTGTTTATCCGCTGCGCGCCGCGCTCGCCCGCACCTTGAAGCTGGATCCCGCCGCCATCTCCGTCAGCCATATGCAGGGTCCGGGCTGCTATGGCCATAACGGCGCCGACGACGCGGCGGCCGATGCCGCGGTCATCGCCATGCGCAGGCCCGGGAAGCCAATCCGGGTGCGCTGGCGCCGCGAGGAGGAATTCGGCTTCGAGCCGGTCAGCCCGGCGATGGTGGTGAGCGTGCAGGCTGCGCTCGACGAGACGCAGCGCCCGGCCGACTGGACCACCGAGATCTGGAGCGGCAAGCACACCAACCGGCCAGGCGGCGGCGGCAATCTGCTGGCCGCCGAAGCCTTGCCCGACCCGCCGCCGGCACCGCTTGCGGTCGAGGCGGTGGGGCCGCCGGGCGCTGGCACCCGCAACGGCGAGCCGCTCTACGCGTTCGCCGCGAAGCGCATCGTGCATCACCTGATCGCCGAGACGCCGGTGCGCACCTCGTCGCTGCGCGGGCTCGGCGCCACACTCAACGTGTTCGCGATCGAGTCCTTCATGGACGAGCTGGCCGAACGGGCTGGCGAAGACCCGCTGGCGTACCGGCTTGGCGTATTGTCCGACCCGCGAGCGCGCGCCGTCGTCGAGCATGTCGCGCGCATGAGCGGCTGGCAGCCGGGCGCGCCGGCCGGCGCCGGACATGGCCGCGGCATCGGCTTCGCCCGCTACAAGAACATGGCCGCCTATGCCGCGGTCGTCGTTGAGATCGAGGTGGAGGAGACGGTGCGAGTGCTGCGCGTCTGGTGCGCCGCCGACGCGGGCCTTGTGATCAACCCGGACGGCGCGATCAATCAGCTCGAAGGCGGCATCGTCCAGGCGACGAGTTGGGCGTTGAAGGAAGGCGTGCGGCTCGACCCGAGCGGCATCAGCTCGCGCGACTGGGAGGGCTACCCGGTGTTGCGCTTCAGCGAGGTGCCGGAGGTCGCCGTCGAGCTGATCGAGCCCAAGGCCGACCGGCCGCCGCTGGGCGTCGGCGAGGCGAGCGGTGGGCCCACCGTCGCCGCCATCGGCAATGCCGTCGCCCACGCGCTCGGCGCGCGCATCCGCGACCTGCCCTTGACCCGCGACCGCGTCATGGCAGCGCTGCTGAAGGCGTGACCCGAATGCACAAGATCGATATCCCCGAGAACATCATCGCGCGAGCGCGACGCCAGCGCGGGCGCGACCACGTCATCGAGCGCATCGAGCCGGGGCGCACCGCCCATGTCGTCGTCGACCTGCAGCACGGCTTCATGGCCGAGGGCGCGCCGGTCGAGGTGCCGATGGCGCGCGCGATCGTGCCCAACGTCAATTTGATCTCCGCCGCGCTGCGCCATGCCGGCGGGCTCAATGTCTTTCTGCGCTACACCTACGATCCGGCGGAGCCGCAACCCTGGACGACCTTCTTCGACACCTATCTGGCGCCGGAAAAGAGCGCCACTCACCGCGATGCGTTCACACGCGGCGCCGAATCGTGGCAGCTGTGGCCGCTGCTCGACGTGCAACCGAGCGACGCGATCGTCGACAAGACTCGGTTCAGCGCCTTTGTCCCCGGCACCTGCAAGCTCGACGAAATTCTGCAGGCGCGCGGCATCGACACGCTGATCGTCACCGGCACACTAACCAATGTCTGTTGCGAATCGACCGCGCGCGACGCGATGCAGCGCAATTACCAGGTCGTGTTCGTCGCCGACGGCAACGCCGCGATCACCGACGCCGAGCACAACGCTACCTTGGGCAACATGATCGCGCTGTTTGCCGACGTTATGAAAACCGCTGAAATTGCGGCGCTGATCGAGGCCGACACCCGGCTCGGCGCTGCCTGAGCGACAACCCAACACCCGGGATCGGCGTTTCCCGAGCCTCACCGCTCGACTATCGCGCGAGCCGCAGTTATGCATGCGCGAGCACAATTCGGGGGATGATCATGCTGCGCTGTCGCCAATATCCGACACGGCTGGCCGGAGTTTGGCTTCTCCTGGCCGGATGGCTGATTTTCTCAGCCCCTGTTCCGGCGGCGGCCGCGAGCCCAAGCGATCTGATACGGCAGTTCTATAGCCAGCTGCTCGATACGATGCAGCATGCCGCGGCGTTGGGAGCGAGAGGGCGCTTCCAGAGGCTGGAGCCGATCGTATCCGCTACCTTCGACGTGCCGTTCATGGCGCGGCTATCGATCGGCCCGTTATGGGCCGGCTTGACCCCGGAGCAGAAACAGCGCGCGGCGAAAGCCTATGGCCGATACATCGCCGCCGTCTACGCCAGCAGGTTCGACGGGTATTCCGGCGAACAATTGCAGGTTCTCGGCGAACAGAAGATCAAGCGCGGCACCCTGGTCAAATCACGGATCGTCAAATCGGACGGCGACCCGGTAGCGATCGACTACATGGTCCATGACAACGTCGTCGGGTATCAGGTCCGCGACGTCTACGTCACCGGCACGATCAGCGAGCTGGCGACGCGGCGCTCGGATTTCGCCGCGATCCTGCGCAATAACGGCGTCGACGGCCTGATTGCGACGCTGAACAAAAAGGCCGACGACCTCGGAAGCTGAGCCCTCGCGGCCGGCCTGGCCGCATACAGCTTAAAGGTCGCGGCGCGGCGGCATTGTCAGGAACGCATTGACGACGTGCCAGAGATGATGCCGGTTGTGGCCGAAGACGAGCGCATGCGCCGCGCCCGGCAGCACGACGAACTGGCGGTCCGGATGCGGCAGCAATCGGAAGAAATCGAGCAAATCCTCCTCGCTGGCGATCCCGTCATGCTCGCCGCGCACGAGCATGACCGGGGCCAAAACCTTTAGCGGATCGACCACCGGCAGGTTGGCGGTCATGTCGAGGTAGGTGCCGGTCGGCACTTCCTCGCCATGCACCAGCTCGGCATCGGCGAGCGCCTCGGCGACGGCGGGATCGCTGGTTCCGGGATGGTCGCGGGTGAAGATGCTGCGGATCATCGTCCGATCGCGGAGCCGCCGGTTATGAGTGCGGAAATACTCGACCTGCTCGGCGCGCTTGGCGAGGGTCGGCGAGTTGCGGCCGGTATAGGTGAAGGCGTTCAGCACCAGGCGATCGACTCGCTCCGACCGCGCCATTGCGAAGGCGGCGGCGCGTAACGCACCCGAGGATTCACCCATGAAGTGCATCCGCTCGCGGCCGGTCTCGCGGATCACCAGCTCGGTCGCGGCGACCAGATCCTCGACCCCGCCGGCGATATCGGAATTGCCGTCGGTCCGCGACGAGCGACCATAATTCTCGTGGTCCATCGTCCACACGTCGAAGCCGAGCCGGGCGAAGACGTTCATCGTCGAGTATTCGCCCTTGCCGGGGACCGTCAGATCGAAGGAGGACAGCGCCGAATTCGACGAACCGTGGACCAGGAACAAGACCGGCTGCTGTCCCGCGCTCGCCCGTTCCAGGCGCTTGCGGTAGACGGCGAGCGAAACATCACCCTTCTTGACCGTATAGTCCGTCCGGACCGGTGTGGTCGTAGCGTGCTGATCGTCGGCCATTGCTCACCTTGGTGTATTCATCCGCGCAAGGAGGTCACCGATAATGGACGATCGCGATTTCATCGGCTACGGCGCCGATCCGCCCGATGCGCAATGGCCGGGCGGCGCGCGCATCGCCGTCAACATCAATCTCAATTTCGAGGGCGGCGGCGAGCACTCGATCCTGGAGGGCGACGACAGCTCGGAGGGTATGCTCAACGACATCGGCATGCCGTCCTTGCCGGGCGTCAGAAGTCCCATTGTCGAATCGGTTTTCGAGTACGGCTCGCGGGTCGGCGGCTGGCGGCTGCTTCGCCTGTTCCGCCGCTTCGGGGTCAAGGTGTGCCTGCTGGCCGTCGCCAAGGCAGCCGAGCGCAACCCAGAGCTGACCCGCGCCTTTGTCGAGGAAGGGCACGAGATCGTTAGCCACGGCTATCGCTGGCTCGACTACCAGACGATGGCCCCGGAGATCGAGCGCGAGCATATCCGGCTCGGCATCGAGACAATCGAGCGGGTGGCGGGGGTGCGTCCGGTCGGCTGGATGACCGGTCGGCCGAGCGCCAACACGCGTCGGCTGCACCTCGAACTGGGCGGCTTTCTGTACGACCGTGACAGCCTCAACGACGAACTACCCTATTGGGTCACCGTCGGCGGCATGCGCCACTTGGTGATCCCCTATTCGTTCGAGACCAACGACAACCGGTTCGACCAGAACCACGGCTTTTCCAGCGCCGAGGATTTCGCCCGTTACATGATCGATTGCTTCGACACGCTTTACGCCGAGGGCGCCGACAAGCCGAAGCTGATGTCGCTTGCCTTGCACGACCGGCTGATCGGCCGGCCCGGCCGGATTACCGGGCTCGGCAAATTTCTCGACCACGTGGCGGCGCGAGATCGGGTCTGGGTCTGCACCGGGCGCGAGATCGCCGAACACTGGCGGCGCGTCCATCCGGGTTGACCGACCGCTCGGGTCGGTCATTGCCGATTATTCGGCCAACGGCAGGCTCAGCGGCGTGATTTCCGCGGCGCTGCGGTGCCGGTAGTCGCGCTGTGGCGCCATTGCCTCCATCCGCTCCTGCGCGCCGCGCAATCGGCCGCCCGCAGCAGCCGGATCCAACGTTGTCACCCGACCGTCGGCGACGACCTGCCGGCCATCGACAAACACATCGCGCACCGCGCGGTCGGCGGCGTGGTAAACGAAGCCGCGCAGCGGGTCGCGCGCCGGCTGCATCTGCGGACAAGCAAGATCGACGAGTACGATGTCGGCCTTCTTGCCCCGGGCGAGCCGGCCGAGATCGTCGCGCATCAGCGCCGTCGCGCCGCCGGCGGTCGCGGCATGGAGCAAATCGGCGGTCGAGACGGTGGTGATGTCGCGCGCGGCAATCCGGGCCAGGATCGCCGCCTTGCGCATCTCCTCAACGAGATTGTGCGGACTGCAATCGGTGCCGAGCCCCATCGTCACGCCGGCGCGGAGGTAATCGCCGAAATTCTCCATGACCTGGCCATAGCGTGCGAACGGCGTCGGGCAATGCGCGACCGCCGTCCCAGTGTCGCCAAGGATCTTGAGGTCGGTCTTGGTCCACCAGCGGACCCAGGAATGCGTGTCGATAAAGATCGCGTGGCCGAGGATCGCGCCGGGCCCGAGTAGACCCAGCGACTGAGCCCATTGCACCGGGGTCTGGCCGTGCCGGCGGATCATCTCGCGGGTCTCGACGACGCTCTGCGCAACATGCACCGTGAGCGGGAGCCCACGATCGCGAGCGGCGGCGCGGCTGTCGCGCAACAGGTCGGCGGTGCAGGTGTCGATCTGCATCGGCGAGACGACGCCAGAGAGCCGGCCGCAAGGGTGTTCTAGCGCCGCGTCGATCGTCTTCATGGCCGCGTCAAATCCGGCGCGGCCGCGAGCCTCGTCCCAGGCGTATCGCAGCTCGCGATCGTCTTCCATGTACCAGCGCGCCGAGGCATAGCCTGGCGCGAGAAACCCGCGCATGCCGCTTTTGGCGAACAGGTCGATCCAGCCCCCCCACGGAACCGAGATGTCGACGAGGCTGGTAACCCCCGAAAGCAGCAGCTCGCAATAGGCGAACTCCGCGCTGGCGAGGCGGGCATCGTCATCGGGCGCCGACAATGCCTGAGAGCGCTCGTACAGCCCGGTCATCTGCATCGACGGCAGGCCGTGCTCCTCGCGGATGCCGCGATAGAGCGGCTCGTGCTCGGGATGCGAGTGGATGTCGATCAGCCCGGGGATCACAAAGCGCTCGCGGCCGTCGACGATCCGGTCGGCGGGCCCGGCATAATCGCGGCCGATAAAGCTGATGCGGTCGTCGAAGGCGAGGTCGACGTTGCGCTGATAGGTGTGCCGCCCGGCCGCTTCGTCCCAGACAACCACCCACGCGGCGTTCTTGATCACGGTCGTAGCCATGACTTCCCCTCCGACAAGCCCAGGGAGCTCATGCTATAGGCATCCATTCCGTCGTCCAGAGACCATCGCCGAAGCGTGGAAATGGCGGCTGCCGGTCCGCTGAACCTGATCACCGATGTGCCCGGGCTGCTGGTCGGCCAGGGGGAGGATGCCGGCGTCATCACCGGCACGACCGTTGTGCTGGCCGAGACGCCGGCCGTGGCCGCGGTCGATGTCCGCGGTGGCGCTCCCGGTAGCCGCGAGACGGAGCTGCTTGGTCTGGCGACCCTGGTCGAGCGGGTCGACGCAATCGTGTTGTCCGGCGGCTCGGCCTTCGGCCTCGACGCGGCGGCAGGGGTCATGGATTGGCTTGCCGAGCACGGCCGCGGGTTTGCCGTCGGTCAGGCCCGCGTTCCGATTGTGCCGGCGGCGATTCTGTTCGATCTCAACTTCCCGACGCGGCGGCATTGGGTAGGCGAACCGCCGCACCGCGGACTCGGCTACCGGGCCGTCGGGACAGGAGGCAAGGAGTTCGCGCTCGGCAATGCCGGGGCGGGGCTCGGCGCCAAGGCCGGCAGACTCAAGGGCGGCATCGGCAGCGCCTCGCTCCGCCTCGCCGATGGCGGCACGGTCGGCGCGCTCGTCGCCGTCAACAGCTGGGGCTCGGCGGTGTGGCCGGATTGCGGACGGCTATGGGCAGCCGAGCTGGCCTTGCCAGGCGAGATTCCGCCGCAGCCGCCGCTTCCAGACGCGCCGATCGACCCGGAGGATTTTTCCGCCTGCGCCGCGCCAGTCGCCGGTGCGAATACGACGATCGCGGTCGTTGCAACCGACCTGCCGCTCGACAAACCCGGCTGCCGGCGGCTTGCGATCATGGCGCAAGACGGGTTGGCGCAGGCGATCCGGCCGGCGCATACACCCTTCGATGGCGACACCGTGTTCGCCCTCTCGACCGGGGCGGGCAAGACGATCGGGCCGGAGCGGCAGGCCCGGCTCGGCGCCGTCGCGGCTTCGTGCCTCGCGCGGGCCATCATGCGGGCGTTGGTCGCCGCCGAACCACTCGGCGGTTATCCCTCCTGGCGAGAGCTATGGGGACGCGCGGCCGGGTGATCAGGCGGCGGCGCTGCGGGATTTCGGGGCGGAAGGGCCAAGCACGGCGCGTTCCGGTGGGAAAGTCACCCTGACCCGGGTGCCGACCCTGATTTCGCTGGTGATCTCGATGCTGCCGCCATGGAGCTCCATGATTGCCTTGACCAAGGGCAGGCCCAGCCCGGTTCCTTGATGCTGCCGGGTGATCGAGGAGTTTACCTGCTCGAACGGCTCGAGGACACGATCGATATCGGCCGGTGCGATGCCGATGCCGTTGTCGGTGACGGCCAAGGTCAACCCGCTGGCAGGCTCGAACCCGCCGTCCACCTTGATGCGGCCGCCGGCAGGCGTGAACTTGACCGCGTTGGTAACGAGGTTCAGCAACACTTGTTTGGTCTTGCCCGAATCGGCGCGCAGCAACGGCAGGTCCGCGGCCAATTCGAAGGAGTCGGAAAGCCCCGCGGCGCGGATGCTCGAGCCGGTCAGATGACGGACCGAGCGGATCGTCTTGCGCAGATCGAATACTTCCTCGTGCAGTTCGAGCTTGCCGAATTCGGCCTTCGACAGATCGAGAAAGTCGTTGATGATCTGCAAGAGATGCGTGCCGCTGTCGTGGATGTCCGAGGCGTAGGCGCGGTATTGCTCGTTGCCCAGCGTGCCCAAGACCTCGTGCCGCATCATGTCGGCAAAGCCGATGATGGCGTTGAGCGGCGTGCGCAGCTCGTGGCTCATCGTGGCGAGAAAGCCCGATTTGAGCCGGCTTGCGGCTTCGGCCTTTTCCTTGGCGGTCCGCAGCGCCTCGCAGGCGGCTTCGCGTTCGCGTTGCAGTTCGACGCGGCCGAAGCAGCGGTCGAGCACGGCGAGCAACGCCGATGGATCCGATGCTTTGTCGAAATAGTCGTAGGCGCCCCGCCGCAGCGCCGTGAGCGCGGTGGGCCGGTCGAGATCCGCGGCCATCAGCACAAACACCAGCTCGGGCTGCTCGACCCGCAAACGCGGTATCAGGTCGACCCCAGCGACCTCGCCGCCGAGCCGCCGCTCGATCAGCGCGACGGGCAGGGCCGGAATGCCGGAGGGCGGCTCCCGAAGCGCCGCCACGGCCCGGGCGGGCGTGTTTACGACATGGGTCGAATAACCATGCGGCCGCAGCATGTCGGCGATCGACTCGGCAAAGTCGAGATCCCCGTCGATGATCAGAACCGAGCGCACGATGGCGACCCCATCGATCCCTGGCTTTAGCTGATTGCCGGAGCTGTTCCGCCGATTAGATCGGCACTTGCCGCTCCGGCATATCGCGCCGTTGACATAGCGGCTGACTCGATTGAGGAAGACTTAATTCCCGCCCCACGGGCCCGACCGAACGACCGCAAAGCCGCTCAATGATGCGACAAAAGTGAACCAAACCCCTCGACTTATTGGCGATCAGATCGCCCCGAGCGCCAAGGGGTAGGCCTCAGCCCGCCAGTGCGTCGACTGGATCCGTTGTAGGCTCGCTACCGAGCGCAGCCCACTCGCGTGCGGCCAATGGCGGCGCTTTTTCGCCTACGAAACGCACGGCGAGCATTTCTCCGTTGGTCCACACGACCTCGCATTTGCGATGCTCGCCGACCTCTGGCTTGAGCATGAACTGGCTCGGGCAACGCAGAACATCATGAGGCCTCAACAGTGCACCGGTATCCGACACGTTGAGGATGTAGCAGCGCATATCGCGATGCCCCCTCTCCAACGCAATAAAAGCGCTGATCAGCGTCTCATATCGAGGGGTGCGACGGCGGTCGGGTTCCGGTTCTTCAGGGCTCGCTGCTTGAGAGCCCGCTGCCTGGGTCGATCCAGGTTTCGCTTCGATAACGCCTGCCGTTTGCATCTGCTTTACTCTATCCGAGGGGCTGCACCGATATTTAACGCCCTCGTGGTTAACGGACCGTTCAAACTCGTCACCGGGCTCCCCGGCTTGGCTGGGAAGCGGTCGCCACGGCCCTCGCCCAGGCGATGGCCGACAACTCCCGCCACGGCCTGGATTCGACGACGGTTCGCGGTGATGTCTCGGCTGTCGGCGAAAAAGGGGACTCGCGAACAAGCTTTTGGCCGTTCGCGGGGCGGGTTCACCTGTAAAGTTCATTGTCTCAGTGATGCCCGAGGCATCCCGCTCGTCTTCCACCTCACGCTCGGCGAAGCGGCGCACTCGAGTCGGCGGTACCCGAAGCAGCTTTCTTCTTCAATTTGATCTGATTGTAATCAACAGCGGCACGGACGAGATTTTTTAGAGCACGCTCGTTAATCTTATCACCCTCGAAAAAATCGATCGCTCGTCTCGCGTTGCCTTCGAGGCCCGCGTTGAAGAGCTTGTCAGGGTCTGGGAGGCTCGCCCCGTGAGCAAAGGTAAGCTTCACCTTCCCTTTGTGGGCGTTGGCGACCGCAATTATTCCGTCGCGAGACCACACCGGGCTTCCCATCCACTTCCATTCCTCGATTATCTCCCGGTCGGCCTCAAGGATGCTCCTGCGGATGCTGGCGAACGTTTCGCCACGCCAGTCTGTGAGTTCCGCGAACAGCTGGTCAATACGTTCCGATGGATTCATTAGATCTTTATGCCTCAGATCTTTACGCCTCGAATTCTGGTCCCGTTTCATGCGACCACAATAGTAATGTAGCGACTACATTATTAAATGAGACGCAGGGCCTAACGGTCAGTTCCTGAAATAATCCTGGCGCGGCACTCGCCAAAGCCGATCGGCGCATAGCCTTCGCGACGGCAGTGGGCGCGGAAGATGGCCTCGTCGCCGTTTTCGAGAAAGGTACGGGTCTCGCCGGATTGGAGGGCGGTCGGGCGTTGCCCGTCGGCGGTGACCTCCATCAGACTGCCGTAGCCTTCGACGGTCGGCCCGGAGATCGTGCCACTGCCAAAAATGTCGCCCGGCAAGAGGTTGCAGCCGCCACAGGTGTGATGCGCGACGAGCTGCGCCACGGTCCAGTAGAGATCCAACGTATTGCTGCGCGACATGCGGTGCGGCGGAAGGCCCTTGTCGCGCATCGCCGCGGTCAGCAGAAAGGCTTCGAGATCGATGTCGAAGGCACCGCTCTGCTGGTCCGCCTCGTCCCAGAGATAGGGCAGCGGCCGCGGGTCGCCGGCCGGGCGCGACGGCTGCGTCACCCGGAACGGCGCCAGCGCCTCGGCGGTGACGATCCAGGGCGAGATCGTGCTGCCGAAATTCTTGCCGAGAAATGGCCCCAGGGGCGGCATCTCCCAGAACTGGATGTCGCGCGCCGACCAGTCGTTGACGAGGCCGAGGCCGAAGATTTGCTCGCCCGCCGCCGAAATTGGGACCGGCTCGCCCTGGCGGTTGCCGGGCCCGATCCAGACCGCGAGTTCCAGCTCGTAATCGAGCTTCCGGCAGGGGCCGAAGCTCGGGGCCGCTTCGTTCGCGTCCTTGCGCTGCCCCGATGGCCGGCGCACCCGCACATTCGATTCCCGCACCGACGACGCTCGGCTGTGATACGCGACAGGGACGTATTTGTAATTCGGGTTCAACGGGTTGTTCGGATCGCGCCGACGGCCGCCATTGGTGGCGTGATGAATGCCGGCGAAAAAATCGGTGAAATTGCCGATCGATGCCGGCAGGTGCAACCAGCAATCGCCGGCGCGATGCAGCAGCTTCTCGGCGAGCGGCTCGGCTTTACTGCGTCCCGCGCCGTCGGCATCCAGCAACGCGAAGACCTGCTGCCGCAAGGCTCGGCGCGGCCCTGAGCCGAGCGCCATCAGCGGGTTCAGGGTCCCGCCCGAGGCCGCTTCCGCCGCTGTCGCCGCGGCATCGGAGAAGAGGCCGGCTTCGAGTGCAGCGCGCAGGTCGAAGATCATGTCGCCAATCGCGACGCCGCCGCGCGGCGCCGCATCGGGCGCCGTCCGCCCCGGCGGGCTGAACACACCGAAAGGCAGGTTCTGCAGCGGAAACTCCGGATGCCCGTTGGCCGAGGCGACCCAGCTCCGGCGTGCAGAATCATGGGTTTCGTCGATCATGCTGATTCCTCACTTCGAAAGCGGCGCATTCTCCATCGCGAGCGCCCTGCGCGCACGCGCTCGATGTGCGCCCTTACCTATCCGCCCTCAGCGGCGGCCGGCTCAGCCTTTGCCGAAGCTATCGCCGGCGGCGTGTCCTCCGATGGGCGGCGCACAGCAATCAGGCCGAAAATCAGCGCCAGCACGACAAAGCCGGCAAAGATCGCAATCGGGCCGAGCGCGGATCCCTGCGGCAGCAGGGCGACCAGAAAACTGCCGCTCGCCGCCATCGTCATCTGCAGAAAGCCCATCAGCCCCGAGGCGGTGCCGGCAATCCGCGGATGGATGCTGAGCGCCGCCGCCATGACCGAGGGCTGGCTCAACCCGTCGCCGATCTCGGCAAAGGCGATTGGCAGGAACAGAGCCCAGACGCTCGGCTCGCCGACCAGACCCCACAAAACTAGTCCGGCAGCCGCGGCGAAGGACAGCATGCGGCCGCAGATCAGCACCCGGAGGCTGCCGTAGCGCGGCGCAAACCTTGCCGCCCCGGCGTTGCCGAGCATGTAGGTCGCCATCGGCAACAGGATCATCAGCCCATAGGTGCTCGGGGGCTGCCCCAAGGTGTCGGCGAGGAGGTGCGGCGCGCTGGCGATAAAGGTGAACCAGGACGCGCTGGCGCAGGCGCTGCATAACGCAAATCCGACAAAACGCGGCGAATGCAGCAGCGACGCGTAGGCGCCGACCATGCCGGCGGGATCGAGCCGCATACGGTTGCGGTTGGTTTCGCCCAACCGGACCAACGTCACGGCGAAAACAACGCCACCGAGCCCGCCGAGCAGCACGAAGATCGCGCGCCAATCGATGAACTCGGCAAGATAGGCGCCGACCGCCGGCGAAATCGCCGGCGGCAAGGTCATCGCCATCATCACCAGCGCAAGTCCGCGCGCCGCGGCTTCGCGCTCGTACACGTCCCGGATGATTGCGCGGGCCAGCACGACCTCGGCACAGGCGCCGAAGCCTTCAAGCACACGGCCGGCGACCAGAGACCCGAGAGTCGGCGCCAGGCCGCACAGCGCGGTGCCGACCAGAAACATCGCCAGCCCGGCGATCAGCACCGGGCGCCGGCCGTAGCGGTCCGACAGCGGCCCATATACCAGCTGCCCCGCGGCGATCCCGGCAAGGTAGAGGCTGAGGACGAGCTGAACCCGCGCCGGCCTATCGTCAAACGCCTCGACCAGGAGCGGCAGCGCCGGCACCACCATGTGCAGCGCGCAGAAGGCAAGCGCCGTGACGGCGGCGAGCAGTGCCAGCGACGGTGCCCCTAAACGGTCATTGCGAGCGAAGCGAAGCAATCTCGTTCTGCCAGAGTTCCTACACGTCGAGTTAGCTTCGTCCCGGTGTTGCCCGCAACGACAGCAGGCGCTTGGCAGTCATGCCGCGGCAGACCGCAAGTCCGCCAGACTGTGGCGCTGTCGTCCCGCGGCGTCGAAATTTCCGGGGTCGAGCCAGCGTTCGAAAGCCGTTCGCAAACCCGGCCATTCCCGGTCGGTGATCGAGAACCAAGCGGTATCGCGGTTGCGCCCGTTGGTTATCGTCGCCTGCCGGAACAGCCCTTCGTACTGGAAACCGAGTCGCTGGGCGGCGGCGCGGCTTGGCGCGTTCAGCGCATCGCACTTCCACTCGTAGCGGCGATAGCCGAGTTCGTCGAAGCCGCGCCGCATCAGCAGGTACATCGCTTCCGTCGCCGCCGGCCGGCGCTGCAGCAGCGGGCTGAACACGAGGCTGCCGACTTCAATGACGCCGACCGCCGGCTGCGCGTTGATGTAGGCTGCGACCCCGACGGCTTTGCCGAGAGCGTTGTCGCGGATCGCGTGAAACAGCCGGTCAGGATCGGCGCATGCCCCATCCACCCAGGCGCGGTATTCGGTGAGGGTGGCAAAGGGACCATAGGGATAATAGGTCCAGTTCCGCCCCTCCCGGTCCTCGGCATTGGCGGCAAACAAATCCGCGGCGTGACGCTCACGGTCGAGCGGCTCGACCGTGCAGAAGCAGCCGGCAATCGGCGTCCGAGGCGGCAACGGCCGCGGCGACCAGCCCGAGACCGGGAACCCGACCGGCTGCCCCAACGCGTTGTGCTCGAACTCCATGCGCTCAGCTTTTCTCGCCGAGCTGGAGCCGCACGGTGACCGCCGCACTGGCAATGATAGCGACATCGCCCGAGGTGTCGTCCGGCACGTCAAGCCCGCCCTTGACCGCGCGCACACGCACCTGGCCGTGCGGCAGCGCCGCCTTCACGGCCGCCGCATCGACCTTGTCCGGCTGCTGCACCCCGATTGTGACCTCGACCTGCATCGTGCCCGAATCGATGCCGAGGCTGCGAATGAGGCTCAAGGAGCTGTGGTGGATCGCATCCTGTACCGCGCGCACCGCGGCCTTGGTGTAGTCGCCGCCATGCAGATCGTTGCCGGTGCCGAATTCGGTGATGACCCGCTTTAACGTCATGGCCGGCCCTCGGGGATATCGAGCCGGACGACCGCCGCGGCGTTGGCGACGACTGTCGCATTGGTGCCGGTGTCGTTCGGGATTTCCAGCCCACCCTCAATGACCGTCACCGTGCCAGCGCCGTGCGGCAAGACCGCCAGCACGGCTTCCCTGTCAACCTGCTCCGGCCGCGGCACGCCGATCGTCACCTCGACCTGCATCGAATCGACCGGCAGCCCCACCGCATCGGCGACGGAGAGCGAATTGTGCCAGAGCGCGTCGCGGAGGGCCCGCACCGCCGCCTTGGTGTAGTCCCGGCCGCGGATATCGGTGCCCATGCCGATCTGCAGCACCATGCGTTTCAGCGGCATCAAGAGAGTTCCATCTCAATTCTCCCCCTCCCTTGAGGGAGGGGGAGAATCACTTCCCTACTTCGCCAGTTCCGGCACCCGCACCTTTGCCCCCTTGAACGCCGGCATCACCTCGGTGGCGAAACGCTCCAACTGCTCCAGCGCTTCGGACTCCGGCACACCGACCGACAGGCTGACAGAAACCCGGTCCAGCGCCGGATACTTTTCTTCGAGCGCCTTCAAATGATCGATCAACTGCTGCGCCGACCCGCACAGAAACCCGCCCGCGGCAACCGCATCCTCGATCCGCGGCAGCTTCGCCCCCGGCGCCCGCACCGGGTCGCGCATGATCTCGATCTGCTCCTCGGTCAGCGCGCGCACCAGGCGCAGCTCGCCGAACATCTTCATGTTCTCTTCGTAATATTTACCCGCCTTGCGCATCCCCGCCTCACGAGAATCCGCCATGTAGAAATGGAACCCGAAGCACAGCCGTTCGCCCAGCTCGATATGCTTGCCCAGCTTCGCGTGCGCCTCCTGCCAGGCCATCACCACCTTGTGCATCGCGCCGCCCTCGGCCGAGCCGCCCCCGACCATGCCCTGAATCCCGTGCTTGGCCATGAACTCCAGCCCGCGTGCGGTGCCGCCCTGGATCGGCTGCCAGGTCTCCACCGGCAGCCGCAACGGCCGAGGCACCAGCGTCAACTCCTTCAGCTCATAGCCGCGATACGGCACCTCCGGCGGCAGCGTGTAGTGCTTGCCCTTGTGGCTGAACTGCTCCTCGTTGAACGCCTTGAAGATGATGTCGACCTGTTCCTCGAACAGCTCGCGGTTGGCGTTCTGATCGATCAGCGGCGAGCCGAACGTTTCGACCTCGCGCGTATGATACCCCCGCCCGAGCCCGAACACGACGCGTCCGCCGCTCAGGATGTCCGCCATCGCGTAGTCTTCCGCCAGCCGCAGCGGGTGCCACATCGGTGTGATATTGAAGCCGCAGCCTAGCTTCAGGTTCTTCGTCACGTGCGTCAGGTGCAGCGCCATCAGCAGCA
>Ga0209380_10001087_pt1 | contig 18827 bp, 12 predicted proteins | sample HubBroMetageWFT6_FD_188347 | JGI IMG/M metagenome (GOLD analysis project Ga0209380, IMG submission 188347) | Warmed and freeze-thawed soil microbial communities from the Hubbard Brook experimental Forest, New Hampshire - Hubbard Brook CCASE Soil... | ecosystem: Environmental > Terrestrial >...
CATCCCCGTCGGACTCATCGCCGCTTCGAATCCAAATGTCAACTCGACAGCGGTGACCCCCAGGACAACCAGCAGCGCACCCCAGTCGAAAATGCCAGGAGCTCCGTCCCGGCGCCGGGCGGTCATCCACGCCGTTGCCACCATGTAGAAGGTTAGAGCGCCTCCCAGAATGTTGCCGGGTTGATGCTTCACGGTTGCCAGATATAGGCCGCTGGAGGATAGGCAGAGCATCGACACCACAAACACGCTTCCCGCGAGGGCATGCCTGCGCGAACCTTTGCGCAGAAACACGGTAACAAATCCCGACAGCATTCCTACGGTGCCGGACACAATGTGAAGAAGCAGCAGGGGCGAGTGCGGCATATTAACTCTCCATCTCAGCTTTCCATCGCTTTCAAAAATATGTCTTCCAGCGTGTCGCGCCTGAAATTGAGCCGGCGAATCCGTACCTCGCGCTCCGCGGCGATGCGATAAATGTCGCGCACCTCAACTCCGTCGGCAAGAATCATCTTCAAGCGATTCGCGTTCACGGCGCATTCGCATCCCAGCTTCTCGATCGCCTCCGTGAAATCTCCATTGGCGCCGTACGTTTCCAGTTCCAGGAATCTCTTGTTCGCCTTGCGTTCTTGTTCCAGGTTCGAGTAATGCGCAATTTGTCCCCGGTTCAGGATCAACACTTCTTCGCAGGTATCCTCAACATCGCGTAACAGATGCGAGCACAGAACAATCTGCAGTTGCTTGCTGTCGCGAATATCACGGATCATGCGAATCATGCGTTGCCGCGCCGAAGGATCAAGTCCGTTGGTCGGTTCGTCGAGAATCAGCAGCTTGGGTCCGTGCGCGATCGCCTGCGCCAGCTTCGCCAGCTGCTTCATGCCCAGTGAATAAGTTCCCAGCTCGCGATAGCGCGCTTCCGCCAATCCAACGCAGAACAGCGCTTCATGCGCGCGTTCGAGCGCCGCCGCCGGAGGCAATCCAGAAAGCTCCGCCATCATCTGCACAAACGAAACCGCGCTCATCTTCGAGATCAGCGCATCATTCTCAGGCATGTAGCCGACCAGGCTCCGCACTTGCCTCGTCTCGGTGCGGATGTCGTGGCCCAGAACGCGGGCCGACCCCGAGCAAGGTTTGTAGAATCCCAGAAGCGTATTGATCAGAGTCGACTTGCCGGCTCCGTTCGGACCAAGCAGTCCAATCGCGCGCCCGCGCAGAGAGCACACCAGGTTTTTCAGAATCTCGCGGCTGCCGAAGCGCACAGAGAGCCCCTGCAACTCAATGACCGGCGTTTGCGGAGCAGTAACGGTTTGCTCGGTGGTGCCGTCGACTGCTCCGGGTTGGGTGGCGGTGCTCATCAGTCACAGGGTCGAGCTACTGAGTTGGGTTAGGAATCGGACTGGGCTGACGCAATGCGTCATGACTCAAAGCGCCGCCAAGAAACATGTGCGGCGGAAACGCTCCGCCCTGGCCCAGCGTCATCAGAGTACCCAGGTCGAAGCCCATGAAGCCAGTGTTGCTGGCTACCACGATCCGCTGCGGCTCGCCGTACACATAGATCAAGCCCGGCGCAGTATTTTCCTGAAGCGTGGCAATCGACTTCTGCTGCTGCGCGGTAAGCGTTCCGACCGCTTTGATCTGATCCACCAGCGGGCCAATCACCGGTCCAATGTTGTGATAAAAGATTGCCGAGAAATTCGTGTAGCCGTCACTCGGCAGCAGCGCCTGGAACGTCGGCGAATGGGTCAGCGTGTTTCCGGACTGCCGGCCTTGAATCGCTTGCGACAGCGTCGCGATGTCCGGCCCGGCGATCAGATAACTGTCCTCGTAGGTGTAATCAATTTCAAAATTCGCCTGCTTCGAATTGCGAATGGTGTAGTAAGTCTGCGAACCGGTCTGCTGCTGCGTGAGCTGCAGCGAGCCGATGGACGAAGACGAAGAAGACGACGAAGCCGAGGCCGCTTCGCGATTGAAACTGTCAATCAGTTTGCCGATCGTCGACTGCAACGTCGCCGGATCGTATACCTCGACAACCGCTTTCCATCGCGGCGTCGGCAACAGCGGACCATCGAACGCGACGGTTATCTCACCGCCGAGCGGCGCGGTGATGTCATCCAGCACGCTCACCCCGGTCTTGGCCTCGAACTTCGCGAGTTCTGCGGGAAAGTTCGAGTCGCCGCTGGCAATAATCTGGAACACCTCTTCCATGATGCTCTTCGGATTCTTCATCACCACCGAATTCACCATGCTGGCGTTGGGAGAGATGAACTCCAGCGCGCCCATGGAAGCCGGCGCGGCCAGCCATGACGCCACTCCGGTCCGTTCGGAGGCAAACGTCAGTGCCGCACGACTTTGTGTTTTGCCTTCGACTTCGCGGCGTTCCATCATCAGGTATCGCACGTCCCCGATCCCCGTCGGCAATTTCTGGTTGCTACTATTCTGTACGTGCTGCGCCACAATTTGTTCCATATCCGCGCAGAACAGCCAGCCTGCGCCCTGCTGGTAGGAACGGGCCACTTGCTGGTAGAGCGGTGTTTGCATGAAACCACTGGCGCTGGGCTGCTGCGTCCGCGTAGCCGCCCGCTGCAGTTCCGCGGCATCCGGACTCGCGATCAGCAGATCGTTGTTCAGGTAAACCAGGAACGGCCGTTTCGATGAAGACGACGCCAGAGCCGAAGGATCATGCACAATCTGCAGCGCAACTTGAGCACCACTTGGATTGAGCCGCTTCATCTCCCCTTGCAGAAAACTCTCCAGCCCAGGCTGCCGGACTCGCGCCAACACCACCGGCGCAGAGTAGGTCGAACCCTCTTTCTCCACCGTGAATACGATCTCGTCTCCCAGATAGCTACTGAAGGTCTTCAACTCCTCCACCACGTCGGCGAGCTTCGGGCCATTGCCGCGTTGCTGTTGTTTCCACCAGTCGCGCAGCGCCGGACTTTGCTGCATGCGATCCTGAAACAGCTGGCTGGCTTCGCCCAGCGTGGCTGACAGATTAGGAATCGCGGCATAGACGACCGTGTGCTCCGGAACGTAGGGCAGAAGATCCGAGCTGTAGCGAAGCCCCGGCCCCGGAATCGCCTCAATCTGCTTCTGCAGAACGGAAAAATCTCCTAGTAGCGCGAGATATTTCGCGGAATTGCGGCTCCACGCAATCTCGTTTTGGATTGGAACCTTGGAAACATTGGAGCTGGAAGTCTGTTCTTCGCCGGCACGCAGTTCCGCAGTCTGGTCGCCGTAAGCCACTCGAACCACGCCTTCGACCACCGCCACGCGCGAACCCTTGATTCCGTGGTTGACGGAAAAGATCGTGCCCTTCACCGAAACCAGGCAATCGTCGGTGGCAACGTAGAGACGGCCGGTGCGCTGCTTCGCGGCCTGCACCATGATGCGGCCACCATCCAGGTGGATCGTGGTCCCCTTCCATTCGCGGGACACGGAAAGGTCGGAGCGCTCACCCATCTCCACCAGAGAACCATCGAGCAGCCGCACCACCGCATTCGAGCCCTTAGCCGTGCGAATTTCATCTCCGTTGCGAATCTGGTAGCCCGCCGGAATCAGACGCACCTGCTCGTCAGAGACGGCATAAAGCGAGCCGTCCACATTTTGCACAGCGCCCCGAACGGCGTGCTGGCCGGGGAAGATGCCGTTGGCCAGCGCGAGCGTCCCAGCTACCACGACAGCGGCGGCAGTCGCCATCATGCCCCATCGCCAAGCTGGGAACTTGCGCGACTCCGCCTGTGCGTGCAACACAATGCCCCAGGCCGGCTGCTTTGCCGGACGCTTTCCCGCGCCCAGTTCGCCGCTGCGGGCCTGCTCCACCGCGTGCCGGCATGCGACACACTGATGCACGTGATCTTCAAACAGGAACCTGCGTGCCTCCGGCAGTTTCCTGTCCAGATACGCCGGGACAAGCGTCTGGAAGTCCTCGCAGTTTCGCAACATGTGCGTGCTGAGCTCGGCGCCTGAAGAACCAGTGATCGAACTCCAAACCCGATCGCCAGCCTGGGAGACCACCTGGTCGTCCACCTTTTCGTTGCGAATTTCAGAAAGCAGCCGGTCAAACTTATGATCGCTCATGATTGGTCTCCCATGTCTGGATGATTCTCGATCCTGATGATCTTTCTGCGATGAATCTTTCTATGCTGATCCGTCGGTCGTAATCTGCCGCCGTAATCTGTTTACCTCAGGTACGGACGAAGCTCCTTCCGCAATTGCATGCGGGTGCGATGAACGATCACCGCCACTCGCACCTGCGAGATGCCAAGCGCCTCCGCAATTGCCTGATTACTGAGCCCTTCCAGGAAGCGCAGCGCAAAAATCTCAGCCGGCCGCGGTTTCAGCTCTGCGATCGCGCGGCTCAGGGCTTGCCGCAGCCCGGAAGCGTCGGCTTGCGCGGGTGCAGTCAGCATCAGGCCCGAACTCTCTCCAGAACTCTGTTCGGGCAGCGGAACCGTCTGCTCGGCCTGCCGCGATCGAATCACATCCAGAGCGGCGTTGATCGCGGCCCGGCGCAGATAACTCTCGGGTTTCTCCAGCGGATCAGCGTTGCGGTCGCGGCGCAGCAGGCGCAGGAAGACGGTTTGCAGCACGTCTTCGGCGTCCCCGGCATTGCCGGTTATCCGGTAAGCCGTCGCGAACACCAGACCGTGGTGCGCCCGAAAATCCCGCTCAAGCTCGTTCGGAATCGCGATTGCCGCTTCCTCCAGTACGCTAAGCAGGTTACGCCTCCTCTTGGTTCTCTTTCACCAGTAAAGACGTGGAACAGGGCGGTTTATTACAGTGGGCGAAAAAGAATTTTGGCACTCAGGGCGTGGCGCTGGTCGAGGCTCGGGTGCGTTTTACCTGGTGCCAGGTCAAATCGCCGCGCAGACACTCCCAGATTCCCCGCAGGCGCCAGAAAAGAGAGCGATCTTTGATGCGGTGAACAGCGGTCACCTCGGTTCGGGTGGGGGCCATCCTGACTTCGATTTCTTTCTGGAGGCAGGTCAGCGGCTCCACCGGAGCGCTTGCAATCAGTCCGCGTATTTTCCCGAGGCCCACAAACTAAACGAGCCTGGCAAATTCTTGATGATGTCCCCGGGCAGGGATCGTTCCGGGACGCTGGGGTTCCGGTGCGGGGCGGATGCGCGGGGATGCGGGGCCGGCTGCGAAAGAACGGCGTGGACAAAGCCCTGCGAGTCAGTAGCGCTCGAAATGCCCGGCCGATCGCGGGATCGATTACGTTAGAGATGGGTTAAATCGGTTACAAAAGTGGCATAATGTGAGTGCTAACAATCGCTCCGACTCGTTCGCTCCTATGGCCTGCCTCCCCCTTGGTGCAAAATCATACGGTCACCGTACTGGGAACAATCTGTCGGAGGCGCAGCGTCGAACCGGCGCGGGAAAGGGTGAATGAGCGACACCGATCAGGTCCTACCTAGAGTCCGGGAGGCCTTTAAGGCTGTTTTTGATATTGAGCCACAATCGCTGACTCTGGAGACTAGTGCAGGGGACATAACAGGCTGGAATTCTCTCGGCCATCTCTCACTTACCACTCAGTTGGAACAGACTTTTGGGATCACCTTCGATGTGGACGAATTGATGGAAATGGAGAATGTTCGCGAGATCGTGCGCATCGTTTCGGCGAAGCTTTCTGGGAAAGCGTAAAAGTGACAGGCAATGTCGAATGGAATTTTGCAGGGCGATTGGTGGAGCGCATAGGGCCGGGGTCCGGCTTAATCGATGCCGCCACGCGGCAAACGATTTGTTCTGAGGATTTGCCGCGGCTGATTGCGGCTTACGGCGCGCGCTTACTCTCCGCAGGTTTGCGTAAGGGGGATCGTGTGCTGATCGGGTGTTCTCTGACACCCGCAACGGCGCTGGTTTATTTGGGGGCCATGTACGCGGGCTTGGTTGCAGTGCCGCTAGAAGATCGCAAAATCAGGGACTCGGCACAAACATTGTTGGAAGTAACGGGCGCCAAAGCCGTGTGGACCGAAACAGCCCTCCGCCCGGGAGGTGACCAGGGCTCCATCCTCTGGCTCGAAGGTGAGTTAGCCAAGGAATTCCACACCACGATATCCGCCGCTGATTGCGTCGCTGCAGATCTGGCGGCGCTGATGGCCACTTCCGGTTCGACCGGTATTCCTCGTTTCGTGATGGTCACTCATGGGAACCTGATCGCCAATACCGAAGCGATTATCCGAAGTCAGGGCTTGGCCAGCGACGATCGAGCCATGCTGGTTCTACCGTTAAGCTACTGCTTTGGGGCGAGCGTGTTGCATACACATCTTTATGGGGGCGGCAGCGTAGTGTTTGATCGCCGTTTTATGTTTCCGGATAAGGTGCTGCACGCCATCAATGAATTTGGCTGCACCACATTCGCCGGGGTGCCGACCGCTTATAACGTGCTACTGCGCCGATCGAATATTCGTCAGATCGCTCTGCCTGGTTTGAGGCGCTTTCTCCAAGCCGGGGGTGCTTTGGCCCTCCAGAGAATCAGCGAGATGCGGGCGGCTTTCCCGTCGACCCAGTTCTTTGTGATGTACGGGCAAACCGAAGCGACTGCTCGCATATCGTGTATGGAACCCAAACGCTGGGAGGAGAAAGCGGGAAGCGTGGGCCGACCTTTGGAAAACCTCACCGTCTCGATTGTGGATGAAGATGGAAATAATTTGCCTGCGGGGCAGGTTGGAGAGCTGCGGGTAAAGGGAGCATCCGTATGCTCCGGTTATTGGAATGATCCGGAGGAGGCGGGTCGAGTCTACTCGGATGGTTGGCTCCGTACCGGCGATCTGGCTCGACAGGACGAAGAAGGTTATCTGTGGATCGAAGGGCGCAAAGGGTCATTCGTGAAGATGAGAGGAATACGCGTCAGTCTTGCAGAAGCGGAGGCAACAGTCGCAGCGATTCCTGGAGTGTATGAATGCGCGGGGCGCGGCGTCGAGCATCCGGAGGCGGGTGAGGCTTTGGTTTTGTTTGTCGTGCCGGATGAAGGTGCGAGGATTCCCGAAGAAGAAATTCGCCGACACCTTCCAGCCCATTGGGCGGTCGACTCGATTCGCATGGTTTCTGAGTTGCCTAAGACATCCGGGGGCAAAATATCGCTTTCGTCGCTTCCGGGTAAGGCGAGAACTTGCACGCAATTGGAAGATAAAATTGAGCGACTTCTGTCTACGTCTCTGTATAGTCTGCCGCCTGAGGAGAGGCAGACTGGTTTGCTGGAAGTACTTCGAGAGGAACTCGATAACGCCTGCGAACGGCATCCCGGTTATAAGAATTATGTGCAGCACTGGCCAATGGACTATCGAACCGCCGGCAAGGTTGCCGATCTGCCTTTTCTACCGGTGGCGACGCTAAAGGCGAATCCTCCGTTGTCTTTGGTGGGTGCTGACGAGATTAAGAGAACTTTAACCTCGAGCGCGACCACGTCTCAACTGCCGAGCCGGGTTGTTCTCGATTCGAAGACCGCGCGTCGCACGAGCAAAGGAGTCGTAGCCATTGTCCGCGACTTTATCGGGCCCGCTCGCAGACCTTATCTGGTTGTGGACACACCAAATTTCGTGGGCGGGAGCACTCTTGGAGCGAGAGGTGCGGCGATTCAGGGGTTGCAACCTTTCGCCACCGAGACCACTTACTGTCTTAATGTGGATGCCCATGGCGAATTAGTACTGGATCGAGACAGTCTGAGAGAATTCGCGGAGAGCTTCGGCAAAAACGCCGAGAATAAAGACCAGCCAGACGCCGAGGTGCTGGTGTACGGCTTTACTTTTGTCTTATGGAACCACTTAGTCAGGCCGATGCTGGAGGAAAATATCTGCCTCAATTTGGGGAAAGCTTGGATACTGCATAGCGGCGGCTGGAAACGGTTGCAGGATCAGGCGGTGAAGAAATCACAATTCAACGAACAGCTGGCTCAGGTGTTTGGTTGTTCGGTGGACCGCGTCATTGATTTCTATGGCATGGTTGAGACGGTGGGAGTTATTTTTCCCGATTGCTGCGCAAGCAACAAACACGCACCCGCATTTGGGGATGTAATCGTACGAAATCCGCTGACGCTCGAACCTGTGGCGGCCGGAGAGTACGGTATCGTTCAGGTCTGCAATGTTCTACCGACCAGCTTTCCAGGCAACCTGCTGCTCACCGATGATATGGCCCAGGTGATTGCGTACGATGGGTGCCTCTGTGGGAGACGCGGCATCAGTTTTCGGTTTGCGGGAAGGATACCTGAGGTGGAACTCAGAGGTTGTGGGAATATTCAGAGCAAACGATCGTTGACGAATTAAATGACGATGAATTGAATGACGACTGCTTCCATGACTGAGCTGGTTCATAACGTCAATTCACCCGATGAGATTTCCAGGGCCGCAGCTAATCTGCGTCAAGTTGTTCTGGACGCGGAGCTTTCGCCCAACGAGGTGATGGGTGTTCTTGATTCCTGGGGCAAAGCCCTCGACGCCCGCGAACTGGACGATATTCCCGGGATTGTTTTTCTTCGCATCTGGCTTCGGCGCGGCACTTTAGAGCCCATGGTTGCGCGCGAGCTTGGACGCAGCGGCCTGGATGGCAGCTGGAACGAACATGGTCTTGCCGAGTACAAAGCCTTCCCGTTAGGTGTGGTGGGCCACTGGCCGGCGGGCAATGTAGAAATCCAACCCATTCTGTCGATGACCTGCGCGTTGCTTGGTGGCAATGTGGCCTTGGTGCGCATTCCCCGCGGACTCGTGGAGTTGACTCGGCGCTTGATGGCGAAGTTGCTTCAGAGCGATCCCGACGAATTGTTGACGCGCCGCATATTTATGGTGGCATTCTCACACGACCGGCGGGACCTGCAGGAGGCCATGGCTCGAGTTGTCGACGGAGCGATGATTTGGGGAGGTCAGGAAGCTGTTCTGCAGATTCGGGGATTGCCATTTCCGCATTGGGCGAAAGTGGCAGTGTTCGGGCCTAGGATTTCCGTGGCTGCGATGGATGCGGGGGAATGGGGCAACGCCGATGAACAAGAGTCCTGGTGCCGGCGCATTGCGCGAGATGTCTGGCAGTTCGAACAGCAGGCATGTTCTTCGCCGCAGGTATTGTTCCTGGAAAAAGGGACGGCGGATTCCACTGCCCAATTTCTGTCGACTCTGCGGCGCGCGTTTGAAGCGGAAAACCAGGCGCACCCACGGCAAACCATTCCCGGGGCGTTGACCTCCGCGATCTGCCAGGCACGCGCGTCCTGGCTGCTGGCGGACAGTTCGCATCAGGCGGTTTTTCCGACGAGTCCAGATTGGACGCTGTTGTTCGGTGCGGGAGTAGATATTCCCCAGCCCACGCAGGGGCGAACCTTGACGGTTCTGGAGGTGGACAGTTTGCTCGATCCCATTTCCAGATTCGATGGAAACGTGCAGACGCTTGGTTTAGGGGTGGCCGATCCAGAGAAAGAGAAAAGACTCTCCGACGCGGCCGGGAAAAGAGGCGTCGACCGGATTGTTAAACTTGGACGCATGCATGTGTTCTCCTCTCCCTGGGACGGTGTAGATTTGGTGCGGCCCATGGTTCGGATGGTTCGTCATGTTTGCTCCGCGGACTGAGGGCATGCGAAAGAAAGACCCACGTTATGCCGGACGGTAAAAGATTTCTTAGAAGCCTGGAGACAAAAGCGAAGATGCTTGCTCCTTCGGCTCGCGCCACGTTTGAGGCGAACGAAGAGCTTTGTTCCTGGCTTTTGGATCCGCTGGCCCGCTGGGCGGAAGCCGCATACGGCGAGCGCGCCTTCGATGATGCGGCGAAAGGCTACGCCCGGTATTGTCTGGGCGTGTGGAAATCGCAGCAAGTCTATGAGCAGGCTGGCCGGTACACGCCGGAAAAAATGCCCGCCCTTATTTCTGAAGTGTATGAAGACGAAGGCTACATGGTTCCTTACATGTGGGCCGCGATCTTGATTTATCCCTTCTGGCCTTCCATGGTCCGCCACATTGCAATGTATCGAGATGATTTTCTGAAGCCGCTGCCGGCGGGCGCGAGCGTCCTGGAGTTGGCCAGCGGGCATGGCGTGATGAGCCTGCTGGCGGCCGAGACCAGGCCCGACATACGCGTCAAAGGTTTCGACATCAGTCCGCCGGCGACAGCCGTGGCAAATCGGCTATGGAATGTCTCCGGGCATGGGGACCGAGTAACATTTGAGGTCAAAGACGCACTGAAACTGAATTTGACGGAGAGCCGCGGGACGTATCAAGGAATTATTGCCGCCATGCTGGCTGAACATCTGGAAGATCCGCGTCCTTTGTTCAAAGTGCTGGCCCATCATGTCGCGGATGACGGTCTCATTTTTTTCAGCACTGCGCTCGAATCAGCTCAGCGCGATCATACCTACGAATTTCATCATGAAAGTGAACTCGTGAAGATGGCAGAGGAGGTCGGCCTTCGCGTGACGCGGTTGGTTTGTGATGCCGGCATCCCTGTGCCTGGTGGCCGTTTTCTTCCGCGTGCCCTGGGCATGGTCCTGCGGCGTTGAGAAAATTCACAGCGTGCGGGTGAATATTCAAACGTAATCTCGAAACGACAATTTTATGACGATGACCTTTGAAGAAGTGAAAGCACGTCTGAAGCAGCGGTTCCCGCTGATTATGGTCGACCGGGTTTTGGAGTTGGAGCCGGGGAAACGCATCAAAGCCCTTAAGAACGTCACGGGAAACGAGATCCAGTTTCTGGGACATTTTCCGGAGTTCGCCATCATGCCGGGGACTCTTATTATTGAAGCCATCGGACAAAGTGCCTCCATTTTGTTCAGCCAGACCGCCGGCGATGACGTCGACCCTCGAGAGTTCCTGGTGCTGGCGATCGTAAATGACATGAAATTTCTGGTGCCGGTGTTGCCGGGTCACACGCTGATGATCGAAGTGAACATTCTTAAAATGACAGAGCAGGCGGCCCTGGTGGAAGGTGTTGCCAGCGTCGAGGGCACGGTGGTGACGCGGGGTAAGTTGAGTTTCGCGCGAAAGATTCTGTGAATGTGCGACTCCGGCGCCATTCTATCGGCCACCGGCTCGAAATGCTTCGGTCCGGCCTGTCAGGTGAGGAAGGTAGCTCGCCTACCAGTGATGAACAGATCGTCGCTGTCGCAGATCTGGTACTGAAGGGATGGCAAAACTTCCGAACCGTCCCTGCGGAAGAAAACTACGGGCGTCCGCTTGAGCGAGCGCATACCCGCTTGTCTGGCGCCGATGACGCTGGCTTCTGTCGAGCATCTGGCGACGAGTTCAGAAGTGTTTGTGTGTTTCAGCGCCGCCTCGTAGGCGAGATGGAATGCGATGCACCAGATTTCAGGCGAAGGATTTTCCAGCCACACTCCGGCCACGCGAGCTTGCTCCCGCACAACGAACAGCGCAAAAAAACCAACGACTCGGCTCTTGTTCACGATGTTAAATGTCAGACAAGTAGCCACCGGGCATTGCTGAAGATATCGGAAGAAGGACTCGCCGCGCTCGCCAAGGGGGAAAGCGAACCCTAGCTCGGTGGCCGCGGCAGTGGCCCAGCCGCTGGGTAGTTGCCTCAGAGGAATCCGCGACCACCATAAATTCCGCGCAAATCGCAACGGAAGGCGCCAATCGCTGCGCTGGTGCTGGAACATTTGTCGCCATGGCCGGATGGGGCGCGCCAAAGTCACAGCCTCCGAAACCGTACGGAAGCCCAGCTTCGGAAGAATAGCTTGTGTTATTTCCTCGCCACCAATTCCATAAACGAAATCGAAAGCTCGGGTTAGATTCTTAATCGAGGACCAGCCCGCTCCGCGCGCGTGAGGGTCCGCTGCCCAATCCATGGCGTGAACTCCGCGCTCGCTCTTTGTGCCGGTCTGCACCGTGACTGGCCAAAGCCCGACGTGAGCGATCACGCGGCCATCCCGCTCCATCCAGAAGGAGCGCGGTTCCGGCCAGTCTTCCCGCGGAGTCCAGTACTTCCACCGCAACATCGAGGAACTCACAAGACCAGCGTTAGCCGAGAACATGCGAGTCAGAAACTCACTCAGCCGTTCCTCGTCATCACCGTTTGTTGGCCGCCAAAGAGGGTCCATTCAGCAGTTCTCCACTACTTGCAATGCAGACGGCCGAAAAGGATCGTCTGATTGCGGCGATGCAAAATGCGCGCTCGACCACCAATCAAACAGGCACTGGAATGCCATATCGCAGATCTGGGAGAAATAAGAACGTTGAGGCAGAGGGAAGGCCAGTCAAATACACATGCCGAGTTAGTTCAAGCGGATTCGTTTTCTCTTTCAAGAGCACGTAAAAGACACCATTCCTACTCGGGGACTCTGCTGTTATATCAGAACCGAAGGTAGCTCGAACAAGAATTGCAGAGCATGCCACCGGTTCCACCGGTATGGTTCGTTGACGTGCGGATAGCGCATCCGTAAGATGAGGCGACTCGGAGGCCGGTGGGCCCCCTCAGTGATAAACAAGACTCATCATGAAACCAGAGACTCAAGGTATCAAGACCGGCGGACGTTTAAGGCTCATCGCTGCGGTTCTGCTTTCTGTCAGCCAGCTATTTGGATCGGCTTCGCGCTCTTCAACGTCCGCCCTTCCAGCAAACACCGCGGAGGGGATGGCGGCCACGGCCGCAATCCAGGGCGATAAGCTTCGCCTCTCGAACAGTGCCATCGCGGCGGAATGGCAAGTTCATGAGGGTGGCCTGATTGCAAACACGCTGACGGACCATGTGACCAATCGGACGATCTCATTGGCGGCGAATGCGTTCGTCGTCAGCTTAAGGGATGGCACGGTTCTGAAGTCATCGGAGATGCACGTGATCGCCCCGCCCCGCATGGAGAAGCTCGAACCCGATCCCAACCGATCGCAGCTCGCTGCGAGGTTTGGGGGCTGGCAGATCGAGGTGGGTCTGAGCGATCCCGGCAAGAGATTGCAGGTGACATGGCGCGCGGTTCTGCGCGATGGTTCCACCTATGTGCGCCAGGAAGTGACGCTCACTGCCACCGGCAAAGATCTACCGATCAGCAGCGTTCGGCTGGTTGACGTGACCATTCCGGGGGTTCGCGTGTACGGTGCGGTTAAGGGATCTCCTATCGTTGCTGGCAACCTCTTCGTCGGATTCGAGCACCCGCTTTCCGAAAGCAGAGCTTCGGGTGATCGTGCGATCGCGCAAATCTGGCGCGAGTTGCCTCTGCGAACCGGCCAAGCGGTTACTTATTCCTCGGTTGTGGGTGTTACGCTCCCAGGACAGCTGCGACGCGGGTTCCTGGCCTACCTCGAACGTGAGCGTGCGCATCCGTATCGAACGTTCCTGCATTACAACTCCTGGTATGACATTGGCTATGACTCCAAATACAACGAGTCGGACGCGTTGGGAGCGATTCACGCTTTTGGGGAGAAGCTAGTGGAAAAGCGCGGCGCAAAGATGGACTCTTTTATGTTTGACGACGGGTGGGACGACGAAAAACATTTGTGGCATTTTCACTCGGGCTTTCCCAATGGTTTCCTTCCGTTGAAAGAAGCAGCTTCAACCTTTGGCGCGGCGCCCGGCATCTGGTTTTCGCCCTGGGGCGGATACGAAGCCGCGAAGGCAGAGCGGTTAAAGTACGGCAAGGAACAAGGCTTTGAAACCAATGAGGGGGGCTTCGCACTTTCCGCGCCCAGGTATTACGCGCTATTCCGTGAAACCACAATAGAGTTCATCCGGAAGTTTGGTATCAATCAGTTCAAGATCGACGGAACCGGAAACGTGGACACGGCCTTTCCCGGCGCGGCGTTTGACAGCGACTTTCAGGCTGCGATCAGCTTGATCCACGAATGGCGAACCGTGAAGCCCGATATTTATATCAACCTGACAACGGGAACCTATCCTTCGCCGTTTTGGCTGCAGTACGCGGACTCCATCTGGCGCGGCGGCGAAGACCACAGTTTTCTCGGCGTGGGATCCTGGCGGCAGCGGTGGATTACCTATCGTGATGCAGACACCTATTCTGGCATCGTAATGTCGGGTCCTCTGTTTCCTCTCAACTCGCTTATGTTGCACGGCTTGATCTATGCGCAACATGCCAACCACTTAGATACAGACCCTGACGGCGACTTCGCCGATGAAGTCCACGACTATTTCGGCACGGGGACGCAGTTGCAGGAGATGTACATTACTCACTCGTTGCTGACCGAGAAGGACTGGGACATTCTGGCGGAGGCGGCGAAGTGGTCGCGCACGAACGCAGACACTCTGCTAGATACACACTGGGTAGGCGGCGACCCTGCGCTGCTGGAGATATACGGCTGGGCTTCATGGTCGCCCCGCAAAGGGATACTGGTCTTGCGAAATCCGAGCGAGAAGCCACAGGACTTTGTCGTGGATGTGAACGGCGCGTTCGAATTACCGCCCGGCGCGGCCAGGACTTACGAAGCCCGCAGTCCATGGCGGGAGGATCGAGAGAAGCCTTCAATCACGCTGTCCGCGAGTACGCCTTATACGTTTCACCTAAGGCCGTTCCAGGTGTTGACGCTCGAGGCAAGCCCGAAGGATTAGCAGCCACACCGAAACCCGCCTCGACGAATTCTCCGGGGCGGGCTGGTGTGTAAGAGGACTGCTTATGGCTGGCTTAGGCCGCTTTTTTCTGTTTCGCTTTCCACGCTGCCCAGCGGGCCTTCTGAGCAATCGCGATCTTCCGGCGAGCCGCTGCGGACATAACGCGCTTGGGCTTGGTGGCAGCCCGATTCGCCCAGCGCGCCTTCTGCGCGAGACTAATCGCCCTACGGCCGGCCGCTGACAAGGTACGTCGTCGGGGAGAAGCGACCGCGGTTGTGCTTGACCCGTTGTTAGTATTCGATCCTCGCAGCGCAGTGATGGCTGCATCTAAGCGACCAAGTTCACTTTGAACTTGCTTGCGTTGGCTTTGTAACTGATCCACTATGTGTGACAGATTTGGCATGTAATACCCCCTCGGACAGCTATCTTAGCAGAGGTTGGTGACTTAATAGGAGGGGAGTTTGGCTCCCCAAGCGGAAATCACCCGTGCTTCGGAGAAGCCGCGGAGAATCGCCGAAAGACAGCCTGGACCCGAGAAAGGGGGTGGCTATCATGAAATCTGAGATCCAACCGGGATTGACTCATTTCGCAGAGCCCTGTATGGATGTGAGGTTGCGACCATTGAATTGTTCGCTGGGCTGACTGTGAGTCTTACTGCAGGCGAGCAAGAAGCAGTTGCTTTCAAAAAGAACGATGCTAGCGAAGGAGAGAGTGTGAGAACAGGCCGCAGGACTCGAGTGCTTGCAGTTTATCTAGCTGGTCTGGTGGGGAGCGCGAACTTTGCAGTTGCGCAGAAGGTTGTGGTCGATTCGTCTCCATCCCACGTGGTGAACACGTTCAGCCCGGTGCGCTCTCTGGGCGCGGCGATCGACCGGCTCAGGACTGGGACTCCCGATCATTTGCTGGCGGATCCGCTGCTCCAGGAAATCCTCAACGCCGGCTGGCAAACCGTGAGCTACCGGCAAAATACCGAGCTCATGGTTGAGGCGTGGCACTGGAATCCGAACGGGGCGTGGAGTAACGCGAAGCGACAGGAGGGTTACTTTGTCGGAAATTCCGAGCCGACCGGTGAGATGATTCGCCATTCCTGGGCCGCGCCGCTGCCGCATCGTGGCTTCAGTCGAGGCGATGGCAATGGATGGTCGCGCCTGACTGACGGCGATCCGAAGTCGTATTGGAAGAGCAACCCCTATCTAACTCGCGCATTCACCGGCGAGGATGATGCGCTCCACCCGCAGTGGGTGATGATTGATTTGGGTAGCAAGGTGGAGGTGAACGCGATCCGCATCGCGTGGGCCGATCCCTATGCGCGGCGTTACTCCGTGCAGTTTTGGACGGGTGAGCTCGAACCCTTCTACGACGGGACCACCAAAGGCACATGGCAGACGTTTCCTTTAGGCACGGTGACGGAGGGCAAGGGCGGCACGGTCACGCTGAAGCTGGTTTCCTGGATGATTCCGGTGCGCTATATCCGCATCTGGATGACGGAATCCTCCAACACTTGCGACAGTCATGATTCAGCCGAGAGTGGTTCCGCTGATCCGCGAAATTGCGTGGGATACGCCATCAACGAACTTTACGTTGGAGCGCTCTCGGCTAACGGCGAATTCAATGACTACATTACTCATTTTCCCAGCCGCGAGCAGACTGTAACCTGGCCTTCGTCCGTGGACCCGTGGCACGCGGCCACCGATCTCGACGAATCCCGCGGCGACCAGACGGGATTTGATTTCTTCTTTACCAGCGGCGTCACCCGCGGCCTGCCCACCATGATTCCGATTGCCATGTTGTATTCAACTCCGGAAGATGCGGCGAACGAGATTGCATATCTCTATAAACGTCACTATCCGATTTCGTGGATCGAGATGGGTGAGGAAGCCGACGGACAACACATGCTGCCTGAGGATTACGGCGCGCTTTATCTCCAGTTCGCATCGGCCATTCATAAGCTCGTCCCAGAAGCCAAGCTGGGAGGTCCTCCTTTTGAAGGAACGTTTGGCGACGTCGAAGTGTGGCCCGACGCCGCGGGAAAGGTTTCCTGGCTGGGACGTTTTGTGGATTACCTGAAAGCTCACGGCCGCCTGAACGACTTCACGTTCTTTTCATTTGAGCACTACCCCTACCAGGACAGGCCGACCTATTCCTGGGGCGATCTGTATCCGGAGCCGGGATACGTCAGCCACATCGTTCAAGTCTGGAAAGATAACGGCCTGCCGTCCAATATTCCGTTTTTCATGACGGAGGGAAACATCGGAGGCGGCGCCGGACCATCGAGCGTGAAGAGCGGTCTGTGGCTGGCCGATTACGTTGGGTCGATGATGAGTGAAGGCGCCGGTGCAACTTATTACTTTCACTACATGCCATCGCCCCGCCAATTTGGAGGCTTTGGTAGCTTTTTGTGGATCGACGAGAACTACCACGTATTAGGGTATCCGCCGCAATACCTGGCGGCGCAGGTCATCACCAAGGAGTGGGTGCAGCCGGTGGATGCTCCACACCGGCTTTTCAAGGCTTCGAGCGACGTTACCGACGCCGCCGGAACCGTGCTGGTCACGGCTTATGCCGTGGAACGGCCGGATGGACAGTGGTCCGTCATGCTGGTCAACCGCGATCAATTCAACGATCACGCGGTGAAGCTATCTTTTGCAGATTCCGAGACCAAGCGCGACCGCTATTTTTCCGGTCACGTGGATCGCATCACCTTAGGATCTGCGGAATATCAATGGCACCCCGAAGGAACCGGGGGCCACGCCGACCCCGACGGGCCGCCGTCTAAATCGAGCGTCGCTGGCGGTGCAGAGGCGCTTTACCAGATTCCGAAAGCTTCTATCACGGTGTTGCGTGGTCACGTCGGGCGATAAGAATTGCGCGATGACTAATGTCGCCGCGGTGATCGCGAAGAGAGAAAAACTACCGCGTGAGTTCCGCGATCTGCACGCCGTAAGGCTCTAGTAACTGGCCGGTGGCGTAATCGACAGCAGCCACCGCGAGCCGATAACTGACTTCGGCTTGCAAGAGACCTTGCTCCGCCGCTGCCAGTTCGGTTTGTGCTTCGAGCACCAGAAAAATCTGTCCCGTTCCCAGTTCGTATTTGCGCTGCTCGGCGGCCATGGTTTTGCGCGCCAGATCGACTGACTCCTTGCTGGCCGCGATGTTGATTTTTGCTTCTTCGAGCTGGTGGACCGCATTGCTCACGTCGTATGTGATCTGCTCCTTAATTTGTCTTTCCGTGTACAGGTCTCTGCTGCGCGAGATCAAGGCACTGCCGAGTGCTGCTTGCCCGCTGCGATTCTTAACCGGGAGATTCAGGGTGAGACCGAACCCGTAGCTGGGAAATCCGAAACCGAACAACTGGTTCAGGGAGTCGCCAAACCCTCCCGCGGCCACCCCCTGGGCAGTAGCAAGATTGTTCAGCCCGTTCCCGGAGTAGTTTCCGTTCACGCGCAAATCTGGCAACAAATTGTTGTGAGCGAGACGAATGCTGGTGTCATCATTCGCCAGGGACTGACGCGCGGCTTCAAGTTCCGGCCTCTTTCCCATCGCCTGTTGCAGGGCCGTCGCCGCATCGACGCTCCGTAACTCCTCGCCCGGTTCGGGTGGTTCCGTCAGGTCGAGATCGAGCGCTCGAAAGTAAGGATCAAGATCGGCGCCCACGGTCTGACGAAAAGCATCCTCAGCCTGCCGCAGAGCGTACTCGCTCTGGATCACCTGTACGCGCCGACCCGCCACTTGCGATTCCGAGCGATAGATGTCCAGCGGCGGGAGCGCTCCCAGTTCCAGGGCGCGCTTGTCATGCTTATAAGTAGCCTCGGCCGCATCCAGCGATTTCTGGGCCACTTCCAGGTTGCCGCGCGCCTGCACCACATTCCAATATTGCCCGACGACTTGCTGAATGGTGCTGCTCACTTGAGCCTCAAACGTGGCACGGGAAGCTCGCACATTGCGGCGCGCGATCACCAGAGACGCCCGATTGGCGAACAACCAGCGGTTGCGCAGCAAAGGCTGGGTGAACTGAAAGCCGAGAAAGGAGGAAAGGGAGGGATTGAAGAAGTTGAAAGTGCTGTTGGACGAGTACTTGGTTGCGTTGAAATTGAATTGAATGTTGGTTCCGGTCTCGAATGTCTGGCTATAGTTGAGCTGCGTGATCTGGTTCAAGCTGCTCAACGATCCCAGCGCCGGGGCTCCGGTAAGCTGTGTGTACGCCTGCGAAAGCTGCCCCTGGGAACTGAAGCTGGCTTGCACGGAAGGATCAAACGGTGAATGCGAAGCGAGCAGGGAATACTTGGAATTCTCAATGTTCAACTCCTGCAGCCTGACGTTGCTGTTGTTGGCCAGCGTCAGAA
>Ga0209380_10001089_pt1 | contig 18811 bp, 18 predicted proteins | sample HubBroMetageWFT6_FD_188347 | JGI IMG/M metagenome (GOLD analysis project Ga0209380, IMG submission 188347) | Warmed and freeze-thawed soil microbial communities from the Hubbard Brook experimental Forest, New Hampshire - Hubbard Brook CCASE Soil... | ecosystem: Environmental > Terrestrial >...
CGCCGGGACGAGCTACGGCAGCGACGTCGCCTTCACGACGCCGTCGGCCATCACGCTCGTCGCCGCAAGCGCCCAGGCGGTGTACGGCCGCGCCCTCACGCTCTCAGGCACGGTTGCAGGAGCCGGCGCGGGCGTGAAGGTGAGCGTGCTCGCCGAGCAGCTCGGCCAGAGCACCTTCTCGGTCGTCACGACCGTCGTGACGACAAGCGGCGGCAGCTGGAGCTACGAGGCGCGGCCGGGGCTGCAGACGAGCTACGAGGCGAGCGCGAACGGCGGCACGAGCCTCGCGCAGACGATCGGGGTGCGGCCCGCCGTCAGAATGGCGTTTGCTCCTCCGCGCCTCATCGCGGCCGGGGATGCGCGCGGCGCGCCCGGCGGCCAGACGCCCGCATTGGCGGCGCCGGACGGCGAAGGTCAGGCCGGCGAGGCATTCCCGAAGCTGCACCTCCTCATTGCGGGCAACGACGAGCGCGGAGAGGCGGGACGTTGCCGCGGCGGCTAGCGAAGCTGGCGCGACAGCGTCGGTTTCGCTGAGGCTCATGCGGCAAGGCTCGCGGCGCATGCCCACAGCCGGCGCGCCGCCGCCTCGGCTGCCTCGATCGACAGACTGTCCATCAGCGTGTCGGTGGTGCGGTGGTCGAAGCCGGTCGGAAACATCGCCGATCGCGGCAGTTCGGTGGCGACCCAGGCGGCGCACCGGCCCCATGGCGCGTATTGCTCGACCGGGCTTGGCCCGAAGAGGCCCAGGGTCGGCAGACCGGAAGCGGCGGCGATGTGCATCAGCCCGGTGTCGTTGCCGATGAACAGCGCAGAACGGCGCAACACGGCGGCGGCGGTCAGCAGCTCTGTGCGGCCGACAAGATCGATCGTGCGACCCGGCGGGATTGCCGTCAGCACCGGTTCGGCCTCCGCTCGTTCATGCGCTGCCGCCAGCACCGCGACGCGGGCGCCGGACAGCGGCCCATCCGGGCCGATCAGTCGAAGAGCCAGTTCGGCGAAGCGTTCGCCGCGCCATTGCTTGCCGCGCCAATTGGCGGCGGGGCCGATTGCCAGGACTGGGCTGCCGGGTGGGATCAGCGCCTCGGCGGCGCGCTCGTGGCGCGGCGCCGTCCAGAGTCGCGGGCTCGGCGGCGGATCGAGACCGAACAGCCGCCCGAGCTGGAGCACCCGGTGCTCGCCCGGATCGCCCTTGGCCATGACGCGGCGCTCCCGCGCGCGCAGCAGCCAAGCCAAGGCCGAACCGCGCAGATCGACGACGAGGTCCCAGCGCCGGCCGACGACCTGGCCGTACAGCGCTGGCCAATGCAATGCCCGCCCCCGCTTCCGCATGACCAGCAGCCGCTCGAGGCCCGGCACCACCTCGAACAATGGCGCCGCGACCGGACCGGCAGCGATGGTCAAGCGCGCGTCGGGATGACGTTCGATCAGATAAGACAACAGACCTGTCGACAGCACGGCATCGCCAATGCGGGTCGCGGTCACAAACAGGATGTGCATCGCGGTGCTCTCCCGGCCTTGATAGCGCGCGCGCACCGGCTTGCCAAGAAAACCCACCAGACGATCGGCTGTAGCAGCATGGCGAGCGGCCACTTACATTCACGAGATCGCTTTTGCTCGGCATTTTCGATCGATGGCTGAACCCAGCTTTGTTGTTCTTGAAGATCGCGGCGTTCTCGCTGTCTCGGGGCCCGATCGACGCAGCTTTTTGCAGGGTCTTGTCTCGAACGATGTCGAAAAGGTCGCGGCGGACCGTGCCGTCTATGCCGCGCTGCTGACGGCGCAGGGCAAATATCTGCACGATTTCATTATGGTGGAACATGGCGAGGCGATCTGGCTCGATGCCGAGGCGGCGCGGCTCGCCGATCTGAAGCGTCGCCTGTCGCTTTATCGCTTGCGCGCCAAAGTCGCGGTCGAGGAACGGCCCGAGCTTGCCATTGCCGCAATCGTGGGCGAGGGCGCCCTCGCCGCACTCGGTTTGCCCGAGGAGACCGGGGCGACCCGACCGGAGGCGGATGGCGCGGTCATGGTCGATCCGCGGCTGGCCGAGCTCGGCGCCCGCGCCGTCCTGCCGCGCGACAAAATCCGCCAGGCGCTTGTCGGGCGCGGGTTGGCGGAGGGCAATTTCGCCGCCTACGACCAGCATCGCCTCGCGCTCGGCGTCCCCGACGGCAGCCGCGATCTAGTCCTGGAAAAATCGATCCTCCTCGAAGCCGGCTTCGAGGAATTGCACGGCGTCGACTGGCAGAAGGGTTGCTATATCGGCCAGGAGCTGACCGCGCGCACGAAATACCGTGGGCTGATCAAGAAGCGGCTGCTCCCGGTGCGGATCGAGGGCCCGGCGCCGGAACCGGGCGCGGTCGTAATGCTCGATGGGCACGAGGCGGGCGAGATGCGATCAAGCCGCGACGGCATCGGTCTCGCCCTGCTGCGGCTCGATGCAATCGAGTCAGGCCGGCCGTTCCTCGCGGGTGAGGCGGAACTGCGGCCGCTCAAACCGGCATCCGGTCAGTAGGTCTGAAACGCCTCCTGGATTGCAGCGACGTCCGTCGTCGTCAGCAGCATCAGCGCCAGCAGGATGCGCGCCTTCTGCGGGCTGAAATCCTCCCCGGCGACGATGCCTGTCTCGCGCAGCCGGCGGCGCGGCGCGATGCGGCCGGTAAAGGCGCGGCTGCATTGCACCACGACGACGCCGGATTTCGCCGCCTCGATAAACGCGGCCTGCTGTGCCGGGCTCGGCGTTCCCGGCGCGAACCCGGCCGAGACAAGGCCCTTCGCGCCGCCGCTGACCGCCGCCTCGACCAGATCGCTGTCGGCGCCGGCATAGGAGTAGATCACATCGACCCGCGGCAGGCGCGCGATGTCGCGTGCCGCAAAAGGGGTATCGGGCATGTGCGCTTTCAATGGCGCGCGATAGAAATGCGGGCCGTCGCCATCGACATGCCCGAGCGCGCCGAAATCCAATGAGCGGAAGGTCTGCACTCGATAGGTCGAGGTCTTGACCACGTCGCGGGCCGGGTGGATCTCGTTATTGAGCACGACGAGTACGCCCTTGCCGAGCGCCGCATCGCAGCCGGCGACTTGGAGCGCATTGACGAGGTTGGTGCCGGCGTCGGTGCCAAGCGCGCTTGCCGGCCGCTGCGCGCCGACCAGCACGACCGGCTGGCTGACGCCTAGGGTCAGGTTCAGGAAAAACGCTGTCTCTTCCAGCGTCGCCGTGCCGTGCGGGATGACGAAGCCGGCGATGGCAGGATCCTCGCGGGCGATGCGGTGGATCAAGTCGCGCAGCTCGAACCATTCCGTCGGCCCGATCGCGGTGCTGCCGACCTGGCGGAATGTAACCGGCACCGGCTCGGCGACCAGCCGGGCTTCCGGAAACCGGTCAATCAGCGCCTCGGAGGTGAGCTTCTGTCCAAAGTCGGGGTAGTCGAGCACATCCATGCTCGACGCGCCGAGCGAGGAGATCGTGCCGCCGGTGCCGATCACGGCGATACGCGGGAGCGAAGCAGGCATGAGGGTCAAATCACCATGAATGCGTTGCTGAGCCTCCCGCGCCGTCATCCCGGCGCAGGCCGGGGATGACAATCAAGTGGTACCAGGAAGGGGCTACGACAGCCAGCGCTTGCGGCGGCGATAGTGCTTGGTGTCACGGTAGGATTTGCGAGCGCCCGCCTCGTTGAGGCCGAGGTAAAATTCCCGGATATCCGAGTTATCGCGCAAGCTGTCGGCTGGTCCCTCCAGCACGATACGGCCGTTTTCCATCACATATCCGTGATCGGCGATATCGAGCGCGAGAGCGGCGTTCTGCTCGACCAGCAGCACCGTCAATTTCTGCTCGTCCTTCAGACGCCGGATCACGCCGAATATCTCCTCGATCACCATCGGGGCGAGGCCGAGCGAGGGTTCGTCCAGCAGGATCACCTTGGGGTCGGACATCAGCGCCCGGCCGATCACCAGCATTTGCTGTTCGCCGCCGGAGAGATAGCCGGCCGAGGAATGCCGGCGCTCCTTCAGCACCGGGAAGCTGCCGTAGACCCGGTCCATGCCGGCCCGGATCTCGGATCTGTCGCCGCGGCTGTGCGCGCCGGCGATAAGGTTTTCCTCGACCGTCAGGTTCTCGAAGACGCGCCGGCCTTCGAACACTTGGGCAATGCCTCGTTTGACCACGTCGTAAGGCTGCAGCCGGTCGAGCCGCTCGCCGTCGAGCTCGACGCTGCCTTTCGTCACCTGGCCGCGCTCGGTGTGAAGCAGCCCTGAGATGGCCTTCAGGGTCGTGGTCTTGCCGGCGCCGTTGGCGCCGAGGAGGGTGGTGATATGCCCCTCCTCGGCATTCAGCGAGACGCCCCTCAACACCAGGATGACGCCGTCGTAGACGACTTCGATGTTGTTGAGCGCCAGCATCAGGTTTCTCGAGCCCGTCTATTCCGCGGCCTTGACCGCCGCCTGGACGACGTCGCGATAGGCCTGCATCCACTCGGTTTCCTTGACGAACTTGCCGCCCTTCACCTGGAAGATCTGCACCCAGCCGCCGCCTTCATGGTCGGTCGAGGTGATCTGGAAGGGTGGAACGAGGCCCCCGAGATTCACATCCCGAATGGCCTCGAAGCCCTTCTTCACGTCCTCACCCGTCGGCGGCTTTCCGCCGGTGATCTTGAGCGCGTTCTTCAGCGCCTCGACATGCACGGCCGCCTGCAACAGACCGCGGTTATAGACGACCGTGTCGTCCATCTCCTTCGGCGGATCTTTGCCGTCCTGTTTGTACATCGCCTTGATTTCCTGGCGAACCGGATAGTCGTCGCCGGCGCCGGCGAACTGGATCGTGTGGTAGCCCTCGGCGACGCCCCAGCCGCCGGCGGCGAGAATGTCGGCCTCGGCCGAGGCCCACACCAGCCCGATCACCTTCGAAAGCGGATAACCCAACCGCTTGTATTCCTTGATCGACACCGAGGGAGAACGACCGAACAGGTGATCGATGATGAAGTCGGGCTTATAGCGCTGGGTTATGTCGAGCGCCTGGGCGCCCATTTCGACCCCCGGCGGCGGGACGGCGAATGTGCGCAGATCGAAGCCTTCGGTTTTCTGAAGCGCCTCGATAATCGCGATCGGCTCCTTGCCGGCCGGGTTGTCGTAATAGACGTAGGCGATCTTCTTGCCGTGCAGATCGCCACCGAGCTTGTCCTTGACGAACTGGACCGCCGCTGCGCCTTGCGACCAATAGGTCGCGGCGATCGGGAACAGGTAGGGGTAGCGCGTACCGTCGGCGGCGGCGGAAATGCCGAAACCCGGCGAGGTCGTCGGGATGTGGTCTTCCTCGAGGCGCTGGTTGAGCGCGACGGTTTGCGGCGTGCCATACAGCGTCATCAGGATGGCGCCTTCCTGCTTTTGCCGCTGATACGCCTCCACGGCATCCGGCACCTTGTAACCGTTGTCGATCTCGGGCGCGTTGATCTTATAGCCGTCGATCCCGCCCTTCGAATTGACCAGCCGGTAATAATCCTGCATCGCCGGGCACAGCACGGTGCCGACGATCTGGGTAGCGCCGGTTCGGTCGCATTGCACGCCGATCATCAGCGTCTTGTCCTGCGCCACCGCCGTTCCGGCGAGCGACATCGCCAGGGCGACGCCCGCCACGACCGCCAGCATGCTGCCTGTTCGTCTTGTCATCGCATGGTCCCTCTTCGTGCTGTGGGAAAACTCATCGCGGAACAGCGGCACGCATCGGCAGTCGCGGCGAGCGCAACCATCGGCGACCGGCTATTCCGCTTTCTTCACGGCGGCCGCCACCACCTCGGGATAGGCACGGAACCACTCGGTCTCCTTGACGAACTTGCCGCCTTTCGCCTGGAAGATCTGCACCCAGCCGCCGCCCTCGTGATCGGTTCCGGAGATCTGCAACGGCGGCACGAGCCCGTCCAAGGTGAAGTCGTGGATCGACTCGAAGCCCTTTTTCACCTCTTCCGAGGTCGGCTTCTTGCCGCCATTCGCCTTGATAGCGTTGCGGATCGCCTCGACATGGAGCGCCGCCTGCAATAGCCCGCGGTTGTAGATGACGGTGTCGTCCATCTCCTTCGGCGGCTCCTTGCCCTGCGCCTTGTACATCGCCTTGATTTCCCGGCGCACCGGATAGTCGTCGCCGGCGCCGGCAAATTGCAGCGTGTGATAGCCCTCGGCGACGCCCCAGCCGCCGGCCGCGTCGATATCCGCCTCGGCCGAGGCCCAGACCAGACCCAGCACCTTGGACAGCGGGAAGCCAGCACGCTTGTATTCCTTGATCGCCACCGACGGCGAGCGGCCGAACAGATGGTCGATCACGAAATCGGGCTTGAACCGCTGCGTGATATCGAGCACCTGGGCGCCCATCTCGACCCCAGGCGGCGGCACCGCGAAGGTGCGCAGTTCGAAGCCTTCGCTCTTCTGCAGATCCTCGAGTATGGGCAGCGGCTCGTGCCCGGCCGGGTTGTCGTAATAGACGTAGGCGATCTTCTTGCCATGCAAGTCGCCACCGAGCTTGTCCTTGGCGAATTTGATCGCCGCGGCGCCCTGCGACCAGTAGGTCGCAGCGATCGGAAACAGGTACGGGAAGCGGCCGCCATCGGCGGAGGCCGAGATGCCGAAGCCGGGCGAGGTGCTGGGGATGTGGTCTTCCTCAAGCTTCTGGTTCAGCGCCTGCACCTGCGGTGTGCCGTACAGCATCATCGAGACGGAGCCTTCCTGCTTCTGGCGTTCATACGCCTCGACAGCCGGCGGCACCTTGTATTCGTTGTCTATTTCCGGCGCCTTGAGCTTAAACCCCTCGACCCCACCCTTCGAGTTGACCAGCGCGATATAATCCTGCACCGCCGGGCAGAGACGGATGCCGACGATCTGCGTCGGGCCGGTGCGGTCGCATTGAGTGCCGATCGTGATTTCCTTGTCCTCGGCCGTCGCCTGACCGGCAAGGCACAATGTCGCCGCGGCGAGCACTGCCGTTGCGAGTGTGGATAAGATCCTCATGACGTTCCTCCTTGTTCGATGCTTTTGTTTTTCAGTACGAGAAGGGCCAGACCCGGAAGTAATTGCGGATATTGCGCCATAGCCGGTTCAAACCCTCCGGCTCCACCACCAAGAAGAATATGATCAGGCCGCCAAACAGGATCAGCCGCAGATTGGGAATGATATTGGCGAGATCGGCTTGCGAAACGAACAGGCCGCCGAACGATTCGAGAAACCAGCGGGCGGCGATCGGCAGCAGCGTGACAAAGATCGCGCCGAGGATCGAACCGAGGATCGAGCCGAGCCCGCCGATGATGATCATCGCCAGGTAATCGATCGAGACGGTGAGCTGAAACTGCTCGTAATTCGCGATCCCCAGGTAATAGGTATAGAGGACGCCGGTCACCCCGGCGTAAAACGATGAAATCGCGAACGCCCACAGCTTGTAGCGGAAAATGTTGATGCCGATGATTTCGGCGGCGATGTCCTGGTCGCGGATGGCGATGAAGGCGCGGCCGATGCGGCTGCGGATCAGGTTCGACGTGCCGACGATCGCGATCACGACAAACGCCATCAAAAACAGATAAAGCTGTGTCTGGGTCTTCAGCGGCGTGCCGAACACGGTCGGCCGCGGCACCTGTATCGAGGCCTGGACGCCGCCCGATATGGCCGGGACGTGATTGATCGTCCACTCGATGATCAGCTGCGCCGCCAATGTCGCGATCGCGAGGTATATGCCCTTGATGCGCAGCGACGGGATGCCGACGACGGCGCCGATCAGCGCCGCCATGACACCGCCCGCCGGAATGGTGATCCAGAACGGTGCGTGCAGCTGGGTTACCAGATTGGCGGCGGTGTAGGCGCCGACCGACATGAAAGCGCCATGTCCGATTGAGATTTGCCCGGTATAGCCGACCAGGATGTTGAGCCCGAGCGCGCCGACGCATGCGATCAGGATCAGATTCAGGATCGAAACGTAATATTCGTCGAGGGTCAGCGGCGCGATGACGATGAAGAGCCCGGCAAACGCCGCCACCGCCCATTTGGCGATCGGCAGCGGATAGAGCGCCATATCAGCGGCATAGCTGGTCTTGAAGACGCCGGATTCGCGGTGGAACATGAGCTCGTCCGCCTCTCCGCCGCTTACACGCGCTCGATCCGGCGCCGGCCGAACATGCCTTCCGGCCGGATCATCAGCACCAGGATCATCAGCACGTAAGGGGCGAAATCCTTGGTGCCGCCGCCGACAATGGGATCGAAATAGCCAGCGGCGAAATTTTCGACGATGCCGACAATGAGCCCGCCGACGACGGCTCCGGCGATCGAATCGAGCCCGCCCAGGATCACCACCGGGAACACCTTGAGGCCGACCAGGGCGAGCTGGTTGTCGACGCCCAGCATTGCGCCCCAGACCACCCCGCCCAGCGCCGAGACAACCCCGGCCATGGCCCACGCCAGCGCGAAATAGCGGCGCACGTTGATGCCCATCGCCATCGCCACCTGCTGGCTGTCGGCGACGGCGCGCATCGCAATCCCGGTGCGGCTCTTCAGGAAGAAATAGGTGAAACCGGCAAGGAAAACGAGGCTGACCGCGGCGCCGACCAGCTGCACCGGCGGCAGCATGACGGGCCCGAGCTCGAGCGGTTCGTCGGTGACCGGCATCACGATGGCGCGGGTGCCGGCGCCGAACACCAGTACCGCGAAGCCGCGCAACACGGCGGCGAGTCCGATCGTCGCCATGACGACGGCGATGACCGGGCGTCCGATCAGCGGCCGCAGCACCACCCGTTCGAGGCCAAACCCGAGCGCCACCATCCCGGCGATTGCGAGAAGCGCGCACACCCAGAACGGTGCGCCGGCCATATCTGCGGCCGCGGCCGCGATGAAGCCGGCGAACATGACGAACTCGCCCTGAGCGAAGTTGATCGCGTCGGTCGCCTTGTAGATCAGCACGAAACCGAGCGCTATCAGCGCGTACATCAGACCGATCATGATTCCGTTGGTCAGCAGCACCAGCGTGAACTGCCATTCGAAATCAGGCATGTCGCGGGCTCGCGCCTATTCTGCTGCGACCGGGGCCGGCGCGGCGCGGCGAGCACGCACCGCGGTGGGCGGGGTCGGGTCATCGACATCACCGATCGAGAGCCGCGACCTGAGTGCCGCCTTGCGTCCGTCCTCGTAGGTAATCTCGGCGCTAACCTCGACATCGGGCGCGCCGTCATAGAAAGCGTCGACGATCACGGCGTATTTCTCGGCAACGAAGCGCCGGCGGATCTTGCGGGTGCGGGTAATCTCGTCGTCGTCGGCGTCGAATTCCTTGTTGAGCACGAGAAACCGCCGGATCCGCGTTGCTGGGGGCAGGCCGTTATTGCATTTGCGGATCTCGTCGCCCACCAGTTCGCGCACTTCCGGCCGGGCGCTTAGATCCTGGAACGAGGTGTAGGGCAGGTTGTGGCGCTCGGCCCAGTTGCCGACGGTCGCCGCGTCGATGGCGATGATCGCGGCGACGAACGGCCGAGCATCGCCGAACACTACCGCTTCGCCGATATAGGGGCTGAATTTGAGCTTGTTCTCGACGAATTGCGGCGCCAGCGCGCTGCCATCGGAAAGCTTTCCGACATCGCGAGCGCGGTCGACGATGACAAGATGGCCGCGCCGGTCGACAAAGCCGGCATCGCCGGTGCGCAGCCAACCGTCCTCGGTAACGGCCTCGGCGCTGGCATCGGGTTGCTTGTAATAGCCCTTGAACACCCCGGCGGAGCGAACCAGCACTTCGCCGGTATCTTCGATCCGCACTTCCATTCCCTGCAGCATTAGACCGACCGTGTCGGGGTCTACCTCGCGATCGGGTTGCACCGAGCATAGGCCGGACAGCTCGGTGGCGCCGTAGACCTGCTTCAGATTGATCCCGATCGCGCGAAAGAAGCGAAAGGTGTCGGCGCCGAGCGGCGCTCCGCCGGTATAGACGATGCGCGCCCGCCGCAAACCGAGCTGATCACGCACCGGACCGTAGAGGAAAACCTCGCCGAGAGCGCGCAGCAGTCGCGTGCCAAACGGCACCGGCCGGCCTTCGGCAAGGCGTGCCTGCGCCCGCTCGGCAACCACACGGAAGAAGTCGAAGACGCCGCGCTTCAGCCGCGTTGCGTCCGCCGCCCGCACCATGATCTCGGTCAGCGCATTCTCCCATAGCCGCGGCGGCGCCAGGGCCATCGTCGGTCCGATCTCGCGCAAGTCGCGGCGCAGCGTCTCCGGCTTTTCCGGGAAGTTGCAGGTGAACCCGATCCGGAGGTGCAGCGCGAGCGAGAACAGTGAATTACCGACCCAGGCCATCGGCAGATAAGCGACATGCTCGTCGCTTCCTTTTATGCCCTCGGACGCCGCGAACGCCTCCGCCGGGATCAAGAGGTTGGCGTGCGCCAGCATTACCCCTTTCGGCCGCGAGGTTGTCCCAGAGGTGTAGGAGAAGAGGCACAGATCGTCGGCTCCCGCGGCCTCAACCGCAGTCTCGACGTAGCCCGGATGCGCGGCGCCGAATTCGCGCCCCGCTCCTTGCACGCCCTCGAAGGATTTGAGGATCGGGTCAGCGTAGGTGAGCAAGCCGCGCGGGTCGTCATAGACGACGAGCCTCAGATGCGGCAGCCGCTCCTTCAGGGCCAGGATTTTGTCAACCTGCTCCTGGTTCTCGGCGACGACGACAGAAATCTCGGCATGGTCGAGCACATAGGCGAGCTCTGTCGCGATCGCGTCCTGATAGACCGGCACGGCGATGCCGCCGAGGCTCATCGCCGCGAGCTGGGCGAAATAGAGGCGGGGCCGGTTTTCGCCGATCACCGACAGCTTGTCGCCGGCGCCGAAGCCGGCGGCGGCGAGACCGAGCGCCAAATCGCGCACCTCCTCCCAATAGCGGCTCCAGCTATAGGGCTGCCAGATGCCGAGGTCCTTTTCGCGTAGCGCCGGGCGGTCGGGCATCGTCTCGGCGTTGCGCCGCAAGAGCTGCGGGAGCGTGACGGCCGTGGTCATGCCGCCCACTCCTCTTCGTGATGTCCGCCGAGATAGGCGTGAATGACGTGCGGGTCACACTGCACCTCGGCCGGCGTGCCCTCGGCGATCTTGCGACCGCGGTCGAGCACGGCGACCCGCTCGGAAATGTCCATGACGACCGCCATGTCGTGCTCGATCAGGATGATCGTCGTGCCCCATTGCTCGTTGACGTCGAGGACATAGCGGGCGATGTCTTCCTTTTCCTCCTGGTTCATCCCGCCCATCGGCTCGTCGAGCAGCAACAGCTTGGGTTCGAGCGCCAGCGCCCGGCCCAGTTCGACCCGCTTGCGCAGCCCGTAAGGCAGTGCGCTCGTCAGCTCCTTGCGCAGATCCTGGAGCTCGAGGAAATCGATCAGCTCCTCAACCCGGGCGCGGTGCGCGACCTCTTCTTTCTGCGCCAGCCCCCAATAAATGAAAGACGAGAGGACGCCCGATTTCATCCGCACATGGCGGCCGAGCATGATGTTGTCCAGCACGGTCATGCCGCCGAACAACGCGATGTTCTGGAAGGTGCGGGCGATGCCGAGCGCGGCGATTTGGGCCGGGCGCTTATCCGTAATGTCGGCGCCTTCAAAGGTAATCGTGCCGCCGTCCGGGCGATAGAAGCCGCTGATCATGTTCAACAGCGAGGTCTTGCCGGCGCCGTTGGGTCCGATGATCGAGGTGATTCCGCCGCGTCGAACCGTGATCGACACCTCCTCTACCGCCCGCACGCCGCCGAACCGCTTAGATACCGCGGCGGCGGCGAGCAGAACGCCATCGGGCGTCTCCGCTGACCCTTTCGTGGCGCCAAGGGCCATTGCCGTTCGCGCTCCTCCCAAACTGCGACGGCGCGTTGCAGCGCCGTTATGGCCGGCATGATGCTGGCGCTATCACTAGAATGCAACACGTTGCGTCCCAGATCGGCGATGTCTCTGGGATAGGTGGCTTGCGTATCGCGGAGCTTGCCGTACCACGCGCTGCATGAAACGATTGCGTCGCGGCACAAAGAGAGCGACGGTGGATAGCGCGCCTGCACTCGACAGCGTACCTGTGACGCTGCTGACCGGCTTTCTCGGCAGCGGGAAAACGACGCTGCTGCGCCGGGTGCTGAGCGCCGCCGAGTTCTCCGATACCGCGGTCGTCATCAACGAAATCGGCGAGATCTCCATTGACCATTATCTCGTTGATTTCGTCGACGGCGATGTCGTCGAATTGCCGAGCGGCTGCCTTTGTTGCACTGTGCGCGAGGATCTGGCGCAGACGTTGCGCGGCCTGATCAATCGGCGGGACGCCGGTGAGATTCGGTGGTTTCGGCGCATGGTCATCGAAACAAGCGGCCTCGCCGATCCGGCGCCGGTCTTGTTCACCCTTGGCACCGACCCAATGCTCGATCAGCGGCTGCGCCTCGACCGCGTTGTGACGATGGTTGATGCGGTCACCGGCGTCGCGACGCTCGACCGCTTTGCCGAGGCGGTGCGACAGGCAGCCGTCGCCGACGCGATTGTCGTTTCCAAGACCGATCTAGCGCCGTTCGGCCGTGACCTCGCCGCTCGGCTCGATGCGTTGAACCCCGGCGCCGAGCGCCACCTTGCCGCTGAGACGGCCGGTCCGGCCGAGGTATTGTTCGCGGGTCTGCACCGGGCGACCCCCCTGCCCTCGCCGACAGCCGCGCATAGTCACGGCATTGCCGCCTTCGCCATCGTGCTGAACAGCACGGTCCAGCGGCTCGATTTTGCCCGCGCGCTCGGCGGCCTAGCGCAGGATCGCGGTTACGATCTGCTCCGTGTCAAAGGCCTGATCGCTTTCGCCGACCGGCCCGACCGACCGGCCGTGATCCAAGCCGCGCAGCACGCGATGTTCACGCCGGAATGGCTCGACGGCTGGCCCGATGCAGACCGCCGCAACCGGCTCGTCTTCATCGTCCATGACATTATGCCCGAGGAAATCCTCGACCGCTTCGCCTTCGTCTCACCGTCCTTGCTGGGATCTATGGTCCCGGAACACGCTTGAAGGAGAAACCCGTGCTCGACATTGTCGTCTCCGGCGGCCTCGCCGTCCTGCCCTCAGGAGCGGAACCGGCCGATATTGGGATTTCCGGCGAGAAAATTGCGGCGATCGGCTTACCCGGCAGCCTGATGGCGCTTGGTGCGGGTCGGGTGGTCGATGCCGCCGGGCAGGTCGTCATCCCCGGCGGCATCGACCCGCATGTCCATTGCCGCTGGCCGATGCCGACGCCCGGACAAACCCAAGCAAATCTGACCGACGGCCCCGACCGGGTCAGCCAGGCGGCGCTGTTTGGCGGCACCACGACGATCCTCGATTTCGCCCTCGTCGACGGCGACAACACGGTGCAGCAGGCGATCGAGCGGCGGCAAAAGGAATGGGCCGGCGACTGCCATTGCGACTACGCCTTCCACACGATGGTGCAGGGCAAGCTCGACCCCTCCGTTCCCGATCAACTCGCCGAGGCGGTCGCCGCCGGCTATCCGACGGTCAAGATGTTCACCACCGACATCACGCCGTCGCGCAAGGGCCGCATGGTCCAGTTTGGCGACATCTGGGAGGTGCTGAAGGTACTGGCGAAGACCGGCGGGCTTGCCGCGATCCACGCCGAGGACAACGACATCGTCATGCATATGTACGAGAAGCTGACGCGCGAGGGGCGCACCGGCTTCGAGAACATGGCGGAGGTCCACAACACGCTAAGCGAGGATCTGGCGTTCAACCGGGTGATCCGCCTCGCCGCGAACATCGAGGGCTGCGCGCTCTACATGCTGCACACCTCGGCGGCGACCGGAGTGCGGGCGATCGCCGAAGCGCGTGCCAAGGGCGTACCGATCTATGGCGAAACGCTGCACCAGTACCTGATGTACTCCGCCGAAGATTATAAGAAGCCGAACGGGCAGATCTATCACACCTACCCGTCCCTCAAATTCGCCGAGGACCACGCGGCGCTGTGGGCGGGGACCAATCACGGCGCGATCCAGACCGTCGCCACCGACGAAATCTGCTGCCCGCTCAAATTCAAGCTGCAGGGCAGCCGCATCGACGACACCACTGGCGGCAATGCCGGGGTCGAGCCGCGGGTGTCGCTGATCTATACCGAAACGGTCGAGAAGCGCGGCTACGATCTGACCCAGTTCGTCGGCCTCGTCTCGACCAATGCGGCGAAGATCATGGGGCTCTACCCGCGCAAGGGCGCACTTGCGGTTGGCTCGGACGCCGATATCGTGGTGCTCGATACGCGCAAGCGGCATATCGTCCGCGCCGCGGAGATGCACGAGGCAGATTATTCGCCCTGGGAAGGACGCGACCTCGCTGCCTGGCCGAGCACGACAATGCTGCGCGGCAAGATCGTCGTCGATAACGGCGCTTTCCGCGGCGATCTGAAAGATGGGCAGTTCATGTCGCGCAAAGTGCCGGACGACATCCGTACCCGTCCGGCGGTCTGAGGGCGACGGATGGCTGTCGAAAGCGCGAAGCCGTTCCGGCCGCCGACAGTCGAATCGCTGTCGGTACGCGTTGTGGTCGACTCGTTTTTCGACCAGTTCATGCCGAAGCAGACGCATCCGCAGGTCGCGGTCGAGCATATCAGCCGCATCCCGGGCCGGGAGATGATGACCATCGCCGGCGAATGGGGCCTATCGCTACACCTCGAATCCCACGGCAGCGGCAGCGCCGGCCAGTATCTCCTCGATTTTGGCTACACACCCGAGATCCTGCTGCGCAATTTCGACCTGCTCGGGATCGTCCCGGAACGGCTTGACGGCCTGATCCTGAGCCATGCGCATCGCGACCATTACGGCGGGCTCGTCGGCTTCGTGAGGCAGCATCGCGACCAGATGCGTGACGACCTCAAGCTGTTCGCCGGCGGCGATCTGGTGTTTCGCGAGAAATGGCTGGGCTCGCGCGACAGCGAGCCCAGGTCGTGGGGCGCGCTCGACCGCGCGGCGCTGGCGGCAGCGAAGGTCGAGACCGTTGCCTGCGACCACGCGCAGGCGCTCGCCGGTCCGTTTACGAGCGGCCATATCTCCCGGCAATCCTTCGAGCGGGTATTGCCCAATACGCTGATCGAGCCAACCCCAGCCGATCACTATAGCGACGAAGAACGGCGCGGTCGGCTGGTGCCCGACCGCCACCCGGACGAGCACGCCACCTGCTATGTCGTGCAGGCGCGCGGCCTTGTCGTCATTTCCTCCTGCGGCCATTGCGGGCTGATCAACACGATCAAGACGGCGATGGCGGTGGCCAATGTCGATAGATTGCACGCCGTGCTCGGCGGCTTTCACCTCGGCATCGCGCCACCCGATTACGTCGAGCACACGATCGCCGAGTTGAAGGCGCTCGACCCGGACGTGGTGATCCCGATGCATTGCAGCGGACGCACGTTTCTCGCCGGCGTGGCGAAAGAAATGCCCGACAAGCTGGTGCTGTCGAACACCGGCAGCCGCTTCACCTTCGGCGCGTGAACTGAGACGGCGGTATTAGCCCCGTTTCGGTTCGCGGCTGAGGCCGCGGGCATCGAGCGCGGCGAGGTAGTCGCGCCAGCGCCGCTCGTACTCGACCCCCAGCTGGTAGAAATAATCCCAGGAATAGATCCCGGTATCATGCAGATCGTCGAATTGGATGCGCACGGCGTAATTGCCGACCGGTTCCAGAACCATGATGCCAACATGGGCGCGGCCGGCGACGATCGTCTTCTCGCCAGGTCCGTGCCCCTGGACCTCGGCCGACGGGCTCTCGACCCGCAGGTATTCGGCCGGCAGGCTGAAGCGCTTGCCGTCGTCAAACTCGATCTCGAGCCGCTTTTCCGCCTTTTTGAGGCGCAACTCGACCGGCCAGGGCCCCTTGGAACCAGCGGCGCCGCTCACGGTTGCGGCAACCGTTTTAGCGGGCCTTCGTCCTCGCGCAGCGGCCGCGCTTCGTCAACCAGCATGATCGGGATGCCGTCGCGGATCGGATAGGCGAGTCCCGCCTCCTCGCTGATCAATTCCTGCGCCTCGCGGTCGTATCGCAGCGGCGCCTTGGTCAGCGGGCAAACCAGGATCTCGAGCAGCTTCGGGTCGAGGTCGGGTGGTTCTTCCATTCAGCTCGCTCCCGCAAGTGTTAATGCCGCGTGCCGCCGGTTTCTTCGGTTGTCGTCGGCTTGATCGTCGCCATCTCGATCAGCGCAACCAGCAGCCGGGCGCGCTCTTCCAGGTCGGCGGCTTCGAGCAGCGCCTGCTTTTCGCTCGCCTCGAACGGACACAGCATCGCGATCGAAGTAAGGAGGTGCTCGCCCGGCGCCTTCTCGATCGCCTCCCAATCGGCCGAGATCTGCCGCTGGACGAAATAGCCCTTGAGAGCGCGCGCGAAGCGGTCGCGATCAAAGCCGGGCTCGGGCGACGGCTCGCGATCGCGCGCGAAGGGCTCCCAGTCGGCGGTGACGCGGCGATACCCGCCGAGAAGCGGCAGCTCCTCGCGGATGCGGAACCGCGACACGCCGGTCAAGGTGATCAGATAACGACCGTCATCGGTCTCGGAGAAAGCGGTTATCCGGCCGGCGCAGCCGATCGGATAGACGGGCGGGTTCATCTGACCGCCGCCCCTGTTGTCGTTTTGCGGGTCGCTCGGCTGCACCATGCCGATGAGCCGCTCTCCGCCGAGCGCGTCCTGGGTCATCGCCAGATAACGCGGCTCGAAGATGTTGAGCGGCAGGCGGCCGCGCGGCAGCAGCAGCACCCCGGTCAGCGGAAAGATCGGGATCGCGTCCGGCAGCGGCGCCATCTCGCGCTCGCTCATGACGCTGCCGCCGTCACGAGAACATCAGCGAGGAAAGTCGCCGCCGGGCGCTCAAGGTCAGCGGATCGGTAGGCCCCATAACCTCGAAGAACTTGACCAGCTGCTTGCGCGCGGCCTCTTCGTTCCAGGCGCGGTCGCGCCTGTAGAGGGTCAGCAACTCGTCGACTGCCTCTTCGCGCTGCCCGGCGCCGAAGAGCGCGGTGGCCAGCTCAAGGCGCGCTTCGTGGTCATCCGCGTTCTGCTCCAGCCGGGCGCGCAGCTTGCCGGCCGAGCCCATCGCCTTCTGACCTTGCTCGGCGAGTTCAAGGGCGGATTGCGCCGCCGCGATCTCGGCGTGGTTGGTAATCTCATTCCCGGCGCGGGCGAGCACCTGCCGAGCCTGGTCGAGCTCGCCGCGGGCGATCAGCGCCCGCGCGAGACCGGCCAACGCCTCCGGGTTTTCGGGTTCGCGCTGCAGAATTTGCGAATAGATGGCGCTGGCGCTGGCGTGGTCGCCCGCTTGCGCCGCCTCCTTCGCCATCGCCATCGCCTCCTCGACCGGCGACGGCCCGCCGTGGCCGCCGCCGAGGCGCTGGACGAACTGCTTCACCTGGCTTTCGGGCAGCGCACCAACAAATCCGTCGACCGGCCGGCCGTCCTTGAAGGCATAGACCGCTGGGATCGACTGGATCCGCATTTGCTGGGCGATCTCGGGGTTTTCGTCGATATTGAGCTTGACCATCCGCACGGCGCCGTTAGCGGCGCGCACCACCTTTTCCAGGATCGGCCCCAATTGCTTGCACGGCCCGCACCACGGCGCCCAAAAATCGACGATGACCGGCTGTTCGAATGAGGCGTCCACCACCTCGGCCATGAAGGTGGCCGTGCTCACGTCCCTGACGGGCGCCGCAGCGCCAGCGCCAGCACCAGGCCCACCGCCGATCAAAGTCTCGTTCGTCATGCCGCGTGTTCTCCCGGGAATTCCCTGTCAAAATGGCGGCGCCGCGCAGCGATGACAAGCGCCGCGGCCGGGCTCTTCAATCGTTCTTGGCATCGAAAGCGACGATTATCGGGGTATGACCGCAGGCGGCGATGAAGCGCAGCAGATCGGCGGGCGCGATCGCGGTGGTGCGGTCGTTTTCAAGCGGGTGGTAGTTGAGCGGATCGCATTCGAGCATGCCGCGGTCGAGCACGACCCGAACCCAGCCCGCGCGGTCGTTGACCAGGGCGAACGGCGTGACGCTTCCCGGCCGCACCCCGAGCGCCTCGAAAAGCAGCTCGGGGTTGCCGAACGAGAAACGCGGCGCCGCGAGCTGAGCTGCCAGGCGCTTCAAATCGATCCGACGGGCCTCGAGCGCGACCACCAGCCAAAGCCCGGCTTTCTTATCCTTCAGGAAAAGGCTCTTGCAGTGTCCGCCCGGCAGCTGGCCACGCAGGGCGACCGCGTCCCGCACGGTGAAGACCGGCGGATGCACATAGGTGCGGTGGGCGATCCCGAGCCCATCGAGGCGCGCGAAGAGCTCGTCCGGCGTCAAAGGCGCGGCGGGAACGGAGGCCATAACGGCCACGATGGAGCGGCGATACGACCGTGCGCAAGACCTTGCACCACCCCCTCCCCGGTATGATATGGATCGGCCGGATGCGGGTGTAGCTCAGGGGTAGAGCACAACCTTGCCAAGGTTGGGGTCGGGGGTTCGAATCCCCTCGCCCGCTCCAAATTGTCTTCCGGAAATCAATCGCTTACGAAGCGGACCGCGAAAGCGGTCTTCTTCATTTTTGCCGGCGGTCAACACCCGGTCAACACCAGAGCTGCGGTATTGACCCTGCAAATTTAAGCATGCTCCGCTCGGCGGGCAGCTGCTCCTCCCTTCGCACACGGACGACGAGCTAACCCCGTCTGATTGTCGACCAGATTATTTACGACCGGAATCGGGTATGATCCCCAATCTCACGGAAAGTTCGGGTACCGTCTGCCTCTCACTTCACGAAGCGCAGCAATCGACTCGCAAACAGCAGTTCCTCCATCGCTGGCATCGGCTCACTGTTTCCCACTTTGCGG
>Ga0209380_10001091_pt1 | contig 18802 bp, 17 predicted proteins | sample HubBroMetageWFT6_FD_188347 | JGI IMG/M metagenome (GOLD analysis project Ga0209380, IMG submission 188347) | Warmed and freeze-thawed soil microbial communities from the Hubbard Brook experimental Forest, New Hampshire - Hubbard Brook CCASE Soil... | ecosystem: Environmental > Terrestrial >...
TGCTGCGGGCGAGCGGGCCATTTGCTGCTTCTCGATTGCCGTTCGCTGGATTTTCAGCTGCTGCGGCTTCCTGCCGGGGTGCAATTGGTGATCTGCAACACTATGGTGAAACACGAGCTCGGCGTCACGGAATACAACACGCGCAGGGCCGAATGCGAGGAAGGTGTGCGGCGCCTCGCGAGAGTTTTGCCAGGGATTCGCGCTCTGCGTGATCTTTCTCCATCGGTTCTGGACGAGCACCGCGGCTTACTGACCGATACGATCTACAAGCGTTGCCGGCACGTCGTCTCCGAGAACGGAAGAGTGCTCGAAGCGTCTACTGCCCTAAAAACGTCAGAAACGGCCGCTCTTGGGCAATTGATGGCGGATTCTCATAGAAGTCTGCGCGATGACTACGAGGTCAGTTGTTCCGAACTCGACACCATGGTTGAGATTGCGTCGCGGCAGGTTGGAGTGTATGGCTCGCGTATGACAGGCGGCGGCTTTGGCGGCTGCACGATCAGCCTGGTCGCCTCAGAACATTCACCTAAATTTCAACGCCGTGTTGCCGTGGAATATCAAGCCGCCACAGGTCTCCTCCCCGATATTTACGTCTGCGAAGCATCAAAAGGCGCTGAGGCAATGAATACCAAAGACCCTGCGGCTGAAATCGCAGCCGAGACATCAGGCGCAAACAAATGCATCTGACTTGGCCGGGGCTTTTGTCCCATCTCGAATGAGATAAAATTCAACCGCACCGTACGATTCTAGGCGAGTTGTCAGCAAACAAGAAGTAATTCGGTTCCTTCCGGTTTCCGCGTGATTCGACCAACATTCAAAGAGCTCGGCTATTTGCTGTTTGCGCTGTAGTCTGTGTCCGAGAGCCGCGCTATCCTGCGCATTTACCTGGTGATGGCGTCCTTCTGCCCGCTGATCGAAGCCAGACCGCAATTTGGACCCTTGATCGCATTTGAGTACGGACAGCTGATGTGCGTGCCCTCAACAACGGTTGTGCATGATGTCTAAGTTTTATGACAATACGACGTTATAATGTCTTCATGTCAGGCACGCAGGACTCACCTTTCTATTCACGCGTCGAAACGGCCCTGGCCAGCGAGATTGCCGACGGGGACTTGGAGGTCGGTGACCAACTTCCGACCGAAGGCAGCCTCATTTCGCGATTCGGGGTCAGCCGGATTACCGTTCGTCGGGCTATTCAGAATCTTGTGAGCCGCGGTCTTGTCGAGATTCATCGCGGCAAGGGCACATTCGTCGCTGCACCCAAGATCACGCAGAACCTTCCCGAGTTGAGCGGATTTGTGGAGGATATGCACGCTCTTGGCCGAAAGCCGACGGCCCGCGTGATTGGTAAAGAAGTCGTGACTGCCGATGCGACCGTGGCGAGTCGACTCGCACTAACAAGAGGCGAGCGCGTTCGTTTAACCTTTATATGTGCACTGTTGCCTGAGAGGAGCCGGAACTCCCGCCGGAACCTATCCGCTAACGCCAACGGGCACCCTTGGCTCGGGATCTTCCAGCCTGAACCATAGCGTCACGCTTATGCTCACGACAGAATGCAAGCACCGTCTGCCCGCTACGCACCTGCTCCCGAACCAGCTTTCGCCACTTCGTCCATGCCTTCTTTAAGCGCTTGGTCGCAACACTGCTATGCGCCACACTCTTTTACAAGACGGGGTTCGCCAATCGCTCACGATGTCCGCAGACACCCTTTGATATCAATCGATTTTATAACCGTGCTGCGCTGTCACGGCGGAGGTCGCGGGTTCGAGCCTCTCTAGGCGGTTGCGGTGCTCTTTGCTCGTCTTCGCACCCAGTGGCGAATCAGCTCATATTGCGGGACGGCGGTTGCAGAACTCTTGGCAATCTTGACCAAGCCGCGACGCCTGAGAAGTCGAATCGCTCCCTGCACGGCCGATTTGGACAACCCAGCGAGCTCGCCCAGCTGCTGCAGGCTGACCGCAATACATCGCTGCTCGGATCTGTAGAGTTTGGTCCAAAGGACAAGGTAAACGAGAAATGCCGCGGGCGACCGATCGTGTCCCGTGAGGTCTGGCAGCAGCACATCGAGAACGTAGTCATCAATCGCAACATGGTGCATAAATACTATACTAATTAAAAGTATAGAGCGTTGCAATTCAAAGGCGACTTGCAACACAATGGCCGACGGAAGTGAGTATCTCCGCCGCGGACGCAAAAGCCGCGATCCCAGCATTGCCAGGAGGAACCATGATTCAAGGCATCAAGTTTGCAAGTATCCCTGTTACCGACCAAGATCGCGCACTGGCCTTCTACACGGAAAAACTCGGGTTTCGGCTAGTCACGGATCAACCGTTCAATGACGAGCAACGCTGGATCGAACTTGGTATTTCAGGCGCGGATACGCGAGTCGTCCTGTTTCGTTTCGACAAAGGTCTAAAGCCGGGCGGAAACATGAACGTGACGTTCTGGACTGATGATGTCGAGGGCACGGCGCGAGAGTTGAAAAGCAAGGGTGTGGAATTCGTCATGGAGCCGAAACGCGAAGATTGGGGTACAGCTGCAGCGTTCCAGGATGTTGACGGCAATTGCTTTGTTCTCAGTTCTAGATGCTGAATAGCGCGCACGGTGGAAGAGCATATGTCATCTACCTTCGAAAAACTAAATCTGAAGAAGCATAAGCAGATCGTTGTGCTCAACGCTCCTGAAAGCTTTGAGCATGAACTGACCGCCCTTCGCAGTGTCACCATTCTCCGCGACCTGCACGAGCTCGACGAAATTGAGTTTTCACTTGCGTTCGTCACCAAGCAAAGAGAAGTCGACACTCTTGGAAAGGCGATAGCAAAGAAGGCCAGGGGCGACACTGTGGTGTGGTTCGCGTACCCGAAAGGGACCTCCAAGAAGTACAAAAGTGAAGTCAACCGTGACAACGGCTGGCAGGTTCTAGGCAGCCTCGGATTTGAAGGCGTTCGAAGTGTTGCAATCGATGAAGACTGGTCCGCAGCCCGCTTTCGACGAGTGGAATTTATTAAGGCGATGAACCGCAACCCGAAACACGCAATGACCAGGCAGGGCAAAGCGCAGTTGGCGGAGAGATAGCCTCAATCCAAAATCAGAACTCTCGGGCGCTTTGTAGGGTTCACTAAATTTCGGTCGACGAGTTTGGCAACGCGGGATCTAAAATCTGTGTCTCGCTCCCCCGTGGTTAGGACCTTATCCGCGCGACACTATTCCCGAGGCACATGGATATGTAGAAACTCGATTATGCGGTGCCAGGCCAGACCGGCTGCAACCGCGTCGTACAAAGCCTCGTGAAAACTATGGAAATGCGACGACGCATATCGCATGCGGCCAGAAGCGAAAAGTACTTCAACGGCACGCCTACGACTTCGCGGATTACGTGCACTATACGCGGACCGCGGCGTATCTTGCCGAGGCCGGAAAACGCCACCATCGCGGCGAAGAGGAGCGTAATGAGTGTCCAGAGTACATCATTTCGCTCTTGGTAGCCTCTTTCGTGTATGGGGTTAATGGTCCTGGAGCAGGGAGAAAGCACCTACTTGCGGGAGATTGGGCTGCTGTCGGGGTTGAGAAGATTGCGCAGAAACAATGGCGGTTACCTCGTCGATCTGCTTGCGCGTGAGGAGATGAGAGAGACTGGACCGGCGAGCAGAGCCGCTACGGTCGCCGGCTGCGATGGCGCAGGAGTACCAGGTGTAGGCTGCAACATAATCGAGCGGGACACCCTTGCCGGTTTCGTAGAGGTAGGCCAGGTCGGTTTGGGCGTGGGGGTCGCCTTGCTCGGCGGCGAGACGTTCCCATCGGACAGCTTCGGAATAATCCACTGGGAGGCCGGTGCCCTTGAAATAGAAGACGCCAAGATTGTGCTGGGCGGCGGGGAAGCCGAGATCGGCAGCAGCGCGAAACCACTTGGCGGCCAGAGCATAGTCACGAGAAGCGCCTACCCCGGTGAAGTAGACAGAAGCCAGGTTGGTTTGCCCGACGGGATTGCCATGTTGTGCAGAGACAAAATACCAATCGAAGGCCAGGGCGGAATTCTTGGGAACGCCGTGACCCTGCTGATAGAGTGCGGCCAGATTATTCGCGGCGTTGGAATGGCCTTTCAGGGCGGCGGCACGGTAGTTCTCTGCGGCCTTTGCATAATCTCTGGGGACTCCTTGGCCGTGTTCATAGAGGTAACCGAGGAGGAATTCGCCGTCGACATTGCCTTGGGCAGCGGATGCACGAGCAAGCGAAACGACCGACTTGTAGTCCGGGGAGGAGGAATCGTTGCGAAGATATATTTGGGCGAGTGTATATTGGGCCACGGCGTCGCCATGATCGGCGCGTGATTGGAGCGAGGAGAGGTCAGGGGAAAGAGCAGACTGCGGCGTTTGAGCCGACGCGTAGGGAATAAAATAAGCTGCGAAGAGGATGAAAAAGAATACGGGACGGAGAAAATAGTTGACAAGTCGATCGAGCAAGTACACGGTGGCCTCCCAAGGTGACGAACAGGACGAACTCGATCCGGATGTCCAGGCAGCTGCGCCGAGGCGCGCTGACGAAAGACCCCCCAGAGCGTTGGGCACACCACGGAGAAAACGTGACGAGCGAAACAGCGGCGCCAGATAAGTGGCGAGAAAGCACACTGGTTCGCAGCACGCAAAAAGCGTGATGAGCTACTGGGACCCCTCGCTTGTACGGATTGTTAGACTAGAGACGAAAGTTCGGGGGGAAAGGTTTGGAGAGAATCAAATTTTTTTTCTGTTCATTGCTATGCGGAATTCAAGTACCTGCATTGATGCCGATGAAACAATGCCGTGACTTTCACGCCTAACTCAAGCAAGTGACGCCCAAGATCAGTTGAGGGAATTATTGTTCAGCTGGACTGACATAGCTTGCGCAAGACACTTTTTTCAGGCACTTGCGGGCGCTGAAGCCGGCCTGAATCCAAACACAACCGTCCGGCGCGCCAATCCGGAAGGCACAAAACGCGATGAAGTGAGCGGCATGGCTATGCGCATCGAAGGACTGTTGCAGCTTGGTTTGGCCGTCCCTTGGAGCGCCCCTACCAAACAGCGCATCGCTCAGTCTCAGGTCGAACCATCGGGTCGCCTGCTTTACAGCTGAAGGCCTTCTCAAACTCCGGCATATTGCTGAGCGGGCCAAGGACGCGGTACTTGCCCGGCGGATGCGGGTCTGTGGAAACTGCCGTACGAGCGGCTTCAGAGCGGACGATCGAGCCACGCCACTGCGCCTCGGCCAGGAAGAACTGCTGATCGGGCGTGAAGCCATCAACGCTTGGCTCAGGACCTTTCCCTTCGCGCGAACGCACATAGGCGCGATACGCGAGATTGACGCCGCCAAGATCACCTAGCGCCTCTCCAGTGACCAGTTTGCCCTGCAGATGCAGACCTGGCTCGACGTAGTAATTGTCGTACTGCTTTGTTGTGCAGGCGGTGCGCGCCTCAAAATTCTTATAGTCGGCGTCGGTCCACCAGTTCTCCAGCTTGCCATCGGCGGCAAACTGCGCGCCTTCGTCGTCAACGCCGTGCGAAATCTCGTGGCCGATGCTGACGCCGACCGCGCCGTAGTTGATCGCATCCAGTCCTTTGGGATCGAAGCCCGGCGGCTGGAGATAACCGGCAGGTACAACGATCTCATTCATCTGCGGGTTGTAGTAGGCATTCATAGTGGGCGGAGTCATGCCCCAGCGACCACGGTCGACCAGTTTGCCGATCTGGCTAAGGTCGTCCCGCACGCCATAGCGCGCCGCGCTCAGTGCGTCTTCAAGATAGGTGGCGCGGTCGATCACCACGCCCGCATAATCCTTCCACTTGTCGGGATACCCCACCTTGATATTGAGAGCGCTCACCTTTTCAAGGGCCTTGGCCTTCGTGGGTGCGGTCATCCAGTCGCGCGTCTCTATAGATCGCTTCAACTCATTCACAATATTGACCGCCATCTGGCGCGCGCGAGCCTTCGCCTCCGGGGGCAGATAGCGATCGACGTATTCGCGCCCGAGTGCCTCTCCCAGCATCGCGTCCGTCGCGATGACGCACCGCTGCCAGCGCGGACGCAGTTCCTTTGCTCCAGTCAGGGCGGTGCCGTAGAAGGCGAAGCGCTCTGTTTCAAACGGAGCCGCCAACTCGGACGCCTCGCCGTTGAGCAGCCGCCAGCGCAGGTAGGAACGCCAGTCGTCCATCGACGCCGAAGCAAGGAGGCCGTCGAAGGCTTGCACCAGCTTTGGCTGGGGCACATTCACGTGTCCTTCCGGCTTCACGCTGAGAGCATGAAACTCTTCGCTCCAGTCGAAGTGTGGAGCGAGCGTCTTTAGTTCGGCAAGGCTCATCTGATGATCCTGCACCTTGGGATCGCGTAGCTCAACGCGGCTAAGACGGGCCTCGGCCAGCGCCGTCTCAATCCTCATCACGCCAGCGACAGCAGGAATCGCATCCGCGTCGCTGGATCCAGCGAGAGCGCTCATCTTGCGCATGTAGGCAACGTACTTTTCGCGTGCATCCTTGAAACGTGACTCATCGCGCAGGTAGTAGTCGCGATCGGGCATGCCCAGTCCAGCAACACCGACCTCTGCAATCATGCGTGTGGTGTCGTGCAGGTCCTGAGCGGCTGACAGTACCAGGGGGGCCGCGAGATTGATCTCCTGCATGCGAACGATCTCCGCGCTGAGGCTCTTCGCATCGCGCACACCTGCGATGCCCTTCAGCATCGATTCCAGCGGCTTTAGCCCAAGGACATTCACACGTGATTCGTCCATGCAGGCAGCATAGAAATCACCCGTGAGCTGGCTAGGCGAATCCTTAGGGCTGGACGCCGCTTTGCTTGCGTCTTCTTCCGCAATGGAGCGGAGACGCGCACGCGTCTCATCCTGGGTGATGGTCCGAATGGCCCATGTGGTCTGGATGGCGGGCATGGGATGTGTCGCGCGCCATTGCCCGTTGGCATAGGCATCAAAGTCGGTGCATGGGCTGACACTGCGGTCGACGTTCTCTACTGCCACTCCTCGAACCTGAGCGTTCAACACAGCCGGGAGCGTAACGAAGGCAACGAATGCAGCAAACCTGCGGGGCATGATTCAACTCCTGCCGAGAGGCGCTTAACGGTAGCACAGGTTAGCCGCATCACCGCAAGTGTTTCCTCGGAGAAGAAGCCGTCGATTCGGAGTGACCGACAAATCCGTCAAACCAACATCTTCAATCGACAGACTGTACATGTAATCGGCTACCCGGAAGCGATCCAAAAACGGCGATCTCGGAACTTATTTGAAGCCAGCTCGAGACCGCAGAGGCGGACTGCCCAAAATCCTTTTCTCTCCACTCCCATAAGGGGTTTTTGCGTTCGAGCCGAGCCCGGGTGAGTAGGCCGGCCGCTGTAGGCCCGAGGCTCGCCAAGGCAGGGTTTCAGTCATGGTGCCTCGTTCGCCCATCGTCCAGACAAGAAGTGGTCCCGGGCCTTCTCACCGCGTGAGGAAAGCCGGGACCACTCTCGCACAACGTCAGTCTTCGCCGATCACACTTCGCGGAAGGCAGCGTCTGCTTCTTCCGCCAGTTGCTTCAGTGTTTGAAAGAACTTCGCTGACTGCCCGGTGAATAGCCCATCGTTCGTGAGCGCTGTAACGGCCGCTTGGGCGCCCGCAAATCTGTCATCGCTCGGCCGAATCACCGCGCAATGCGGCAAATCCGCGCTGATGAATTCGCACGGAACGGGAAAGATCAGGCTGGGCTGAACCAGACTGCCTGGTTGCAGCGGTGGGTTGGTGAAAAAATTGGGAAACGACAGACCGGATATGGGGTCCGTAAACGGCGCCACAGGCGCCTGCACTCCATTGCCAGAAAAATCAACCCACTCTAGGAAGTGAGCGATCTCGTCTCCCCCAATGCCGAGCGTGATCTTCAGCACTTGCCGACTGCTGACTTTCTGGCTAAGCGCCGCATAGAGACTCGATCCGCCCTGTTCGATCATTCCGAAGTGAAAGGCCGCTACATTCGCGATCGCCTGGATATGGTCGTTACCCGGAAAGTTAGGGTTCGAAGCGCCGTTGAAATCGTTGTTGTCTCGGGGAATAGCCGTGACATTCGTGAAAGTGAGCGCCTGAGGGAAGGTGGCGCCCAAGTCTGGATTGGTTGTACTGCGGTAGCGAACGTACCAGCTGGTGTCGACGTTGAGATTCATGAGGTTCGTGAGGCGCTTGATGCCCGATGATCCTGTAGCGGTGCTTCCTTCCAAAGTGCGGAACTCCTCGAGGCTGACCTGCTCGGCTCCTTTGGACGCGAGATAGGCATTCAGGAAGGCAGCGTGGCTCACTTCATCTAGCGTGTTGCTGGCAATGTATTGCGGGCCATCAGAATCGAGGTTCGACAAGGCTATCTGATAGTTGTTCAACGTTTGGTTCGGGTCTACCTCAATGGGTGGATTATTGCCGATACCACCGAGTTCCGCATACTGTGTCCAAAGATCCGATTCCAGGATCTCCGCTGCAGCCAGGAATCGAAGAATGGCTGTGTCGCCCTTGGTGAGACTGTCTCTACTATCCCAACCAAATGCGCTTGCGTCACCCCCGATTACTCCGGCGCCTATCGCAACTGCACCTCCTGCCAGCACTCCGCTCTTCAAGAGTGACCGGCGATTTACTGCACGATTCATCAGACTCTGTGTTTTCTTCATAACACCCCTTGTTCCCTTGGATTGAAAAACACCACCCAAGAGTTACGGTAAGGGTGTTCGCCGGGAAGTTTGTCATTGAGGAGTTAAGAGGTTGAATTGTTTTTGTAAAGCCTTTGTCTCCCGAGGATGAATGCGTATTAATGTGGCCTGCACCGAAAGAATTGGGCGAACTCCTGGTTTGCGCTACCGTGAGGTTGTAGTGGCTGCCGGTTTGAACCGAGATTTCAGTCGCGTTGGTACGATGCTGAGCGCCGATGTAGCCGGGTCAAAAGGATTACTATCCACCAGGGCCGTCAGTCCATGTGATGAACTCCCAACGTAAGCGGCTCGAGCAATCAGTTTGTTAGAAAGCTGATGTTTGATGCTCAGATTATATTGGTACGTGTACGGCGTTTTCAGATGGGTGTCAACAATCGTTGCGTCTGTATTGAGGCTCGCGAAGGTCCCGAACGTATTCAGGAAATTTACGCTATGGTTCAGAGGCTGGCCAAAAGGATCGGGGGTGCCGGTCGATCCAAACGGATCACTCAGGAACGTGTATCCAGCGGTGGTCGCGGTAGGCACATTAGGTTCGTTAATACCGATATTGGCGGTGGCGTTGAATGGTGCTTGACCATTGAATTGGAAGTTGTCCTCGGCCTTTAGCACATCATAAAAGATGCCCCAGCCCCCCGCGTATGCTGGTCTTTCCGTCATGGAACGGTTGCCACGGAAAACCAAATCGCGGTGCGAAGTTCGTCTTATCGGGGAAGTTGACTCCCGTGGGTGCGCCCTTGTCGCCTGGAAAAAGTAATCCTGGTGGTGCGCCAGGAAAGACCGTGGATTGTGGGGAAGCTGGGATTTTTACGTAACCGCGGGCGCTATAAATTCTAGAAACGGATTCTGGTTATCACTCTTTCTTAGAAACGAAGAAAGCTCCAAGGGCGCTCGCCGTAAGAGCTTGCACAGGCGACAGCCAAAGTTGCGCCTGCGTCATTCTGTCCAACGGAGGCGGGCCAGGAAACGCGGTGCTCACGAGCACCCCTAGCACGAGCAAGAGATAGAAAGCGGAAAATGCGGCACTGATCTGGAACATGCGCGTGTCCACCGTTGCGGTTTCATTGGTTCTTGCTTGATAGACGAGGGAACTAACGATAAGCGTCAATACTGGAAGCACCGTCGGCAGATACCAAGACCACGCTTTGTCGTACTGGTCGCCGAATTTCTGACCCATCGTTTGCGCAAACAATATTGCGAATGAGACACCAGCGCCGCCGAGCCAGATGTAAGCTAGTCGCCATTGTCCCTGGGTCACTGGCATTCGTTCGCTCATGGTAGCTCCGCCTTCGGCCAAAGTCCCGCAGACGCCAAGTGCTCCGGTCCGCCGATCACGCTGTTGTCAACCATCTTGGCCGCGTCGCTTGAACTTGGCCTGTAAAACTCATAAATGATCGCTACGCAACGTCGGTCTGGTTTGCCACGAACGTCTCTGAGTGCCTGGGACAGTATGACGTTCCCTTCGCTGAGCAGCTTTCCCATTTCTTCGGGTGTTGCTACCTGGTCTTGGTTCTTCAGACTTGGCAATGCCTGCGCCGTTACGACGATTACCATAACCCGATAGCGGCCTGGACTAGCATCAATGAGGGCATGCCAAAAATCACTCAGAGTCGTAGGAACCTTCTGCGGCGGTTCGACGCTCCACCTAGGATCAAGGGGGACACCAGTATTGTCTATGTACTCGACGTGCGTTACGACCGCAAACCCGTCCGCACCGACCGCGTAGGTGGACGAGTGGTCACTGCTAATCCCCGCTCGTGTCAGGGCGTCCCTAATCCGGTCATATATTGTGCCCAGGTTCTCCTGTTCGCTTTGAATTGCTAGACCGTCAGGCAAAGTGTAAGTAAGAGTCCAGTCCGGAAGTTTAGGAAGTTGGGGCATCGGAAAACGTGGTGGTTCCATGGGCGGAGGTGGAGGCGGAGGCGGGGGTGCGCTTTGTAAGACTGTCACTGTGACAGCACATGAAGCATCACCTCCAAACGCATTCGTAGCGGTCGCATAGATTGTGAAGGTCCCGATTGACTGAGGAGCGATCCAGCTCACCTGCGAGCCGTTCCCCTTGACCGCTCCCCCTGTTGCGCTCCACCTGTAGGTCAATACTTGGCCGTTGGGATCAGAAGCATACACTTGCGCAGAAACCGATTCCCCAGGTTGCACCGCAGGCGAGTCTACCGAGCACGACGCTGTGGGCGGTCGGCTCGGAGCGCCACTCCCACCGGCGGTCGAAGAAGTTGGATTAGCCTGGGGGGACGACCTTGGACAGCCGCCGCAAGCAAGCGAAAGAGCGAAGACTAGCGCACAGACCAATCCGTTCGGTCGAATACTAGCGTTTCGTTTGAACCTCTGACCGTCAGGTCTCTCCGGGCGTTGGTTTCGCATCGGGTTGTAATCCTCAATTGCCAGGGCGCCTTCTGCGTAAGTGGATATACAGGTAGCGCCTGGTTATGTACAGTGTGAGAACAGGAGATCGACTTCGGCCTTGCCCGAAATCGGGGCGGGTCGGCTCCTGCATTAGTCTTTTCGAGGCCTGTCCTTGTCCGGAGCACTGGCCAGATCCGACTTAGTTCAGGAAATTCATCCGGCGCAACAGCTCCTGGAAGCGTCGGTCAGAGCGTATAGTGTCGATTCGCAGGTCAGCTTTAAGGAAATAGGCCAGATCGGGGGACTTCTCCTTGTAGGCCTTTTCCAGAAATTCGAAGGCTTTGTCCTTGTTACCCAGACTCGCATAGACAACCCCCATCATGTAGGGTGAGACATAGTCAGTTTTCGACTGAGTCTGCAGCTCACGAAGTATTTTCTCCGCCTCGCTTCTTTTGCCCGTCGCCGAGTACGCGTGTGCTAGTCCGGCTATGGTGTCTGTATCGGCTTCCGACAATTCGACCGCTCGCTGGTATTCGGGAATGGCTTGTGCTGGCCGCCCCGAACCCTCATAGCCAACCGCAAGAAAATAGTGACTCTGCCAGCCATTCGGATACCCGGCCACGGATTCTTCACCTGCCCCGACGAGCGATTCGTAATCTCGTTGGTGATAGTAGACGCCTGACTCTTGGAGGGGTATGAAAGGATACGCCGGATCAAGCTCCCGCATTTTTCCCACCTCGGTCAGCGCCTCTGCTCGTTGGCCTCTCCAAGCCAGGAACCAAACCAGGGTCTCGTGACCCTCTATGGAGTTTGGATTTAAGTCGACAGCGTAGCGGAGTTCCTTCTCGGCCGCGTGCCAGTTCCAACCGAATTGCCAATCGAGGTAACCCAGCGAGCCATGAGCCTCGCTGAGCCCTTGGTCCAGCTGTAAAGCGTTCTGAATGGCTCCGCTGCCCTTCCGATACGCGTCTTGCGGAGGCACCAGTCGGTACGCGCCCTGATCCAGGTAGCAATCCGCAAGCCCTGCGTATGCGAGCGCAAACGTGGGATCTCTTCGAACGGCATCCTCGTAGTAGCCTTGCGCCTGTTTCAGAGCCGCACGCGTACCCGTGCCGTAAAATCTCCCTTTTAGATAGGCTTCATAAGCCTGGGGATTCACCGCCCGCGCAGAGCGGAGCCGGGCCTGCAGTTCGGGCGACAAGTGCATCGGAATCTGCTCCGCTACCGCCTCGGCCACGTCGCTTTGCAGAGTAAGCACGTCCCGGAACTCGCGATCATAAGCTTCCGACCAGACGTGCTCGTCGGTCGCGGCGCGGATCAACTGGGCGTGGACTCGAATCCGGCTCCCCTCTCGTATTACCGATCCTTCCACAACGGCATCCACGCGGAGCGCGTTGGCAATCTCTGGCACTGTGAGCTGAGTATCTTTGAAGCGCATGACGGACGTGCGAGAAATCACCCGCAAATCGCGAATCTTGGAAAGGCCTCCGATGAGCGCCTCCGTCATCCCGTCTGCAAGGTATTCCTGTGATGGGTCACCGGAGAGGTTTTTCAGAGGCAGCACCGCTAGAGAGTTGATTTTCCGGCGGTTGGCGTCCTTAGTTCGGAGCGGGATCAAAACGTATCCGAAGGTCAGCAAAGCGAGAAACGCCACGACGCCCAAGACCCACCAACGGCGGGCACGCCTGGCAGGAACGCTCGGCGGCTCCAGTTCCACTGGCTTCGGCGACCAAACGTCGTCGCTCCTTACTTCCGCCTCTAAACGCGCCCTGCGGCTGCGGACCCAGGCCTCCAGTTCGGTCTTCGAGGCATATACGGAACCGAGCTTCTCGTGCAGGTGCCGGTGAACGGGCATGCCCTCCCGCTTCTCCCAGCGCTGCACGGTGGTGATATCGCGGCCAAGGTAGGCTGCGATTTCCTTCCACGAGTCGAGCCGGTCTGCAGACGGCATATCCACCGAGGTTGTGCCGGATGAGAGTTCGCCCAAGTGTGCTCCTAAGCGCCACGGGAAGCGCGCGGACAGTTACGCGCATTGTAACCCCACCCGCATAGGCACGGCAAAGTACCGCATTCCAACGCAAATAAAAGAAACAACGGCAATTCCGCGCATTGCAGTTTGACGGCAGGGCCCTGGTGGCCGAACGTGTCAGCGCGCGCTGACAGCGTCGCTGCCGAATGGTTTTTGGGTCGAAAGCCGGTCCAGGTTCTGGCGTTTTGCGGTCCTAGGTCTTTCGGCGAGGTTCAGTTCCAAATTGGAGGAGCTTCTATGAACAGCAAGAGTCTTTCGATGGCAGTACGTATCATCGTAGCCGCGCTCATGGCAGTAGGTACGGGTGCCATGGCCCAGGATCCGAGACATGAGCGTTTCAGCGGTGTAATCAATGACTACGCACCCGTAGCGGGCGGCAACGGCACCACGGCGTGGGAACTTCACGGGCCCTGGACTTTGACAGTGAACAAAGAAACCGGGAAAGCCCATTTCGCAGGATCCCTGACGATGGGGTTGTCAGTCCTTGGCCAAACGTCTACAAACGTCGAAGCGGTCAATCTGGCACAGCATACTCACAGCATCACGATGGATGGCACGGTCAATTACAACCCGACTGACTGCCCTCCCGCCGCCACGGCCACGCCTCCCTACGTCGCCCGTTTTGAGATTACCAACACCGCCAGCGTTTTCGCGAATGGCAGCACTGCACCGTTCGGGGAGTTTTCACAGTTGCAGGTTTGTATTGCGGGAGGAAACGATCCGAACGTGCCATTTTCGAATATCACGCTGGTATTCGCGGACCCGGCCGCCACGCATTTCGGATCACAGGCCATTCACGGGCTAGTTCGCAGCGTAAAGAGATGATCGTTTGACAATGACCACTACTGAGTGCTCCGCGGCGCTTGGGCTCTAGGCTTGGCGCCCCGCACGAGGCAAATGGGGCGACCCATCCGTACCCGCTTGTGGCCCTCACCACGAGCAGACGGCTAGGAGGGCGCCCCAGCCGCGCGATGGGCCGGGGATCCGATGCGCTGCCAGAAACGAGCAAAGCTCCGTAGCTAGTACTACGCATATTCTGCAGCCATTTCCATCTCGCTCGTTCACCGCTCTCTGGCGGAACTGTAATTGTCCGTGCAATCCGCCCGCTGACCCCCTTGGTATACAGTCTTCCACGATGCCGCAGAGTCAAAATGCACTGGCTGTTCCGGCCCCTTCGGGCCTTTCCGAACCTGCTGATCGAGCGTCCGTAGGTACTCTTCAACCAAGTTGTGCGTCGACCCTCGGTACAAGAAGATGCCCCAAAAAATGCTGTCTTGTATTGGTCAAACAAAGAAGGCATTCACCATTTCGACGCAGGAAAGATACCCAAAGATCTTTGGCAATTTCCCGGAACTACTTTTCTTTTTTCAACTCGACCACGACAACTTCAATGGGTTTATCTCCGGCGTTGACGTCGGCATGCATCGTGTTGGGCGGGTTTGCGGGAAGCCAGTAGGCTTTGCCGGTTTCCCAGATGTGAGACTCTGCGGGGCCGTTCTCTTCGACAATCTTCAGGGTGCCGCCGGAGAGCGCGACGATAACACGCGGGTGTTCATGACGATGCATGGCGAGCGGAGCACTAGGAAAGATGACGGATTTCCACACCTTGACGTCGTCATTTTCCAGCAACGGGATGCGTTGGGTTTGCGTGGATTGTTGGGCACGGACGGTGAAGAGGATAGCCGAAGCGAAGAACGCGCCAAGAAGAAACGATTTCATGAAAGGCTCCCGGCGGGGGATGGTAGCACGAAGACACAGCAGACGCCGCATTTTGAGATTGACGGATTGACGGAGATGAGTTCTGGGAGGTCTGGATTGCTACCGCATCATGGGCGCGCTTGCTCGCTGCGCTCGTATGAGTGGTTCGCCCGCGTCGTTGTAAGGTTGGAAGAGAATCGCCTTGAAAACATGGGGCTATGATTTCGAAAGTGCGTTCCAGGAACCCCTGTACAAATTCGCCCGTCGCTACACGACGCGTGCATCGGCGGTAATGATGGATCTACTTGCACTTAGACAAGGCTGGCGATCGAAATGGTCCTCAGGTATCATTCGCATCAACACACTGACAAAACCCACGGGACCCGCCACGACGACATTGGACCTGTCGGGACCATATGGGCGGAGAGCTTTCGCCACTCTTTCAAGGTCTTCGACTAAGACTGCCGCGCCATCGAACTGATCGACTCCCGCTATTGCCTCATATCCCAGGACTAGCCTTCCCAGGCCCCGCTGGCCGCAACTCGCGAAGCTTGGTAAAACGATGCCTCCCTTCTCCACCGACCACCACCCTCAATCCGATTTCCACCCAAGCGTGCGCAATCAAACTGGGACCGTTCCGAGCAACACCTAGACAAAATTCGCTCGCGATTCCGCGCCGCCTTAGCATAATCTGTGCTGCGAGCGCACGCGGCAGGCATACTGCTCTAACCCATTTTTTCTCCCCTGCGGTCTCGACTGCCCAGGCAACCCAATCTATTTCATAACCAGAAAAATGACGGACACGTTTCGGTGATCGCGCTGCCCACGCAATAACGAGGTTGGCTGGCAGCAGGCGGACGGCAAGGCGTGCTACGACGAGAATAATGGTGGCTTCCCTAAGATACATCCGGCGCATGGTCGTTGCCTTCATGTTCCTCTCCGGGCCGTATTCGACGCACCAATTGTCTGTCAATCAAGCTCTGGAGGAAAATACCGACCTCACTATATCCGCATCGTAGTTCTGCAGAAGCACGTCGAATATTTGGCCGACGCGGCAAGGCTCAGAAAGCATCTTCCAAATCCCACTGCCCATCCGGTTGAAATCGAAATATAACCCTGCGCGAATGCCTAGCGCGACTACTCTATCGTCAACCGTCCCAGCAAATACCTGATCATTTTGAACGAGAATGGTGTCACTTTCTAAGTTCAAGATTATAGACCTCCTGCGAATGGCTCGCTTTGGTATATAAATGCATAGCTAACGGTCTGGGATGTTTGCCTTCCTGGAGCGGAAATGCCGCTTCTCCTTGATCTACCCGACCAAACTCTTGTTGATCCAAAACTGCATTCTTTCGCGACACGGACTCCCTGCACTTGGGGCACTCGACGACAGGACGAGGCAGAGACTGCCAGTCCTTAGCGATGTGCTTGCCAGCAAGGAAAGTGCGTCGACGAGATCTGCGATTAGCGTGCCACAACGATGCTGGTTGATACGGACGGAATTCTCGGTAGCACACTGGAGCTCTGAACTTAGCACTCGCGAGCTCTGACAGTTTGCAACCGCGAGCGTGCCGCCGTGCCAATAGCGATGTTCGACGAGCGCGCGTCATGCATCACGTTGTTATATTGCTCGCTCTCCATGCTTCCCGCGTTTATATGAATAAATCCTTATGTTTGTGTGCTAATCGACACCTTACTCCAACTCTAGCAAAGGCCATAACTTGCCGCGCCTTGCTCGGCTATGGGCGTGTACCAGAACGGAACCCGAAGGGAAAGGTATAGAACTGAATATACTCCAATCAAGTGCTAGGGCCAGACTGGCGGAATGACTCGTGAACCCTTTTTCGACATAGAACGCGCATTCAGTGATGCCTCTGAGACGAATGCCAAGGCACTCAACTTGGCAGAGGACGCGTTCCGGGACTGCGAAGAAAAATATCGGTTGCTCCTCGACGGAATCGAGGACTACGCGATCTTTATGATCGACCCACAAGGCCAGATTGTCAGTTGGAATGCCGGCGCCGAACGAATCAAGGGATACAAAGCCGAAGAGATTATCGGTCGTAATTTTTCCTGTTTTTTTCCGCAGCAAGATATTGAGTGCGGTAGGCCAGAGGAGGTACTCCGGCTGACTGCCGCATACGGCAGGCACGAGGAACAAGGCATGAGGGTGCGGAAGGATGGCTCACGATTTGTGGCGAGTGTCACCTTTACAGCGTTACGCGACCGGAACGGAAATCTGCGGGGATTCTCTGAGTTCAGCCACGATCTCAGCGAGAGCAAAGAGTCGGAGGCGCGATACCGAGGTCTCTTGGAAGCAGCTCCGGATGCGATGGTGGTGGTGAACTCGGGCGGGGAGATCGTCCTGCTGAATGTTCAGGCAGAGAAACAGTTCGGATACCGCCGTGATGAACTCATCGGGCAGAAGCTGAAGAACATCATTCCGGAAGGCTTTGCGGAACGGCTACTCGCTGACGGTCTTCGATCCGTGGAAGACGCGCTGGCACAACAGATCGGTACGGGGATTGAGCTCATTGCGCGGCGGAAAGATGGAAGTGAGTTTCCAATCGAGATCATGCTGAGCCCGCTGGAGAGCGCCGAAGGAATTCTGGTGACGGCAGCTATCCGGGATATTAGCGTGCGCAAGGACGCGGAGAGACATCTGGCGCAGATGGAGGGCAGATATCGCGGACTGCTGGAGGCCGCTCCGGATGCGATGGTGGTGGTAAACCAAGCTGGGGAGATCGTCCTGCTGAATCTTCAGGCGGAGAAACAGTTTGGATACCGCCGCGACGAGCTTGTGGGGCAGAGGGTGAAGAACATTATCCCGGAGGGTTTTGCGGAGCGGCTGGTCGCGGACGACCTTCGATCTGCGGAAGACGCGCTGGCACAACAGATCGGTACGGGGATTGAGCTCATTGCGCGGCGGAAGGATGCAAGTGAGTTTCCAATCGAGATCATGCTGAGCCCGCTGGAGAGCACCGAAGGAATTCTGGTGACGGCAGCTATCCGGAATATTAGCGTGCGCAAGGACGCGGAGCGACATCTGGCGCAGATGGAGGGCAGGTATCGCGGACTGCTGGAGGCGGCTCCGGACGCAATGGTGGTGGTGAACCAAGGCGGGGAAATTGTTCTGCTGAATGTTCAGGCAGAGAAGCAGTTCGGATACCGCCGTGATGAACTCATCGGGCAGAAGCTGAAGAACATCATTCCGGAAGGCTTTGCGGAACGGTTGGTCGCTGACGATCTTCGATCTGCGGAAGACGCGCTGGCACAACAGATCGGTACGGGGATTGAGCTCATTGCGCGGCGGAAAGACGGAAGTGAGTTTCCAATCGAGATCATGCTGAGCCCGCTGGAAAGCGCCGAAGGAATTCTGGTGACGGCAGCTATCCGGGACATTAGCGTGCGCAAGAGATCCGAGGAGCACCTGGTGAAGACGATGGGCGACCTCAAGCGTTCCAATGATGAGCTGGAGCAATTTGCCTATGTCGCGTCACACGATCTCCAAGAGCCGTTGCGGATGGTGGCCAGTTATACGCAGCTTCTGGCCCGGCGCTACAAAGGGCGTCTGGACTCCGATGCCGATGAATTCATCGATTATGCAGTAGACGGCTCAACCCGGATGCAGAGGTTGATTCAGGATCTACTGACCTATTCACGCGCCGGGACAAATGGAACAGCGCTCCGCAAAATTCTCAGTGAAAACGCGTTGAAAGAAGCGATTGAAAACCTACGAGCAACGATTGAGGAGAGCGGTGCGGTTGTGACCCACGACCAGCTGCCAGCGATTACGACGGACGGGACGCAGTTGGCTCAGGTATTTCAAAACCTCATTGGAAACGCAATTAAATACCATGGTGCCGAAGTTCCTCACGTCCACGTCTCTGCCATGAACAACGGCGCCAATGAATGGATTTTTTCGGTGCGGGACAATGGCTTGGGAATCGACCCTCAGTACTTTGAAAGAATCTTCATTATTTTCCAGCGTTTGCACGGGCCAACAGAGTTCAAGGG
>Ga0209380_10001094_pt1 | contig 18786 bp, 16 predicted proteins | sample HubBroMetageWFT6_FD_188347 | JGI IMG/M metagenome (GOLD analysis project Ga0209380, IMG submission 188347) | Warmed and freeze-thawed soil microbial communities from the Hubbard Brook experimental Forest, New Hampshire - Hubbard Brook CCASE Soil... | ecosystem: Environmental > Terrestrial >...
GGCCGGTCATTTCGATTGGTTCTGGTTGGCTGATGATTCCCAACAGAGTCGGCGCGATATCGCGCAGCGAACCGTTCGCATTGAGTCTCGTAGAGGAATCTTCTGTGGCGAGGATGAACGGAACCGGATTCGTCGTGTGATACGTGTGCGGGCCACCAGTTTTCGGATCGATCATCGTTTCGGCGTTGCCGTGATCGGCGGTGACAATCCAGGCGCCGCCGCGCGGTTGCAGTACCTGGCGGATGCGGCCCAGGCAATCGTCCACCGCTTCTACGGCCTTGATCGCGGCTTCCAGGTTGCCGGTGTGCCCTACCATATCGGCGTTGGCGAAATTCATGACCATGGCGTCGAAGTCGCCTTTCTCGACGGCCTTCACGACCGTGTCCGCGATGCCCGCTGCGCTCATTTCCGGTTTCAAATCGTACGTGGGAACTTTGGGCGAGGGGACTAGAATTCGCTCTTCGCCCCCGAAGGGCTTTTCGATGCCGCCGTTGAAAAAATAGGTGACGTGCGCGTATTTCTCGGTTTCGGCGCAACGAAGGTTTTTTAGGTTTTGATCGGCGAAAACCTGCGCCAGGATGTGCGCGATTTTTTCCGGCGCGATCACATAGCGCAGCCACGGCCAGGCTTTGTCGTACTGCGTCATGGCGACATAGAAAAGATTCGACGGGCGATTGGTGTCCGCAAATTCCTTGAAGCCCGGCTCGGCGATGGCGCGCGTCATCTGGCGGGCGCGGTCGGCGCGAAAGTTGAAGAAAATCACGGCGTCATCGTCGCGAATCGGCCCGGCAGGAGGCGCGGATGGGGAAGCGCTCGGTGCGATCACGATGGGCTCGACGAATTCGTCGGTCACGCCGCGCTCGTAGCTGCGGCGAACCGCTTCGACCGGGTCGGCGGATTTTACAGGGGCATCGCCGTGGACCACGGCGCGGTAGGCGCGCTCGAGGCGTTCCCAGCGGTTATCGCGGTCCATGGCGTAGTAGCGGCCGGTGAGGGAGGAGATCTGCCCGCAGCCGATTTCGCGGATTTTCTGCTGCAATTGCTGGATGTATTCGACGCCGCTGTGCGGGGGCGTGTCGCGCCCATCCGTGAAGCAGTGGATCAAAACGCGCTCGACGTGCCGCTCGCGCGCCATCCGCATCAGCGCGGATAGGTGCTGCATGTGCGAGTGCACGCCGCCATCGCTCAAGAGGCCCAGCAGGTGCAGGTTGCGCGCGCGGCCCCGGTCCATGGCTTCGACGAGCAGCGGCTGCTTGAAAAATTCGCCGCTGGCGATCATCAAGTCGATGCGTGTGATGTCCATGTGGATGATGCGCCCGGCGCCCATGTTCATGTGCCCCACTTCGCTGTTGCCCATTTGCCCTTCGGGCAAGCCGACGTAGGGACCGGAGGTCTGGATCAGCGTGTTCGGAAAATCCTTCAGCAAGCGGTCGTAATTCGGTTTTCGCGCGAGGGCAATGGCGTTGCCCTTGGTTTCGGCGCGGTAGCCCCACCCGTCGAGCACGGTCAACACAATCGGCTTCGGTCGTTTTGGCATAGGCGTTAAGGATACACGGAACGAGTTTCTCAATGTAGCGCCCGCCTTCAGGCGGGCACCTGGCGTTGCTTCCACGGCGGCGTCCAATCCGCAACCAGGGGCGAACCCTTCCAAGGCCGTATGAACGACCCAGAAAATGGGTACTCCTCAAAGTTTTTACAAAGTCCTTTCCGCACAGGGTTCATCCAAATGTAGGCCGCTACTTGGTTAGATACTTCATTCGTGCAAAGAACATGATCGTAGTAGTTCTTTTGCGATAGCCGCACACCTGTTTCTTGTTGATGGACGTAGGCCGCTTTCTGTTTAAAGCTCTTGGCGAACACGAGCAGATTACTGGCTGGCGCCTTCCCAAACACCAGGAAATGAAGATGGTCCGGCATGACGCAATATGCGTCCACTAGAAATTGGTGAAGTAGGGATTCGGTTCGCAGCATCCCAATTATCCAGGTGGCTCTATCGCTGTTGAGAAAAATGGGTTTCCGATTGTCGCAACACATCGTTACGAAGGACCATTTCTGTCCGACGTAGTCCCGCGGGTCTAGTCGGTGTGCTTTGCGGGTAAATTCCATTTCGGAAAAATCCAGGGCTCGCTCTTATCCAGGCGCTTTCCACTCAGCTGGATGCCCGCCTGAAGGCGGGCGCTACACAGCGAGCTACCCCTGAATTCCGGACTAGCGTCCATTCATTTCATCTTGCGTATAAGGACCGGCCGAGCGAACGTGGCGTCGGAGTCGCTTCATGAGGGAATCGAATTCCTCGGCACTGATGGCTTGCTGAGTGAATTGGACGAGCCATTCGCGGAATGCGGCGTTCAGGGTTTTCTTCTGGGAGCGGGCGACCAATCGTGCCCGTTCAATCAGGTCAGCATCTGCGCTAAATGATACTTTTATCATACAGACCAAGTATACGTTCGATTCGTAACAAAGCGCATCATGTCTATTTTCGGGCGACTGCGGCGCGGCCGGGAAATTTCGCCGCTGAGCCTAGCTCTTCCTCTATCCGCAAGAGCTGGTTGTACTTGGCGACGCGGTCGGTGCGGGAGGCGGAGCCGGTCTTGATTTGGCCCGTGCCCATGGCCACGACCAAATCGGCGATGAAGGTGTCTTCAGTTTCGCCGGAACGGTGCGAGACGATGGAGGCGTAGCCGGCCTTGCGCGCCATTTCGATGGCTTCGATGGTTTCGGTGACGGTGCCAATCTGGTTGAGCTTGATCAGGATGCCGTTGCCGATTTTTTCGGTGATGCCGCGCTGCAGGCGCGCCGTGTTCGTTACGAACAAATCGTCGCCGACGAGTTGCGTCTTTCCGCCAAGCTCGGCGGTCAGATGCTTCCATCCCTGCCAGTCATCTTCGGCGAGACCATCTTCGATGGAGACGATCGGGAATTGACGGACCCAATCGGCATAAAACTTGGTCATCTGCTCCGAGGTGCGTGCGGATTTGTCCGATTTTTTGAAAATATATTTGCCGCTGGCCTTGTCGTAGAACTCGCTCGAGGCGGGATCGAGGGCGATGGCCACGTGCTCGCCGGGCTTGTAGCCGGCAGCCGCGATGGCTTCCAGAATGACTTCGATGGCTTCGTCATTCGATTTCAGGTTGGGTGCGAAGCCACCTTCGTCGCCGACCGCGGTGGAATAGCCGCGCTTGTGCAGGACGGCTTTCAGGCGATGGAAAACTTCCACGCCCATGCGCAAGGCTTCATCGAACGTCTTAGCGCCCACGGGCATGGCCATGAATTCCTGAAAGTCCACGGAATTGTCGGCATGCGCGCCGCCATTCAAAATGTTCATCATCGGCACGGGAAGCGTGTTGCCGGAAGGGTCAGTCGAATACCGCGAGAGATATTTGTACAGCGGCTGGCGCGCCGCCGATGCGGCCGCGCGCGCCGCCGCCATTGAAACGGCGAGAATGGCGTTGGCGCCGAGATTCCCTTTATTCGGCGAGCCGTCGGTTTCGATCATGCGGCGGTCGAGCACGCCCTGGTCCGAGGCATTGAGGCCGGTGACGGCGCGAGCGATCTCGCCATTCACATGGGCGACGGCCTTGAGGACGCCTTTGCCGAGATAGCGCGATTTGTCACCGTCGCGCAATTCGATGGCTTCGTGTTCGCCGGTGGATGCGCCCGAGGGCACGGCGGCGCGGCCAAGTGTGCCGCCTAAAAGGATGACATCCGCTTCCACGGTGGGGTTGCCGCGCGAATCAATGATCTGCCTGCCAAGAACCCGCGCGATTTTCGTCGACATGCCGCCTCCTGGAGAAAGAGTCCAAACCGATGAAATCACAAATGAACACGGATAAGAGAGTCGAGAGTTACGAGTTGACAGTTGACAGGTAACAGTTAAGAGCAAACCGCACCCGCCAAGCGTGGTTAACTCCTGATTTCTGACCTCTAGCTTCTAATTTCTAACTTCCAGCACTCTCACTCCGGCTCCTCGATCATGGATTCTTCGCGGACGACGACGACGATTCCGCTTTCGGTGACATGGTATCGTTGGCGGTCGGCTTCGAGGTCGTAGCCAATCTCGGCGTGCTCGGGAACAGTGACGTGGCGGTCGATGATGGCGTTGCGCACGCGGGCGTGGCGTCCGATATTGACATGATTAAACAGGATCGAATTTTCGACGTCGGAGTAGCTGTTGGTCCGCACATCGTAGCCCAGCACGGAGCGATTAACGCGCCCGCCTGAAATGATCGAACCACCGCCCACCATGGAATCCAGGGCCACGCCCATGCGCTTGGGGTCGGCGAACACGGTTTTGAGCGGCGGATATTGGTGCTGCCAGGTGCGGATGGGCCAGGTTTTGTCATACAGGTTGAAAACGGGTGAAACGGACACCAGGTCCAAGTTTGCTTCATAGTAAGCCTCGATGGTGCCCACGTCGCGCCAATATTGCGCGCCGACTTTATTTTCATCAATGAAGTTATAGGCGTACACGCGGTATTTCGAGTAGATGCGGGGCAAAATATCGCGGCCGAAATCGTGCTTGGAATTGGGGTCTTCGGCGTCCGCGAGGAGTGCCGGAATCAGGAGTTGCGTATTGAAGACGTAGACGCCCATGGAAGCGTTGACCATGTCGGGATGAAGGTGCGAACGCTTCGGCGCCACGGGCTTTTCCTCGAAGCCGACGATTCGCCAGTTGGCGTCGGTTTCAATCACGCCGAAACGGCCCACGGCTTCCAGCGAAGGAACCTCAAACGTGGCCACGGTCACGTCGGCGCCGGAATCCACATGCTGCTGCAGCATTTTCTGGTAGTTCATTTTGTAGATGTGGTCGCCGGACAGAATGATGACGTAGCGCGAGTGCTCGCTGCCAATGGAATAAATGTTCTGGTAAACGGCGTCGGCGGTTCCCAGGTACCAATTCGTGGAAACGCGCATCTGCGGGGGCAGGACTTCGATGAATTCGCCGAGGCCCAGAAGTTGCGACCAGCCCTGCCGGGTGTGCCGGTTGAGAGAAAGTGCTTTGTACTGCGTCAGAACAAAGACGCGGCGGAGATCGCTATTGATGCAGTTGGAAAGCGTGATGTCGATAATGCGGTAGACGCCGCCGAAGGGAACAGCCGGCTTGGCCCGGTCGCGTGTGAGCGGCCATAGCCGTTCGCCCTGGCCGCCGGCCAACAGAACGCCGATCGCATCGCGCATCAGGGACATGAGCGCATCTTTCTGCCCTACCCGAACTGCCGGGTGCGGGGGCAGGTGCACCGATATTCTAGCAGGTACGCCGGAAAGTCCCATACAGCCCTGTCCCGGGCCAGGCCCACTCCGGGGCGGAGGGGTAAAAACAACGCTTGACTTCGGTGGGCGGGTCCGCTAGAAGTGAGTGCCAATAGGCCATTACTAACGAGTGGACCTCTCATAGCACTTATGGTTAATAGTAATCATTGCCACATGCATCGGAAGGACGGTGAAGTCTAGTTGGCTGAAGTCAGCATTCAAGAAGGTGAGTCCCTGGAAAATGCGCTGCGCCGGTTCAAACGCAAAGTGCAACAGGAAGACATCATCAAGGAAATCAAGAAACACAGTTATTACATGAAGCCTGGAGAAAAGCGCCGCGCGAAACAAGCGTTATCGCGCAAGCGGCTGCGCAAGAAGCAGCGGCGGGAGCAGGACTAAGCTCCCCCAGGCGGGCAAGACGACCCGGGATTTTCCAAAGCACCCTCGGACCAGTCGGAATTGGGACCCACGTTCTTCCCCGGCGTATCCCAGCAAAATCTGACGAGGCCGGGGTGCCGTGGGCTCTCCAACCAGCGTGGAGCCTCGGAGCAGCGTATGGAATATCACGATAAGGTCCTGAAGTGTGCGGAATGCAGTCAGGAGTTTGTCTTCACCGCCGGCGAGCAGATGTTTTTCGCCGACAAAGGCTTCAAGAACGAGCCCAAGCGGTGCAAGGACTGCAAAGCCAAGCGCTCTCAGAGCCCGGGTCCGGGTACCAATAACTTCCAGCGGGCGGAAACCAAAACGACCTGTTCGCAGTGCGGAAAGGAAACCACAGTTCCTTTCCGCCCGACGCAGGGCCGGCCCGTGTTCTGCCGCGAATGTTTCCAGCAGCGGCGGTCGATGAGTTCTCCGGCATAGCTCGGGGGAGGGAATTGCGGTTGCTTCCCGCTGCCAGATGTGGCAGCGCTGCGAATTTCTCTCTAGTGTCACAGTCAGATTGTCCGGGTCCTGCTCCGCGCCGTGATTCCGCCTGCGTATTGGATTTCTATTCCGGCCAATCCCAGTTTCCCCTTGCTAAATTGCGAATTGCCCATGCGGCTGGGTTCGGAGGAATGCTTTCTATGGTCTGCGGGCGCCGCGGTTCGCGACGGAGCATCCTCACGCTGCAAGAATCCCCGGGCCTGAAGACCCAGGTTACAGCACAATCGTTACTCGGGATTGAACTCAGGCAATTTGAAATTGCTGTAGCCCGCCTCTTCAGAGGCGGGGATTTCTGTTGACGTCGGGAACCCGGGCGAATTCCTCGTTGTTTGCTTACAGGCTTAGTTCGTATGGATTTTTTGTTCCCTTGCTTCCAAATTGAATCTCGCGCACCGCGCGTTTAATATGGGCGGCGTGCGCCCGGCAGGTCTTCGCTAATCTGCAAGCGGCGCGAGATAAATTTCAGAAAGATTGTGAAAATGAAAACCTCGTTGCCGCCCTCGGCTATTCAATCGGCATTGCGGATCCTGGAAGGGCCATCGGCCGCGTTCGCGAACCGCTATCCTGGCGAAACGGGGCGGCGCCAGCCGGTCCACGTCGTGTACGGCGGAGCGCATTTGTTTCGGGCGGGCATTTCCAGGCGGCTGGGCGACGTGGCCCTCGCGACCCTTGGAGAATTCGCGCCAGATGCGTTTACCTTTGCGCGCGCGATCGGATTGCCGGGAGCGGGAGCGCTTCCAAAATCCGGCAAGCAGGCCGCCGCGATCGAGCGGCAATTCGCCAAATCGCCTGAAAAACTACGGATCGAAAACCGTGCCGCCTGGATGGCGCAGGCGATTTACAGCCGCGTCCTTGAAAAATTGCAGCGTGAGCCGGTCGAGGATTTCCGTATTGACTTCGAGGATGGCTATGGGAACCGGCCCGACGTGGAAGAAGATCAGCACGCCAATCTTGCCGCCGAGGAAGTGGCCAAGGGCTTCAGAGAAGGCTCGTTGCCGCCATTTATCGGCATCCGCCTCAAACCGTTTTCGCCGGAATTGCGCGAGCGCAGCATTCGCACCCTCGACTTATTCTTGAGCGCGATGTGCGAAGCCACGCGCGGACGACTTCCCGCAAACTTTGTGGTCACATTGCCGAAAGTTGTGATCCCCGAGCAGATGGCCGCGCTCGCGCGCTTGCTCGATGCCATGGAGCCCGCGTTGGGTCTCGAAAAAGGCGCGCTGCGATTCGAGATGATGGTCGAAACGACGCAGGCGATCCTGAACGAACGCGGGGAATCGAGTTTGCCGCGATTCCTGGACGCGGCGGGCGGCCGTTGCATCGCCGCGCATTTTGGCACCTATGACTACACCGCAAGCTGCAGCATCACCGCGGCCTATCAAGTGATGGACCATCCCGCCTGCGACTTCGCCAAGCACATGATGCAAGTCGCTTTTGCCGGCACGGGCATCTGGCTTTCCGATGGCGCAACGAATGTTCTCCCCGCGCCGCCTCACCGCGCGGAAAAAGGCAAGCGGCTCACGCGCGCGCATCAGGAAGAAAACCGCAAAGCCGTCCATCGCGCGTGGCGGCTGCACTACGGGCATATCCAGCACTCGCTCGTTTCCGCGTACTATCAGGGATGGGACTTGCATCCTGCGCAGCTGCCCACGCGCTACGCGGCAGTATTTTCGTTTTTTCTTGAAGGACTCGATTCGTCCACCGCGCGCCTCAAGAATTTTGTCGAGAAAGCGGCGAAGGCCACGCTCATCGGCGACGTGTTCGACGACGCCGCCACCGGCCAGGGCTTGCTGAATTTCTTCCTGCGCGCGATCAATTGCGGAGCGATCAGCGAAGCGGAGGCGGAACGCCTGACCGGAGTTACAGTTGAAGAGTTGCATTACGGGTCGTTTCTGAAAATCCTGAAAAATCGCACAAAGTAGGAAAGCAGGTTTTTGTGGCGCCGGCGTCTCGCCGGCGGTTTTGCGCTGCGCCGCTAGTAGAAAAAATGCCGGCGAGACGCAGGCGCCACGGCACACCTTCGTCGCTCAGCATGGCGTCCTCAATATTCTGAATTCCCGGTGACGCACCCGGGCTGTCGCTTCAACTGCCGCGATACGTCGAGTAACCAAACGGGCTGAGCAGAAGCGGCACGTGGTAATGCGTTCTCGCGTCGCGCACTTCAAAAATTATGGGAATGTCCGAATAAAACGATTCCACATGCAGAGCGTGGAAGTAATTCCCTGCGTGGTAAGTGAGCCGGTACGTTCCTACCGCTAATTGGGTGTCACCCAGCAGCGCATTGCAGCGGCCGCTTGCGTCGGTGACGCCAGCGCCGACGGATTTCCAGTCCTCACCTGATTTCTTGTGCAATTCAACTTTTAAGTCCGCGGCGGGGCAGCCGCGTGAAGTGTCGAGGACGTGGGTTGTAATCGTGCTCATGACGTTCGCTGCTCGCTCGCCAGAAGTTTTTCCAGGCGAAGGCGCGTGATCAAGCGTTGCTGTTCCGCCGCAATCGAGAGTTCGCTTGGCAGATCATTCTGGAGGCGTTGATTCAGAATCGCAAGCATTCCTTCGGCGGTCTTGCCGGTGGCGCAGACGATGAAAATGTAGCTGAATTTTTCAAAGTAGGCGCGATTGGCCCTGGCCAGTCGCGCCTTCACATCCTCGGTCGCCGCGCGCGCGCCGGTCTGTTCGCCCTCGGCCCACCGGCGAGCGGACTCTGAACCGCTCGCGGGTTTGTCGCCAATCTGTGGATGATGGCTGAAGGCTTCCAGCCAGTCGGCGCGCTCCAGGTTCCACCAGATTGCGTCGGCGGCTTTATGGAGCGCCTCCGCGGTTGCATAGGGCCGCCGCGTGGCCACACTTGCGGCCCATTTCGCCGAGCCGCAACAATCCATAAGCAACGATTCCGCTTGAGCCGAGGGCAGCGCGTTGAATTCCGCGAGCGTCATGTTACCTTGCCGTCTTCGCCGGAGTTCCAAAGATGCGTAGCCGCGCCACGCCGCCATCGGGGTAAATGTGAAAACGCGCGTGCGTCACTGCTCGTGCATCCAGCAGTTCTTTTTCGTAGATGTGCAGGGAATCCGCCTGGAGCTTCGTCCTCGTCAATATTTCTTTCCAGGGAAGGGCGCCCAGCGAGTCCGGATCGATGAGATCGCGCGGCGCCGTGCAAACTTCGAGCGAGCAACTTTCCGGAAAATTGCCTTTAAAATGGGAGGTATCGACTTCGATGCGGCTGATTTTTCCGTGCGCCCCAAGGCGCACGATGCACCAATCGTGTCCCGGCCCGCGGCGGCGGCGCGTTTCCCAGCCGTCATGCATGCCGGTTGAGCGGCCCGGCAGGATCAGGTTGTTGCGCGAGCCGAAGAACATGTCGCTCGAAACAATCACCCACCCGCCGTGCTCGACAGCGGCGAGGTCGATATCGCCTCTTGCGCGGGTGAGCGCCGGCCAGTCCGGGACGGCTTCGCCGTGGACACGCAGGCGCGCCACGCCGCCATCCGGATAAATTTTGAAACGCAAGTGCGTGACCCTGCTCGAAGGCGTGAGCGGAAACGGATTTCGAGTGTCGCCAGCAAGCGGCGACTTCTTCAACATGGTATTCCATTTCGTGGTGTGGTCCTCGAGTTGAGCGAGGCCGGGGTCGCCGTCCACCGCACACGACTCGAGCTCGCAGTGTTCCGGAAAATTCCCTTTGAAATAGGAGGTATCCACGACCACGCCGTGAATGACGCCGGGAAGCCCCAATTTCACGATGCACCAGTCGTAGCCCGGCGTTCTGCGCCGCCGCGTTTCCCAGCCGTCCATCCACTTGCCGACGTCCGTGTATTTGCCCTCGATCCAGACGGGAGCGGCAGCCTTCAGCAGATTTTCCTTCGGCGCAAAAAATTCGTCGTTGGCGGCGACCACTCGGCCGCCCAGCCGCTCGGCGGCAAGATCGATGTATTCGGTGAAATCCATCAGCGTTCGCCCCGTCGCAAGAGCGCTCCGCGCGGCGCGCCAAGGAAGCGCCCGCGATCATAGATCATTTCGCCGTTCAGGAAAGTTGCTTCCACCAAGCCGCGCAAATGTTGGTTCAGATAGGGCGTCAATTTGTGGCGGTGGTGCAGCATCTTGCTGTTCACCACGAAACGTTTTTCGGCATTCCAGACCACCATGTCGGCATCATATCCCACGGCGATTGCGCCTTTGCGCTTTTCGAGACCTGCAAGTTGCGCCGATCCGCCACTCAGCCAGCGCGCTAATTCATGGAAGGAGTGATTGCGTCCTCGAGATTTCGTCCACATTGCCGGAAGACCAAGTTGCAAAGAGCTGATCCCGCCCCAGGCTTTGAAAAAGTCACCCGTATCGAGACATTTCATGGCCGGCGGGGACGGCGAATGATCGGACACAACGAAATCGATTACACGATTGGAAAGCGCCGCCCAGAGGCGTTTCTTGTTTCGCGAATCCCGAATGGGTGGCGCGCATTTGAATTCCGTCCTGCCGCTCCAGACGGAGCCCGAAGAGAAAAACAAGTAATGCGGGCATGTTTCCGCGGTAATCCGCACACCTTCCTTTTTTGCGCGCCGAATGAGCGGGACCGAAAGCTCCGAAGAAAGATGAACGATATGGACCCGAGCTTTGAATTCACGCGCGAGGCGGATCATCATCCCGACTGCGGTGGTTTCCGCGCTTGGGGGCCGCGACAAGAGCCAAGTCCTGTACTTCTTCGGGTCGGCCTTCGCAAGTCTTGCGGTTTCTTCCTCAATTCGATCCGGGAGTTCGGCATGAACCAGCAATGGAGCATCCAGCGCAGCGAGTTCCGGCAATGCGTCCCGGAGATCGCCTTCGTTGACGTGCGCAAATTCCGGCACGCCTGAGGGCACCAGAAAACACTTGAAGCCGAACGCGCCCGCGCGATGCAGCGAGCGCAGTTCGCTTGCGTTTCCCGGCACCACGCCGCCCCAAAAGCCCACGTTTACCCAGCATTTCTTGCGCGCCGCGGTGCGCTTGATTTCGAGCGCCGATGCCGAAGTCGTGGCGGGAATGCTGTTGAGCGGCATGTCGATGAGCGTGGTCACTCCACCCGCCGCCGCCGCGCGCGTCGCTGTCTCGAACCCCTCCCAGTCGGTGCGTCCCGGCTCGTTGATATGGACGTGCGTGTCCACAAGCCCGGGCATAACGACGGATTCTCTGGCATCGTAAATATGTTTTCCCGAAGGAAGATCGTTGTAACCGGCGATTGCCTGGATCACGCCGTTGCGAACATGCACGGTCGCCGCCCGAATTCCTTCCGGCGTCACGACGCGCTTGCTGCGGATCGCGTGGATGCTGGTCATTTCGCGAGCTGCGAGAGAAATTCTTCGAGCAGGTTTTGCGCGACGCGCAAGCGATAGCGCGCGGTCGAGCGAATATCGTCAATGGGCGCGATTTCTCGCGCGAGTGTTTCCATTGCTGCAGCGATAACCGCGGGCGTGGCCTTGCTTCCGCACAGCGCGTCCTCTGTTTTTACGGCCCGCAAGACGATGGGAGCAACGCTCCCCAGCGCGATCCGCACGTCGCGAATGGCGCCGTTTTCAACGAGCGCCGCTCCAGCAAAGCACACCTTGGAGATCGCCTGCGCCTTGCGCGTGCCCACTTTCCGGTAATACTGCCTCCACTTTTTCACGCGGCGAGGCAGCCGCACCGCGCGCAGCAATTCGTCAGACGCAAGCTGCATTGTTTTGTACCCGGTGTGAAAGCCGTGATACGGCAGCCAGCGCACGCCGCGCGCCGAAACAAGCTCGACTTCGGCATCGTAGACCAGCAGCGCGGGCGGAGAATCGGCCGCCGGGGAAGCATTCACGATATTTCCGCCAATCGTGCCGCGATTCTGCGTGGCGATGCTGCCGGTTTCGCGCGCCGCTGCGCAAAGCAGCGGAAATTCCTTCTGCAAGACGCGGTGTTTCTGGATTTCCGAATAAGTCGTCAGCGCGCCTAACGTCACATCGGCGGAGGTCGATTCGATGCCGCGCAAATCATCCAGTTTCGCGACGCTCAAAAAACGCTTGTGGGAGAGTTTCCCGGCCTCCAGCAGCACCATCAGGTCCGTTCCGCCGGCGAACGGCTGCCAGGCTCCCGGTTCGCGAGCAAGCAGAGCCAGCGCTTCTGAGAGACTCGCCGGAACACGCAAATCATATGCGGGAATGTAGGCCCTCATTGCCTCACCGGCTTTTTGTCACCAGACGATTCACAGGCGCGCACCACCGCGGCGAAAATTTTCTGATAGCCGGTACAGCGGCAAAGATTTCCCGCCAGCCCTTCGCGAATTTCGGCGTCGGTGGGATGAGGATGCCGTTCCAGGAGTGCCACGGACGCAATGACCATGCCCGGCGTGCAAATGCCGCACTGCGCGCCGCCACAAGCCAGAAACGCCTCCTGCACGGCATTCAACTGCTCGCCCCGGGCCATTCCTTCGATGGTGCGGATGTCCGCTCCGTCCGCCTCGATGGCGGGGACGAGACAACTATTGACGATGGCTCCATTCATGAGCACTGCGCACGCGCCGCACTCGCCCTCGCCGCAGCCCTCTTTCGTTCCGGTCAGGCGCATTTCCTCGCGCAGAACTTCCAGCAGGCGCTCCATGGGAAATGCTTGAACGCGGCGCTGCTCGCCGTTCACGTTGCAGGAAATGCCGATGCGGTTGAACGTTTCAGTCAAAAATCCCCACCTCTTCCGTCATGGCTTCCATTAACACTTCCGGCGTGGCGGGAATTTCGCGCACGCAAATTCCCGTCGCGTTCTCGATCGCGTTTACAATCGCCGGCGCCGGCCCATCCATCGGCAGCTCGCCGATGCCTTTTGCTCCGTGCGGGCCGAAGGGATACGGCTGTTCCTCAAAAAACACTCGAATGGGAGGAATATCCGCGGCGGTTGGCATGATGTAGTTGGTCATCTGGCCATTGGCCATGCGCCCTTCGCGCCAGACGACGTTTTCATAGAGGGCCATGCCGATGGCCTGCGCCACGCCGCCCTCGATCTGTCCCGCCGCGAGCACGGGATGAATGACCTTGCCCACTTCCTGCACGGCGACAAAGTCGGTGACACGCGCCTCAAACGTCACCGTATCCACAGCGACTTCGGCCACGTACACGGCCCACGCGTAAGTGCCGTAAGCATCGCCCTTGTAAGTTGCGTCGTCCCAGAGCAGGCCGGGAGGAGGTTCGTACTGGCTCCGCGAACGCAGCGGTCCGCGCGTTTCGATGTAGCGCCGGCATGCGCGGACAAATTCATCCTCGGTGCACGCGTCGCAGAGCAATCCGCTGTCCACCAATGTTCGTTTTAATCCGAGCGCCGCAGTCTCCACCAGGTTGCCGACGACCATCGCAGTGCGCGAGGCAACGGTCGGACCGCTGTTCGGCACGGCGCCTGTATCCGGCTGCGCGATTTCGATGCGATCGTAACCGATGCCGAGCGCGTCCGCGGCAATTTGCGAAAAAACCGTGTTCGTCCCCTGGCCGATCTCGGTGCTGGCGGCAAGAACGCGGACGATTCCTTCCCGCGTCGCTTCGAGTTCCACTACGGAGGCCAGATACACTTCTCCCGAGCCGGTAAATCCCGCTCCGTGCATGAACGAGGAGAAGCCTATGCCGCGCTTGATCGTCGCGCCGGGATTTTCCCGCGCGAAACGCTCGCGTTTGGCGTGGTAGCCGCTTTCCCGGAAGGCGCGATCGAGCAGGGCATTGAAATTTACTTCCTCCTGAATCAGTTGTCCGGTGGCGGTCGTCTGGCCTTTGCGAATAAAATTTCGCCGCCGGAACTCTTCAGGAGTCAAATTCAAGGCGCGCGCCACCTGATCCAGATGGCGCTCCAGCGCGAAAATACCTTGCGGCGCGCCGAAGCCGCGAAATGCGCCGTGCGGCGGGGCGTTGGTCGCCACGGCCCGCGATTGAACGCGCACATTGGGGCAGAAGTAAGGTCCGGCCGCATGAATCGTGCCGCGCGAGAGCACCACGGAAGAAAGCGTCGCGTACGCGCCCCCATCAATCACAAAATCGATGTCCATAGCGACGAGTTTGCCGTCGCGCGTGACGCCGGTGCGATGTCGCGTGCGCGAAGGATGGCGCTTGGTGGTTGCGGCCATGTCCTCCGCGCGATCATAGATGATTTTCACGCGCTTTCCGGACTTCCACGCCAGAAGAGCCGCGTGTCCCGCAATCATGGAAGGATATTCTTCCTTGCCGCCGAAGCCGCCGCCCGTTTCCGCTTGAATGACGCGAATTTTTTCCGCGGGCAGGCCGAACAAAGTAACGAGCGCCTTGTGTACGTAATAGGGACACTGCAGCGATCCCCAGATGGTCACCCCATCCGTGGGATTGGCCGTCGCGATCATGCCCTGATTCTCGATGTAGAGCTGTTCCTGCGCCCCGGTGCGATATTCGCGCTCGACAATAATGTCCGCCTGCGCCCATGCGGCATCCACATTGCCTTTTTCGACGTGATACGACTTGAAGACATTGTCCTCTCCAAAAATTACGGCGCGTTTCGCGATGGAATCTTCGATCGAAAAAATTGCCGGGAGCGGTTCGACATCGATTTGTACCGCGCGGCGCGCATCCTCGAGCAAATATCGATCCGCATGCGCCAGCAGGACGATCGCTTCTTCGGGGTGGTTGATGAATTCCGCGGCAAGGCAGGGCTGATCGTGTTCGATCAATGCGATTTCGTTTTTGCCCGGAATATCGGCGGCGGTGACGACCGTGAATTCGCTCCACGGAATGCCGTCGCCGAAGTGGATGCCGCGGATGCGCCCTCGCGCGATGCTGCTGCGCACGGTCACGCCGTGCAGCATTTCCGGAAAGGCGAGGTCGTCCACGTACCGGGCGCGGCCCGTCACTTTTTCGCGCCCCTCTTTTCGGAGGACGGAGTGTCCAAAGAATTTCTCTTCCATTTTTTCCCGCGCTTGTGTAGCGCCCGCCTTCAGGCGGGCATCTGCTTGAATCTGCGTTGCCCGCCTGAAGGCGGGCGCTACAAAGTTCCCCAGATCCTTCAAACAAAATTTCGCGCCAGCCGGACGGTCCCGACTTTCAGTACTGCTTGCGGTCGCTTTTTCGCACCCATTCGCGAAAAGGCTCGAGCCCCGCTTCCCGCATCATGGGCTCGAACGGAATTTTGCGTTCGCCGTGCGGGAGGTTCAATTCATCGTAGATAAAGGAGTCATCGAATCCGGCTTCCGCGGCATCGCTCGCGGTGGCCGCAAAATAGACCCGGTCCAGCCGCGCCCAATAAATGGCGCCCAGGCACATCGGACAGGGCTCGCAACTCGTGTAGATCTCGCAGCCAGTCAGCTGAAACGTGCCCAGCGCGCGGCATGCTTCGCGAATGGCGGTCACTTCCGCGTGCGCCGTGGGATCGTTTGCCGAAGTAACCAAATTTGTGCCGGTCGCGATGACGCGCCCGTCCTTCACCACGATCGCGCCGAATGGCCCGCCTCGGCCCGAGCGTACGTTCTCCACAGCTCGCTGAATCGCCTCTTGCATGTAGGAGTTGCTCATACCACATCGCGCGCCCTCGGCGCACACCCGGTAAATTGTACCGGAAAAGCCAATCCCGCCGTTTACAGTTTTGTGATCCGCCCAATCGAATCAACGCATTGCGATCTACGATTGGACTTTCCCAAATTCGCATGTAAAATCATTTCTCTGGCGTGTGTTTCCGCAAGATGCAAAGTGAGTGGTTGCGTCGCGATTGCGCCCATCGCAGCGGGCTGGGAACCCACGTCGGCCGCTACATGGAAGCCATTCATTTCCTGGCGTGGCCCTCTCGAAGAAAATTCTCGATTTTGGATTGGGCAGGATAGACCGATTGTCCCAGATGGCCGATACTGCCTGTGTTATGCCATTGGGAAGAGAAGGAGGAGGCTGAATGATTGTTGCTGTTCCGCGAGAAACGTATCCTGGCGAGCGGCGCGTGGCGCTCGTGCCCATCGTCATTCCCAATCTTGTGAAAGCGGGACTGGAAATTCTGGTCGAAGCCGGCGCGGGCGCCGCGGCGGGATTTCCTGACGCCGAATACGCCGCCAAGGGCGCGAAGATTATCGCGGATCGAGCCCAGTTGTTCGCGGCGGCGGACATCATTATCCAGATGCTTTGCTACGGCTCGAATGACCAGACGGGCCGCGCCGATTTGCCGCTGCTTCGCCGCAACCAGGTTCTGATCGGCTTTCTGCGCCCCATCGGGTCCCTCGTTACGGTTCAAGAGATCGCGGAGGCCGGAGTGACTTCTTTTTCCGTGGAATTGATGCCACGAACGACGCGGGCGCAAAGCATGGACGCGCTTTCCTCCATGGGCACCATTTGCGGCTACAAAGCCGTGCTCATCGCCGCGGACACGCTTCCGAAAATTCTCCCCATGCTGACCACGGCCGCGGGCACGATCACTCCCGCGCGCGTCCTGGTCATCGGCGCGGGCGTGGCCGGTTTGCAGGCTATCGCCACGGCGCGCAGGCTGGGAGCGGTGGTCTCCGCCTACGATCTGCGTCCCGCGGCCAAAGAGCAGGTGCAGAGCCTAGGGGCGCGTTTTGTGGAACTTCCCCTCGAAGCCAAGGACGCGCAGGACGCCAGCGGATATGCCAAGGCGCAGGATGAGGAATTTTACCGCCGGCAGCGCGAATTGCTCGGCAAGGTGGTTGCCGAGAACGACATTGTCATCACTGCCGCGGTCGTTCCCGGAAAGAAGTCGCCGGTGCTGGTGACGTCAGATATGGTCAAGGGCATGGCGCCGGGCTCGGTGATTGTAGATCTGGCCGCCGAGCGGGGAGGGAACTGCGAGCTCTCCAAGGCCGGCGAGAAAATCGTCGCTCACGGCGTCACCATCATTGGATATTTCAACTTCGCATCGACCGTGCCGCACCACGCCAGCCAGATGTACGCGCGCAACATCGCGGCGTTCCTCAACTTGCTGGTGAAGGACGGGAAGTTTCAGCTCAACCTGCAGGACGACATTATTCAAAGCACGCTGCTGACAATGGGAGGGGAAATCGTTCATCCCCGCGTGCGCGAATTTTTCTCTCTCCCGCCCCTCGTGGCCCAACAGAAGGAGACCGCCTGACGATGAAAATGGATCTGTTCACCAGCGCCTATGTGTTTCTCCTCGCCGCTTTTGTCGGACTGGAAGTGATTCGCCGTGTGTCGCCGCTCCTGCACACGCCGCTGATGTCGCTCACGAATGCGCTCGACGCCATCGCCGTTGTCGGAGCGATCCTCCTTGCGGGCGAACATAAGACCACGCTCTCCACCGTGCTGGGCACCATCGCTATCGTCGCCGCGACCAGCAACGTCGTGGGCGGATTTTTCATCACCGACCGCATGCTCAAAATGTTCAAAGCGAGCCGCAGTCCGAAACCATGACTCCTCTCCCCGGAACTGACACAATCATCGAACTGACCTACCTCATTGCCACGGCTTTGTTCGTGATGTCTCTCAAGTGGATGAGTTCGCCCACCACGGCGCGCCACGGGGTCTGGGCGGGCGAGCTCGGCATGCTCCTCGCCATCGTGGGAACTCTGCTCAACCGCAGCATCGTGGACTACAAGTGGGTTGCCATCGCCCTCGTGCTCGGCACCATCATCGGCGTGCCCCTCGGCAAGGTGCAAATGACTGCCGTTCCTCAGCGGACGGCGCTCAGCCACGCGTTCGGCGCATGTTGCGTCACGCTCGTCGGCACTGCCGAATTTTATTTGCGCGCGCCCGCGGTGCCCAGGTTCATGATGTCGGTTCTGTCAATGGAAGTGATTCTCGGCTCACTCACGTTTACAGGCAGCTTGATGGCCGCAGGAAAGCTGCAGGAAATCCTGCCGCAGCGCCCGATCACTTTCAAGGGCCAAAACTTCGTCAACCTGGGTATGCTCTTGGTCGCCATCGGCATGGCCATCTATCTTGTGTTTCATCCGGATCACACCTCCTTATTCCCGGCGCTGCTCGCGATCCCGTTGCTGTTTGGCGTGATGATGATTATTCCGATCGGCGGCGCGGACATGCCCACGGTGATTTCGCTGCTCAATGCCTATGCCGGGCTTTCCGCCTCGGCGATGGGATTCGTGCTCGATAGTAAGCTGCTGATTGTCGCGGGGGCTTTGGATGGCGCTTCGGGTTTGATTCTCTCCGTCAACATGTCCAAGGCCATGAACCGCTCGTTCTCGAACGTGCTTTTCGGCGGATTCGGCCAGGAACAAACAAGCGCGAAGGGCGGCAAGGAAGCGCGGCCGGTCCGCAGCGCGTCGCCGGAAGAGGCTGCCGAAATTCTGGCCGTGGCCAGCAAAGTGGTCATCGTACCCGGCTACGGCATGGCCGTGGCGCAGGCGCAGCACAAAGTCCGCGAACTCTACGACAACTTGACCAAGCGCGGCATCGACGTGAAATTCGCGATTCACCCCGTCGCGGGACGCATGCCCGGCCACATGAATGTGCTGCTGGCCGAGGCCGACATCCCGTACGACAAGCTGCTCGACATGGATGAAATTAACGGCGAATTTCCGCAGACCGACGTCGCACTGATTATCGGCGCGAATGACGTCACCAATCCCGCCGCGCGCACCGACGCATCGAGCCCCATCTTCGGCATGCCGATTCTCGATGTGGATAAAGCACACACCGTGATGGTCATTAAGCG
>Ga0209380_10001095_pt1 | contig 18777 bp, 22 predicted proteins | sample HubBroMetageWFT6_FD_188347 | JGI IMG/M metagenome (GOLD analysis project Ga0209380, IMG submission 188347) | Warmed and freeze-thawed soil microbial communities from the Hubbard Brook experimental Forest, New Hampshire - Hubbard Brook CCASE Soil... | ecosystem: Environmental > Terrestrial >...
CAGCGCTTTAACCAGCGCGCTCTTCCCGTGATCCACGTGACCAGCGGTAGCGACAATAAAATGTTGAGGATCCGCCATTGGAACTTTTCTATCTGCTGCCCCTAATTGTGATGAAACCTGCTCCACTTAAATCAGGTCGCGGCGCGGAGCGCTGCGACGATTTCAGCGTCCTGATCCGGAAATACGGTTCGCAGATCGAGTTTGAGCTTGCCACGTCCAATGAATCCGACGATTGGCGGCACATGAGAACGCAACCGCGCGGCCAATTCCTGCGGCTTGAGTCCGTCGTGATTTATATCGAGCGTCGTGGAGTGCACAAGCGAGCGTGGCAGCGCGCCGCCTCCGATTTGGGAGCGGCCTTTGCCTATTTCCGCTTTAATCGGCAAGCCGCTGAGCGCTGTAAGGATTTTCCCAGCGCGCAATTGCAACGCGTCGTTCGATGTGTGCAACATCGCGAGGAGGGGGATGTCCTGGTGACTCATCGTGCCATTTGCATTCGGATGGTCGGTCGAGTTGCGCAAGTAGATTTCTACCGTCGCCTCAAGCGCTGCCAGGATTAGTTTGTCGCAGCGCAGCGCGCGAAACAACGGCTCGCGCTTGAGCGCGGCGACCAACTTCGCTCTTCCTACTATTATCCCCGCCTGTGGGCCGCCGAACAGCTTGTCGCCGCTAAAGCAGACTAAATTCACCCCGTTTCGCAACACCTCCGTGGGCGTGGGCTCGTGTTCAAGGCCTGAAAAGGTTTCGGTATGAATCATGGCGCCGCTACCTAAGTCCTCCACGAACGGTATTCGCTTCTCGTGCGCCAGCTTCGCGATGGTCTCGGTTGACGGAGAGTCAACAAAGCCGTCCATAAAGAAATTGCTGCGATGCACTTTCAAGATCAGCGCGGTCTCGCGTGTGATCGCGCGGGCGAAATCACTGAGGGAAGTCTTGTTGGTTGTTCCAACTTCGCACAACCGCGCGCCACTCGCCTCGAGGATTTCCGGAATCCGGAATCCGCCGCCGATTTGAATTAGTTCGCCGCGCGAAATCACAACTTGATTCTTAGGCGGCGGATCTCGGTGAAGCGTACTCCTACGCTCGCCATTAGTAACACGCGTCTCTTCCTTGCAGAAATGTCGAAGAATCAGAACAAGCGCACTCGCGTTGTTATTCACCACTGTCGCAGCTTCCGAGCCGCACAGTAGCGCAAGATTGTGTTCGAGGTACGCAGCGCGACTGCCGCGCCCTCCCCCGCCGATTTCATATTCGAGATTGTTGTATTGCGATCCAATCCGGGATATCGCTTCAATAACAGCATGTCCCAGTGGCGCACGACCGAAATTCGTATGAACAAGAATGCCAGTGCCATTGATCACAGGCTGCAGGCGAGACGCGCGTAGAGTTCCCAACGCGGAACGCAGTTGCGAGAGGACTTCCTCGAAGCCAGGGATTGTTCCATGTTTTCGCAGCGCCGCGAGTTCTCGCCGAATGGTTGCCACGACGGTAGGATGAGGTAATCCTGCATCACCCAGCGCGATGACAAGTTTGTCGACAGATGGGATGGCGCGCAGTCCAGAACGTTTCATGCTGCCACTCGGATCCGAGGCTTGCTCGAGCGTACAATCTGTCCGATGACGGCAGCGCACAGTGCGTGGTGGGTCTTCAGACGCTTCAATACCGTATCCAGATTTCGCCGCGGCACGCTCAGCAAGAGACCGCCGCTCGTCTGCGCATCCGTCAACAATATTTGTTGAGCCGGAGTAGCGCCGTCCCATTCCGTGAATTTGTTCGCAAAGTCAAGATTGTCGCGGCTGCCGTCAGGGATGCAACCGTTCGCGATGAGCTGGAAGACTTCCGCGCTGATCACTGGCACAGCGTCAGCAGCAATCTCGGCGCCAACACCGCTGGCGCGACACATCGCGCCCAGATGCCCGAGCAACCCAAACCCGGTAACATCAACCGCGGCTTTTAGAAATCCTCTCTCCGCTAGTTCCGGTCCTACACTGTTGAGCTTTGTCATAACGGCGATAACTCTCCGTTCCAGCAAACGGTTGGTCAGGCCACGCTTAATCCCCGTGGTGATGATACCTGTGCCGAGCGGTTTCGTCAGGACCAGCACGTCGCCAGCACGAGCCTTCGCGTTGGTCAGCATACGGCGCGGCGACACCAGTCCTGTCACGGCGAGCCCGTAGATTGGCTCCGGGTTTCGAATTGTATGGCCACCGATCAGAACACACTTCGCTTCTTTGATCTTCGCGGCGCCTCCGCGAAGGATCAGATTCATGATATGGGGCGGCACCGAGTCTGCCGGTATTCCCAGGATGTTAAGCGCCGTCAGCGGACGCCCGCCCATGGCGTAAACGTCTGACAAAGCATTTGCCGCTGCGATCTGTCCGTAGGCAAACGGTTCGTCGACGATTGGCGTGAAGAAATCGGTCGTTTGCACCAGTGCGCGATTTCGGTCGATACGATACACCCCTGCGTCGTCTCCTGTGGCGGCGCCAACCAGGAGATTGCGGCTATTCAGAATCGGTAGCTGACGCAGAACCTGCGTCAGAGCCTGCTGGCTGAGTTTGGAAGCTCAACCGGCGCAGGACGACAATGCAGTTAACTTGAATATCTGCTCGCGCGACATGGGCGATCACCTCCTTTCGACGATGATTTCGAATGCTAAAAGGTGGCGGAGAGGGTAGGAATCGAACCTACCCCCCGGCACAAAGTGTCGGGGCAGCGGTTTTGAAGACCGCGACGACCACCAGGCACGCATCACTCTCCCTAAAAATGGAGACCAACAAGAGGCAGAACCGCAAACACGGGAGTGTAGCAGTTACTCCATCAATGAGCCCAGGGATTAGCGATTGTCGCCTGCCACCCGCGCGAAGAGTTAGGTTCAAAGTTGACTGTCGAGAGTTTTGGAAAGATCGTCGTGGTCGATCAAACCGACGATGGTCTTGACCTTTTTGCCCTCGCGCGAATAGAGCATGCTTGTCGGCATGCCCAGTATGCCGCCGAATTTTTCAGCAATTTTGGAGTTGCCCAGCAGGATTGGATAATTCATCGCCTCTGGATGACCGTTCACATCGAAGCGCCGGTCCCGCACGTAGGGCTGGACGACTTGATTCCCCTCATCGTCCATAGCGACGCCGAGGATCACCAAACCCTTGGGCCCATACTTCTCGTTAAACTCGATCAGCCAGGGTATCTCGATGCGGCACGGCGCGCACCAAGTGGCCCAGAAGTTCACGAGCACCACTTTTCCCTTGTACTGGTCGAGCGAAGTATTGGTGCCCTCCATCGTAGGAATCTGCACGCTGGCCTCGGCGGCCGTGCTGCTGGTTTCTTTACTGCCCTGATTCTGCATTCCCTTCCCGCAACCAATCAGGGTGAGCACCGCCACAACACAAGCCATTGCCGACAGTTTTTGAAATTTGCCAGACACTTGCCGACGCTCCTTACTTCACGAATCCATTCAGAAAACTCAGTTTGCCCGACAGCAAAGTCAGCCGGTCGACAAAAATCAGGCAGCCTACGGCGAGCAGAAGAACGCCGCTGCCAATCTCGACGGCGTGCAAGTGGCGGCGGAAACGCTGATAGAAACCCAGGAATTGATTAATGCCCACGGCCGTTAGCAGAAACGGGATGGCTAACCCGGCCGAGTAGACGGCCAGCATGAAGACGCCGCGCGAAATGGTCTCGCTCGTCGCGGCCATGGCTAGCACACCAGCCAGGATTGGGCCGATGCACGGCGTCCAGCCGAACGCGAACGCGAAGCCAAGCAGGAAACCGCTCAGGACGCCTGCAAATGGCCCAGCGTCGGTGTCCTGTTTGGTTTGGCCTCCAAGATTGCGGAAATGCATGTCGCGATTGAGCCAGCGAGTCAGCATCGGCCCAGCCAGAAAAATGAGCGAAACGGAAATTAACTGCGCAGGTCCGAAGAATCGGGGTGCGTCATCACCCATGCGCATCCAGATTGCGAATCCGGCCAATGCAAGCAGCGCGCCCACAACCATCCCCGCCCGCACCGGGATCTTCCCAAGCACGCCGATCAAATGGAGACCGAAGAGGACGATTATGGCCCCGGCAAATGGCGCAAGAAGACTTTTGTTCTGCAGAAGAAATTGCCCAACAGCGCTGGCCGACGCGCCAAATGCGATGAACACCACCGAGAAACCCATGACAAATGCGAACGAGGATGCAATCAGGCTCCCTCGAGGCTTTTCCCCTCGCCGCAACTGTTCGACCCCGATTCCCGAGAGCATCGAGATGTACCCAGGCACCAGGGGCAGCACGCACGGTGAAAGAAACGAAATCAGGCCGGCCACGAAGGCCGCAAGAATTGAAACCTGCAAAGTTAACTCCTAATCGTAAACTGGAAAGATTCTGTTCAAGCAACCGGTGAATGACAACGCTTGTTCTAATCTGTCGGACAAAACCCCACGCCCTAGCAAATTCGAAAATGGATGATTTTCGAATGATCGCTTCCTGCGTAAATTTTCAATCAGTGCTGCTGAGTCAAGCCCCTGGCTTTTCCAGCGTGAAAGACGATGTGAGCTGGATCGTCTTGTGCAAAGTGCGATATAGCGGACAGCGCATCGCGTAGATCCCGTGAACGCGCTCCACGGTTTCAAGGGCTTGTTCCGGCGCCACCAGCCGCATAGCCAGGTGGATGCGCCGGATTACAAGCACGCCTTCCTCTGTTTCCACTTCGCCAGTTACTTCTCCCACGAGCTTCCCGTTGCTCGCATCGATGTGACGCGCATCCAGCGCGCCTCCGAAGGTGCCGAGCATTCAACCGGCGGTCGCGGCGATCACGTAGTCAATCGTCGAGGCGTGAGACTCCGTAAGCTTGGCGGGGTCGACTTTGTAGTGCTCGGCTATGGCCCCGTGGACGCTAAAAATTACCGGTTGCGGTTCACCGGGTAACCAGGCGATTCGCAAGGGGCCAACCTTTCGCTCAATGCGAGCTTTGGAAACATACGCGACTTCGGACATGGATGCCTCCTGTAATGTTTTGGTCAAAACAAATATTAGGTTTCTACTTGTGCCGAATGTCGTCCGGAGCTCGTTGCCGATCGAGCGGTAGAACTTGCAACTGCCAATGCACCGGAACAGAGGCTGGCAGGTAACAGATCTTTTTATCGCAAGCCTGGTAGTCCAGCTTTCCGTTGATCGTAAATGCTTTTCCGTCCGTCCCAAGGGAAGAGCTAAAATCCGCGGCGGCGCTTATTTTTAGATCCTGAGTCAGGCGGAATTTCCCCTCGAATACCGGCACGCGTTCCTTGATCGCTGGGAGATAGAGAACCTCTGCGCGTGGATAGTTGACCGGGGTAAGTACAATTCCCGGCGTGGGGTCCATCACCAGCGCGATCGGCTTATAGCCCTTAGTTCCAGGTGCGTAGACATGCACGTCGGGCGGAAGCTGTATTTCGGCAGTCAATGTGATTCGACCGCCCGGAAAGCCTGCTCGATCCGATTGTTCGACGGCGAGGCTCAAGTGCGGCGATTGGACAGTGTCCGTTACTTCGTCGCCGAGATTCGGAAAAAGTTTGCCAACAACATTGTTTCCGGAAAATCGTTGCCGGTACTTCACTTCGAAAAACTTTTCCCGAATAACGCCCTGGGTATCGATGAAGAAATACCCCGGCCGCGCCATGCCCTTGTATTGCCCTGTCGCCTCGGAGTTCAGAACTTCATAGGCGCGAATAGTTTTCGAATCAGTGTCGGCGAGCATGGGAAATTCAATTTTTTTCCGGTCAGCGAAAGACTTCAATATTTCCACGCTGTCGTAGCTGATGGCCGCCATTTTGATTCCCTGTTTTTCAAATCGTGCTTTTGCGTTTTGCAGCTCGACCAGCTGCGCTTTGCAGTATGGTCACCAATCGGCCGAGCGGAAAAAAAGGAGAACTGTCCCCTTCGGTCCATTCAATGTCTCCAGGGTTTGCTCCTCGCCAAACTGGTCGCGAGCGGAAAATGAGGGGGCCTTCTGACCGACTTCCAGGCCAATGGAAGTGTGCATTTTCAACGACGCCACGTGAACCGTATTGCCCTCAAGGATTCCGGTAAGGGTCATGCTGTCCCCCAGGTGCCCAATGGCCTCATCCTGAGGGTCGAGCAAGTACAACTGCCTGGTTGTATCGTCATACAAGACAAGTTTTGTGCCCGGCACATCTTTCGCGGTGCACTTCGGAGCCTCGGCAAAGGCTTCGTCCGCGGTGCAATTATTGTTCATGATGATGCCGGACCACGATCCGGAGTTCGGACTATCCGTTTGACTTGCCATGGCCACTCCGCCAGCGAAAAAGAACGCCACCATACAAATTACGGGGATGTTCATCTTCATCATGTCCCCTCCTGAATGTTCCACCTTAACTCGGTCCGATATTTCGACAACTATCCAACACGCTAGCATGAGGCGGACACGCCGCACCAGCCGAACAAGTCAAGGCCCCAGAACTATCAAACTTCCTTCGACGTAATTTCATATTTGAAATTGTCGGGATCGAGGCAGTCCGGCCGGCCGTCAGCGGTTTCCGCTTGCGGATACATCAGAAAGCCGATAGGTGCACCGCTGGAGCCCGGCAGCACTACATCCTGCGCGAAGTTGTAGGCGATCCAGTTCATCTCCCACGAGCCGAAGAGGCGTACTCGCGCCTTCTTCACCATTTCGTCATCCAGCGCACGATTTCCGGGCGGCTCCTCGAGCACGACCTTTCGCACGTCGGCGGGATCGACCGGGACCCATCCGTAGGCGGCGAGGTAGACTTCCGCGCGGCAGTGTTGGGCTTTCGTCACGTTTGCTGACGATGTGCCGAGGCTCTTGTATCCGAGCTCCGATTTTCCGACGCGGATGCCGTAGACATCGCGCGCGGGAAGCCCTGAAGCGCGCGCGAGGCCGACGAAGAGCGCGTTGAGATCGGCGCACTTCCCGCCCAAGTCCTTCGACTCCAGCATGAAGCGGATGTCGCCGACGCCGCAGCCGCGTGTCTTCGGGTCCCGGAAGGTATTGTCAACGATCCAAGCGTAGATCGCGCGGGCCTTCTCGATATCGGTATGGGCGCCGCTGGTAATTTCGTCCGCGGTCGTCTTCACAATGCCATTCGTTGGCAGGAGTGTTGTCGGTCGCAGACAATAGCGCAATTCCGTTGGGGTCGCTCTCGGAGCCTTGGCGGGCGCGGCGAGATCAACGGCGTAGTTCGTGGTGGCGATCCGGCTGGTTAGCGTGAGGACCGGCTTCACCCCGGCTGGAAATTCTGCGGCGACGATTCCCAAAGCGTCGGTCTTGCTTTCGACCATCTTCGCTACGCCGCCCTCGGCGTGGAAGCGATTTGCGAGCGTCCGCTGAAAGGGAGTTTCCCCAATAAGGGCCGCCGGCAGCCAGACTCGCGTAGCCGCGGGAGAAGTCAGGACTTCAACGCGCGTGGTTAATTCAAACGTCCGCCAATGTCCCGGCACGGCGCTCTCGGCAAACAAGCGTCTCGTCCCTGGGAGCGCGAGGCTTGCGGATGCGATGCCAGCGGAACGCAGGAAATCGCGGCGGTTCATACGCGCGTCCTTTCGATTTGCTGCTGCCTGATCTTCACGACTTGTCTCCTGAGACGCCAGTTAACTACGAATGCCTTTCACGAATGCCGCGAGCGCTGTCCCTATCTCAGCTGGAGAATCTTCCTGTAAATAATGAACGCCTTTCACGGTTACCACCTGTTGATTTAGCCATGATCGGGCAAACTCCCGACCCCGCCCGGCCACTAAGATTCTGCCGGGCTCGCCGATAAAAAAAAGCTTCGGGATGGTGGATTGGGACATCCATTTCCCATATTTCTCAACGAGCGCGACAACATCGGCAGGCTCGCCATCAATGGGAATCTCGCGTGGCCAAACCAGCGTTGGCAACCGTGACTCGCGATCCCGATAAGGGGCCCGGTAAACTGCCATTTCTTCATCGCTAAGTTTACGCAAAATCCCGCTCGGGAGCATAACCTCGACGAAGAAATTCTCGTCTAGCACCATGTGCTCTCCCTTGTCCGAGCGCAGCGCGTGGAACGGGGAATTGGGTCCTAACTCTTCCCACCGACGAGATTGGAGAATCGCCTCCATATAGGCGATCCCCTGCACTTGACTCGGGTAGCGAAATGTCCGGTTGAATCCCAGGGCCGAGCCCCAATCGTGCACAACAAAAACAACATTTTTTGTGAGTCTCAAGGCGTCGAACCACGCATCAAGATACCGCTCATGATCGACAAACCGATAAGATTTCGTGGACGACTTTCCCGATTGACCCATGCCAACCAAGTCAGGGGCAAGGCATCTCCCGAGTTTGCTGACATGCGGGATGATGTTCCGCCAGAGATAAGAGGAGGTCGGATTGCCATGGAGAAATACGATGGGATCGCCGCTTCCCGTGTCGACATAGCTGATCTCGGTGTCGAGAATCGCGATACGCTTCCTCGGGTGAGGATCCGCAGCGCTGATTTTGGATTCCTCGTTTGGCATCAGTGCATTGGAAAGCTTTGATCCCATTGCGAATGCCGGCAATCCGATCAGGAGCTTATTGGCGTCCCGCCGTGACAGCTTTACTGCCATGAGCTACTCCTCCTCGATCGGTTTTGATTCCAGGGTCCGCTGCTCTGCCGCTCCATGCAGTTCGTTATCTTACTTGGGCTTCCGAGAGCAAGGCTTGATTTAACGATTCTCGTGCTTCCACTCCATGAATCGACATGGCTCTCGCCGGAATCGCGGAAACTTCGCCGTGCGGCTCTATGCTCCAGCTTTTAGCCATGCGATTACCACCCGCCGTCAGACAAAAAAATGCTGACAACTCGATAATTTCGGCGTTGCTGTAATATTTCTTTAGCTCTTCATATACCTGCGCGTCTCGACCATCGTCGAGTGTCAGCGTCCTGGCGTAGTGGAGAGCCGTGCGCGTCTTGGGGTCCGGATGCTCCCAGTTCGGTAGCGCGCAACTTGTTTTCTCTTCCTCGGTGATCGATGCAGCGAGCGGAGAGGTCTGCCTCGCACAGAACTCGCAGCCGATCATCTGTGCGATCTGGATGCGTGCAAGCTCCTTGATCTCGTGAGGCACTGAGCCGCCGCGGTGGAGCATGTCCCAGTAATTTGCAAAGGCTTTCGCCACTTCGGGATTGTTACCCATGGTTCGGTACCAGGCCTGTGGAGGACTCTTCGTTACGGCAGCCCTCTCAATGACCTGGCTCAACTCGGGGTCATCGACGTCCGTGTCAGAAATTTGGGGAATATTTGGCACGTGGGTTAATACGGTCATATGTGACCTCTCACTACTCGACACAAGTAATCTGGGCTTGACTTCCTCGAATGTGATAGCACGAGACGGGCCAAATCAAAGATTGCTCCAAAAAAAACAACTTCATTGACATTACAAGGATTTGGATGAAGCTAGGCAAAAGCAATCTTGGCAACACGGTCACGACATTCCGGGTATCGATACGAAATTTCGTGACGACTCGATGCGAATTACGAAATATCGTGGCGCTTTCGGCCAATGCCCAACTTACTCATTCTGCTGCGAAGGGTGTTGGCATGGAGATTTAGAATTCTTGCCGCGCCATTTGGTCCGTCAATCACACCAGCGGATCGATTCAGAGCAGCGAGGATATGATCGCGTTCCATTTGGTCAAGACTTGGGAACGAAGGCTCCACCGACGGTGCATAGTTTTCCGTAACTTGAGAGTAAGAACTTGTTGGCACGGCAAGGGCTGTTTTCGGCAACTCCGCCGCGGCAGAGGTTCGTGGGAGAAAAGCGGGATTGACGGTGAGAACACGGCCAGCCGAAAGCACGACTGCCCGCTCGATGATATTCTGAAGCTCGCGAATGTTTCCTGGCCACGCATAGTCCATCAACAAATCCATTGTTTCCTTATGGACCGCGTCAATTTTCCGCCCAAATTTATTCGCGAATCGTTGCAAAAACAAATTCACCAGCAGCGGAATATCGGACGGGCGATCGCGAAGCGATGGAAGCTCAACGGGGAAAACATTCAGGCGATAGAAGAGATCGGATCGAAAGCGGCCGGCCGCCACGCATTCCTCAAGTTTGCGGTTGGTCGCTGCAATGATTCGCACGTTTACCTGAATCGTCTTGTTACTTCCTACGGGCTCAAACTCCCCCTCTTGCAATACCCGCAGGAGTTTAACTTGAGTCTCCAGCGGCAGCTCGCTGACCTCGTCGAGAAATAAAGTTCCACCGTTGGCCAGCTCGAACCGGCCGATATGCCTTTCAAAAGCGCCGGTGAAGGCGCCTCGCATGTGGCCGAACAGTTCACTTTCGACCAAGCCGGCTGAGATAGCACTGCAATTCAATTTCACGAGCGTCTGGTTCTTACGGTTACTTCGGTCATGAATAGCACGCGCTATAAGTTCCTTGCCGGTTCCGGTCTCCCCATAGATCAGAACTGTAGAATCCAGAGGGGCGACTCGCGCTGTCTTCTCGAGCACTTCCCGTAGTGGAGCACTGTTGCCGATGATCTCTCGGAAGTTGAATTCCGAGCGAATTTCTTCCTTCAGGTAGACGTTTTCCTTTTCCAGCTTGGCGTGGAGCGCGCTGATTTCCTCATACGCCTTCATATTCTCCACGGCGAGCGCAACCTGATTGGCTACTTCCTGCAACAGTTCTCCATCCGCATCCGAATACTCGTCGGCTCTATCGCTCGCGAGGTTTAGAGTTCCAATACTTTTTCCTGCGACGATAAGGGGAGCGACACAAATCGAACGAACACCTTGCTCCGCTAACAAGCGTTCGGTAGACGATTCCTTCTCTTTGTCCAAATTGCGACGGATTAACGGTTGTTGATGATCAAACGCCCAACCCGCATGGCTATCGCGCCGGTCGAGTTCTCTCCCGACCGAGAAGAACTCCGAAGCATGATCGTCATTCTGGGCGAAGATGCGAAGAGTATCGCGTTCGGGGACGTAGAGAGTGATCGCCGAACGATTGAATGGCAGAACGCCTTGCAAAGCCGCACAAACGGCGAGCAACAACTCACCCTGACTCAATTTAGTAATGATCGAGTTGTTGACTTGAAGGAGAATCCGGAGGCGCTGCTCCGCCGACCTTCCAGAACTCGCATCTCGGGAAACGGCGGGCGATCTCCCGGCCTTCTTCGCTTTTCCGTTTTTCGGTGTCATCACATAAATGCCAATTATGTCGAGAATGGAATTCTACATGCATGTGTTAGCGCGAATCCAGAGGCCGCGACAGAATTCGAGGCTCTATCATCGATATGGACCTTCAGGCGCCGCATCGCAATACAGCGGCGGAGTTAGGAGCAGCTGACGGTCCTCAAATATTTTCTTCAAATCGGCTTTTCGTGAAACTTTCCGGCCATTGGGGAATCAGACGGTCGACGCCCTCGCCGGTTCTAGCATTCAATATTGCTTTCACACCGCTAGCGAGGTGGCAGTGACAAGGAGATCCTTGAAGGATTAAAAATGCCTGATAGCGCAAAATCGCCAAAGTCCAAGACAATGAATCGGCGGGAGTTGCTGAAGCTCACGCCTATGCTTTTCGTTGGGGCTTTTGCGATTCCGAAGATTCGCGACCCCCTACTGAGAGAGGGCGTGGCATTCACCGATTGGGCGTCCGCAAAATGGTTTCGCCGCGGTCATTTGGCGCCCACATTTGCTGACAGTGAGCTGACGCCCCTCAACCAGTTCTACGTCAACACGTACGACTTGGATGACCCCGGAGTAGACCTCGAAAAGTGGAGGCTCACGGTAAGCGGCGATGTCAAACGGCCCGGCGATTATACGCTGGCGCAAATCCAATCTCTGCCAAAACAGGCTCAGAACACACGGCACATTTGCGTCGAGGGTTGGGACGTAATCGGAAGATTTGGTGGAACGCGCATTTCTGATTTTCTGGAGCACGTCGGAGCAAACCCAGACGCAAAATTCCTGTACGTGGAATGCGCCGACGATTACTACGAGTCACTCGACATGGCTTCCGCTCTCCACTCGCAATCACTGCTGTGCTACGAGATGTACGACCAGCCGCTTACGCGCGAGCACGGTGCGCCCCTGCGGCTGCGCGTGCCTACGAAGATCGGGTACAAGCAGGCTAAATATTTGACGAGCCTGCGCGTTACGGACGTTGTTCCGAAAACCGGCTACTGGGAAGACCAGGGCTATCCCGCTTACTACGGGCTCTAGGCTTGGCACATTTCAATGGCAGAATCAAACTCCTTTTCGATTCCACTCGCGACTGTCGAAGCCGGGGAAAGCCAGGTCCAAACAGCCTACGAGCATCCCTGGGCGGTGCGGTTCTGCCACTGGCTGAATACCATTTCGCTTTTAGTGATGGCCGGAAGTGGCCTCCAAATCTTCCGGGCCTTCCCCAGCTTTGGTCCAAAGATTCCTCAACATGACTTGCTGAATGTTCCGAAGCCCCTGGCCCTGGGCGGATGGCTCGGCGGCGCGCTGCAATGGCACTTGACGTTTGCATGGATCTACGTGGCGACAGGTGTTTTCTACGTTGCATACCAGATCTTCTCTGGTAACTACCGCCAGCCTTTGGTCGTGCGTAAAGATCTTCCCGGTGTATGGCCCATGATTCGGCATTACTTCTTTTTCGGGCGTAAGCCGGCGCAGACGGAAGTGTACAACCCGCTGCAGAAGATGGCCTATACGTCGGCATTAGTCCTCGGGGTGTTATCCATCCTTACAGGAATAGTCCTCTACAATCCTGTGCAATTTTCCCTCCTCGCTTCGCTGATAGGCGGATTCCATTTGGCCCGGCTTTGGCATTTTTGCGTTCTGTGCGCATTGCTGTTGTTCGTCTTGGGGCACCTGATCATGGTGATCCTCCATGGATGGAACAATTTCACGTCCATGCTGACGGGTTGGAAGCGCAACCCGGAATACTTGCCCTGACGGTTGTTCACCCTTGACAGAAGCAATGCAAAATCGGGACCAGTCCGAAGCCGAGTTGACACTTGCGCCTCGATCTGACCCCGGCCACGAACACGAAGCCGCCCTGATCGGGCGCATCCAGAGTGGCGAAAGGGAGTTGTTTTACGAACTGATTCGGCCGTACGAGAGGCGCGTTTTCGTCATCGCGTTCACAATTTTGCGAAACGAGGCGGACGCGGAAGATGCAGCGCAGGACGCCTTCCTTAAAGCGTTCAAGTATCTTGCGCAATTCCGATCGGAATCGAGGTTCAGCACCTGGCTGATTCAGGTGGCTATCAATGAGGCGCGCCTGCGGCAGCGAAAGAGTCATCTCGAAATTATGCGACCTATCGTGGACCAGGAAAACGAAGACGGCACGTATACGCCGCGGGACTTCACCGACTGGCGCGAAATTCCGTCGGAAGCGCTGGAGCGGAAGGAAATCCGCGAGAAGCTTGTCGAGGCGCTTGGCTCGCTCGCACAAAAATATCGGGAGGTGTTTGTCCTTCGGGACGTCGAGCATATGAGTATTGAGGACACGGCGCTGGCGCTGGGGATATCAGCGGGGGCGGTCAAAACGCGACTGTTGCGCGCGCGTCTAATGCTGCGCGATCTTCTCTCGCCAGGATTGGAGGGAGTATGGACGGGTCATTCCCAGATTCCAAAGGGGACAAAACCATGGTCGTAAAATGCGAGGATGTTTGGCCTGAGATTTCAAATTACTTTGAGGGAGACCTCGATCCCGCCTTGAAGCTCGCGATGGAGGAGCATTTTGCACATTGCGCCCATTGCAGCTCCGTGCGCGATGGCATGCGCAATGTCATTGGGCTTTACGGCGACAAAGCAATGTTCCCCTTGCCTGTGGGCTTCTACCCGCGGCTGCATGACCGGCTCGTCGATCAAGTCGAAGGACGCAAAATATCGCGGAGGGCCTGGCTCGTGAGTGTCGGGGTCACCGGCGCGCTCGCTGCCTCAGCCATATGCGCAGCGGCGCTCGATCGCTTCGTGCCGCGCCCTCTCTCCGAAATGAGTCAGCCGGCCCGGCGATTGCCGGAGCGTCTTGTGGCAATCGTTGACGGCGGCAAAAAGTTTCATGTGCCGGGCTGCCCCTTCATGCACGGAAAGTACCACATGGTGACACCGGAAGAAGCGGTTCGCGAGGGTTACACCCCATGCACCCGTTGCATGCGCGACGCACTTCGGAGTGCCGGGAATGTTACGCCTGACTTCGAGGGGGAAGAACGCGCGAGCAGTGCGACGCTGGAAGAATGATGGGGCCCGAGCGGCTGAGCGAAATGCAAGGGGGTTCTGAGCCGCCCGGGCGTGACAATCGGGCCGGGCCTAGTTCTTGGGTGCGTCCTTCGACATGCTGTCCTTGCCCATGTCGTCGTGCTTCATGCCATCGTCCTTCTTCATGTTGTCTTTCTTCATTTTCTTCTTGGACTTGCTGTCCTTCGACATGTTGTCCTTGCTCATTGCGTCGGGCTTCATGCCGTCGTCTTTTTTCATCTGATCTTGCTGGTTCTGATCCTGTCGCGGTGCTGCAAAGCTCGGCACTGCCAGTCCCATGACACAAAGCGTGAACCCCATAATGAGTAGCTTTTTCATTTCTTCTCCTTATCGAACCGGAATAGTTTGTGGACCGTGCGTGCGATCTCGGTCTCCCGTCTGATACGCAAAGTAGATGAAAGTTACAGGGCCCAAGATAATTGGCTCACCAGTTGGCTAATGCCAGGACTTCGGTTCGAAACCTTTTTTTGAATTGGCTATCCAACGAGCATAACAAAGCGAGTCAAACCCTTTTGGCACCGCTTGCGGCTGCGATTGCCATCTTCACCGAAACAGTTCGATGGCAATCGCAATGACCGCGCGGGATTAGCGGACTTAAGCGCCGGCAATCTGGCTGAATGTGAACGTCTCGCTCTCAGCGATCAGTATGGTTGGAGTTCCACCGGTTGAGATCTTGACAGCGTGCGCCAAAGTCTCCTGTGCGCCCATCGTCGCAGCGCACGTTTCCAAGGCTGCTTTTGAAGGGAAATAGACCTCTACGATTCTGTAGAAAGGTGGTACTCCTTGAGGAGAGCCTGTAATCTTCGTGGCCACGATCTTTGTCTTGCCATTCAGTTTCTCAACGGCCATGGGAACGTGTTCCGTCAAGTAGATCTTTTCGAAAGACTCAATATCCTTTGGACGAGGATAGATTACGACAAGCTTCGCTTCAGACATTTGTTCCTCCTGTTTTGGGTGTCTACTTCACATTCGAAATTTAGCGCACGTAGCTGACGATCGATCCTGAAGCATGTTGGCGACGCGAGTTGGCTGGCATGCGTTCCTGCATGAAAAAGTTGTGCGAGTTGCGGCGACGGGCCACAACTCGCACGCCCCGCACATAGCTAGTTTGCCGCGATTCCATTGAATCCGCCAGCGGCAGCAAGGCCGTCGGCCGATCCAAGACTGGTGAGAGCCCCATCATTGTGAATTGCAAAGATGCCGATCGTGCCATTTCCGGCATTCAAGGTGTAGAGGAATTTACTGTTCGAACTAATTGTGACGTCGATATTCGTTGCCCCGGAAGGGTTCGCCCCTTGGACCGTACCAGGGAGTGGAGTCAAGCTCCCATTGGCGCCGATCGAAAATCCGGAGACTGTAGCCGTGCCGGCGTTCGATGTGTAGACAAAGCGGCCGTCTGGAGTGGCCACCTGCCAGCAGGTTGCTGCTCCGAGGGTGGGAACGCTAGTGGTGATCGGAGAGAGTGATCCGCTGGCAAGAAGCGCGTAGGAAGAGAGCGCCGACGCGTCAACTCCGCCGGCGGGGCCGGTTTCGGAAACCATCGCTGCCCCGTTGGGGGCGAAACTAATCGCGAATTCGCCTGGGCCCGCACTTGGAGTCACGACCGCGGGCGACAATGTGCCATCCGCCTGGACTCTGAACACGTCGAGCTTGCTGGTCTGCTTTTCGGTGACAGCGACGAACTTCCCGTCGGGACTAAATGCGATCGAACCCGGGACCGAGTTACTCGTGCTTAGGAAACGCGTCGAATTCGGAATCTCTGTAAGTTCCCCGTACTGCCAGTGGAAGCCAACGACATTGCTGTTGCCGCCGGCGTTGACCACGTAAACGAGGTCCGCGTGCTGAGTCACTGCAACGGGGTCGCTACCGCCGGAAATCACTTTGGCCTCGAGCGAGAGAAGGTCCCCTTGAACTCGAAACACAGAAAGTTCACCGCTCCCTGCATTTACCGCGAACAAGTGCGAGCGATCCTGGCTGAGGACTAGAGATCCCTGGGAACCGAGTGGATCTACATTTCCACCGCTTCCTCTGCCATCGGTCCCAAATGTGCGAGTCTGTTGCAAGGTACCATCGTCATTTCGTCTGAACGCGATAATTTCATTCTTGTCGACGCTGTTGGTCATCACAAACACAGCACCCGATTTATCGCCTTCACCTGTATCTTGAGCAAAACTGCGTGCCGGCGCCACGATCGAAATCCCCAAAGCAATAAGCAACAACGGACGAATCACCCCATTCGTATTTTTCATTTGTAGCTCCCAATTTGATGTCGCGTGCCGCCCGAATCATAGGATAAGTGCAATGACGAAACTTCCGCCGCGTGATTCGACGGCCGCGCAATAGTGAGAGCTACGAGTTCGGGAAAAGTTCCAAACAAAACCGCAACGCCTGTTCATGATCGCTATTTCGTTGCGGTAAACTTTCAACGGTTGCCTTTCCAATTCGATGAGCCGCGGCAACAATCGAACAAACGCCGCCAAGAATGAGTCTCGTTTCCGTAGCCCACTTTCCGTGGCTACCCATTCATCTGAAAAATTAAGATCTCCTTGTCACGGAGAAGGCCAAAGACCGTAGATACGCGAAACTAATTCGAAACCCGGCCCGATCCCACTCCAAGGACCCTACCGACACCCCTTTCCTGCACGATCGCTATGATCCTCAAATCCCGCTGATCCGTATTTTCAGTATTCACTGTTACATCTTTCGAGAACATGCCGGCATTGTCGATGGTTCCTACCAGCGTCAGGTTTCGGACGACTGCCACGTGTTTAAGAGTTCTTCCGGAGTTCTCTCCTCCCCTGACACTCGATTGAACGCTGTTGTCAGCTAAAGCGATCAAGACTTGCGCTGGTGCGCGTCTTCCCGTGGAGTCTGACGGACCAACTTCGATGTGCACGGCAAGCGTCTTGTCGTTTTCGCGATGAATCGAAGATAGGGCTACCGGAAGTTTTGCGGTTTTGATCGTATTCTTGATTACCTGGATGGCCCGCCGCTCATCACTGCCGACCAATTCCATGTCTCCGTCTACGACCATCTGTGGCGTATAAGGACCTTCGAGACGAAAACGAAGTGCGTAATCACCTTGACGAACACTGAATTGGTGCGATGAATACGGATCTTTCCATCCGATATCATTCCAGTAGTCAACGTGTTCGCTAAGAACGACCAGGTCTGCGCTGCCTACCGGCTGGGATTTGTCCAGCTTTTCCAATAGTGCATCCGCAGGAGGGCAACTGGAACATCCTTCGGATGTGAATAATTCCAACAGCACAGGAGTACGGCGAGCGCCATCGCTAGCTGGCTCTCCTTCTGTGCTCGCCGCCCGAAGGTGTCGAACCGTGACCATCGTTAAAAAAGACATTGCGGCCAATGCAACGATTAGAAACCTGGAACGCATCATGGTGGCCACCTTTGCCGATTGAATATCGAAATGGAACTTTTCGAGCCATTCGTTTGATTAATGGTCAGGGATAAAGTTTCAATGTTTCCGGAACTGAGAGCCGTGCAGATTGAAGTGCCCAGGGACGTCCTTGAAATGCTCGAAGGGAGCGGCGAAGCTCCTGCTCACGAGGCAGGCGCGTCTGTCTCATCTCTCGACGACGATAGACGCGAAAACTAATGCGGACTAACTTCGGAGAATGATCCCTGCGCGCAAGGTCGGTTTACTGCGCGACGGCGGTTGCGGACTACATCCTTAATGGAGCCAATTGGAGCCTTGTCAGGAAAGGTTGGGGATGCTAACTCACCGAAAGTTATGGTAGGCCCGTGCGGACTCGAACCGCAGACCTCTACCGTGTCAAGGCCTTCGGGTTGAAAAGAGGGCAGCTGACACGGTAGCAATCAAAGCTGAACCATAAGGAAGTGGTAGGTCAAAATGGACTCGAGCAAGTCAGCGAAGCCACGGGGTGAATTCTTAGTGAGGCAGTTTGAATTGGCAGAGCTACGCATTCGCTAACGTGATGCTGTCTTGCCAAGCAGGTGGCGCGGATGATGCGAAAGAAAAAACTTATGAGACTTTTCAAGCCTGGGGTAGTAGGCGGGTTCGTTCACTTCTCGGATTGCGGATTGGAAAGCATGGTACGGAGTCAATCATTGCAGGCACGTCGTCTGAGTTTTTGCTTCGCCGCTTGACGCCTCTGGATCAGCCAGCCGATACGTTTCGCAAGTGACACCACGCCTTTAGCGGACGGAAATCACGGTTAGGTGCATTGCGGCACGTAAACGGAATCCAATTTTTTGATAAACCACTTTTGCGCCATTCTCAGATTTAACGTGAAGAAAAGGAGTCTTTCCCGCTGCCAGAATCTGGGCTGCAAGGAACGTCACGAGGGCCCGCGCATATCCACGCCCGCGAAATTCCGGATGAGTGCACACCGCGCTGATTTCCTCGAAGGCAGTGGATTGTAATCGCTCGCCGGCCATTGCGACCAACCGCCCATCGCTCGCGCGTATCCCGAAATACCTTCCCATCAGGATCGTTTGTGGCAAGAACGGGCCGGGGTCGGTGGCAGCGGTGAGCGCCAGCATTTCGGGAACGTCGGTTGTCCCAAGCGCAACAGGCGACATCTGTGGAGGCTCCAGCGA